>Ga0007834_1000055_pt1 | contig 47373 bp, 33 predicted proteins | sample CryBogCBE06Nov07_FD_71233 | JGI IMG/M metagenome (GOLD analysis project Ga0007834, IMG submission 71233) | Freshwater microbial communities from Crystal Bog, Wisconsin, USA - CBE06Nov07 | ecosystem: Environmental > Aquatic > Freshwater > Lake | place: Crystal Bog, Wisconsin, USA | collected...
CGTTCGTCCCGCTCACCGAGACGTTCGTCGAACTCGAACTGTATCCCACGCTCAGCCCGGAGGAGGCGCTCGCTCCAAGCCCAATACTCAACCCGTTGCTATACGTCTGGCTAGGTATCGAGGGGAAGCTGATCACCTGCGAAAGGAGTGCGCCTGTGGATGCCAAGGAGTAGGCCGAGATCCCCTTCGAACTCACCGAGGAAATCCTGTAATCGTAGCTGACACCGGACTGGAGACCATTGTCAAAAAATCCCGTTGTTGAAGGAGCAAGGGTGGAGGAGAGTGGCAACCAGTTACCGGATCCGGAAACTGATCTTTCCAGAACAAGTGCGGAAGCTGCTGGATCCACGCCCCCCCATTGGACGAAAGCACCGTTTGAACGGAAGGAAACAGTGAACAATGAGGGAGCTGCGGCCACAGCATCCGTATTACCGGAGGGATCCCGGACACCGCACGGCTGAATTTGGTTACGGTAGTCAACGAGATTGCTGCCGCCGCGTGTCAGGGTGAACTCGGTGACCGAGATATTGGATCCGCCGGCCAGCGTTGTTCTGGGCACGAAGGTGAAGGTGTCACTCTGGGAACCGATCGTCACCGTAAGTGTTTGGTTGGTGCTGGAGGCATTGGTCACGGCACTCCACTGGGTCACCGGGAGGCTCTGTCCGTTGGTGAATGGGAAGTAGAGAATCCTGAAACCGGGAGCAACGCTATTGCTCAACTCATGGACCAGTCGCGTCCATTCGTCGCGCGTGGAGATGTTGGTCAGGAATTCCAGATGGCCGAGCCCGTTCCCACCAGGGAATACAAAGACCGCATTGCTGTTCCCATAATTGGCATTGGTGCTCGCATCGACGGCGTTGATGACGGATCCCACTCCATTGGTGAATTGACAGACCACATTTGTACCAGGAGCGATCCTCACGCCGTTGTTGGTGTCCTCTGCAAGAAAACGGATGAGCAGGTTGCGGTTTCCGGTCGAGGAGGGTTCCTTCAGGACCAGATCCGTCGCCGGATTGCAACCTGCCGGAAGATTCGTCCCCGTCAGGAGAGTAAGATCATCTGAAACGATGGAATGCCAGAGATAGTCATGGGGATTCTGATCCTTCTGGATATCGTCAATTTCAATCATGTACGGGGAGTTTCCCCGCACGAGCCCAACGGTCTTTAGGACCTGGAGCATCGGATTATACGGGGCGGCCTGAATCCCTTCGTAAAAGTTCGGCGTATCCCACTGCGGAAACGAGACAAAGGGTATGTCACCGTAAGAAAGCGGATTGGAATTATCGGATCGTCGAAAATTATTGAACGTGTTCATCTCTGGAACAAACCCGGCATTCAGCGTCACGTTCCCCCCATAGGGATAGTTGTTCCAGCACCATTGCCAGCTGTAATCATAGGTGGCGTCACCGGTCACAAACATTGCCGCATCGTTGGTCGGGGTCCATGCGGCGAGTTTGGAAGGGATGCGCATCTTGTTCCCTTCCTCCGGAGTGATGTACATGTTCTGACCATCCACATCGATGATGTTCTGGTAATCCCCGTACTGGACGCCGGAGGAGGAACTTCCCGAGGAAAATCGAAGGAAAAGACGGCCCAGCGCGGTGATCGAAAAGGCGTTTCGATCCGTGAAGGTATGCCCCCCGAAATCCTGCCGGATATGGACAATGGTCGACATGGCGTTCGTGTCGAAGGAACTACGGCTGATGAGGGTCGCACCCGTTTTTTCCAGGTAATCCATCGACCCAAGAATGGAGGAGAACTGCTGGGGGAGGGAATTGGTGGAAGCGACATCTTGGGCGAAAATCACCGCCGGCAGCAGTTGGTTGGCATAGACATTGTGCAGGTCGAATCTGTTGAGCGTGTAGTCGATGTAAGTTTGCCAGTTGCCGTTCGTGTCCTTGTACGGGTGGTTGATGTAGTTAGCCCATGCCAAGTCGGCCGCCGGATCATTCGGGAACATGAACTTCAGTCCCACATAATCGCCGGGGTAGATGTATTTCCATCCTTTCTCCGCACTGAAGCCGCTGCCTCCCAATAGATCGTAGGAGGTGAAGGAGTATCCGTATGGCTGGATGATGGCGGGAAGCCATTTGTCCATGTACGCCTGCACATGAGGATGTCCGAAGAAATTGTATCCGCGGCGTGCCAAGGGGATGAGGTGAGCTCCGTAGAGGTAATTTTTTCCCTGTCCCTCCCATTGGCCTCCTGACTGGTAGAAACCATAGGTAAAGAAATCGTGGGCCGCTCCCATGGCGGCCTCGAACCACTGCGAGAGATAGGTCGCAGTGAATCCCGCATCCGAAGCGAGAACCTCCCCCTCCAGCACGCAGGCCACGAGCAGTTGATAGGTATTGATGGCCACATGATTCGAAGTCACCGATTCGGGAGCCTGACCAACTCCCTTGTAGGAAGGCACCACGGCGTTGCCATTGGTATGATTAAAGAGGGTCGTCATCATGAGGGCCAGGGCCTTGCGCACATCATTCCTCTGCGCGGTCGTCATCGAATTATAGATCATGTCGTAGCAGAGCGCTGTCTGATGGCCTCCGAATTCCCATGGACTGGGGTTTCCCGATAGGCTGGGCCCACCCGTCCAGGGATAGTTCGGGTCGTTGAGAACGTACCGGGCCCATGTATCAAGTGCTGCGGCAAGGTTGGCGGAACGCTGGGCGACGCCTGGTTGTCCCGCGTTGATCAGGCATTCCAAGGCCTCCATGTCCATCTCACCTGAAAGCACCGAGAGGTAAATGGAGGCGTTCGGATCCGAGGTGATCCAGGAGGCAAGAGTGGTTGTCTTGCCGGCGACAAGTTCGTTGTAGACCTTGGACATGTCGAAGAAACCGTAATTGCTGATCCGGGGCGTCCCGTCGGGCATGAGCAGGGTCCAATTATTGGTTCCGGCGGTGTATCCCGCCGAACCGCTACGCAGGAACGTGGTGTAGACCTGGCACATCCGGAAAGCCTCCTTGCCCGCAATCGTATTGGTAAGTCGGGATCGGATCGACGGAAGATCCTCCATGTTGAAATAGAGACGGGGGTGGACTCCGACTGCGGGAGCCACGGAGAGGGTCTGTCCTCCCTGATAATTGTAGTTGATTGATTCCAACCCCAGGACGGAGGGACCGAAGAGGTTGACTGTCAATGGGACGGCGGGATTGGTGACGGCCCCGGCTGCATTCGAGACCACGACGGAATAAAAGGTCCCGCTGTTGGTGAGTTGGATGTTGGTCAGCGTGAGGGTAGGATTCGTGGCCCCGGAAATGTTGGTCCCATTGAGCAACCATTGATAAGTGGCGTTCGTTCCGTAGGTGTCTGCGACGACGGAAAGAGAGGGATTGTCACCCACGGCTGCGGAGGGAGCGGACACAGGAACCTTGATGACAGGTGAGGACAGGGTCACTTTCACCGAAACGGGATCACTTGTCACCGAACCGCTGGAATTGGAAACTGAAGCCGAATAAGAACCAGAGGCCGTAACGGGCACGTCCGACACGATCAGGGAGGGGTTTGTCGCCCCGGCAATCGGCAAGCCGTTACAACTCCACTGCCATCGGGTCAATGGATCCGAACTGGCGGCCGTGGCCGAAAGTGTGAGCGTTGAGCCGGCGGGAAGGGTGACAGGTGAGGGTTGACTGAGGATGACAGGGAGAGGGTAGGTCAATCCAACCCAAGCGGCGGCGCTCCAGTTAGACCCCTGAGCATTCGTCACCAATACTGCATAGGAACCGGTCGAGGCAGAGCTCATATTGGTCAATGTGAGCGTGGGGTTCGTGGCCCCCGAAATGTTGGCACCATTCCATGACCACTGGTAACCGAGGGGAACAATGCTGCTGGTGGCAGTCACGGAAAGCGTCGTGGAACCACCCAGGAGAACATTGGTCGAGATCGGAGGAGTGGTAATCACCGGGGGATGGAGTGGCGTGTAGGCCGCGAGCTGCAGTGAACTGCCGCTGGAAGTCAGGGTGAACTGGGCCATGCCATCCGAAGAGACCACCACGTTGGTTGCAAAATTCGCGGTGAGCCCGCCGGAGGCACTGAGGATCGTGAGTGTTTGGTTGGTTGCCGGGGTGAACCCCGGAGCGAGGCGGACACGGACCGTCCCGGCAAGGGATGCAGATCCCGTGACACTGATCGTGTCGTAGGTGTTGGTGCCGCTCTGGAATCCCGTGGCCGGGGAGAGACCGCCCAGATCTATGTCAAGGACAGCATTGCTTCCCTGAACGTAGTTCCCCGTGATCGTCGTCTTGCCCCCCATCCCGATGTCGCCGGGCGATAGGATGCCGCCAGTGTTGTAAAGGGTGTTGCTCCTGATGGAGCTGTTGGTGCCGTTCCAAAATGAGTTGGTTGCAATGACCGAGGAGGCGCTCAACTGCCCTCCGCTCCAGAGGAAAGAACTCATGATCGAACTTCCGGGATTCGCCGAAGTCGGTGCATTGATGGTGCCGGGAGAAAGTAGTTTCCCTCCCGCGAGCGAAAGAACGGCTTGCTCATTGGCTACCAATCCGTTCGTGCTATTGTAACCGACGGTGATGCCATTGGAGACGGAAAGCACACCGGAGTTCACCGTTACCGCGATGACGTCGTTGGTAACGCCATTGGTGGCATTGGCGGCGTTGCCCATGGAAAGCCATCCGGAGATGTTCACGGAACCTCCGTTCAGTGTGATCGTGCTGGGGTTGGTGACGATGCAGGCGGCGTTGACCCCCAACTGCATGTTGCCTGTCGAGGTCAGTGTGCCGTTGGCCCCCACCGTGAACTGCAGGGTATCCCAGGCCTGGTTATTGTAGGTGTCGGACCCTCCGCCCTGACCCACGTTGCCTTGGAAGATCATGGAACCGCTGCTGATATTCCAGAAACCATGAGTGAATCCGGGGTTGCCTGCTCCTGTATTTCCGCCCACGACAACGTTGGCGCCATTGATCAGATTGAAAGTGCCGAAAGCCATTTGAGATCCGTTGTTCTGACCGAGTTGACCGAAGGCCCAGTTGCCGCCGGAGATCGTCGTGACATTGTTGGTGGGGAGCAGCGTGTTGTTGCCGTTCAACTGGCCGAAAATCCCGAAGGATGTTGTGCCTGTGCCGGATTGGGTCAGAGTCGCGTAGGTATTTTTGGCGAGGTAAAAGCCGCTGAAGGAACTCCCTCCCACAAAAGAATAGATGTTCCCGGATCCGCCCGCGGAATTGGAAGCCGCATAGCTGTTTCCACTGACAATCGCTCCCGATCCTCCGCCCACCCAGTTGGTCTGGCCATTGAAGGCGCCGCTAATGCCCGACACACTCATTGATCCGCTGCCCAGTAAATCAAGCCGTCCGTTGGCTGTGACATTCGTCACGGAGACACCGTCATAGAACGCCGCGTAGCCATAATTGGAACCTCCTCCGTTGGGCATGTTTGGAGCCACGTAGGCGAATTTGGTCGTGGTGTCGGGGCCCGCGATCACGACACTTCCCGTGAAGAGAGCATTGCTGGCTGTGAGGTTAACGGATCCGGCACTGCCTGAGGAAGACCCCCAGGAGGAGTTTCCATTCCCGTTGACCAGGATGGTGCCGAGAGTACCGGAGCAGATGACTTGCGAACCGGTGTTTGCCACCGAGACAGTGGCACTACCAAGAACTGCCGACTGGGTAAGGGCCAGATCGGCACCACCAGTGACCCTGAGGGTTCCTGAAAAATTACCCCCGGAATTGAGGACAAGACTGCCGCTTCCAGAAACGGTATATGTCCCGTTTCCCTGAGAATTCAGAGGGGAATTCATGACGATGCCCGAATTTGAAACGGAAACAGTAATTGTCCCGGCACTGCCGGAAAGTACGACAGGGCCGCCATTGAGGACGATGGGACGTGCACCGGTCATCTGGAGAGAGTTCAGGTAAACTCCACCGGGATCGACCGAGATGTAGGCCGAGGTGTTTGTGATGACCGCTGTACAAAAAATACCGTTGGCGGAACTCCAGGGATTGGCAACGGGTGACGGCGACCAAGCATTGGAGGATGAATCCCAGATCACCGAGGCATCGGTGTTGGTCAACGACAGTGCTCCATTGGATAAGACAAGCAACTGTGCGGGAATGCTTGCCAGTGTTCCTTCTGTCGTAGTGAGCAGCGCGGTGTAGGTGCCCATCGCGGAGGTCTGGGCGTTCGTGATGGGCAGGGATGCATTTGTTGCCCCGGCAATGTTGGTGCCGTTGAACTGCCATTGATAGGAGAGTGCCAGAGAACTCGTGGCAGTAAGCGAAATCACGGTATTACCACCCGGACTGACCAAAGCAGCAGATGGTTGGGCGATGACGACGGTATTGGAGATGACCGTCAGCGGATTGTTCGACGACACACTGGCCCCGTCACCGTTGGAAACAACGGCGTAGTAGATGCCTGTGTCGGTGCTCTGAACATTCGTCAACTGAAGGACGGGGTTGGTCGCTCCACCGATGGCATTGGAGTTGACATACCACTGATACGAAAGGGGTATCGGACTGGCTGCTGCGACCGACAACTGGACACTGGAACCGATCCCGGCGCTGGGAACCAGGTTCTGGGACGTGATCACCGGCACTGCCATCACATGATACTGCGAAAGCTGGATGGCATTTCCGTTGGCACCCACGATAAAGGCGTTGGTACCGTCTATGTTGAGGCTTTTTCCGAAGGGTGCATTGCTAAAGGAGCCGGTGATGCCCCCCGAAGCAGTGAGAATCGTCAGGACGTCGGAGAACTGCGGGACGTATCCTTGGCAGAACGCAACGTTCAGGGCACCTCCAAGCGTTGCCGTTCCATTGACCGCCAACAAGTCACAGTAGCCTTGGTTGGTATGCTGGAAGAGGGTGGCTGTGTTAGTTCCTCCCAGATCAATAGCCAAAGTTCCACTACCGCTCTGGACATAGTTGCCTTGGATGGACATGAGTCCGGCCACACCCGCATCTCCGGGAGCAAGCGTTCCCGATGAATTGCTGAGCACACCGTTCCGGATCGCGGAGGAGATATCGTTCCACGCGGGATTGGTGGTGACCACGGTGTATGCGGACAACTGTCCCCCGCTCCAGATCAGTCCGTTGGTGCATGTGGCGTTCGATGCGCCCGCGCCGATTGTCTGGGCAACGAGGAGTTCACCGCTGGCAAGCACGATGCGCTGAACACAACCCGAATTGCCCGGACCCACGTCACCCACAGTCAACCCGCCCTGGATCTGCAGGGATCCCCCGTTGGTCACCGTGACGAGGGTCGTGTCGTTGGTGATTGTTCCAGCGATGCCCAGGAACGCGTTGGTCAGGATCACCGCCGTGCCCGCATCCACCAGCAGGCGGTTGGTGTAGCCGGCCGTATTCGCGTACCAGGAGTTCCCCAACCGCAGGGTGCCCGTCGCGGTGTAGGTGCCCGCCCCGCCAACGTTGATCTGGAATGACTGCTGGGGGTAATTCTTCTGGAGGACGTTCCCGACCATCGTCAGCGACCCCTGCGTGACATTCCAGATACCCCCGTCGTATCCCGTGTTGGAAACAGTCACCATGGCGTTGCCCGCAATCACGTTGGTCGAGAGGTTAAGGACTCCGGAGTTTGAACTGCCGACGCATCCCAGCAGCCAGGTCCCGCCGCTCAGTGTAACCTGAGAGCTGCTAGCCTGCCCAATTCCGAAAAACCCGAACGTGGTAGTGGAGCCTCCCGACTGCGTGAGCGTGGCGAATGATCCCGACCCGATCTGAAGTGCCGAAAAGTCGTTGCGCCCCGCCGCAAAGCCCACGCTGTTGCCGGCACCCCCGTTGGTCCAGGTGTTAGAAACGACCAGTAGACCCGATCCCTGGAACCCGGTGAGCAGAGGGTTGGTCACCCCGTTGGTCTGCCCGCTCACCCCATTGATACTAAGCGATCCCGATCCAGTGAGATCCAGGCGGCCGTTGACCAGGGCATTGCTCAACACGCTTCCAGTAGCCACCGTCACGTATCCGGCGGGTAAGTTGCTTGTAAACCCGTAGACGGCTCCGTTGGTGGCCCCAGATAGCGTGAGCTGTCCCCTGACAGTCGAGTTTGATAAAAACACGTTTGCGTTGGAACTGCTGGGCGATGATGGAACGAACACCGTCCCAATCGTTCCATAGCTTATCAGGTAGGGGGCGTTGTTGGAGGCTCCAATCGTGATGGTCGAGTTACCCAGCCATCCGTTGGTTGCCACCGTCATCGCGTTGGATGACACGACGATCGCTCCAGAAAGCGCATTGGATGACGCGATTACCAGAGTTCCCGATCCCGACTTGGTCAGTGTTGTCGCCCCGGATAGCTGTATCGGATTGGATAAGGTTAGCACTGACGAAGCGCGTGAGACCGTGACCGTTGGATTCGATCCCCCAAAGGTCACTGTCCCCACTCCCCCGATTCCAAAATTGGCATTCGCATTGGTCAGGCTGACTGCGTTAGCCCACAGACCCGTATTGGTCACGGTGACGCCGCCCGACGTGTTGGTAAAAAGAGCCGTGTTGGTCAGGCCATTATTCGAATCCCAAGGGTTACCTGATGATCCGATCCAACCGATGGATCCAATTCCCCAAGAGATCAGGCTGTTGGTATTTGTGTAGATGGCTGCTTGGAGAAAACTTACACAACTTAAAAACAATACCCCTGACAGCGACAAAGCCCTCACTGTTTTGGGGATATAGCAAACCATGGGGGTGTAATTCCATGTTGATAGCTACCCTTGGCCTTGAGAAAAGAAAATATAATTTTAGTTCTAAACACCGAGACACGGTAACCCAATAATTTTCAATTCGTCCTGATAGCAGGAGCCTCACAATTCTCAGCCCATGAATCAAATAGCCGAAAGGAGGGGCGTGGCGGTGTTGGAGTGAATCCATCCTTGGAGGGCGCCGGATCCGGAACCCGCAGAAACATACCACCACGCACCATTCCGAGATAGGATTCTGATAAGGGTTCCCGGATCGAGTTTTCCAGATTCCGTACCACTATCGGCAGGAGTAGCCCTCAGGGTGACCCCCTCCTTGGCAGTGAGGACTGCTTGATGACGCGCCGTACGGCGTGGATCCGCTATGGTCCCAAGCACGGAGGCACCGTGACCGATGATGATCACGATGAGTGCCAGCGCGATCAGTCCTTTCTTCCGACTGGCTCGGAAAAGCAGAACAACCAGTGCAAGCGCCCCGATCCAGCCAATGACTGCCCCTCCCACGATCATCGTCTCGGGATGGAGTATCTGCATGGTGCGCTCCTTCCATCGGGAGGGAACAGGAAGGCCGAGGGAAAGGAGTGTCTTGCTCAACTGCACCCGTGCGGGGACCGAGGCGGGATCGAGCAAAAGGGAGCGCCGGAAGGAAAGTGAGGCGGCCACCGCGTCTCCCGACTGCATCTCGGCCAGTCCTCGATTGTACCAGATCTCGGCTGATCCTGAGGCCTTGAACTCCGGATACGTCAGCAGTGTCTTGTAGGTCGAGAGAGCCTCATCCGCATGGCCGGAAGCGAGGTTTCCATTGGCAGAAGCAAAATCCTCCGGCAGGCCGGCGCGTACTGAAGTCACGAAAATAGCCAGCAGGCAAAGCAGCAGGGAAAGATATTTCATCACGAGATTTTGGTTGAGGAAAGATCGAGTAAACCCAGCAGCTCCCGATGCTCAGAGGCCGGAAGTGTTAGTGATCCACCAGACCCGTACTTCAGCAGATCACGTCGCTCCGTGAGTCCCGAGATCAAGGCATCACGCTTTTCCGAGGGAGGAAGCACCAGTTCAGCATACTCAAGTGCAGCATCGTAAGTGGATCCGGCGTCGGTAGTGCCGGAAACAAGAAGAGAGCGGAGTTCCGCGAGGTGCTTCCTGCGCCGCGTGGCGGCAGTCCCTCCTTGGGCCTGGATTTTTAAATAAGCAAGAATCCCGGCCAATGCGGCCGTGGCAACAAGCATGGCAAGCGAGGCAATGAAGAATTCGTTGCGCTGCACCGGCGTCGTCCAGGAGCGGAGCGTGATCCCCGACATCGGCTCGCCCTCTTTTAAGAAAGTGGAATTCCTTGAGGCTGCAGGAAGTCGTGCGGGCGTGGCCTCGGGCGACGACGCCTGAACGGCTCCTGCGACGGCTGGGGCAGGACCTCCGGGTGAGGCGACAAGCGGAAGCGGCTTGGAGGTTAGGGTGACATACTTGGCGCTGGTAGGATCGAAATAGGAGAACTCGCACCCGGGCGATTCTTTCTGCGGTTGCTGGGCGATGAGGGTGAAGTCGAACGATTTCACGCCCGTGTAGGAGAGTTCGTCGGAACTGTCGAATTTGTCACTCGGGGGATAGCTCCTCCATCCGTCGGTCTGGGTCAGTACGGGAGCGCCCATCCCCTTGAAGTTCCCACGCCCTCCGATCTTCACCACAAGGTTAGCGGGGTCACCCGGGGCGGGATGGGGATTGCTGACGATCGAGTCGATATCGAACTGCCCGACTGCTCCGGCAAAGGAGTCGGGTCGCCCCTCCTTAGGCAGAGGAAGAACCTCGAGATGAAGTCCGGAGGTCTTGACGGCAAGCTCCTTCGGTTGACCGAAGCCGCTCTGTCCACCCATGAGTTGCTGGAACACAGGATCGTCAAACCCCGGGGGCAGACCTCCGGGCAATTGCATCTCGCAGTCGAGCTTCGCAGGAGCGACATCCAGGGAACCCGGTTTCACGGCGGAGAGAAGGGAATGGAATGTCAGGACATTGTAGGTGATCCCGTCGCGTTCCTCACGGGTCTGCTTAGGATCAGGGAAGCGCTCGACAAGAATCCCCTCGCATCCGAAGTCGACGCGTCCACGAACCTGCACGGGATAGCGGGCGTCGAAATAGTAGCGGATCTCGACGGGTGTCATCTCCCCGGCATAGAGCGTCTTCTTGGGACAATTGATTTCGCCAAAGGCAAGTTTCCCTTCATCGACCCTCTGGGGTGCCGGACGGGGACGGCGCTGCTGGAAGCCAGGCATCGGAATGCCTCCTGGGATGCCGGGCGGCATACCTTGAGGCATTCCCGGTGGCAGTCCCATCTGCGCGGAAGAGGAGGATGAGGGAGTGGGCGCGGACCTGCTGTCATCCACCTTGAAGGCGAGTTCTCCGGTGCGGAATTGGCGTCCGTCGGCCGTCACCGTGACCCCGGGAATCGTGAAGTTGCCGGTGCGAAGCGGCATCACGATGTAGCTGTAGATCACGGAAGAGGTGACCTTGAAGTTCACCATCTGTACCTGGGTCGATTGACCCGTGAGTCGGATCTGCAGCCCATCTGCCTGAATCTGTTGAGGAACGTCAGCCTGCTGGGCACCCGAGACCTTGATCTGCAACTCCGCCATCTCCCCCTGGCTGATCTGTGGGCGGGTCAATTCGGCACTCACCGAGACGTCGGCAGCGTGGAGACCGATCACGCAACAAGTTATCGCCAGGAATGCGCCTATCGCAATGCGTGCGCCGCGCTGAATTCCGGAAAAGCTCATGATCATATGCATATTACCAATCGCGCTGCGGTTGTTCCACTGCACGGTTCTGCTGGTTGCTTAGCTGATGGGCCTCCTCGTCCTGCATCGAGCGAAGAAGCGCCCGGGCTTGATTCGGAGTCATCTTCCCATCCTTACCCTCTTCTGCAGCAGCGGCCTCTGCTGCCTCAGCGGCCTTCTTCTCTTGCTCGGCTTTTTTCTGATCCTGAGCGGAGGCGCCATTCGCACCTTTCTCTTTCCCAGGAGAGGGAGCAGGTGTGGGTGTCGGTTGCGCACCATGGCCCGCCTGCTTCTCATCCCCGGGCTGTTGTTGTTGACCCTGTTGCTGCAGGGAATCCTGCTTATGCTGCTGATCTTTCTGATCCTGGGAATTGGAACCTTTGCCCTGCTGGGGTGAAGGAGTCGGGGTCGGCGTGGGCCCTCCTTGTCCTCCCCCATGCTTTTGTTGATTTTGCGGCTGATCCTTCTGATCCTGCCCCTTGCCTTGATCGTTCTTGGAATCTTTGGAATCCTGAGGCTTGTTCTGATCCTTGTTCTGATCTTTTCCCCCTCCCTGAGACTGATCGTTCTTTTGATCCTTGGTATCCTTGTTATCCTTCTGGTCTTTTTGATCTATATCGTTTTTGTCGCTCTGACCACCACCCTGTGACTGGTCTTTCTTGTTCTTATCCTTGTCCTGATCCTTCTGATCTTTTTTGTCTTTGTCGTTTTTCTTATCCTGCTGTTTTTGTGGCGGTTCCTTCTTATTAAGATCAGCAATCAGTTTACGGACGATCTCCCGGTTCTCCTTGGCCTTCGCATCGCTTGGACGATCCTTCAGCACCGTCTCGTAATGCTGGAGGGCGTTATTCCAGTCGGAGAGCTTGGCCTCTTTCCCATCGGCCCCCTCGCCGGAACGGACTAGGGAATTCGCGAGATTATAAGTTGCGGCATCCCTGATCTTCGGATCCGTCGAGGTCATCGCGGCGGCAAAGTAATCGGCAGCCTTTTTAAAATCACCCGCCTTGTAAGCCGCCGCTCCGGCGTCGAAACGGATCTCCGGGGCATTGGCACCGGATTGTAGGCGTCGTTCAAACTCCTGAAGCGCTCCCTGATAGTTGCCCTGCTGGTAGTCGTTGATACCAGAGGTCGCCGCGCGCAACGAACCGGGAGTCAGGAGAATCAGGAGTGTGGGGATCACCAGCGAAGAAAGCACCTTCTGTCGACGTCCCTCTCCAAGTACGGACCAGAGGACGAGCAAGAAAAGTGCGAATCCGACTGGCCAGGCATAGCGCTCGATCGGCTTGTGGGCGCTCAGCACCCCCGTTTCCTGCTGGTCCATGGGAACGATTCCTTTCTCGTAGATGATCGAGGCGGCATCCTGACCATAGGGGAGATAAAAGCCCCCCGTTTCCTTGGCTATCTCGGTGAGTCGAGCTGCATCGAGCTTGGAATTCACAGGGCGCCCGCCCTCATCACGGACAAAATCATTCCGCCCCTCCTCCGTCTTGATCGGGATCAGTGACCCAGCGGCTGAACCGAATCCGATCGTAAAGATCCGGATTCCTGCAGCCTCCGCCTCCTTGGCGGCTTCGACGCCGCTCTCGTCCAACTCCTCGCCATCCGTCATCAGCACCAGGGCCCGACTCATCGTCTCACCCTTGCCGAAGGCCGCAATGGCGAGCCTGATCGCCGAGGCGATGTCAGTCCCCCCTTTGGGTATCGTGTTTGTATCCAGATCATCGATGGAGGTCAGAACAGCCCCCTTGTCAAGGGTCAGTGGCGCCTGCAGGAACGAGGTCCCCGCAAAAGCTATCAGACCCACACGGTCCCCCCTCAGCAGGTTAAGCAAATCCTGAGAGATGAGCTTCGCTCGACCAAGACGGGTCGGGGCCGTGTCCGTGGAGAGCATGCTGCGGGAGGTGTCGATCGCGATGATAACGTCGCGTCCACGGGATTTGATCTCCTGATCGATTGATCCATAGCGGGGTTTCGCCAGTGCGAGGATCACGCAGGCGATTGCCAGCAGCAGCGAGGCGATGCGCAGGTTACGCTTGAAATGACTTACCTGACCGGCGAGGGACTGCTGGAGTCGTGGGGCCAGGATCTTGGCCAGCAGAGCCTCACGTCGACGAGAAGCATCAAAGAAAAACCAGAGTACGGGTGCAAGAAGCATTAAAGCCCAGAACCATTCGGGGGAGCCGAATGTCAACCGGTCATCGAGTGCTGTCAGAAAAAAAGAATACATGGGGCAGAGGATCAGGGCAGGCGACGCCAGAGGGTCTGTGAGAGAACGGCCTCGGCGATCAGAAGCCCGGCGGCGATCAGGAGAAACAGCGAGAAATAATCGTGGTAATCGGCGCTCTTCTCGACCTCGACCTTGGTCTTCTCCAGGCGATCGATCTCCTTGAACGACCTATTCATAGAGGAGGTGTCGGTGGCTCGGAAATACTTGCCGTCACACATTTGTGCGATCTGCCCGAGTAACTTCTCGTCGATTGGGAAGTACCCGGCAGGGAGATCCATCAGCACTGTGCGACCATCCTGGAGCTTCACGGGGAACGGGATCGGGTCGTTGCTCCCGGCGACGATGGTGTAGATCTTGATGCCCAGCGCCTTTGCCGCCTCGGCCGCTGTGAGCGGAAGAACCTTCCCGGCGTTATTGGCCCCGTCAGTCAGAAGAACAATGATTTTTGTCTTGGAGTCCCTATCCTTCAGCCTGTTGGCCGCTGAAGCGAGGGCAGAACCAATGGCCGTGCTATCCTCGACCATGCCAATCTGAACGCGGTCGAGATTCTGGATCAGCCAGTCATGATCGAGGGTCAGGGGACTTACTAGGTAGGGGCGACCAGCAAAGGCAATGATGCCAATACGGTCGTTGGGACGAGCCTCGATGAAGTCCTGGGTGACGCGCTTCACCATATCGATGCGGTTCATCCTCTTGTCGCCGACCACATAATCTTCGGCTCGCATCGATCCCGAGACATCAAGTACCAGCATGATATCGACACCGCTGGCGGTGACATGTTCCAGGGTGTGTCCGATCTGGGGACGTGCAAGTGCCACGATGAGACAGGCCATCGCCCCGTAGATCAGCGAGGAAAGCACGGCTCCCGCATGGGAGCGCCGCTTCTTGCCGACAGCCACCACAAGCTGCGTTGAGGAAAAGAGAATGCCTGGCGTTCCACCGATCTTTCCTCGGAGCAGAGCAAGCAAGGGAAGCGCCAGCAGGCCCAGAAGTAGCCAGGGATGCGCAAACGAAAAAAATGTTCCTGTAGCCAGAATCATCGAGGCATTCATACGACCTTGGGGGCACCAGCTTCCGGGTTGTTCTTATCGACGGGTTGCTCACCACTTCGGACAAATGATTCCGCGGCCTCGATCAGAGCAAGCCGCTGCTCCGAAGTCGCCTCACCTTGGGCATATTTCAGATAATCGGAACGGTGCAGAAACTCCGCCAGCGCCTCCTGCTCCGCAGGAACAAACCGCAACGATCCCTGCAGCGACACCAGGAACTCCTCGGTGGTCTGACGTGGCGCCGCGAGTCCAAGCGCCTCTCCCAGAAATCGACGCAGCACATCGGAGACACCGACCCCGAAGTCGTGATCGCTTCCCTGCGAGACGGTTCCTCGCAGACGTGACAGGGCATCGAGAGCAGCCTCACGGGGCGTGATTACCGAGGCCTTCTTTTTACCCAAGAATTTCCATACCAGACCTCCTGCGACTGCCACCACCAGCAGAACAATCAGGATCAACCCAAGAGGGCCCGAGAAGAAGGGCAGTGGTCCGACGATATCATGGATCGGGGCCGGAGTGGGACCCACAGCTCCCGGCGCAAAGCTCAATCCGGGAGCTGGAGCGACTCCGACGGCTCCTTGGGGTGCATTCGTCATGCCGCCATCCTCCTTCCTCGCCTGTCGAAGAAATTCCGCAAAACAGGCAGGTAGTCCTTGTCCGTTCGGAGAGAAACCATGTCGATGCCGCGCGAGCCAAACATGCTGGTGAGATCCTTCGTACGCAGCGCTGCTAGGTCTGCGTAATTTTGTGTGATGGCACGCCTTGAAGTGTCGACCTCTATCTGTTCGCCGGTCTCGGGATCCTCGAGGAGGATGACACCCACATCAGGAAGCTCCTCTTCAGCAGGATCCACGATTGGAAGCGCCACCATGTCATGACGCCTTGCGGAGACGGTCAGCGGACGGGTGAAGTCTCCCGTGAAAAAATCGGAAATCACGAAGACCACCGCCCGACGCGTGATCAGCTTGTTCATGTATTCCAATGCTCCGGCGAGATCCGTACCGCGTCCCTTGGGGTCAAAATAGAGCATCTCTCGGATCAGTCGGAGGATATGATGACGGCCCTTCTTTGGAGGAATGAAGAGCTCCACTCGGTCGCTGAAGAGCAGCAGACCGACCTTGTCGTTATTGTGAATCGCGCTGAAGGCAAGGATCGCCGCGACTTCGGCCGCAAGCTCCCGCTTGCTCTCCTGGACACTGCCGAAGTTCCCCGAGGCGCTGACATCGAGGACGATCATCACCGTCATCTCACGTTCCTCGGTGAATTTTTTGATATAGGGCTCACCCGTACGGGCGGTCACGTTCCAGTCAATCGCACGGATCTCATCGCCGGGCGAATAGGGGCGTACCTCCTCGAAGTTCATCCCGCGCCCCTTGAAGACACTCTGGTACTGCCCGGCAAAGGAGGACTCCACGAGTCGGCGCGTGCGCAACTCGAGTCGCCGGATCTTGCGAAGGATATCCCGTGTGTCGTTCATCGGTGGAGTGTCGGAGCGGACTGACTCTCGTCAGGACGGACCCTAATTCCGGATCAGGGAACAGGCATTCCCTCAAAGACGCGCTTCACGATTTCCTCGGAGGAAATGGACTCGGCCTCCGCCTCGTAGCTCACGGCAACGCGATGCCTCAACACCTCGGTGCCGACCGACTTCACGTCATGCGGTGTCACGTAGCCGCGACCGTTCAGGAAGGCGTGCGCCTTCGCGGCCAATGTCAGGTAGATCGTGGCACGCGGGGAGGCACCGTAGCGGATGAGACCGTCCAGCTTGAGGTTGTAATTGGCGGGTTCACGCGTCGCCCAGACCAGGTCGACGATGTAGTCCTTGACCCGATCATCAACAAAGATCGCGTTGACCACATTGCGTGCCTCGAGGATCTGCTCACGGGTGACAAGCGCGTCGACATGGGTCTTGGGCGAGGAGGTCGCCATCGCGTCGAGGATGGAGCGCTCCTCACTGCGGGTCGGATACCCCACGACGACCTTCAGCATAAAGCGGTCCAACTGGGCCTCGGGCAGGGGATAGGTCCCCTCCTGCTCCAGCGGATTCTGTGTTGCAAGGACAAGGAAGGGATCAGGCAGCTTAAAGGTCTCTTCACCGATCGTGACCTGACGCTCCTGCATCGCTTCGAGGAGCGCACTCTGAACCTTGGCTGGGGCGCGATTGATCTCGTCGGCCAGAATAAAGTTGGCAAAAATGGGGCCCTTGCGCGTGGTGAAGACTCCCTCGCGCGGATTGTAGATCAAGGTTCCTACCAGATCCGCAGGCAGAAGATCCGGTGTGAACTGAATGCGGGAAAAGTCAGCATGGATACAGGAGGAGAGAGTCCGGACCGTGAGGGTCTTCGCAAGTCCTGGCACACCCTCGAGAAGGACATGGCCATTGCCAAGTAGACCGATGATAAGACTGCGGACAAGGCCCTGCTGGCCGATGACCACACGACTCATTTCCTGCGTGAGTGGCTTGACCCAGGTGCTGGCTTCCTGGACGCGACGATCGAGTTCTTGGACGGATGGATTCATAAATCAGGGTTATTGAGACGACTGCTTGGATTCTTTGTGTTCTATGTGATTTCGATGAAGGGTTGGTCTAAGCCCTAGTTTCGTTATTAGGCAGCATTTTTTCAGACAAGCAGGAATCGGATGTGTTCAAAGATTTTTTACCGCTGGAGTTCCGTGATTCATCAGCCCACGTAACTCCAGCGCTCTGTTCCCTGTTTCCAAAAGGCCATCTTGAGTCGAAATCAGCGTGTAGTGTCCCATCTTGCGACCATTCTTTGCCTCTCTCTTCCCATATAGATGCAGGAAGAGTCCCGGTTCGCGTAACAGGAGTTCCCAGTCGGGCTCACCACCGCTCCAAAGGTCTCCCAGAAGATTAATCATCACACCAGGGGAACGGAGATCCACCGGCCCGAGAGGCAGACCACAAACCGCGCGGATATGCTGGGCGAACTGACTGGTCATGGTTGTCTCCATCGTGTGGTGCCCTGAGTTGTGGGTACGCGGCGCCAACTCATTCACGATCAGGTCGCCGTTCTGCATAACGAAGAACTCGGCGGTAATCAGGCCGACGACACCGAGCTTTTCCGCGATTGCCGAGGTGATCTCCTGCGCTTTGTAAAGAACGGTGGGATCAAGCTGAGCTGGTACGGTGGTGACATCAAGGATGCCATTCCGATGAACATTGGCCTGCACGGGAAAGCAGAGCGTATGCCACTGATGTCTCTGCGAAGTCCTCGCACAAATCACCGAAGCCTCCGAGACAAAGCCAATCCGCTGCTCCAGCACGGCGCGGGGGGTGGAGAGTTGCTTCCAGGCACTCTCAATATCATCGCCCGGCTTCAGGGAAATCTGTCCCTTCCCATCGTAGCCAAGGACCGCTGTCTTCAGAATCGAGGGGGCGTTCAGATCAGCAAGCCCTGCCCCCAACCCCTGCGCCGAGGTGATGACCCGAAAAGGAGCCACGGGAAATCCATTGTTCTTAAGGAACTCCTTCTCCAGCACGCGATCCTGGCAGACACGCACGACTGCAGCAGAGGGTCGAACCGGCACGCGAGTTTCCAGGAACTCCAGCGCACCAATTGGGATGTTCTCGAACTCGATCGTCACGACATCAACAGCCTTTGCAAACCGGGCCAGAGCATCCAGATCGTCGAAAGGAGCCGTGATAGAGAGGTCCGCACAGGAGCAGGCCGGACCATCGACCGCTTCATCAAAGACCACCACCCGGTAGCCGAGACTCTTCGCGGCCATGGCGGACATCCGCCCTAGCTGGCCGCTTCCCAGGATGCCGATCGTCGCGCCTGGAAGGAAGATTGCCCCGGGAACGGGGAATTTGCCTTCCGAAGCCGCAGGAGCCCCGTTACTGTTGTCACCTTCGATTTTGATCATGGATCGTCTTCTGTATCTGCTCGCTTTATCGGTTGTCACCCTGATCCGACTGCTCCCCATCACGTTCTGTTTCGTTCTGGGACAAGCTATCGGACTTCTGGTGTGGCTGATTCTGCCCGGCTACCGCCGTCTCTCCAAACAGAATCTCCGGATTGCCTTCGGCCCTTCGCTTACGGACAAGGAGGCATCCAGGATCACCTTGAAGCATTTTCTTAATCTCGGGGCAAATATCATCTGCTCGATCAAGATCCCGGCCCTGAGCGAGAAGAAGCTTCGCTCCCGACTCCGCTTCGACCAGGAATCGAACTGGCAGGATTGGATCGTCGGAAAAAAAGCCGAGGGTCGGGGCACCGTCGCCGCACTGAGTCATTTTGGAAACTGGGAGATCAATGCTCAGATCGCCGAATTCGTGAAACCTCGCCAGGCTGGATGCGTCTATCAGGCCCTTCGCAGCCCACTCATGGATGATCTTGTGAACCGCGACCGCCGTAGCCGTGGCGTGCATACCTTTGATCGCAAGAAGGAGATGCAGGGAGCCGCCACACTGCTTAAGGAGGGAGGGGTCGTCGGCGTCCTGACGGATCAGCATGCGGGGAACGCCGGAATCTGGATGCCACTCTTTGGCAAGCTCGCCTCAACCTCACCTCTGGCCGCGAGCCTGGCCCAGCGCACCGGATCGCTTCTCTCCATGGTGAGCGTCCGTACCGTGGGGTTTGCCCGCTGGGTCATCCATACCAGCGATCCCGTGCCGACCGAGGGACGAGACATTGCGGAGATTACCATGGATCTCAACCTCCTGCTGGAGCGCGAAATCCATCGCTCCCCCGCCGATTGGTTCTGGGTTCATAACCGCTGGAAGCTCCCCCATCCGAACTTCCTGCTCAGCAGTGCTAAGCGCGGCATTCACGTGCCCGGCGGGCAGGATCCTGAGAAGCTTCAGTCCCTGCATCTCCTGATCCGCTCCCCAAACTGGCTGGGCGATGCCTGCATGGCGGCTCCAGCGATTCGCGCCATCAAGTCAGGACGACCTGATCTTCACCTGACCATCCTCTCTCCGGAAAAGCTCGCCCCGCTCTGGAGAGAGATCCCCGAAGTAGACCAAGTGCTTGAGATTCCCGCCAAGGCCTCTCCTCGCGCCGTGGCACGAATGATCAAAAAAGCAGGGCGGTTTGACGCTGCATTCCTACTGCCGAATTCCATGCGCAGCGCTCTCGAGGTCTGGTTGGCGAAAATCCCAAGACGCATCGGACGGGATATCCATCGCGGAAAGCGTTTCCTGAACCAGATGATGACCACATCACGGAATGTTCATCCGACCATCCATCAGAGCGAGGAACTGTTGAACATCATCCGTCATCTTGGTGGTGAGGCTCCCTCCCCGAGAATTCCCCGCACTCAACCCACGGGGCCCGTGCGTGTCGCCCTCTGTCCCGGCGCCGAGTACGGACCCGCCAAACGCTGGCCTTTGGAACGCTACCGCTCGGTCATGGAGGAGATCTCCAAGAATTACGAGCTCACCTGGCTCATCGTTGGAACGGCCAAGGAAGCCGATCTCGGGGAAGCTCTCTCAAACAACTTCCCCGGCTCGGTTGAGAACCTCTGCGGCAAGACCACACTTCCGGAACTCATAGCTGAACTCAAAGGCTGTTCCCTGCTGCTGACGAATGACACCGGCACGATGCATCTGGCGGATCTGCTGGGCGTCCCGGTCGTTGCGATCTTCGGATCGACCGAGCCAACCCTGACGGGACCCACTGGAGTGACTCAACCTCCCCACCGAATCATCAGGCGCAAGGTCGAGTGCAGCCCCTGCTACCTCAGAAAATGCCCCATCGACTTCCGCTGCATGAAGGAGATCACCGTCGAGATGGTGACCTCAGCGGTCACGGAATCATTGAGTGCCTTGGAAGCGTTAAAAGGTTGAAACGTTAAAACGTCCTTCTCTTTGCATCCTTCGCTTAATCACCCTTCTAACTTTTTCCCATTATAACCCGTCCCTTATTCGAATGCTCACGATCAAAAAACTCAAAAAAACCATCGGCGGCCGCACCCTCTTCGAGGAGGCCGACATGCAGGTCAACTATGGCGAGCGCGTCGCCTTGGTCGGACCCAATGGCGCTGGCAAATCAACCCTCTTTTCCCTGCTGCTAAAAAAAGATGAAGCCGATTCGGGCACGATCGAGCGCGATGAGTGGACGATGATCGGGCATCTCGCCCAGGAGGGCGAGGCCACGGGCGATGAGACCGTCCTTGATGTGGCCACAGGTAGAGCCGGAGAGATTCCCGCGCTCGAAAAACAGCTCAGAGAACTCGAAGAGGCGGGCACCGTCGATACGCCGGAGTATAGCGAAGCCTCCTCCAAGCATGCCGCCCTGAGTGACCCCAAGGTCGAGGCCAAGGCAAAGAAGATCCTCGGAGGTCTGGGCTACAAGCAGGAGGACTTCGAACGGAAGGCCAAGGAACTGAGTGGCGGCTGGGTCATGCGTGCCCATCTCGCGCGACTTCTTGTCATGGAGCCCGATTTGCTCCTGCTCGATGAGCCGACCAATCACCTCGACCTTGTCTCCCTGCTCTGGCTGCAGAATTACCTCAAGACCTATCCCGGCGCCGTACTCCTGATCTCTCACGACAGGCAATTTATGGATGAAATCATCCAGACGGTTTATGAGATCGCCGAGTGCCGTTTGCAGTCGTACTCGGGGAATTACAGCGCCTTTCTTGAGGAGCGGGATGCCCGCTACGAGCGGCAGAATGCCGCTTACAAGAACCAGCAGAAGGAGATCACCGATCTGCGCGAGTTCTATGACCGCTTCCGTCAGGTCGCATCCAAGGCCTCCCAAGCCATGAGCAAGCTCAAGCAGATCGAGCGCATGGATCTGATCGAGAAGCCACTCCCTCCCCGCAAGCCGTTCCGCTTCCAGATTCCCCAACCTCCGCGCGGGGGACAACGATCCGTCATTCTTGAGGAGATCCACATGGCCTATCCCACCTCCCAAGGCGAACGGAAGGTCTACTCGGGCCTCGATCTCACCATCGAGCGACTGGAGCGCACTGTCCTGGTGGGACCCAACGGCGCAGGCAAATCAACCCTGCTCAAAATCCTTGCCGGCGTGCTTGAATTCCAGAAAGGGAAGCGAATCGAGGGACCGAATGCGAAGATCGGCTACTTCAGCCAGCACCGCGCCGCCACACTCGATCCGAACAAGTCGATCCTCGACGAGGTCAGGGCCTCCAATGGAGAACTCTCCGAGAATGATGCCCGCGGCATTCTGGGCTCCTTCCTCTTCAGGAAGGATGACATCTACAAGAAAACCTCCGTCTTGAGCGGCGGCGAGAAGACACGCCTAAATCTGGTAAAGTTCCTGGTCGATCCACCGAACCTCCTCCTCATGGATGAGCCGACCACCCACCTCGACATCCACACCGTGGAGTCGCTGATCATGGCGCTCAGCGCCTACGAGGGGACGCTGGTCTTTATCAGTCACGACGTTCACTTCATTCGCAAACTGGCCACCAAAGTCCTCCATGTGAACAACGGCAAGGTAACCCCTTACTTAGGAACCTATGATGACTTCCTGGAAAAGGTAGGAGCACTGGGCAACGAACGCGAGGCACTTACCGCCTGACGGCTCGGGATTTTGGCGATGAAGTTTTGTGCTAAAAGCGCAAACACTCAACCATTTCGCGAGTAGCCTGCTCTAATCCCACAAAGAGAGCACGCGCGACGATGGAGTGACCGATATTCAGCTCCACCAACTGCGGAAGGGTTAGGATCGGACCGACGTTGGTGTAGTTGAGACCGTGGCCGGCATTCACCTGGATCCCGGCATCAGTGGCTAGACGAGCAGCCTCGATCAAGCGGACTAGCTCGGCTTCACGGGCGGCACCAGATGCCTCGGCATAGGCTCCGGTGTGGAGTTCCACGACGGGAGCCCCGAGCGCAACCGCAGCGGCGATCTGATCTGGCTCTGGATCGATGAAGAGGCTGACGCGGATTCCCGCATCGCGCATGGCTTTGAGGGTTGGTTCGAGGGTAGTGCGATGGGTGACGCAGTCGAGACCACCCTCGGTCGTGACTTCCTCTCGACTCTCAGGGACAAGACAGACATCGGCAGGAAGGACCTTCAGAGCGATCGCCACGATCTCGGGGGAGTTGCCCATTTCGAGATTAAGCTTGGTTACGATCGCCTCCTTGAGGCGGAAGATATCACGATCAACGACGTGGCGACGATCCTGACGCAGGTGGGCGGTGATGCCGATAGCCCCTCCCCGTTCAGCGGCCAGGGCCGCCTCAACGGGATCGGGTTCGACGTTGATGGAGCTAGCGTTTTTTGCGTAACGAGCCTGCCGCACGGTAGCGACATGATCGATATTAACGCCGAGGAATGCTCCCACCTTGATTCTTTGGTTAGTGCCTGAAATGACGAGTGCCGGTGAAGACCATGGCAACGCCACGCTCGTTGGCGGCGGCGATCACCTCGGGATCACGGACGGATCCGCCCGGCTGAATGGCAGCAGTCGCTCCTGCTTCCGCAGCCGCAATGAGACCATCCGGGAATGGGAAGAAGGCATCGGAGCAGACAACGCTTCCCTTGAGGGAGAGGCCGGCCTCGCCAGCTTTCCAGACAGCGATCCTGGAGGAATCGACGCGGGACATCTGTCCGGCACCGATACCGAGGGTACGATTCTTGCCGGCATAGACGATGGCGTTGCTCTTCACATGCTTGACGACCTTCCAGCCGAATTCCATCGCCTCGATTTCATCCTTGGTCGGAGGACGACTGGAGACGACATGGTGCTCGATGCTTCCGGGGCCCTCTTTCGCGGAGACATCGGCATCCTGGACAAGCATGCCGCCGATGACAGAACGGATATCACGATCCGTGGCGGGAATTTCTTGCAACAGGCGCATCAGTCGGAGGTTCTTCTTTTTCTGAAGCAAGGCACGCGCATCGACCGTGAATTCGGGCGCGATGATGACCTCACTAAAGATCTCGGAAATCGCTCGGGCGAGCGCATCGTCGACCGGACGATTGGCGATGATGATGCCACCGAAGGGTGCTGAACGGTCGGTTGCAAAGGCTTTCTCCCAAGCCTCGGCGAGGTTCTCATCGCTGCCGACGCCGCAAGGGTTGGTGTGCTTCAGGATGGCGACGGTCGGCTTCTCAAATTCACTGATCAGGCGGGTGGCTGCCGTGATATCGAGGATGTTGTTGAAGGAGAGCTCCTTGCCATGGAGCTTCTCAAAATAGTCGAAGAAGCTGCCGTAGAGTTCTGCTTCTTGGTGGGGGTTCTCGCCGTAGCGGAGGCGTCCGGCCAGAGGGAATTCAAGGGAGAGTGTCTCGCCCGGAGCGCTCTCGTTATCGAGATAGGAGCTGATGGCGCGGTCATAGGCACCGGTGGTGGCGAAAGCCTTCACCGCCAGGCGGGCACGCAGTTCGGGAGTGGTCTCACCATTGCCGGCCTTCATTGCCTCAAGGACGCGGGGATAGTCATCAGGATCGACAACGACGGTGACGGAGCGGTGATTCTTCGAGCCACTGCGGATCATCGAGGGACCGCCGATATCGATCTGTTCAATGGCCTCTTCCAGCGTCACTCCTTTCTTCGCCACGGTCTCCTCGAAGGGGTAAAGATTCACGCAGACGAGATCGATCGGCAGGATGCCATGCTCCGCAGCCTGCGCCTGATGCTTCGCATCGTCGCGAAGGAAGAGAAGACCGCCATGAACCTTCGGGATCAGGGTCTTCACCCGCCCATCCATCATCTCGGGGAAACCGGTGTAGTCGGAGATCTCCCGTACTGGGATATCTGCGGCGGCGATCGCCTTGGCGGTGCCTCCGGTGGAGAGCAACTCGACACCCTGCTCGTGCAGGCCGCGGGCGAAGTCGATGAGTCCCGTCTTATCGGAGACGGAGAGGAGGGCGCGTTGGATTTTCATGATCGGTATGCTGGAAAAAGTTGGAACTCCACTCCACTCAGGCATGGGTGAACTGGAGGCAGTAGAGATTGGAATAAAGCTCGGAGGAGTTCAATAGCTCGGCGTGGGTGCCGGTCGCCACGATTTGCCCCTGATCCATCACGACGATCATGTCGCTTCCGAGCACCGTCGAGAGGCGGTGTGCGATGGCAATCACGGTCCGTCCCTCGGAGAGGCTCTCAAGGGCCGACTGAATCATCTTCTCGGATTCGGAATCGAGCGCCGAAGTCGCCTCGTCGAGCAGAAGAATAGGCGCCGCTTTCAGCAGGGCGCGGGCGATCGCCAGACGCTGCTGCTGGCCACCGGAGAGGAGGCATCCCTTGTCCCCAACCACGGTCTCGTACCCCTGGGGCTGAGCCATAATGAAGTCGTGCGCGTAGGCAAGGCGGGCAGCCTCCTCGATCTCCGCCTTGGTAGCATCGAGCCTGCCGAAGCGGATGTTCTCGTAGATCGAGTCGTGGAAGAGGAAACTCTCCTGCGTGACGATGCCGATCTGCTCTCGCAGGGAGTCGAGGGTCAGGTCACGCAGGTCGTTTCCATCGATCAGGACCCTTCCCTGCTGGGGATCGTAGAAGCGGAGGAGCAGCGAGAGGATCGTGCTCTTTCCTGCGCCGCTGGCTCCGACGAGGGCGACTTTCTTGCCCGGTTCAATGACGAGATTCAGGCCTGTCACCGCATTCTCCGCCATCCCACCCTCGGCATTGGGGATGCCATAGGAGAAATTCACTCCCTCGAAGGCCAGGTGACCCCGCACAGCGCCGAGCGGTCGGGCCCCCGGCAAATCATGGATCGTCGGCTTGGTGGCAAGCAGCTCGATAATACTCGTGGCCGCCCCCAGGCAGTTCTGGATGGTCACGTGGATCTTGCTGATATTCTTGATCGGATCGTAGAGCAGGAACATACCGCCGAGCAGAGCGAGAAAGCTCCCGATGGTCAGATGAGAGAAGTAGACATAGAAGAGGGCCAACGAGACGCCAAAGGCAGAGACGGTCTCGATCATCGGCTGGACGATGGCACCGCTCTTGCTCGCCTTCATGCTGGAGCGGAATTGCTCCTCGCTCGACTTATCGAAGAGATTCAGCTGGAAGGCCTCGCGAGCGAAGGACTTGATCACCCTGATGCCGGCGAAAGACTCCTGCAGGATCACGGCCATGACACCCGCCTCGTTCTGCATCGCACGGGAGGCCTTCCGGACACGGCGCCCGTAGACGATGACCGGCACCAGACAGATCGGGAAGAGCACCAGTGAGAAGAGCGTGAACTTCCAGTCGATGTGCAGCAGCACAAGAATGGCCCCAATAGCAGTCAGGGGCTGTTTCACCAGGTCCCCAACGATGGTGACCATCGACTGCTGAGCAACCATCGTGTCATTCAGGACACGGGAGAGCAGGCGGCCGGACTGCGATTTGTTGAAGAAATCGAGCGACTGGCCCATGAGATGGCCGAAGACCCGGCGACGCATGTCGCGCAGGGCCCGCAGACTGACCCAGGTGAGGCAGTAGACATTCGCGTAGGAGAGCAGGCTGCGCAGGATCATCACTCCCGGGATGAGCAGGGCCATCCAGAGGAAGGCATCGATTTTCGGCCCCTGGCCGAGCGTCGCCCCCTTCATCATGTCCGCTTGGCTAAACTTGCCTTGGAATGCGGTATCGCCGATCCATCGGATCAGCAGGAGCATCGAGCTATTGACCGCCGCGAAACCAATCCCGGCCAGCAGGCCAAGTGCAATACGCTTCTTGTAGGGAGCAAGATAGCCCACCAGTTCACGGAACGGACCCCAGCTCTTGGGAAGATACTTGAAAAGAAGAAATTCAGGCTTCCCTTCAATAGAATGAGACTGCTGGTGGTCGGACATGAAACGTTGAGACTACAGGGAGGGGTGACGCAGCAGGAGAAAAAAACCACCTCCCGTGATCCAGTTTGTATAGAGCTCGAGCACCTCTGGGCCGACTAAAACCCAGAGAAGTGCTCCCAAGGCCAGATAGGGACCGAAAGGAATCCTTCCACCGGAGCGGCCACGGGTGAGAGCCATCATCACGACACCGATCAAGGCACCGATGATCGATCCGGCAAAGAGCGAGAAGAGCACTCCCTTCCACCCTAGGAAGGCTCCGATGCAGCCCAGGAACTTCACATCGCCGAAGCCCATCGCCTCACGGGGCAAGGTGATCATGGTCACCTCAGTCCGGATAGGCATCAGCTCGGAGATCCCCTCATAGGGCCAGAAGCGCTCACCATAGGTCACCCCACGAGGATCAAGAGTCAATACCCCTCCCTGCACACCTTCCACGCCAACCTCAGCCTGGAGACGCTCCCCGTTGATCTCGAGCCAAGCACAGGTGGCCTCGACCTGGTCCATCTCGCGATAGAAGAGATCGGCCAACGGGATCCGCTCCTCACCAAAAATCAGCTGCGGCTCTTCATCGGTTCCCGTGATCTCCAGAAGCGTCGGAGCCTCGGTCCTGATCCTACGTCGGCCGAAGGCGAGCTTCCCTAACTCCACAACGCCCCAGAGCAGGAAGAAGCCCAGTGCGGCTCCGAGCAGTGAGAGCAGAAGCCCCTGCCACCAGACCACGGCTTCCATCATTCCCGGAACGAGCACGGAACAGACCACTCCGGCAACAATCCCCCCTTTGGTGATCTCATCCGGGATAATCAGATGGTCGAAGTCGATGAAGGTCGCCGCAACCAGCAGCGAGAGAAAGAGCCAGAAGACCGGTGCCTGGGGCAGACCGAAGCGTCCCCAGGCGAGCAGGTAGAGGAGTGCCGTCAGCAGCTCGACCAGCGGATAACGGATCGCGATCGGCATCGCACAGCCCGAGCAGTGACCGCGCAGAAGCACCCAACTGGCCACCGGCAGATTCTCATGCCACGGGATCGTTTTGCCACAGCCGGGACAGAAGGACCGCTTGGGGTTCAGCAGCGAGATGCCGAGGGGCAGGCGGTGAATGACCGCATTCAGAAAAGATCCCGTGATCAGCCCAAGCAGACCGACGGCGATCCAGGAGACCATCGCAAGTGAAGCGGAAGCCGGGCCGATCAATTCCTCAACGATTCAAGTATTCAGTGCGGGTGCTTACTCCCGAGGGAGTCGTTCCTCGACGATCTCGCAGAGGACATGAAGTAGAAACTGTTGGGCTTCCTGGATTCGGGCGGTCTCGACCCCGGGAACGATCAGCTCGATATCGGCGGCTCCCTTGGTGAAGCCACCTCCCTTACCCAGGAAGGCGATCGTCTTCACCCCGTGCCTGCGAGCCTCCTCCAGAGCTGCCAGAATATTCCGCGACTTGCCACTCGTGGTGATCACGATCAGAACATCGCCCTGCTTCCCGAAGGCGGCGACCTGACGGGCGAAGACCTCGGTGAATTCGTAATCATTCCCGATCGCCGTCAGCAAACCGGCATCGACGGTGAAAGCCATGGCCGGATAGGGTCGGCGGTCCTCCTTGAAGCGGCAGGTGAATTCCGTCGCCAGATGGGCGCTGTCGCTGGCGCTTCCGCCGTTGCCGCAGAACATCAGCTTGTTGCCGGCCAGCAGCGCATCACCGGCCATGGCGGCGGCTTTTTCCAGATCGGCCTGCAGCGGAGGCAATGCCTGGAGGACTTCCTGAAGCGAGTGAAGGGAACTTTGGAACTGGCTCATCTAGGGGACATTGGAGAGGAGGGCGAAAGGCGTCAAGAGCGGCATCGTCCCCCTCCTCTTGCTTCCTCCCGGTGGATTGACAGCGTGCAAGGCAACCGCTTTGATCGACGCTTTATGGGCGTTCCCACCGAAGTTCTCCATCACCGTATCCGGCATGCCATATCGTCCATGGCTCCGGCACTGGCTCTCCTTTCCCTTCTGCCGTTTCTCCTGCTGGGAGGATGCGCCACGAGCCAAGAGCCTCCTCAGGTGAAATTGGACCAGGCAAACGTCCTGCCACTCTCGATTAACCCGGCCTTCACCTTCCGGAAAGAGACCCAGTTCCTGAATGACCCCGCCCTCTTCCAAAAGGAGGCTGGGAAACCGAACGAAGCCATCGAATTCGAGCGCCGCTACTACATGTGGCCCGCCACCACCTCCCTCGACAAGGATCAGCTGAAGGGTAATTACTTCAACTTCTTCTGGTGGAATCACGGCACCCCGGCTGATGTCACGGTGCGCTTGGAGTACCGCCAAGCCAACCTCAGCAACTTCGTGATGGCGCGCGAGAAGAGCTACAGCAATGTGAAGGGCTCCATCTGCACCCGCTTTTCCATCATCGGCGACGATTATCTCGAGAATGGTCAGGTTACGAACTGGCGCTGCCTTCTCATCGTCGACGGCAAGATTGTTGCCCTCACCCAGTCCTACCTCTGGAAGTAGCAATCCTGATACAGGTCTCCACTCACTCACCCCCATCCATCTCCATGCTCCCAGAAATCGAAAAGCTCCTTGTCCTTCAGGATCGCGACCAGAAACTTCGCGCCGTCCTCACCGAGATCGCCGCACTTCCCGGGGAAAAGGCAGCCCGCGACCGCGAATTCAAGGCCGCCGATGACCGCCTCGAGGCAGCTCGTAGCCGACAGAGGGAGATCGAGGTCGAGCGCAAGAAACTCGAAGTCGAGGTGAAGGCCAAGCAGGACCAGATCTCCCGCTACAAGAACCAACAGCTTGAGACCCGCAAGAACGAGGAATTCTCCGCCCTGCGCCACGAGATCGAGATGGCCGAGAAGGTCATCATCGAACTCGAGGACCGCGAACTCGTTCTCATGGAAGAGGCCGAAAGCCTCAAGCCTTCACTCCAAGCCGCCCAGGAAGCCCACGCCGCCGAGAAGAAGAAGGTCGAAACCCACATGGCCTCGCTCGTCACCCGCAAGGAGAACCTCGATGCCCGTCAGAAGGAACTCGAAGCCGAGCGCCCCAGCTTCATTACTGGAATCGACGAGGATCTCCTCGACCGTTACAACCGCCTCTTCAAGAGCAAGAACGGCATCGCTCTCGTCACCGTCGAGCATGGCGTCTGCGCCGGTTGCAACATGCAGGTCACCCACCAAGCGATCCTCGAAGTGAAAGCCGAGAAGGAGATCGTCGGATGTCCGCAGTGCGGGAGGATCCTCTACGAGCCTCAATAGTTTGGAGCTTGGGATTCTGCCTCGATCCTAATCTTATAACAGATGCAGGCTGCTGTTTTCTCGAAAATTGAAGATGTGCTAATCGTAATCGCGAATGTGAGTTTTGTGCTGCAGATAATTTATTTTCAAAAACTCATCACACTTCTGCGCTCAGATTATCAGGATTTATGGATGCATTTGGGTAAGCCGAAGGGCTTTTTAACGGGTGGATCAGAAAGTCGCTGGCTCTTTTTTGATATCATTTTAGGCACTCCTCATTGGGCACCCAAACACGAAGATCTTTTAGATAAAGTTCGCGAATTTCATCGCAATAGAAATCTCTGCAGAGGGTGTTTTATTCCAGCAATCGATTTCAACGTTCTTGAAAGCTGCTTGCCCCACTCTTAAGGGCTTGGAAGTTTTGATGCCGCGCTAGGCGTCGCGAGTGAAGCTGTAGCGAGCTACTGCGAACGAGCAGCAACAACGCGCGGCGCAAAAAGCGCAAGCCTGTTGAACTCTTAAGAGTTTAACATAGCGCGCATTTGGGCAAAGCCGTCGAACACCTCCTCATCCGACATCGGAGCTGAGAGAATCTCCTCCATACTCCCCGACTCAACTCCTTCGCCGGCGAGCTCCAGCAGGAAGGGGCTCGGTGTACACGACATGACGCTGCCGAATTTTCGGCGGGTCGCGCAGTGAGTGATCGTCAGGCGGTGACGCGCACGGGTGATGCCCACATAGAGCAGGCGGCGTTCTTCCTCAACCGTCCCCTCGCTCTTGGAGCGCTCATGGGGAAGAAGCCCATCTTCGGCACCGACGAGCCAGACCTCGGGATACTCGAGACCTTTCGCGGCATGGAGGGTGATAAGAGTCACGCCCTCGCGCTCCTCGGCCTTCTCCTCCTCGCGTTCCTGCTCCAGCATAAGGCCGTCAAGGAACCCGCGGGCTCCATCCTTCGGATGACGCTGGCAGTAGCCGGTGAGGGCATTGAGTAGTTCCCGGACATTCTCCTGACGGTTATCGGCCTCCTCATCGGTCTTGCAACTTTTCTTGAGATCCTCGAAGTAGCCACACTCTTCCAGAATCCCACGCAGAATCGCCGCGGGATCGGCTCCGGGGGTCTGAAGCTGGATACGGTAGGCACCCCAGTCCTCCGTGAAGCGCTGGATGGCACCACGGGTCTTTGCGGAGCTGACATCGAGATGCTCCGGATCATTCAGGATCGCAAGGAGACTCTTGCCATTCTTGGCACCCGCTTCGGTGGCGAGCTGAAGCGTCGCGCTACCGATTCCACGGGGGGGATTTGCTAGGACCCGCAGGAGGGCATTGTCATCGTCGGCATTCAGCAGGGCCCCAAGGTAGGCCACGACATCCTTCACCTCGCGACGGTCGAAGAAGCTCTTTCCTCCCACCACACGGTAGGGAATCTTCCGCTCGCGAAGCATCTCCTCAAATTGTCGCGACTGGGCATTCATCCGGTAGAGGATGGCAAAGGAGGTCCAGGGAAGAGCTTTGGAGCTTTGGGGGCCGGAGGCCTGGATCTCGTCGGCGATGAACTCGGCCTCGGTCTTGTCATCCATGGCCGAGAGAATGCGTACGGGATCACCATCCTTCCGGTCGCTCCAGAGGCTTTTGCCGCGGCGGCGGGAATTGTTTTTGATGAGCCGATTGGCGACCGAGAGGATGATGTCGGTGCTGCGGTAGTTCTGCTCGAGCTTGATAACCTCCGGGTCGGGGAAGTGTCGCTCGAACTCCAGCAAGTTCGCCGCCTCTGCTCCGCGCCATCCGTAGATACTCTGGTCGTCGTCACCCACCACGCAGATATTCGGCCGGTGATCGGCAGCCAGCAGGCTCACCAACTCGAGCTGGAGCTTATTCGTATCCTGGAACTCATCGACAAGGATATGCGTGTAGCGGGAGCGCCACTCCTCACGCGCCTCGGAATGGTCACGCAGGAGCGTGCGGGCCTGAAGCAGAAGATCATCGAAGTCCATTGCATTGAGCGTGCGAAGCTCGTTCTGGTACTTCGAGAAGAGACTGCCAAGAGCAGTGTCGGTCGTGTCGGGTTCGCCGATCCCGAGGTTCTTGGCCTTGCTGATGATGTTGCGTGCGAGATTCGGATCGAGAGGGTTCTCCTTGTCGTGGATGCGGGCCGCGATCTTCTTCATCAGCCCCATCTGGTCCCCTTCGTCAAAGATGCTGAAGTTCTCTTTGTACCCTAGGAAGTGTGCGTGCTTGCGGAGAAGTCGCACGCAGAGGGCATGGAACGTCGAAAGCGTGATGAGCTTTGCCTGCTCGGACTTCACGGCGGCGCCGACGCGCTCGCGCATCTCCTTGGCAGCCTTGTTGGTGAAGGTCACCGCGAGGATCGCCGCCGGATCGACCCCCTGAGCCACCAGCCAGGCGATGCGGGCCGTCAGGACGCGAGTCTTCCCAGTGCCGGCACCAGCAAGGATAAGCATCGGCCCCTCCGGATGGGTGGCGGCACGGAACTGCTCGGGATTGAGATCAAAGAGTCGGAAGCCGGACACAAAAAGAAAAGGATAAGAGATGAAGGATGTACGCTGAAAAGGAGGAGTGAGGCAGAGATTAATCTGGAAATCAGGAAATCAGGAATAGGGAACGAAAAAGATCATGTAAAAAATTCCACTTCCCCATTGCATCTTCGCATTCCATCCCATGATCTCTCTAAGGATGACAACCCTGTCATGACAGACCTAAAATGATCCTTAAGGGTTGCACCTCTGCGCTTGTGCCCTAAATTCCCTTTTCGTCATGACCAAGAGAGCCTTCATGATCCACTCACTGCGCATACTGCCCTTGCTGGCGGTCTTGCTTCTGCCCGGGTGTGCCCTCTTCGAAGAAGGAGCGGGCTTATCGGATTTCCGCACCGTGGTGCTGGACCCGGGTCACGGAGGCTATGACAACGGGGCCAAGGCCGTTCGCGGTCTTAACGAAAAAATGCTGACTCTCGATGTGGCCCGACGCGTCAAACCCCTTCTGGAGGGCCGCGGCTATCATGTGGTCATGACTCGCACGACGGATGTCTTCATCCCCCTTGGAGGACGCACGGGCATCTCGAACGCCCATCACGATGCAGCCTTTGTGAGCATCCACTGCAACTGGGCGAACAGGCGCTCGGCAAATGGCGTCGAGGCCTACTACTTCAACCCCCGCTCGGCACCCCTGGCAGCGAACATCCTCAGGGAAGTGGCTGGATGTTACGGATCACACAGCCGGGGAGTGAAGTTCGCCCGCTATTACGTTCTCCACCATAACGAACGCCCCGCAACGCTTCTGGAGATCGGTTTCATCTCCAATGCCAAAGAGAACGCCTCCCTGCAAGATCCTGCCGTAAGACAGCGGATCGCCGAGAAGATCGCTGTGGGTATCTCCAAGATCCACGGGGGTCATGCACCGACACTTGCCGGCGGGGGATAGGAAATGGGATCTAGGGAACCGCGGTTCCTTAAGAGAAGAGTCCCTTCAGGCGTTCGGTAAAACTTCGGTGAAGCGGTGTATTGTGATCGCCACAGAGTTCGGCGAAAGCCTCGAGGGCCTTTCTTTGCGAGTCGTCGAGTTTAGTTGGAACCTCCACCTCGAGTTTCACGTGGAGATCTCCCTTGGCATGGCTCTGAAGCCGCGGCATCCCGTGCCCCTTGACCCGGAAATCACTTCCTCCCTGCGTTCCCGCCGGGACTTTCATCTTCACGGTTCCCGCAAGAGTCGGCACTTCAATCTCGCCACCCAGCGCGGCAGTGACAAAAGGAATCGGCATCCGACAATGAAGGTCGGCTCCATCTCGCGAGAAGATCGCATGCTCCTTAAGGTGGATCACGACATAGAGGTCACCGGTACCGCCGCCCCTGCTTCCAGCTTCCCCGCCACCCGAGGAACGAAGGCGCGATCCCTCGTCGATGCCAGCCGGGATGGTGAGCTTGATGCGTGAGGATTTCTCGGCACGCCCTTCGCCTCCACAACTTTTGCACGGCTTGTCGATCGTCTGACCTGCGCCATGGCACTGGGGACATGGCTGAGCAACTTGGAAAAACCCACGCGACGCCACGACCTGACCGCGACCACGGCAGAGGGAGCAAGTGGAGACCTTGGCGCCCTTAGCAGCACCGGAGCCGCTGCAATCACCGCAGACATCGAGTTTGCGGAGTTCGATCTCCTTCTCACAGCCGCTGAAAGCCTCTTCGAGTGTGATGCGAAGATCGTAACGCAGGTCGGAACCACGCCCTTCCTGGCCGCCACCACCCCCAAAGAAATGGTCAAAAATTCCGCCACCTCCTCCTGAGGCACCGAACATCTCACGGAAGAGGTCAAAAGGATCATGCGATCCGCCACCTCCCCCTCCCATGCCACCCTGGAATGCGGCATGACCGTAGCGGTCGTAGGCGGCACGTTTCTCGGAATCACTCAGGATATCATAGGCCTCGGCGATCTCGCGGAAGCGCTCCTCGGCGGTGGTATCACCGGGATTCTTGTCCGGGTGATGCTTGACGGCGAGTTTGCGGTACGACTTCTTGATCTCCTCAAACTCGACGGTCCGTGTGACCTGCAGCACCTCGTAGTAACACCTCTTTGCCATGACGACGGATCCTTAGATAACTTAGACGTCTTAAGCGAGCTTGTTAACGATCACGCTCGAGGGACGAATAAGACGGTCTGAAAGTTTGTATCCACGGCGGAGTTGCCGGAGGACAACGCCCTCGGCATAGGCTGCGTCGGTCTCGTGACCAAGCGCCTCGTGAAACTTAGGATCGAAGGGCTGACCAACTGCATCGATCGGCTGGAGACCGCTGGAGACCAGGAAGTCACCGAGCTGGCGGTGCACCATTGCGAAGCCGTCGACAATTCCCTTCGCCGCTGTATCGCCACGCGCCGCATCGAGACCAAGTTCGAAATTGTCCAGAATTGGCAGCAGCTTCTCGAGAAGGCCGGCATTTGCAAATCGGATCGCCTCCTCCTTCTCCCGGATCATGCGCTTGCGGTAGTTCTCAAGATCGGCCGCTGCACGTAGGGCCTGGTCGCGGTAGCGCTCGACCTCTGCCTGAAGATTTGGCTCCGGCTCGTTTGCCACTGGATCAGCCTGGGGTGCTTGGGGCACGGCTTGTTCTGAAGTAGCCTCTTTGGAAGGGGTGGTCTCCTGATTTTTTGCGGGATCGGTTGTCGGATTCTTTTTCACGATGGTTGTTAATTAAAGCGTCAGAGCTTGCGGAGTGCAATGAGTGTGATGTCGTCGTGCTGAGGTTGGTTCCCGGCAAAGGCGATGACAGACTGGGAGAGTTTGTGAAGTATTTGGACGGCACCATCCCCGGCGTTAGCCACCAGGGTTTCCCTGAGCCTTTCGACACCAAACTCAAATCCCGAAGGGTCAAGCGCTTCCGTCAATCCATCCGTATAGAGAAGCAGTAGATCGCCTTTCTCCAAGCGGAACGCAAAATCATTGCAAAACCGATCGAAGACTCCTCCGCTGTCGATACCGACCGCCATTCCCTTGGGATTGAGACATTCGACCAGGGAACTTTCCCTTCGGAAAAGAAGCGGTGCGTCGTGCCCGGCACGGGCCAAGTGAGCCTCACCCGTTCGACGATTCAGCACCACATAGGCCATACTGATGAACATATCCTCCTTCATGTCGGGATAGAGTTGCCTGTTCACCGCCTGAAGGACGGAGGAGGGGGAGAGCTTGCCAGGAGCCTGGCTGCGGAGAGCGCTCCGACACATCGCCATGATGAGAGCCGCTGGGACACCCTTTCCCGAGACATCCGCGATGGCGATGCCCACATGATCGTCATTGACAGCAAGGTAATCGAAGTAATCCCCACTGAGCGTTCGGGCCGGAAGATTCAACCCGCTGATCTCGAACCCTTCCACATCCGGAGCATCGGCTGGCAGAAGGATCTTCTGGATTTCACCGGCGATCTGAATGTCGTGATCCAGTGCATGCTTCTCGCCTGCGGCAAGATGAATGGCTTGATTGAAGAGCGCGAACGCCGACTGCTCCAGAATGGCTTTGAAAAGCTCGATCTTGGCATCGCTAAAAGGGTCTTTACCTGTTTCCCTCGCAAGCGCCAGGACGCCCAGAAGTTTCTGGCGGTACATGAGGCGCCCCATGACCAGGGAGCCGAGTCCCTGGGCAGAGAGAGCTTCTGGAATATCACCACGGCGCCTTAGAAACCGTGGGTCATTCCAGTCACACGCCTCGCCTAGCAGCCCTACACCCACCCTGACGGATTGAAGTCGCACGAAACTTTCAATGGCCTGTGATTGTGAGAGAGAAGCCGCGGTCCCACCATCTGCGAGATTTGGAGGAAGAGTGACAAGAGGGGGGCACCCCTTTGAAAGAAAGGCCGGAAGCAGTTGCTCGCCGGATCGATCGGCAAGATACAAGGCACCCCCGTCGGCCTTCAGCAGGAGTTGTGCCCCCTCGACGATGAGGCGGTGGAGTTCTCCCGCGGGTACCCCCTCCGAAAAGGCGGCGCCCAAACCATGCAGAAAGTCAAAGACGCCCCGCTCTTCCTGATGAATCTCAGCGGTGCTGCGCTTCAGTTCACCGACCTTGCGCCGGGAGATGCTGACGATGATCCCAAGCACTACCATGACCGCAAACATGGCGACAATGGCAACAGGCTCGATGCTCCGAAGGATCATAGCGTTCAATCATGCAATGAAATCACGCCAAAGACCAGCTCCCAGCCATAATGCCGCGCTTAGGTTGATCCTTCGGGAAACGATTACCGCCCGCCGCCATCCCCACCCTGCTTCAAGTACTCGAGCACATCCCGGAACCGTTCGGCATTGGCGGGATTCGCCTCGATCAAGGCCTCATGCGCCGAAAGAATGACCTCTTTCTCGGCAGAGGTGTCGACAGGTAGCGCCATGAGCTTTACCCCCTCCTCTGCCGGTGTCCTCACAGTTGTACCTGCAGCCTCGATTCCGAAGAGAAAGTTCAGCCCGAGATTTTCCATCAGTTCGACATTCCGCGGTGTGACGTTGATCACCTGCAATGATCCCTGTCCAAGTTCGCGGAGGTTCTGGGAAATCCCTGTGAGGGTTCCCATGAAGGTGGAATCCATGTGTTCGCAGGAAGCCAGATCGACAACGAATTGACGGCGACCGCGCTGGATCATGGCCTGCACGAATTTACGGATCGATCCACTGCTCTGGAAGTTACCCCTTCCCTCGATCCTGATCCATACCTCTTGGTCGAAACATCCTGCACTGACTGTGGCGGGGGTGATCATGCTGATATCGGTAAAAAAGCTTTTATTAATCTTGGTGCATCTTCGGGTAACTGCCGCAGACTTTCGGAAAAAATCCAGCCTCTCCGAGCAGTCTCACCGCGCTCCGGAGGGCTTCGTCCTCCGCATGCCCGTCGACTTCCAGAAAGAGATGCAGCCCCCCTCCATGAGCAGGACGGCTATGGATGGAAATGACATTGACCCCCGAGGCACGGAAGGGCTCCAACGTAGAGGCCAAGGCACCCGTATGATTAGTCAGATGAAAAAGCAGCGCCGTCTGGTCGTCGCCAGAGCGGGCGTTCAGGGCCTTGCCGAGAACAAAGTATCGAGCGGGATGCGACCCCTCCTCACCCCCGAGCACAATCTGGGAAGAAAGTTGAACGCAGCTCGTCATGAGAAGCTCCAGCACGGTCGCGTCGGGCCCCTCGTCCCCCGAGGGGATAACTCCGCAATCGGCGCTACCTGAGGTTACCTCCTTGAAGAGTTCCGCATGATTGCCATGGAAGGTGTAGCGCACGCAGGCTCCGAATTGCTGCTTGGCCGCGAAATGGGTCCTCCCCGCCACACAACCCTCGCAGGCGATGACAGTATCTTTCTCAAGGGCCAATGAAGAGGACATGATCTCGCGGTAGATGGCGCGGATCGCCATCTCATCTAGAGGCCCCTCATTGCGCTCCACCAGCCGTCGCATCAGTTGCTCGGCACGCCCTGCGGCGTAGACGGGAGTACCGTTCCGCTCCTTGATCCGACCGATCTCCTGCGCCAGTCGCGCGCGCTCATTCAGAAGAGCAATCAGCCGCCCATCGATGGCGTCGATCGCGTCGCGAAATTTGGTGAGATCTTCCATGGAGCGCTCCAATGATCGATCAGCTCGCCGAGTGACTGTCCAGAGAAGCGTCATCACCTGGGGCCTCATTCCTGGATGAGGTCTCGATTTCCACTTCCTCTGCATCGAAAGCGACCTCCTCAAAAACCACCGACTCACGGACCTCGATGATTTCGGTCACATCGACCTCCTCAAGCACGGCAGCTTCTTCGATTCCTTCTGAAGCCTGCTGAACATCGGGTGCTACCTCATCAATCACACCCAGCACGCCTGGGAGTTCAGCGGTGCCGCTATCAACAATAGGAGCACTTCCAGGTTCTGGAGTGGCTTTGGGGAGTGGGATGTGGCGCAATTCGGCGGCATTGGGAAGTTCGTCCAGCGTACGAAGGCCGAAATGATCGAGAAAAAACTGCGTGGTTGCGTAGAGAAGAGGGCGACCAGCGACTTCCGCACGACCGGCGATCTTCACCAGTCCGCGATCAAGAAGTGTCTGCATGACCCCGTCTACAGAAACGCCGCGCACGGCCTCCATGTCGGCACGTGCGATCGGCTGTCGGTAGGCAATGATGGCCAGTGTCTCGAGGGCCGAAGCGCTCAAGCGGGTCGGCTTGGCCTCGGGATAGAGGGCTCTTAGCCAAGGGGCAAAACCAGGCGCGCTGGAGAGCAGCCACCCCGTCGCTGTTTCTCGTACTTGATAGGCCCGGCCAGAGGCAGCCACCTCGGCTTGAAGTTCGAGGAGGGCGTCATGGATATCTCCTTCCTTGATCCGGGCAAATGCCGCGGCAACCGAAGTCGGTTCAGCTGCGGCTGCACTCTTCAGATGGGATACCAACTCCTTTGGTAAAATAGCTTTCTGCGAGGCAAAGAGAATCGCCTCCAGCACATGGGAAAGCGGCGGCACCTCACCGGCAGGAACCTCGGCTCCGAGCAGTTCCTCGGAGACAGCCTCGGGTAGAGCGGAAGTCTCCGTATTCAGGGAGGTGGTTTCCTCGACTTCTGACGAGATGCCCTCTTCCGCAGCACCCCCCCCCTCCGCATCGATCTGTTGGGATTCCATGGGCATTTCCCCAAGGGTTTCCTCTGAGGAAGGTGTTTCCGGAGAGGGTTCTTCGGCCGGCTTGTTCTTGCGCGATTTCTTACTCATGGGAATGTTCGATGAGAGGTTCTAAAGGGATGATTTCTTCCTCATCCGGGAGGGTGCGATCCAGCCAGATTTCACCGAATTGTTCCTCCTGTCGCACGCGGAATTGTTTCATCCGGATCAGTTCTAGAATGGCAAGGAATGTGACGACCAATTCGGAACGCGTTGAGGCCTGCCCGAAAAGCTCCTCAAATCGCATCGAAACACCCCTGTCGACAAGATGCATGAGATGATTGATCCGGTCCGTGACTGTAAAGGTCTCCTCATGGATCTCTCCCTGCTTTTCCTCAACAGGGAGTCGCTTGAGCGCTCGCTGGAAGGCATTGATGAGGTCGAAGATCCCGACATCGCCAATGAGCATATTCTCATCGAGAACAGGTGCATGAGCTGGATCCAACGATACGGCCCGGGGAAATAGTGCTGCCTGCAGATCCTCCTGATCCCGGAGATGAGCGGCGGCCTCCTTGAATTTCCGGTACTCGATAAGCTGACGGATGAGTTCCCACCGAGGATCGTCCTCCTCGGCTTCCTCTTCGGGCAACTGCTGATCCTTGGGCAGAAGCGTCCGGCTCTTGATATACAGCAGATTGGCAGCCATGACGAGGAACTCGCCGGCCACCTCGATATGAAGAACCTCGAAGGTCTCGAGATACTCGAGGTACTGGGTCGTGATGCGCTCGATCGAAATATCATAGATGTCTACCTCGTCCTTCTTGACGAGGTAGAGCAACAGGTCGAGCGGGCCCTCAAAGGCCTCCAACTGGACTTTGTATTCCGACTCCATTACCGAGCCGCTAGAGGTTTAGCGGCGGTAGCCGTGGCGCTCGATCTCCTTGGCGACCTTGACCTTGTGCTTGGCTTTTTCCTTCACCTTGGTCTTCCGCTTGCGGAGTTGCTGGACAAGCTTGTGCACGGTCAGATCAATCGCAGAGTAGAGGTCATCCTCGGCATCCTCAGCGTGGAGGTCGGGGCCGGGAAGAGCTAAGTGCATCTTTACCTGGTAATCCTTTTTCTTGGAACGATGCTCGTCAAAAAGTAGCACGACATGGGCTGCAAGGATCTCGGTGGAGTACTCCTCAAGATGAGCCACCTTGTCGGCCACATGGGCGTGAATGGCTGCAGTTAGTTGGATATGACGGGGACTGATGTGGATTTGCATAGTTTTGTATCTCTATCTCTTTTTTAAGGCCTGAAGTGGCATCACGCCACCAAAATGAGGGATTGTCTCATAGATCCGCAGGCTTTTTTGCGAAGGATCGCTCTCAGTAGGGGCCGCGGATCTGGTCGGCCACGGAGCGTCCGTAAAACTCCCGAATCCTTGCCGTAAGCTCGGGCGTCAGAAAAGGAAGGTCAGAAACCAAGGCGTTTTGGATAACCTGCTCCTTACGGCTTGCGCCTGTGATCACGGTCGTCACCGCCTCATGGTCCAGGATCCACCGCTGGGCCATGGCCGCCAAATTGAATCCCTCCGGGACCAAGGGCTTCAGCTCATCCGCGAGGGAGACGGCCTTCATATAGGGGATTCCTGCAAAGGTTTCTCCGACATTGAAAGCCGCACCGTCACGGTTGTAGTTCCGGTGATCCTTCTCATCGAAGCGAGTCTCCTGGGTGAACTTTCCGGAGAGAACACCGCTGGCCAGGGGGAGTCGGACGATGATCCCCACCTGTTTCTTGAGGGCTTCTTCGAAGAGTTCAACCGCCGGCTTCTGGCGGAAGATATTAAAGATGACCTGCAGGGAGGCGAGCCCCTCCTGTTGAAGGCAGAGAAGCCCCTCTTCGTCGGATTCAACGCTTGCCCCGAAACGACGGATTTTCCCTTCGGAGCGCAGCTTTCTGAGCCATTCAAAAATCTCACCCTGCCTCAGGATCTCGGTGGGCACACAATGCAACTGAGTGAGATCCAGCGACTCGACTCCAAGACGGCGCAGGGAGCTCTCGGTGGCCTGCCTCAACCCCTCCTCGGTATAGTTGTCGGGATACAAATCGCCCATGCGACCGAGCTTCGTTGCGACGAACACCTTGTTCGGCAGATTGTTTTCACGAAGGAACCTCCCGATCAACTCTTCACTGCGGCCCGATCCGTAGACATCGGCCGTATCGAAAAATGTGATGCCGGAATCAATCGCTTGCCGGAGGATCGAAAAAGCGCGCTCATCATCGACATTGCCCCAGTCGGCTCCACCGAGCTGCCAACAGCCGAGGCCGATTTCTGAAACGGAAATGTCAGGGTGGTGAAAAGTTCGATTTTTCACGGGTTGTTCACTGAGCGGAATAAAAATCACGGATGGCATCGACGAGTCCGGGGATGTCGTGCTGTGGAGCCTCAAGATTGACGGCTAGGCCGAGTTTTTTCATCTCGGCTGTGGTGACTGGTCCGATGCTCGCAGTCTTGAGTTCCTCAGGCAGGGGAAGCCCCAGAGCCATGAAGTGATCGGCTGTCGAAGCACTGGTGAAGGTAATCATATCCGCTCCCTCCTCTCGAAAACGGCGGATCCCGCCGGAGACATCCTCGGTCTCGGGAACGGTCTGGTAAGCAGGAACGTCATCCACGATGGCTCCGAGCTTCTCAAGTTCGATCGCCAGCATTTCACGGGCGCCGGCAGCACGCGGGAGGAGCATCTTGAGGTGCTCGACGTTGAGCTCCTTGAAGGATTTGAGCAATGACTCGGCCACGAATTCCTCCGGGATCAGGTCCACGGCGTAGTGGTACTCACGGACTTTCTTGGCAGTGCCATTGCCAATGACAGCGATGCGCGCACCACCGAGATCACGGGCATCCTCGTGTGCCGCGAAGAAGGCCGTGAAGAAGGCCTCCACACCATTCGGACTGGTAAAGACGATCCAGTCGTAGGTGCGGACATCAAGCATGGCCTCGATGAATGGTGTCTGGTCGGCAGGAGGCTCAATCCGGATGGTCGGCAACTCGTAGGCATCGGCACCGAGTTCACGCAGCGAGGCCAGCAGGCCACCTGCCTGCTGGCGGGTCCGTGTCACGGCGATGCGTCTGCCAAAGAGCGGGCGGGTCTCGAACCAATTCAATGTTTCCCGGAGATTCACGACATCGCCAAAAACCGCAACGGCAGGAGCCTTGAACTGTTTCTTTTCGGCAAGTCCGGCGATGGTTCCCAAGGTCCCGATCAAGGTCTGATGACGCCCTGTCGTTGCCCAGCGGACCAGAGCCACGGGGGTCTCTGTCGACATTCCCGCCTGGGCCAGCTCTTCCGTGATGGCGGACAAGCGCTCCACCCCCATCAGCATCACCTTGGTGCCGGGCGCGGAAGCGATGGCCTTATAATCAATGCCCGAGGTCTTCTTGTCCGGCTCCTCATGGCCGGTGAAGATTGTCAGCACTGCATTGCTTGCCCGATGGGTGACCGGAATTCCAGCGTAGGCGAGACCACCGATCGCGGAAGTAACCCCTGGGACGATTTCAAATCGCAGCCCAGCAGCGGCAAGTTCGGCTGCCTCCTCTCCCCCCCTTCCGAAGAGAAACGGGTCCCCACCCTTCAGACGCACCACCCGCTTTCCCTCACGGGTGAACTTGACTAGCAACGCATTGGTCTCCTCTTGCTTGAGGGCATGCTGTCCGGCTGTCTTTCCAGCATAGATCTTTTCCGCAGAGGCCGGTGCAAAACGGAGAAACTCCGCATTGCTTAAGTAATCGTAGATCACCACGTCGGCACGCTCCAGGCAGTCGCGCCCCCGCAGCGTGAGCAGTCCCGGATCGCCGGGGCCGGCACCGACCAGATAACAGATCCCCTCGCTCGGCGCGGCTCCTGAAAATGATTTTTTCGATGGTTTAGCGGAAGTTTTGTTCATGATGAAAGTAGTTGATCGGCAACCAACCTTGCCACCTCGGCAGGAGTTGGAGCGATCGCTGACGCGCTGAGAGGTGCCGCCTCAGATCGAGGAATGAAAATAGAATTTAATGAAATTCCCTCTTGAGTCTCCCTTGCCAGAGCACCGAGAGCCAGGTGGCATCCTCCTCCGAGATGTTTCAGGACAAGCCGCTCCGCCTCGACACATCGCGCCGTTGGGGCATGGTTCAAGCTGGAGAGCAGTTCCTCAGTCGAGTCACCAGCCCGGCACTCCACAGCAATGGCTCCCTGACCGGGAGCAGGTAGCATCCACTCCAGGGACTCCAACCAGAGCGTCAACCCCTCGATCTGGAGAGAGCCGCGAGAGAGATCGTGCCCGAGGCGCCCTAACCCCGCCGCCGCAAGAATCGTGGCGTCGAAGGGAGCGCCGGCAGCCACCTTGCTCAAACGTGTTGGAACATTTCCACGGATAGGAATCAGATTCAGATCGGGACGGCGGGCTTTAAGCAGCAACGCGCGCCGGGGACTGCTGGAACCAACAGTTGATCCCGAGGGAAGACTCGCAAGGCCGCCCGGGTGACGGGAAACCAGCAGGTCATCGATGGGTGCGCGCGGCAGAATGGCGGCAAGCTTCAGCCCCTCGGGAGTCTCGACGGGGAGATCCTTCAGACTATGGACGGCAAGATCGATCTCCTCTCGGTGCAGCGCCTCCTCAAGCTGCTTGGTGAAGAGCCCGGCCCCCTCGGCGGTCGGTTCATGAAGAGGCAATGCCGTGCGGGCATCACCCGTCGTCGTGATGATTTTCAGTTCGATGTTGAGACCGGAATGGGCAGCTTTCAGGGCATCCCTAACCATTCTGCTCTGGGCCAAAGCGAGATCGCTTCCACGAGTTCCAAGAATCAGAGGGCGTTGAGCGGCATTCATCCTAAGCACCCCTCCCGAAATGATGAGGATCAGGTGAATGAATGCTTCGCATCCAGCTGAGAAATCCACCCACATGCTGATCGATCAGCGACTCGCAACGGATGACCTCCTGACGACGGATGTCGAGAGACTGGGAGGCAATCTGCTCCAGACTGTCGATGTCGTAGAGGAAGACCCCTTCCATCTCGTTAATGGAGGGATCGGCGTCACGCGGGACGGCAAGATCAATGACGAAGAGCGGCGCCCCTCGGCGAAGCCTCAGCAGGGGAGTAAGCTTTTCCGGGGTCAGGATGGCATGCGGTGCATTGGTGGAACTGATCAGGATGTCGATGTCAGCGAAGGATTTTTCCCAATGGTCGAAATGCAACGCCATCCCGCCAATCTCCGCGGCAAGTTCAGCCGCGCGCTCATAGGTGCGGTTGGAGACGATGACACTGCGCACCCCTCGGGATTGGAGACTTCGTGCCGTGCGCTCACTGATCTCGCCGGCTCCCAAGATCATGACGCGGCGATCCTCCAAGGATCCAAAAATCTTCCCGGCAAGCTCGACCGCCACGGATCCCACGGAAGTAGGGCCGCTCGTGATCTGGGTCTCTGTCCGGACCGATTTCGCGACTCGGAAAGCATGCTGGAAAAGTTTGTGGAGCGGTCGTGTTGCGGATCCAGCATCGGAGGCCGTGGAGTAGGCCTTCTTGACCTGTCCAAGGATCTCGGTTTCGCCGATCACCATGGAATCAAGGCCGCTCGCCACCCGGAAGAGATGCCTCACGGCCTGCGGCGTGACGTGATGGTAGAGAGGGGCTTCCAAACCGGCGCGTTCCGAGAGGATCGCACGAAATCCATCAAGCGCCCTGAGGGGACAGAGACTCGAGGCATAGAGCTCCACACGATTGCAGGTGGAGAGCATGACGGCGCCGGAGACTCCCTCAATGGATCGCAAGCGCACGAGCAATTCCTGCATTTCGTTCTCACGCACGGCAAACCTCTCACGCACGTCGAGATGAGCGGTACGGTGATTGAGGCCTGCGCAGAGGATATTCATCACGTTGTTTTTCGGGGGCCCTATGCCCGCCCGGAGAGATGCTCGATCACGGGAAGCAGGATGAGCGCGAGAAGAAAGGCCAACGAAGAAGCCCATGCAAAACGCCTTCCGGAGAGAGTCCCGTTCTTCGCGCCGAAGAGGATCGCGGCATAGAGAAGCCAGATGAGGATGGAGAAGAGGAACTTTCCGCCTGCAACCGCAAGGTGCGCCAACAATCCCGAAGCAAAGCTGAGGGAGAGAAGCAGAAAGCCAACCCAGAGCAAGCGAAGTGTCGCCTCGGAGAGAATGTTGATCGGCGGAAGATGGTGGAAGATCGGTGAGGGACGGCGGGACTTCAGTTGCCCCTCCTGAACCAAGAACATAAACCCCGCAACCGCAGCCAAGCCAAAAGCCCCATAACCCACAAGAGAGAGTGCGGCATGGGTTTCCACCCACGGGTTGGGACGGAAGAAGCTGACAGACACCCGATCCGGAAGAAGAAGCGCCACGATCTGCAGGATCAGGACAAGAGGTGCGGTGAAAGCCCCCATCAGGGAGAGTCTGTAGGTCGCACCGATCACAAGATAGATCAGGGAGATCGACCAGGAGAGAAAGATCAACGTCTCGGAGAGATTGCCAATCGGACAGGCATGTTCCGCGGCACCGCGTAGGGAGAGATACCAGCCCTGAGCAAACGCCCCCAGCGCCATCGCGATGAAATTGAATCTCCCTGGCTGAAAACGCCCGGCCCCCAAGGCATAGAGCGTGTGGCCGAAGCTGAAGAGATAGAAAAGCGTGGCGGCAAGCAGAGCAATGCGTTCCATAAACGGAAAAATATTTCCCTAGTTCACGCCGTCCCGGGAGCCCTTGCGCTCCACCAGGGCATAGGCGTTGTGATTGTGAATCGACTCGAAATTCTCCGCCTCGACACGGTACCAAAGAATATTGGCATCCTGCTCGGAACGACCGGCCACATTTCGCACGAGATCCTCCACAAAGACGGGATTTTCATAGGCCCGCTCCGTGACGAATTTCTCATCGGGACGCTTCAGCAGGCTGTAGAGCTCCGAACTCGCGGAGTCCTCCACCAGACGGATCATCTCTTCAATCCACATCGGCTTGGAGCAGCGTACCGAGTAGGTCACATGGCCCCGCTGATTATGGGCGCCGGACTCACTGATTGCCTTGGAGCAGGGGCAAAGCGTGGTGACCGGCACGATGACGGTGACCACAAAATCAACTTTCCCCTTGGGCCCGCCTGTCAGCGTGGCACTGAACCGAACCGTGTAGTCGATCAGACCGACTGCCCCGGTGACCGGGGCCGGTTTCTCGATAAAGTAGGGAAACTCGAAATCGACATGGGCCTGATCGCTTTCCAAGCGCTCGGCGAGCTGCACCAGAATATCGCGGATATTCCTGACATGGAGCACCGGCCCATGGGAATTCAACGCCTCCACAAAACGGCTCATATGGGTCCCCTTGAAATGATGAGGCAGATCGACCGTGAGCTGAACCGTGGCGATTGTCCCCTGCTCCGTGTGACTTTTATCACGAACCCGGATCGGATAACGCAGGTTCTTGACCCCCACGCGGTCGATCGGAATCTGCCGATCGTCGGGCAGATTCTGAGTGTCGGAAAGTTGGGCGGAGGACATGAGTTGGAGAGGATAAAAGCTAAAAGCCAAAAGCTAAAGAAGGAAGCGACTTAGCCTTCACTCTAAAACAACTCATGACCCAGAACGCTCAGGCAGTAGAGAGCTGCAGTTTCAGCACGTAGGATCGTAGGCCCCAGCGTCACTGAGACAGCACCAGCCTTTTTCAGAAGGGTAATTTCCTCCGGCGTGAAGTCACCCTCCGGGCCAACCAGAACCGCAACACTTTGCGGAAGCGATCCATGGGTGACGACGTGAAGAGCAAGAGCCTCCTTGATTGGGATGGCATCGGGTTGAAGCGAGGCGAGCAGCAGAAATTCCGTGGAGGGTAATCCCTTCAGAAATTGTTGAACCGTCGAGGGAAGCGCCACCCGGGGGACGAGATTCCTCCCGCACTGTTTGCAAGCCTCTAGGGCGATCTGCTGCCAGCGATCCCTTTTGCGTTCGGCATCCGCCGCATCATCCATCCGGACCACCGTTCTGGAGGTCAACAGCGGTACGATTTCCGAGGCCCCCAGTTCCACCCCCTTCTGCAAAATCAGATCCATGTTTTTCCCCTTGGGGATGGCTTGGGCCAACGTGATAGAGCACCTGAGAAGAGGGGTGACATAAGCCTGCCCGATACGCAGCGAGCAATGCTTGCGATGGGCCGCAAGCAGTTCTGCCTCGGCGACGCGCCCCCTACCATCGAAGACAACAACCGTGTCACCGGCTTCAAGCCTTAATACATCGGCACAGTGATGAGAGTCGGAAGTCTCCAGCTCGGGTGCCTTCTCCGACCATCGTTCGGGTGGAAGGTAAAAGCGATGCGTGGACATGACCGAGAGATAAGGGATTCGTCCCAGACGGTACACGATGAAAAAGAGTTGCCTCCAGCGGGGAAGGAATTAATCTCTCCAACCCATCCATGGCGTCCTTGCGCCAAGATCTGCGCGGTTAGCTCAGCGGTAGAGCACTACACTGACACTGTAGGGGTCACAGGTTCGAACCCTGTATCGCGCACCACTTCCAAATTTGCCTCAGTTACTCTTTGAGGCCCATAAATAAAGGCTGTACGGGCGATTGCCCTTCTCCTCTCGCTCTCGCGGATTCCC
>Ga0007834_1000056_pt1 | contig 47048 bp, 53 predicted proteins | sample CryBogCBE06Nov07_FD_71233 | JGI IMG/M metagenome (GOLD analysis project Ga0007834, IMG submission 71233) | Freshwater microbial communities from Crystal Bog, Wisconsin, USA - CBE06Nov07 | ecosystem: Environmental > Aquatic > Freshwater > Lake | place: Crystal Bog, Wisconsin, USA | collected...
CGGCGCTGGCAGTGCGGCGGAAAACGCCATGGGGCAGGTTCTGGATGGGGAAGCCAGCATGGCCATTTGCCGAATCCAGCCAGCTGGTGGCCAAGGGGTCGTGGGTGTGGTTGAGGGTCATACCAATGCTTCGTCGAAGATGGCGACTGCGCGTGTCCAGCCAGCGGAGGCTCCGCGGATCTTGTGCGGGAAGCAGCTGATGAAGAAGCCTGTGGGCGGTAGCACTTCCAGGTTGTGCAGTTTTTCGATATGGCAGTAGCCGATGTCGCGGCCCGCCTTGTGGCCTTCCCAGATCAGGGAGGCGTCCCTGGTTTCGCTGTATTTTTTGGCGGTGTGCACAAAGGGCGCGTCCCAGCTCCACGCGTCGGTGCCGGTGAGGCGCACGCCACGTTCAAGCAAATACATCGTGGCCTCGTAGCCCATGCCGGCACCTGACGAAACATAGTCGGGCTGGCCATAGCGCTTGCCGGCGCGCGTGTTGACCACGACGATTTCCAGGGGCTTGAGTGTGTGGCCGATGCGCCTGAGCTCGGCCTTGACATCGGCGGCGGTGACCACATAGCCGTCGGGCAAGGCGGTGAAGTCCAGCTTCACGCCGGGCTGGAAGCACCACTCTAGCGGAACGTCGTGGATGGCAATCGCCGGCTTCTTGCTGCCCAATGCCTTGTCCATGGTGCTGTGGAAGTGGTAGGGCGCGTCCAGATGCGTTCCGTTGTGCGTGGACAGGTTGACCAGCTCGACCGCCCAGCCCTCGCCGTCGGGCAGGTCTTCCTTCTTGAGCCCGGGGAAGAAGGGGGCGATCTGCTCGTAGGTGTTTTCGTGGGTGAAGTATTCAATTTTCGGCGCAAAGGCCGGAGGGTCGCTCAGGACATCGTTTTCCAGGAAGATGGAAAGGTCGACAAATCGGCGTGGCATGTTCAGCTCCTTTGGTACTTGAGAAAATGGCGTTCGGCCAGCGCCAGGGCCGCGTTCGACGCAAACCCCATCACGCCCAGCAACACAATGCCGGCAAACAGTTCGCTGGCGCGAAACGCGCGTGCCGCCAGCAGGATGGCCTGGCCCAGCCCGCTTTGCGAGGCAATCATTTCGCCAACCACCGAGACAATCAGGGCCACGGTCATGGCCAGCCGCATGCCGGAGAGGATGTCGGGCAGGGCGTTGGGCAGGCCGATCTTGAAGACAAAAGCCAGGCGGCCCATCTGTAAGGCGTTGGCCACTTCCTTGAGCCGCTGATGCACATGCGCAAAGCCATGCACCGTGGCCAGCAGCACGGGCCACATGGCACCAAAGGCCACCACCGCCAGCACCATGTTGCCCGACAGGCCGAAGACGGAAATCGCCAGCGGCATGATGGCCGAGGCCGGCAGCGGGCGTACAAACTCCAGCGTGGGTTCCAGCCAGGCGCGGGCGGCCGGCGAAATGCCGATAAGTGCGCCTAGCAAGATGCCCAGGGCGCAGGCCAGGCCCCAGCCAAGCAGCATGCGGCCCAGCGTGGCCCCGGTGTAGGCCCACAAATCACCTTGTTGCAAGCCCTCTGCCAGGCTTGCCGCAGTGGCCTCGGGCGTGGGCAAAAACACCTTGCTCACCCACTGGCTGTGGCTGGCAAGCCACCACAGCGCAAGCAGGGCCAGCAGCACCAGACAGGACTCTGTCAGGGCGCGCAGTTTGTTGCTCACGCAAGGTCCCCCATGCGCCGCGCCACCGCGCTTTGCAGGCGCAGGGCCAGGGCGTTGGTGCACCAGCCCACCAAGCCGATCCAGAACAGCCAGGCCAGCATCAGGGCCGGGTCCAGGCTTTGCTGGGCGATCATCAGCGCATAGCCCATGCCATTGGGATTGGCCGCAATCTCCACCGTGACCGCAACCACCAGGGCAATGGCCACGCCTAGGCGCAGCGCAATAAAAAGGCGCGGCACGATGGCCGGCAAGACTAGCTTGACAAAGCGCGCCCAGGAGCCCAATTGCAGGGCCATCGACACCTCGAGCAGGCGCGGCTCCACCTGCTGGACGGCCGCTTGCGTGAGCACTAGCATTGGCCAGAAACAGGCGAAGCTGATGACGCTGATTTCCATGCGCAGGCCAAAACCATAGACAAGCATGGCCAGCGGAATCAGCGCCACCGAAGGGATGGGCCGCAGCACCTCAACACTCAAGAAACTGGCGCTGGCGGCGCGGCGCGACAGGCCCAGCATCGTGCCCAGGCCCAGGGCCAACACGCTAGCCAATGCCAGGCCGATGGCCGCGCTGCCCAGCGTGAACGCCGTGGCCGACAGCAGGGAGCCATCGCGCAGCGCCCGGGCAAACGCCTGTGCAGCCAACGTGGGCGGAGCCAGGGCGTCGCTGTTGGCGCCCGCCGTCCGGGCCCACCACTCCAGAGCTGCCAACAGAACAGCGGGAAAAGCGAAGGGGCGCAGATGCAGCAAGGCAGGCATGTCAGTGGTGCCCCAGAAATCCATAAAGCTCCCGGCGCAGCCGCAAAAACTCCGGGTGCTCCCTGGTTTCCAGCTGGCTGCGCGGCCGCGGAATATCCACGTCGATCAGCGCGGCCAGGCTGGGCTTGTCGCGCGTGGGGTTGGCGCGCAGGGCGACCACCCGGTCTCCGAGGTAGATGGCTTCTTCGAGGTCGTGCGTGACAAACATCACGGTCAGCCCCTCGTCGCGCACCAGGCGGGCCAGCTCATCCTGCAGGCTTTCCCGCGTCATGGCATCGAGCGCGCCGAAAGGCTCGTCCATCATCATGAGCTGGGGCTGCTGGGCTAGGCAGCGCGCAATCTGCACGCGCTGCTGCATGCCGCCCGAGAGCTGCGCCGGAAACTTGCCGGCGTGCGCGGACAGGCCCACGGTTTGCAGCACCTGTGCGATGCGCTCGGGGCGTTTGCCGGCCGGCACCTGCGCGGCCTCCAGCGCCAGGCTCACGTTGGCCGCCACCGTGCGCCAGGGAAGCAGGGCTCGGCCATAGTCCTGGAACACAAAGGCCACCTCGCGCGAGGGCCCGCGCACCGCCTGACCACCACGCGACACCACCCCGGCCGAGGGCGCAACAAAACCGGCCGCGGCGCGCAGCAGCGTGGTCTTGCCGCAGCCCGAGGGCCCAATTACGCAGACAAATTCGCCCCGTGCCACCGTCAGGCTGGCGGGCGAGAGGATCTCGCGGCCACCGAGCGTGATGGCGACCCGGTCAAAGGAGAGCAGCGGGTCGGACATGCTTTTGGAGGGAAAAAAGCCTGAAAGTTATCGCGAAATCAGCGTGGGTAGCTACAAAATACATAGCAATCATTGCCAAATCAAGTCTGCGACCCGGGGCTCGGTCTTGAGCATCTCCTGCTCTTTCATCATGCCCATCCACCAGCGCAGCTGGTCTTGGTTGACCAGCGCCCCGGGTGGAGAGATCTGCATGCTGGCCAGCGCGGCAGGCGGCAGCTTGATGTATTTGCCGATTTCCTCGCGCAGCTTGCTGTTGTTGGCCGGCAGCTTCATCCAGGCGGCCGCTTCAACCACGGCTTCGCGGAAGGCTCTGGCGGCAGCAGGGTTCTTCTGCGCCCACTCCCGCTTAGCCGCGTGCACGATGGTGGGCTCGCCTTCGGGCAAAAAGGTCATGTAATACGCGGCGGCGTAGCCGGTCCCGCTGTCAATGATGCGTTGCAGGAAGGGCCCGCCAGTCACTACCGCATCGATTGAGCCGCCGCGGATCAGGTCGGCATGCTGGGGAAAGGAGGCCTCGACGAAGTTGACCTTTTTCCAGTCGACACCGTTGACCTTGAGCCATTGCCGGAAGGTGACATGCAGCAGCGCGCCAAGGCCGGGCACACCGATTTTTTTGCCCACACAGTCCTGCGCCGTGCGGATGCCCGAACCCGCCCGCGCGGCCAGCGCCAGGTCGGTGTAGGACTTAGACAGCACGCCGCCGCCGGCCAGCACCACATGGTTGAGCCCGCCATCGATGGCTTGCAGAAATACCGAGGGGGTAGGGCCGCCGATCTGCAACGAGTCGGATTCGATTGCGGCGGGAATCGTGGAATTCAGCGGAATGAATTTGAGCTCCACGTCAAGCCCGCGCTTGACGAAAAAGCCTTCTTCCTTGGCCACAAAGACCGAAGCGAAGTCATTCACGGCGGTATAGCCAAAGACGATTTTTGTGCTCTGGCTGTAGGCGGGCAGGGCAATGGCTGCGCTAGCAGCGGCCAGGCTGGAAATGAGGGTGCGGCGTTTCATGCGGGTCTCCTTCGGGGGGTGGCGGATGGGATTCGTGGCTTGGGCTTGCGCGCTGCAGGCGCTGCGTTTGCCTTGCCCGGCATCGCTGCACGCAGGCCGCCGGCGATGAAGCGGGCCAGCACGCTCGCGGCGGCAGGGTCGCCGGCCTTGTTTTCGCCCAGCGAGAGCCGCTCGACCCGGCCATCGCTGATGTGGTGCAGCAGGGCGCCCAGCGCAAACTGGTAGCCCCAGGTCACCTCACCGCGCGTGGCGCCGGGAAAGCACTGGTGCAGGGCTTCAATGAAGGCGTGGGCCAGCGGGTCGAAATAGGCGCGCAGCACGCGGTCCGTCTCGGGCGTGGCGTGGTAAAGCTCACGCGCCACCAGCAGCGCGTAGTACTCGCCCTCGGGGCTGGCGCGAAGGCGTAATACCGGCCCGATGAAGGCTTCGACGATCAGGGGCAGTTTGTCGCGCGCCTTGCCCGCCAGAACCATGGCGAGCGCGTCGAGCCGCTCCTGGATGGTGGCGTTCCAGTGCGCGAAGATGGCGTGAAACAGCTCATGCTTGGCACCGTAGTAGTAGCCCACCAGGGCCAGTGGCACACCCGCCTCCTCGGCGATCTGGCGGATGGACACGGCATGGAAGCCCCTTTGCGCAAACAGCTTCTCGGATGCCAGCAGGATGGCCTGTTTGCGGGCGGGCCGGGGCTCGGCTGAGGTTGGCGGGATTTTGGGCGGGGACATGGCACGTATTGAACGCTCGTACAATATATTTGTACAACCGTACAAACCCTATGTGGTGTGCCGCGCATGGGCTATGCCAAATGCAGGCTTTCGGTATCAACGATTGAAAAACAGGTAACTAAGTTTGAAAAACCCGGCTAGCCATGGTGCGGCTTCCCAGCGTCTCTTCAAAAGTATGCCCCGTGCGGAGTCTGTCAATTCCGTAGTCAGCGAGCACGCTGGAGGCTGGAAAACATACGCCCATGATGCAGCAATAATGGCGGCCATGCCAACGCCATCCAGCCCACCCGCCTATATCCCGCAAATCCGCCTCTACCAGGACTGGCTCGCCCGCGAGCGCGGTCTGCGCTTTGGCAGCTACGACGCCCTGTGGCAGTGGTCGGTGACCGACCTGCCCGCTTTCTGGCAAAGCGTCTGGGATTACTTCGAGCTGCAATCGCCCACGCCGCACACGGCCGTGGTCACCCCACCGGAGGACAGTGCCAGCATGCCGGGTACCCGCTGGTTTGCCGGGGCGCAGGTCAACTACGCGCGCCAGATTTTCCGGCACGTCGAGCCAGCGCATGCGGCGGGCTTCATGGCGGTAATCAGCCGCAACGAAAAGGGCGTGCATCAGGAACTTTCCTGGCCCGAACTGCGGCAGCAGGTCGCGTCCCTGGCCCTGCATCTGCAGGCCCAGGGCGTGGGCCCGGGCGACCGCGTGGCGGCCTACCTGCCCAATATTCAGGAGGCCATGGTGGCCTTTCTGGCCACGGCGAGCATCGGCGCGGTCTGGAGCATCTGCGCGCCCGACATGGGCACCAATGCCGTGCTCGACCGCTTCCGCCAGATTGAGCCCAAGGTACTGATTGCCGTGGACGGCGTGACCTATGGCGGGCGCGACCATGACCGCCGCCCGGTGGTGGCCGAGCTCTGCGCGGCCCTGCCCAGCGTGCGCCATCTGCTACTGTGCGACAACCTCGGTCTTGGCGTGGGTGCTATCAATTATGGGGCGCCTCACGCCCATTTCACGAGGGCTACCGCCCGAAATGACATGCGCACCCAGGTCTTCGAGCCGCTCTGGCTGCCCTTTGAGCACCCGCTGTGGATCGTCTATTCCAGCGGAACCACGGGCCTGCCCAAACCCATCGTGCACAGCCATGGCGGCGTGCTGCTGGTGGGGCTGGCGCACAAGGTGCTGCACAACGACATTGCCTGCAGCTACGCGCCCAACAGCTGGGGCGAGCGCTACCACTGGTACAGCTCGACGGGCTGGGTCATGTGGAACGCCCAGGTCGGCGGCCTGCTCAATGGCGCGACTTGCGTCATCTTCGATGGCAACCCCGGCGGCAGCAAGGACAAGCCCGACTGGGGCACGCTGTGGCGCTTTGCAGCCGAGATGGGCGTCACCTTCTTTGGCGCCGGCGCGGCCTTCTTTGCCAACTGCATGAAGGCTGGCGTGGACCTGTCGCAGTTCCCCGGTTTGAAAACCGTGCGGGCGCTCGGCACCACGGGCTCGCCGCTGAGCGAGGACGCGCAGCGCTGGGGTACTGTTGAATTTGCCAAGCTGGGCACACCGGACATCTGGTGGTGCAACATCAGTGGGGGAACCGATTTTGCGGGAGCGTTCATTGGCGGCAACCGCGAGCTGCCCCAGGTTGCGGGCCGCATGCAGTGCCGCTTGCTGGGGTGCGCAGTGGAAGCCTGGAACGAGCAGGGCGAACCCGTCATTGATGAGGTGGGCGAGCTGGTTTGCAGCCAGCCGATTCCCTCGATGCCTCTGTATTTCTGGGGCGACGAAGGCAACAAGCGCTACCTCTCCAGCTATTTCGACATGTACCCGGGCAAGGACGGCAAGCCCGCTCCCTGGCGCCACGGCGACTGGCTCAAGGTCCTGCCCGATGGCACCTGTGTCATCTATGGTCGCTCGGACGCCACAATCAACCGCCACGGCCTGCGCATGGGCACCAGCGAGCTTTACAGCGCCGTCGAGGCCCTGCCCGAGGTGCTCGACAGCATGGTGGTCGACCTCGAATACCTGGGCCGCGAGAGCTATATGCCGCTGTTCGTCGTGTTGCGCGAAGGCCTTGCGTTGGACGACGCGTTGCGGGGGCGGCTCAACAACGCCATCAAGAACGCGCTGAGCCCGCGCTTCGTGCCCAACGAGATATTTCAGGTGGCGGAGATTCCGCGAACGCTCTCGGGCAAGAAGCAGGAACTGCCCATCAAGAAGCTGCTGCTGGGCCAGCCCATCGAGAAGGTCATCAACAAGGAAGCCATGGCGAATGCGGCCTGCCTGGACTGGTACGTGGCTTTTGCCGCGCGGCGCGCAGCCGGCTGAGCGCTATTCCAGCGAAATCCTGCGCTCACGCACAATGCGTGCCCACAGCGTGCGCTGCGCCTTGAGGTAGGCGCCGACCGCAGCGTCGCTGTTGTCGGGGAACAGGTCGCCGCCCAGGCTGCGCACGCGGCCCAGCACTTCCGGCTCGGCCATGGCAGCGCGGATGGCTGCTTGGAGGGCTGACTTGGTAGCCGCAGGAAGGCCAGCCGGGCCCAGCACCGGGTTCCATTCCTGCACCTCATAGCGCGGCACCCCCGCCTCTTCCATGGTGGGCACATCGGGCAGGGCGCGGCAACGCAGGCGGCTGGTCACGGCCAGGGGCCGCAGCCGGCCGGACTGGATGATGCCGAGCGAGGAGGCCACATTGGCAAAGAACAGCGGCACCTGTCCGGCCATCACGTCGTTGAGCGCCGGGCCACCGCCGCGGTAGGGCACATGCAGCATTTCCACCCCCGCCTGCTGCTCGAACAAGGCGCCCGCCAGGTGCTGTGCACTGCCGTTGCCCGACGACGCATAAGCCAGCTGTCTGGGCTTGGCCCTGGCCATGCGCAACACGTCCTTGACGTTCTTCGCTTCGAAGCCCGGCGCACACACCAGAACATTTGGATAGAGCGCCAGCACCGCAAGCGGCGTGAATGCCGTGTCGGTGTCGTAGGGTAATTTGGGAAAGAGCGAGGGATTGACGGCGAAGGACGAGGCGTCGAGCAGCAAGCTTGCGCCATCGGGCTTGGCGCGGGCCACCTGGTTGGCTGCCAGCTGGCCACTCGCACCGGGCTTGTTGTCCACAACCACCGTCTGGCCCAGCGCGGCAGACATGTGGGGCGCAATCAGCCGGGCCATCAGGTCGGCCCCACCCCCGGCAGGGTAGGACACCACCAGAGTGATAGGGCGGCCATCCGCAATCGGGCTGGCTGCGCGTGCCAAGGGAGCGCCAGATGCAGCGGCAGCGAGCAAGAGTTGCCGGCGTTTCAAGCCAGGGCGATGGACTATGGTCATGCTGTGGAGCTCCGCATAAGATGTGTGCTTCCATTCTAGAAGCACCATGTCTGCGTCCCTGACCGAAGCCCCTGCTGCTGTGGATTGCCACTTCCATGTCTTCAATGCGCATGCCGGTGAGCCTGGTGCCCGCTACCGGCCTGCCTACGACGCGCACTTGGAGAATTGGCTGCATGCGGCACGCAGCTGCGGCATCGGGCGCGGCGTGCTGGTGCAGACGAGCTTCATGGGAACCAATAACCGCGCCGTGCTCGCGGCCCTGGCACAAAACCCGGCGCATCTGCGCGGCATCGCCGTGATCGACCCCTCGGCAGAGCCAGAGCTGGTCGCCAGCCTGCACGCCCAGGGCGTGCGCGGCTTGCGGCTCAACCTCGCCGGCGCGCGCGGCAGCACGCAGCATACGCTCAGGCGCTGGCTGGCCCGCGGAAGCGCAATCTGGGAGGCCATGGAAGTCCTCGGTTGGCATTTCCAATTGCATACCGACACGGGCGAGCTGCCCGCCGTGCTGGCCGCCCTGCCGGGTCATCTGCCTGTGGTGCTGGACCACTTTGCGCGGCCTGCCGCGGCACACGCGCATGACGAAACCCTGCGCGCGGTGGCTGCCCGTGCGCGGCGCGCGGCCGTGCACGTCAAGCTCAGCGCACCCTACCGCCTGGCCGGGCTGGAGCCCGCCGGGCTGGCGCGCAACTGGCTTGATGTGCTGGGGCCCGACCGGCTGCTCTGGGGAAGCGACTGGCCCTGCACCAACCACGAATCGCATGCCGACTATGGCAGGCTGCAAAGAGGTCTGCAGCAGTGGCTGGAAGAAGCTGCGCTGCAGGAGCAGGTGCTGGTGGACAACCCTGCCCGGCTGTACTGGTCCTAGGCAGCCGACTTGCGGTTGACCAGGACAATGCCCGCGGCAACACCGACCAATGCGATCACCAGCTTGAGCGTCAGCTCCTCGTGCAGAAGCACTACCCCCATCAATAGCGCGAACACCGGAGTCAAAAAGGTGAAAGATGACATGTGCGTGGCCGGGTAATGGCGCAGCATCCACATCCAGGTGAGATAGCTCGCAAATGCACCGACGGCCGTTTGCAGTGCCAGCGAGCCCCATGCGTAGCCCGAGTACTGGAGCGACCAGGTCTCGCCCAGTGCCAGCGATATGAACGGCGCAATCAACGCCGTGACGCCAACCTGGTAGAACAGGGTTTTCTCGGGGGCAACGGTGGCCAGCTTGCTGGCGCGCAGCACCAGGGTGGTCAGACCCCAGAATGCGCCCGCAGCCAGGCCCAGCAGGTCGCCGTGCCAGTGGTGGCCCGCGCCCGGAGCAAAGCCTTCGCTGAAGGCCAGAGCCACGCCGCCAAAAGCCAGCAGCAGGCCCAGCCACTGGAACACACCGAGCTTTTCCGAGGGCACCAGACGCGGCAGCAGCAAGGCCACGACAAACGGCGATGTGTAGAGAAACACCGTGAGCCGCGAGGCCGAGGTTGCGCGGATGCCCAGGTAAATGCAGGCAAATTCAGCCGTAAACAGCAGGCCAGCCAACAGGCCCGGGCCCAGCGTTCCGTCGCGCGCCCAAAGCGCCACACCACGCCAGCGGCACCAAGCAATCAGCATCGCGCTAGCGCCCGCAAAGCGCAGGCTGGCTTGCCATAATGGGGGCACTTCGCCCACCGTGGTCTTGATGAGAATCTGCTGGAAGCCCCAGAACAGGCAGCAGAGGATCAACAGAGAAATTGCGAGGCCGTCGAGATGGTCTTTGCGTGATGTCATGGTGGCATTGTCACATTCAACCGAGCGCCACCATCGCATGAAAACCAAAGCAGCCGTCGCCTGGAAAGCAGGCAGCCCACTGACCATTGAAACGGTTGACCTGCAAGGTCCCAAGTTCGGCGAGGTGCTGGTCGAGATCAAGGCTACCGGTATTTGCCACACCGACTACTACACTCTGAGCGGCGCCGACCCTGAGGGCATCTTCCCCGCCATCCTGGGCCATGAGGGCGCAGGCATCGTGGTGGACGTGGGTCCGGGGGTGACCACGCTCAAGAAGGGCGACCATGTCATTCCGCTCTACACGCCCGAGTGCCGCCAGTGCAAGTTCTGCCTCTCGCGCAAGACCAATCTGTGTCAGCTGATCCGCGGCACCCAGGGCAAGGGCCTGATGCCCGATGCCACCAGCCGGTTCAGCCAGGGCGGTAAGCCCATCTTCCATTACATGGGCACGTCCACCTTCAGCAACTACACCGTGGCACTGGAAATCAGCCTGGCCAAGATCCGTGAGGACGCCCCCTTTGACAAGGTCTGCTACATCGGCTGCGGCGTGACCACCGGCATCGGCGCGGTGATCTTCACGGCCAAGGTGGAGGCCGGCGCCAACGTGGTGGTGTTCGGCCTGGGCGGCGTTGGCCTCAACGTGATCCAGGGCGCGAAGATGGTGGGGGCCGACAAGATCATCGGCGTGGACATCAACCCGGCGCGCCAGGAAATGGCGCGCAAGTTCGGCATGACGCATTTCATCAATCCCAAGGAGGTGCAAGCATCTGGTGGTACGGTGGTGGATGCCATCGTCCAGCTCACCGACGGCGGTGCGGACTACAGTTTCGAATGCATCGGCAACACCCAGGTGATGCGCCAGGCGCTGGAATGCACGCACAAAGGCTGGGGCCGCAGCATCATCATTGGCGTGGCCGAGGCCGGCGCGGAAATCAGCACGCGCCCGTTCCAGCTCGTCACGGGCCGTAAATGGGAAGGCAGCGCCTTTGGCGGTGCACGCGGGCGCACCGATGTGCCAAAGATTGTGGACTGGTACATGGAGGGCAAGATCAATATCGACGACCTGATCACCCACACCATGCCGCTTGAGAAGATCAACGAAGGCTTTGAACTGATGAAGCGCGGCGAATCGATCCGTGGCGTGGTGATTTACTGAGACGGTTCAGCGGCAATTTTCAGGAGCGCGGCTTTCAGCGCTCCAATTTCTGCGGCATCAAACGACCGCAACAGGCGGGCTTCCTGGCGCTTGGCCTTCGCAAGCAGGCGGGTGGCGACTTGGCGACCTGCTGGCGTGATGTCCACAAGGGTGCGGCGCTGATCCGCTGCGTCGGCCTGGCAGGCAACCCAACCGCGGGCCTGCATGCGCTGCACGAGTTTGGTCAGGGTGGGCTGCTTGGAAAGCACCTCCTGCGCCAACGCGCTCACGCTGAGCGACTCACCGGCGTGCAGCACGGCCAGCACGCGCCATTCGGTCCCCGACAAACCCTCGCTTTGCACATGGCGGGCAAACTGCTTGTAGACGGCGTGGTTGGCCTGACCGAGCAGATAGCCGAGGTAGTTGTCTACAAAGCGCATGGCTGACCGGTTGGGGACAGGGCTGCGCTGCTCTCCCGGCTGTCCCGCAAGGTTTTACAACGCATGTTCCGTGTAGAACTTGCCGCCATGGAATAGCAGAGGCGAAGCGCCGGGGCGCTGGCTGCAGCGCTCGACCTCGCCCACGAATATCACGTGGTCGCCTTCCTCGTAACGGCTGCGGTTGAAGCATTCGAAGCTGGCGGCCGCGCCTGCGAGCAGGGGCGCGCCGCTGGCCGAATCGGTGAAGGCCACGCCCTTCCAGCGTTCGGCGCCCTTGAGCGCAAAGCGCTCGGCCATGTCTTTCTGGTCGGCCGCGAGGATGTTGATGGCATAGTGCGAGCCGGTGCTGAAGGATGCCATCGAGCCCGCCGCCTTGGCCAGGGACCACAACACCAAGGGTGGCGAGAGCGACACCGAATTAAAGGAATTGGCCGTCAGCCCGACGAGTTCACCGCTTGCCGTGCGCGCCGTGACGATGGTCACGCCGGTGGCAAACATGCCGAGGGCTGCACGGAATTCGCTGGCAGAAAACGAGGGCGCCTTCGCCTTGCTCGGGGGATTCATGCTTGTAATTTACATGAAATTTCATATACTTTCCGGCACATGCTGCAAGAGACCATAGAGCCCGCCTGGGTAGATGCCTTTGAGGCCGTGTTGCGCCGTTGCGCCCTGCAAGAGGGCGACTCCGTCGCCGTGTTGTGCGAAAGCCAGAGCCGCCCGGTGCTGCCACAACTTGCAACGCTGGCCGCTGCGCGGCTCGGTGCCCGCTCGTTTTGCCTGCAGCTACCCAGTGTTTTTGAATCCGGCCAGCCGGTAGCCCGCTCCACAGGCGCGTCAAATGCTATTCAAAACATAGCGCCCGTGATTGCCGCGCTGGCAGGCAGCACCCTAGTGCTCGATTGCACGGTCGAAGGCCTGATGCACGCCCCCGAGTTGCCGGCCATCCTGCGCGGCAATGGCCAGACCCAGCCACGCGTGGTCTATGTCAGCAACGAGCATCCCGAAGCGCTGGCCCGCCTGCTGCCCGGGGACGAGCTGGAACCCCTGGTCAAGGCGCATGTCAAGCGCCTGCGCGCGGCGCGGGCTATGCATGTCACGTCAAGCGCAGGCACCGATTTGCACATTGCCCTCCAAGGCGCGGTGGTCGGCGGCAACTGGGGCTACACCTCCCGCCCGGGCACCATGACACACTGGCCCGGTGGCCTGGCCTTGGCCTTCCCGGCGTCCGGCAGCGTTCATGGCACCCTGGTGCTGGCTGAGGGCGACGTCAATCTCACCTTCAAGCGCTACATCGAACGACCGATCGTGCTGACCATTGAAAACGACCACATCACAAACCTTGAAGGCAGCGGAGTTGATGCGGAGCTGATGCGCAGCTATATCGCTGCCTGGGCTGCTGATACCGGGGACCGGGCTGCCTATGCCGTGAGCCATATCGGCTACGGCCTCAACGCAGGCGCGCGCTGGGACAGCATGGCGCTCTACGACAAGCGCGATTTCAACGGCACCGAGCTGCGTGCCTTTGCCGGCAACTTCCTTTACAGCACAGGCGCCAACGAAGTCGCCGGCCGGTTCACGCGGGGGCATTTCGACCTGCCCATGCGCAACTGCTCCGTTGCGCTGGACGGTGCACCCGTGGTGGATCAGGGCCGGGTGCTCGGCTGAGCCATGGCCCAGTTGCCGACCTTCAGCACCCTGGGCTCCGGCCCCACCATCCTGATGCTGCACGGCATCGGCGGCGGCCATCGGGCCTTTGCGCCTCAGGTCGAAAGCTTTGCCGGTGCAGGCTACCGCGCCGTCGCATGGGATATGCCCGGCTATGGCCGCAGCCCACCAATCGAGCCCTACAACTTCAAGGATCTGGCGCAGAGCTGTGTTGCCTTGATTGAGGCCTTGGTAGAAAAACAGGCAAAGAAAAACCTCATCGTTCTGGGGCACAGCATGGGCGGCATGGTGGCGCAGGAGGTGGTGTCACGCCGGCCTGACCTAGTGCGCCAGCTCATCCTGTGCGGCACCTCCGCAGCCTTTGGCAGGCCCGACGGCGACTGGCAGAATAACTTCCTGGCCGAGCGCACGGCGCCGCTGGATGCGGGCCAATCCATGGCCGAGCTGGCCGATGCCCTGGTGCCGCAGATGATCGGGCCGGCCTCCCTGCCCGAGGGCGTCGAACTCGCGCGCAGCTGCATGGGAGCGGTCAATCCCTCCACCTACCGGCGTGCGCTCCAGGCCCTGATGGGTTTTGACCGCCGGGCAGATCTGGCCCGCATCGCCGTGCCCACCCTGTTGATTGCCGGCGAATACGACAAGAACGCGCCGCCCGCCGTGATGAAAAAGATGGCCGATGCGATCCCGGGCAGTGACTACCTGGAGATGCGCGGCATCGGGCACCTGCAAAACCTCGAGGCGCCAGAAGACTTTGATGGTGCGGTGCTGAATTTTCTGGCACTGCCGCGCGAACTCCATTGAAGGAGATGCAATGAAAAAACTCCTTTCCACGGTCTGCCTGTTCTTGGCTTTTGCGGCCTTGGCCGAGCCGGACACCAACCTCCTGGGCCAGTCCGGCAGCTACCCGGTGGGCAATGCCGCCACCTGGTACAACAACCCCTACCGCGTCGGTTCCTGGTCTGCCATGGACCAGGTGCGGGGCATGGACGTGCGCAGCGTGTCGCGCGGAACGGGCACCGCCGCGCCCCTGCCCGCCATGGCCGCACCCCCGGCCATCCGCTACCGCTACCGCAACATCGGCTACAGCCTCAATGAATACCTGGAGCACCAGCGCATCACCGGGCTGCTGATCCTGAAGAACGGCGAGATCGTCGCCGAGCGCTATCGCTATGGGCGTACCGAAGAGGCGCGTTATCTCGCGTTCTCAATGTCCAAGACCGTGGTTTCTTTGCTGGTGGGTATCGCCCAGGCCAAGAGCATCATTGCATCGCTGGATGACCCGGCCGAGAAATACGCGCCCGAGCTGGCCGGCAGTGCCTATGGCGCCACGCCCATCCGGGCCCTGCTGCGCATGGCCTCGGGCCTTACTTTTACCGAGCGCTATGACGGCTCGGACGACGTGGCCCGCATGTCGCGCGCGGCGGCAACGGGCAACACCAGCGTGCTCAGCGTGCTGCGCTCCGTCAGCGAGCGCCACGATCCGTCGGGCCAGAAGTTTGTCTATGCCAGCGCTGAGTCCGAGGTGCTGGGCCGGGTGCTGGCCGGGGCCACGGGCCAGAGCCTGGCCGCGCTGACTTCTCAGTGGCTGTGGCAACCCATGGGCACCGAGCAGGACGCCTTCTGGGTGTTGGGCAAGGACGGCATCGAGCGCGCCTCGGGCTACTTCAACGCACGCCTGCGCGACTGGGGCCGGCTGGGGCTGCTGCTGGCCAACGAGGGTCGCGTCGGCACGGGCGCAGATGCCGTGCAGGTGGTGCCGCGTGACTATGTTTTCGCAGCGACCGATGCCGCGAGCCAACCTGAGGCCTTCCGCCCGCGCAGCGCAACACCGTACTTCGGCTATGGCTACCAGATCTGGATTTTGCCCATGAAGGAGCGCACATTTGCCTTGCAGGGCGTGTACGGGCAGGCCGTGTATGTGCAGCCTGCCACCGGCATCGTGATGGTGCAAACCGCTGCCTTCGAGGGGGCCGGAGGCCGACAGGACCCGGTGGCCTATGCCGAGCGCGATGCGTTCATGCGCGGGGTGCTCGACTCGCTCGGGGGTCGCACGGCAGAATGACCGTCCAATTACCCGCAAAGCCCCGCCAAACCTGCGTAAATCGCTATCAAAATGAAAGCAAGCCTGAATTTCATACCGGCCGTCGGCGACATGTCCCTGACGCCACTGCAGCAGGACCTGCTGCAACGCGCCCATAGCTTGGGCGAGGAAAAATTTGCCCCGCGTGCCGCGCAGTGGGACGAAAGCGCAAGCTTTCCGTTTGCCAACTACGAGGATCTGCGCGAAGCGGGCTTCCTGCGCTTGTGCGTGCCGCAGGACCATGGCGGCTTTGGTGCCGACTTTGCCACCTACATGATGGTGGCGGCCGAGGTCGGGCGCTTCTGTGGCGCAACGGCCCTGACCTGGAACATGCACATCTGCAGCACCCTGTGGACGGGCCTGCTGGCCGATGGCATTCCCATGGACGATGCGCAGCGCGCCGAACACACCCACCGGCGCGACCTGCATTTCGGGCGCGTCGTGCAGGAAGGCGCCATCTATGCCCAGCCCTTCAGCGAGGGCAGTGCGGCGGCGGCCGGGCGCGCGCCCTTCGGCACCACGGCGCGCAAGGTCAAGGGCGGCTGGCTCATCAACGGGCGCAAGATTTTTGCCTCGCTATCGGGGGCTGCCAACTACTACGGCGTGCTCTGCACCGAAGACGTGGAGGGCAAAAGCCCCGATCCGCGCGACACGCTCTACATCGCCGTGCCCGCCACCGCTCCGGGCTTTTCCATCAGCGGCGACTGGAACCCGCTGGGCATGCGCGGCACCGTGAGCCGCAACCTGCATTTCAAGGACGTGTTTGTCAGCGATGTCGAACAACTCATGCCGCGCGGCATCTACTGGCGCGGCGCACAGACCTGGCCGGCCATGTTCTTCACGCTCTCGCCCACCTACCTCGGCCTGGCCAATGCGGCCTATGACTTCACCGTGCGCTATCTGCGCGGCGAGGTGGCTGGCGAGCCGCCGGTCAAGCGCCGCATGTACCCCACCAAGCAGATCGCGGTGGCGCAGATGCGCATCCAGCTCGAATCCATGCGCAGCCTGTTCACGCGCGCCATTGCGGAGGCACGGCCAAACCCCGGCAAGGACGCCAAGATGCGCCTTTACGCAGCCCATTACAGCATCATGGAAGGCGCCAACGACATCGCGCGTCTGGCCATCCGCACCTGCGGCGGCCAGGCCATGATGAAGCACCTGCCGCTGGAGCGTATCTACCGAGACAGCCGCTGCGGCTCGCTGATGCTGCCCTGGACGGCCGAGCTGGTACTCGACCGCATGGGCCGTGAGACGCTCTACGAATCGGGCGAGCGCGACGACTGATAGCCGCGCTATTCGTGCAGCACATGGCCGTCGATGCGGGCGTGCTGAAGCCAGAGCACGCGCCCGCCCCAGGCCAGGGCCAGCGCCACGATCAGGGCGCCGACTTTGTGCGCGAGTGCGCCAATCACCTGGGATTTGGCCAGCAGGCCCATGGACGAGAACAGGTAGATCCAGTCATGCCCGCCTTCCTCACCCGTGCCGCCTGACAGCAGCGTGAGCTGGGGGTGCAGGGAGTCATACATATACGGTGCCAGGTCGACCAGGGATATACCGACCAGCCACAGGCCGATTGACGCACCGAAAGGGTCGCGGTTCTTGAGCAGCAATGCCCCGCAAAGGATGGCTGGCATGAGCAGCTGGCCCAGGCTGCCGCCAAGCACGTATACCCAGTGGCCGAAGAGTGCAAACGCCACATGGCCCGCTTCGTGGAAGACCAGCAGGGGGCGGTGGATGAACGAGGCACCGATCTCGCCGTCGCGGTAGTCCATCCGGATAAGGACCATGCCCCAGAGGGCGAACACGGCCAGCAGCGCCAGGCGCAGCCACCACAACATGCTGTCCACCCGCGGTGGCACGTAGAACAGCAGGCTGGCCGGGGTGGGGCGCATAGCCTTGGTGTCCGGTGCGTCGGGGTCTGTTTCCTTGTGGGTTTCCACCCTGCGCGGTGTCTGCACCAGCTTGGCCAGGATCACGCCGCAGGCCGGGCAGGCCGCTGGCAGCGCCTGGTTGCGCGGCAACGGTTGGTGGCCGCACTTGGGGCATTGCGTGAACATGCCCGCCAGTGTATGCAGAAGCCGCCCCGGCCGGGCGTCAGACTGCCTGGGCCTTGGTCTCGGGCAGGACCCACATGGCCCAAAGGGTGATCACGCTGGCGCCAGCCACATACATGCCTGGCACCAGCGGGTTGCCGGTGGCGTGGATCAGCCAAGTCACGATGAACTGGGTGCTGCCGCCGAACAGGGCCACGCCAATCGCGTAGGAAACCGACAGGGCAGTTGCGCGGATCTCGCGCGGGAACAACTCGGGCACGGCAACCAGCGAGGCGGCACCCGTCAGGCCCGTCAGGGCAGCCAGCAGCGCTGTCACAAGCAGCAGGGCGACCGGTTTGGGAAAGGCCACCAGCAGCATGAAGGCCGGGTATGTCACCACGGCCAGGGCCAGGCGCGGGGCGATCATCAGCCACTTGCGTCCCAGCTTGTCAGCATAGAGCCCGCCGATCAGGGCGAAGACCAGCACGCACACCCCGGTGACGACGGTGGCCGCCATGGAAATCGCAGGCGCCATATGCAGCGTGGTGATGGCATAGGTCGTCATGTAGTTGTTGACATAGGTCGACACGGTGCCGCCCAGAATGACCAGGATCGACAGCAGGATCAGGCGCGTGTAGGGCTTGATGCGGGCCTTCGTGGCCGGGTTGGCGTGCTGCTCGAGGGTCTCGCCCATGTTGCGGCGCATGTAGATGGCAATGGGCAGCAACAGCAAGCCGACCAGAAAGGGCACGCGCCAGCCCCAGCTGGCCAGATCGGCCGGGCTCAGCAGCAGGGTCATCGCTACGCCCATGGCGCCGGCCACGACGATGGCCATGCCCTGGCTGGCGAGTTGCCAGCTGGCATAAAAGCCGCGCTTGCCTGCTGGTGCGACTTCGACCAGATAGGCGGTGGACGGGCCGACCTCGCCGCCTAGCGCCAGACCCTGGATCAGGCGGCAGGCCACTACGATCAGCGGCGCGGCGATGCCAATGGATGCGTAGGATGGCGTCAATGCCAGGCCCAGCGTGCCCAGGGTTATCAGGGCAATGGTCAACAACATGGCCGGCCTGCGGCCCGCCTTGTCGGCATACGCGCCGATCAGGATGCCGCCCAGGGGACGCGAGACAAAGCCCACCCCAAACACCGCAACGGAAATCAGCAGGCTCAGGAACGGATCGCCAGCCGGGAAAAAGGTCTGGCCGATATAGACTGCGAAAAACGAATAGGTGACGAAGTCATAGAACTCCAGGGCGTTGCCGGCAATGGCGGCGGCAACGACGCCGTGGCTGGGGCTGGCGTTTGTAGGAGGTGGAGGGGTGTTGGTCATGATGTTTTTTCTTGTTGAATGGCCATTGTGCTGCAAGCTTGACGGGTGTCACACAGGGCTTGTACCGCCCTCACTACAATGGAAAGATGCCCCGCACACGCTGTTTGCCGATTGCTGTTGCTCTTTTTTTCATAGCTTTCCACGCCCGCGCAGCGCCGGCTTGCGCCGATTTCGTTTCCAGGTTGCCGAATGTCAATGCATCCTTGTGTCAGGCGGCACTGCTGAGGGATTCGGGTGCCCGTTCGGTGCAAGGCCGGCCTTTGTGGGTGCGCGATGTCCCTTCGCCCGACGCCTTGACTGCAGCGCAGGAAACCGGCACGGGCCATGCCGCCGCGCCCCTGCGCGTGCTGGTGGTGGGGGCCATACATGGCGACGAGCTGTCCGCCGCTGCTGTCGCGCTGCACTGGATAGCGCTGGCCCAGGAGCCGCCCGCCGATGCGCCGCAGCAGGTCTATTGGCGCTTCGTGCCTGCGCTCAACCCGGATGGCCTGATGGCCAGGCCGCCGCAGCGCGGCAACGCGCATGGCGTGGACCTGAATCGCAACTTTCCCACACCCAACTGGCAACGTGACGCCGCCATCTATTGGGAAAAGCGGACCGGCAAGGACCCACGGCGCTGGCCAGGCCCTAAGCCGCTTTCGGAGCCCGAGAGCCGCTTCCTGCTGGAGCAGATCCGGCAATTCAAGCCGCAACTCATCGTGAGCATCCATGCACCCTATGGCCTGCTCGATTTCGACGGCCCTTCGGTGCCGCCCAGCAAGCTGGGGCGCCTCTACCTCGACCAGGTCGGCATCTTCCCCGGCTCGCTGGGCAATTACGCGGGCGTGCAGCAGGGCGTGCCGGTGGTCACCATCGAGCTGCCCAACGCCGGACGCACACCCCTCAACGCCGAGATGCGCCAGATGTGGCTGGATCTACAGCGCTGGATGCAGGAGCGCATGGGGGTGCGAAAGGGCGCTTTACAAACGCCCTGACGCGCGCCGCTATAGTGGGCTTCAAGTTTTGGAGGACTAAAATATGAACGCTATCGAAGCGATCCGCACGTTCAACGCAGGGCGCGACCCCGAGCGCCTGCAGATGAAGTACGACAAGATGCGCAGCGGTGCGTTTTCCTTCCTGCGCGGCACCTGCCACCTGTTCTATGACCAGCTGCCGCGCGGCGGCGTCTTCAAGTCGGCACCGCTGACTTGGGTCTGCGGAGACATGCACCTGGAGAACTTCGGGAGCTACAAGGGCGACAACCGCCTAGTCTACTTTGACCTCAATGACTTTGACGAAGCCGCCCTGGCTCCGGCCAGCTGGGAATTGGTCCGCCTGGTGACCAGTGTGCTGGCGGGGGCGCATGACTTGCGCCTGCCGGAACAGGAGGCGCATGAGCTCTGCACGACCCTGCTCGACTCTTACGCGGGGGCGCTTGCAGGCGGCAAGGCTTACTGGGTCGAGCGCGAGACGGCGCAGGGTCTGGTGCGCAACCTGCTCGATGCGGTGCAGGAGCGCCGGCGCCCCGCCTTTCTGGATACACGCAGCCGCGTTGTGGCCCGCGGCAAGCGCAAGCTGCGCAGCCTCACCGTTGATGGCAAGAAGCTGCTCTCCGTGACCACCGCCCAGCGCGATGCGGTCAAGGCATTCATGCAGGCGTTTGCGGCAACCCAGCCCCAGCCGGATTTTTACCGCGTGCTCGATGTGGCGCGCCGCGTGGCTGGCACTGGCAGTCTTGGCGTTGAGCGCTACGCCATCCTGGTGGAAGGCAAGGGCTCGCCGGACAACAACTACCTGCTCGACCTCAAGCAGGCTCTGCCCTCGGCCCTGGCCCGCAGGCTCAAGAATCCCCAGCCGAAATGGGCGTCAGAAGCGGGCCGGGTGGTCACCCTTCAGCGGCGTATGCAGGCGGTTTCAATGGCCTTCCTGCATCCGGTCATGCTGGGGGACATGCCGTGCGTGCTGCGCGGCCTGCAGCCCTCGGAAGACCGTGTCAGCCTAAGCGGAGTCGGGCAGAGCGTGAAGGACCACCACCAGGTGCTGGGCACCATGGGCCGCCTCATGGCCTGGGCCCAGTTGCGCAGTGCGGCGCGCCAGGGTTCGGCCAATGTTGATGAGCTGATCGACTTCGGCCAGCGCCGCAAATGGCGGCTGCGCCTGCAGGAGGCAGCGCTCGACTGCGCGGCCCGGGTGCAAAAGGACGCGGCAGCGTTCAACCAGGCCTATGACGACGGGATGTTCAAGGCATGAGCGCAGTAGGCACCTCCGAAGCTCCGCGCCTGCAACTGGCAAACCTGCTGCCCGACATGGCAGCCGGGCTGTGTGTGGCGGGCCTGCTGCTGCCCGAGGCGGTGGCCTATTCGGGCCTGGCCCATCTGCCGGTGGCCCATGCCCTGGTGGCCTCGCTGGTGGCCCTGTTGATTTACGCGGCTTTTGGCGGCAGCCGGTTTGCCGTAGTGGCACCAACGTCCTCCACTGCCACCTTCAGCGCTGCGGCTGCGCTCAGCCTGCCCAGTGCTGCCAGCGATCCGGCGGCCTACATCACGGCCGTGGTGGCCCTCGTGCTGGTGGCGGGTGCAGTGCTGATGGTGCTGGCGGTGGCGCGCCAAGGGCAGCTGTCGGCCTATGTCTCGCGGCCGGTCTTGCGGGGCTTTGCCTTCGCACTGGCCATCACCATTGTCATCAAGCAGCTGCCCGACGCCACCGGCCTGGCCCTGCCGCACGGTATGGCGTCCGACCCTTTTCATATCCTGGCTTATATGTTGGCCCACCTCGGGCAGTCGCATCTGCCCAGCCTGGCCGTGGCGGCTTTTGCGGCCGTCCTGGTGGCTGGGCTCAAGCGCTGGCCTCGCATCCCTGCCTTGATGGTGGTGCTGGTCATTGCCATCGGGCTGGCCTGGAAGTTCGACCTCAAGGGCATGGGCGTCGAAGAAGTTGGCGCGGTGGAGCGGCCCAGCTTCCTGCCGGTGTGGCCTCAGCTTTCGGTTGAAGACTGGATGCGGGTGGCGGAACTCGCGGTGGGCCTGGTGGTGCTGGTGTTTGCCGAATCCTGGGGCAGTGTGCGCAGCCTGGCCCTGGCCCATGGTGACAGGATCGATGCCAACCGCGAGCTGATGGTGCTGGGTGCCTGCAATGCTGCCGCAGCCCTCATGCAGGGCATGGCGGTGGGCGCGGGTTTTTCGGCCAGCTCCGCCAACGCGGCAGCCGGTGCGCAAAGCCGCCTGGCGGGTTTTATGGCGGTGGTGGTCATGGCCCTGGCCCTGGCATTTGCCATGCCCTGGCTGCCCCTGTTGCCGCGCCCTGTACTGGCCGTGGCCGTGATTGCCGCGCTTTGGCACGCGCTCTCGCCCAAACCCATCGTGGCCGTCTGGCACATGCGGCGCGACCGCACCGTGGTGCTGATTGCCATTGTGGCGGTGCTGATGCTGGGCGTGTTGCACGGCATGCTGGTGGCCATTGCTCTGTCGTTGGCCGATGCGATGCGCCGCTTCAGCGAGCCGGTGGTGCATGAGCTGGGCGAGCTGGGCGCCACCCGCAACTTCGTGGTCTTGAAGGAACACCCGGAGGCTATCGCGCAGCAACGCATGCTGGTGCTGCGGCCTGAAGAGCCCCTGTTTTTCGCCAGCGCCGAGCGGGTGGTTTCAGCCATCGTGGGCCGGGCGCAGAGCCGTGTGGGCCTGGCCAGCGTGGTGCTGAGCCTGGAAGAAAGCGCTGACATGGACAGCACGGCCGTGGAATGCCTGATGGAGCTGCGCCAGCAACTCCTGCGCCGCAACATCGACCTCGCGCTGGCCCGGGTCAAGCAGCCCGTCCGGGAACTGCTGGCCCGCGTGGATCCCCAGGGCCTGGGCTTGGACAGCTGCCACTTCTGGAGCGTGGCCGACGCCGTAGCGGCCCGGCAGGCATTGGCAAAATAGGCGAGACTAGAGCCCTTGCCGGGAAGCGCGCCGCGCTGACTTCGCATTCCACGCCATCGAGACACAGCACATGACGATCATCGCCCCCTCTACCCCCGAACCCTCCCTCAAATTTGGCAGTGGCCAGGCTGTACGCCGCATGGAGGACGACGCCCTCCTGCTTGGCAAGGGCCAGTTCACCGACGACTTTGCCCCGGATGGCGCAGCCCGCGTCTGCTTTGTGCGCTCGCCCTACCCCCATGCGCGCATCGTCTCGGTTGACTACGCTGCCGCCAAGGCCATGCCGGGCGTGCTGCATGTGGCCAGTGGTGCGGACCTGGCTGTAGCGGGCGTCAAACCGATTCCAGGCAACCCGGCCTTCCGGCGCGCCGACGGCCCTGGCGCGGGAGCACCGCGCCGACCGCTGGCGCACGAGCATGTGCGCTTTGTGGGCGAGGCCGTGGTGGCGGTGGTAGCCGAGTCGATGCAGCAGGCCCGTGATGCGGCGGAGGCGGTGCTGGTCGATTACGAAGAATTGCCCTCGGCCGTGAATGTGGACGACGCCACCGCGCCCGGGGCCAGCGCCCTGTGCGAGCAGGCCCCCGACAACATCTCCGCCGAAATGCGGCACGGCAATGCCGCAGCGACGGCCGCCGCCTTTGCGCAGGCCGCCCATGTGGTCAAGCTGCGCATCGCCAATCAGCGCCTGGCCGCGCTGTCGATAGAGCCGCGCTCGGTGCTGGCCTGGACGGCCGATGACGGGCGCCTCACCTTGCGCATGAGCAGCCAGATGCCCAGTGGCGTGCGTGATGCCCTGTGCGCGAGCATTCCCGGCCTGAGCCAGGATCAGGTGCGCGTGACAGTGGGCGATGTCGGTGGCGGCTTTGGCATGAAGACCGGCATCTACCCCGAGGACATTGCCGTGGCCTGGGTGGCGCGCGCGCTGGGCCGGCCGGTCAAGTGGATCGCTGACCGCAGCGAAGAATTTCTGGCCACCACCCATGGTCGCGATGTGCAGAGCGACGCCGAAATGGCGCTGGCCGCCGACGGCAAGATCCTGGCCCTGCGCCTTCGTTCCAGCGCCAATGTGGGCGCCTACCCCACCGGCACGGCGGTGACCATCGGCTTGATGATCGGGCCCTGGGTGCAAACTAGCGTCTACGACATCCAGACGATTGACTTCCATTTCAAGGCGGTGATGACCAACACCGCGCCCATTGGCGCCTACCGCGGCGCGGGCCGCCCTGAAGCCATCTTCATCATGGAGCGACTGATGGACGAAGCAGCGCGGCAGACGGGCATCGACCGCATCGCCTTGCGCCGCCGCAATTTCATCCAGCCCGCCCAGATGCCCTACAAGAACCCGATGGGCCAACTCTATGACACGGGCAACTTTGAGAATGTGATGAACCAGGGCCTGACCTTGGCCGACTGGGCTGGCTTCGAGGCGCGCGCTGCCGCCAGCAGGGCCGCGGGCAAGCTGCGTGGCCTGGGCATTGCCACCTTTCTGGAGTGGACGGGTGGCAACGCATTTGAGGAAACCGTCTCGGTTGATGTGATGGCCGATGGGACCATCGAGGTCTTTTCCGCCGTCAATCAAATGGGGCAGGGCATTGCCACCACGCTGGCACAGCTGGTGGTGGATGTGTTTGGCGTGCCGCTCAGCCAGGTGCGTGTGGTGCTTGGCGATACCGACCGCGGCAATGGCTTTGGCAGCGCGGGCTCGCGCTCGATTTTCACCGGCGGCTCGGCCCTGCGCATCGGTGCCGAGCGAACCGTCGACCATGCCCGACAGCTTGCCGCCAAAGAGCTTGAGGCTGCTGCGGATGACATTCAATATGCCGAAGGGCGCTTTGCCGTGCGCGGCACCGATCTGGGCATCGGCCTGTTCGAGCTCGCAGGCAAACAGGCTGGCGCGCGCATCCACATGGACAGCACCAGCACGGTGGCCGGCCCGACCTGGCCCAACGGCTGCCACATCAGCGAAGTGGAGTTGGACCCGCAGACAGGCGAAGTGCAAGTGCTTGCCTATACCAGCGTGAACGACGTCGGCCGCGTGATCAACCCGTTGATCGTGCGCGGACAGCTCGACGGCGGTGCCCTGCAAGGCATTGGCCAGGCCCTTTGCGAAGCCGTGGTCTATGACCGCGAGACCGGCCAGCTGCTGACGGGCAGCTTGATGGACTACAGCGCACCGCGCGCCGATTCGGTTGCCTGCAATTTCCTGACCGAGATGGACGAATCCACCCCCTGCAAGAACAACCCGCTGGGCGTCAAGGGCGTGGGCGAACTCGGCACGATTGGGGCCACCCCCAGCATCGTCAATGCCGTGGCCGATGCGCTGGCGCGCAGCGGGCGGGCCGAGCTGGCACCCCGGCTGCAAATGCCGCTGACGGCTGCACGGCTCTGGGAAATGCTGGCGGCTTGACGGGTCGTGTTTGCCCACGTGCGCCTGTCAAATTGCTGACGAGCGCGCTGGTTTAAGGGTTAACCGTAGAGCCCCGGAACGGGGGCGGGCGTAGTCTGGCGCCCTTCCTGGCTCTTTGGGGTTCCCTTTAAAAAAACGGCTTATTGGACTGCCCGCCTGATGTTAGCGGCAACGCTGTTTGGGGCTTGGCTTGCGCATGCGCAGCCAAGCCCGACAGTCAAAATCGGCGTGGTGGGGCCCTTCAGCGGACCATCATCCGACTTTGGCATTCTCATGCTCAACGGCTTGAAGCTGGCGGTCGATGAAATCAATGCGGTGGGCGGTTACCTGGGCCGGCCGCTGGAACTGGTGGTCAAGGACGACAAGGCCACTCCCGACGCCGGGCTCAAAGCTTCCGGTGAACTGGTGACCCAGGGGCTTGTTGCTGCGATCGGCTTTTGCAATACGGGCGTGGCGCAAAAGTCGCTGGACGTGTTTCAGGAGGCCCGGCTGCCGCTCATCATTCCATGTGCAACCGGCACGCCTTTGACCGCCAAATTCCCTGCGGCCCAGAGCTATATTTTCCGCACGGCACCGCGCGATGCCATTCAGGCCCCATTTGTGGTGGAAGACCTCGTGCGTAGGGGCTGGACGCACGTAGCAATATTTGCCGATACGTCGGGCTATGGAGACGCGGGGCTCAAAGATGTCGAGGCAGCTCTGGCGGCCAAGGGACTCAAGGCCGTCTATGTCGGGCGCTTCGCCCTGGGCGTTACCGATTTGCGCGATGAGCTCAAGGCCGCGCGGGATGCAGGAGCCGACGTGGTGTTCAGCTACACAGTCGGCCCAGAAAACGCCGTCATCGCAAAAGGCCGCAAGCAGCTCAACTGGAAGGCGCAGCAAGTGGGTGCCTGGCCGCTTTCATTCCCGTTTTTCATAGAAGGATCGAAAGGCGCGGCGGAAGGCGCCTTGATGGCGCAAACATTCATTGCCGAGCCCAGCAATGAGCGGCGTGCCTCCTTTCTGACGGCCTACAAGCACAAGTATGGGCAGGTCATGACCGTTCCCATGGCCGCTGCCCAAGGATATGACAGTGTCTACCTGCTGACCTACGCGCTGTTGGGCATTCGCGATGGCAAGCTCGCGGGTCCGGCCGTTAAGGCCGCGCTTGAAGACATCAAGCGCGTGTACTACGGCATTGTCACGACCTATGAAAAGCCATTCAGCGAGAGCGACAAGGATGCCATCACCCCGAACATGCTGGTTATGGGTCGTGTGAGAGGCAATGAAGTTACCTTCGCCTATGCCGAGGACGCTAAGCGCAATTTCACCGTGCAGCGCAAAGTCAAGTAGCGGGCTTGCTCAGCGCGTCTCCGCAAACGGCTCGGGCATGCGCGGTGCCGTGGGGGCGGCTTCGGTGGCGTAGACCGGGGTGCCACCAGTGCCAACGTTGAGCTCCAGGAAAACCCCTTCCACATCGTCGATGTTGCGAATCAGGCGCGCGATATCGGTGATCTGCTCCGGGCGGCTGACGCAGCCCTTGAGCCAGATGAAGCGGCGCTGGCCCAGCATCCAGACGCTTGTGTCGTCGTCAAACACGCCGCGTGCCGCCACGGCTTTCTGCACGCGTTGGGCCAGCTCGGCGTCATACATATAGCCGTTGGCAAGGCGGCAGCGCCCGGCGATCCAGCAGCTGACGCCGCGCTGGGTGCGCTCGTGGTCGAGCGCGCGGGCCTCGGCCGGGGTGTAGCGCGGCGGGATCGGTGCCGTGCATTGCGGCAGCCCGTGGGTCAACTGCACAAACGGGTCGTTGAACGGGTTGCTCAGCCAGTCCTGCGCACATACGGCAGCGCCAGCCAGGGCGGCAAGTACAAAAGCCCCGCAAACCCTGGCCGCCTTCATGCGGAGGCCCCCAGGAACCGGAAGGCCATGTCGGGTTGCTCGCCGTGGATCAATTCGGCGATGGCCTTGCCCGAACCGGCGCCATGGGTCCAGCCCAGGGTGCCATGGCCCGCATTGACCCAGAGTTTGCCAATGCGTGTCTTGCCGATGAAGGGGATATTGGTGGGGGTGGCAGGGCGCAGTCCACACCAGAATTGCGGGTCACCGCCCTGCGCAGGCAAGCGTGTGTCGGCCAAGCCAGGGAAGACTTCCTCCACGCGCCGGGTGAGCATTTCGCAGCGCCTGCGCGCCAGGGGTGTGTCCAACGCCAGGTCAAAGCCCGCCAGTTCGATGGTTCCCGCCACGCGCAGCGTATGGCCGAGCCGGGTGACGGCGATCTTGCGCGCGTCGTCGATGCAGCTGACCTGGGGCGCGCGCTGCGGAGCCAGAAGGGGCAGGGTGGCACTGTAGCCCTTGCCGGGGTAGATTGGCAAATGCACACCCACGCTGCGCAACAGGGGCGCGCTGTAGGAGCCGCAGGCGACCACGAAGGCGTCTGCCTCCAATGTGCGTGCAGCGCTCGTGAAACGGTCGTTCAATGCTACTGAATTAATAGCGCCGCCGCTCTGGTTCAGCCGGGTGATGTCATGGCTGTAGAGCAAATGGGCCCCTTGTTGCGCGCAGCGCGAGGCCAGGGCCTGGGTGAACACGCGGGCGTCACCGCTTTCGTCGCTGGCGGTATAGGTGCCGCCCACGATGCGCTGCGCAAAGCCCTGCAGGGCCGGCTCGATGCGCAGCAATTCGCCCACGCTGACCACCTCGCGCTGCACGCCAAACCCGCGCATCAGGGCCGCGCCGGCAGCGGCAGCGTCCAGCGATTTCTGGTCGGTGAAGTAGTGCGCGATCCCGCGCTCCAGGCGGTTGAATTCGATGCCGGTGCTGAGCACCACATCCTTGAGTGCGGCATGGCTGTAGCGCCCCAGCGCCACGAGCTGCGCCACATTGCGGGCAAAGGCCGCGTCATTGCATTGGTCCAGGAATTTCAGGGCCCACATCCATTGCTGCCAGCCCTCACCGAGCGGAAGCCGGGGGCGGAACAGCAGCGGCGCGTCCTGCTGGAACATCCATTGCAGGGTCTTGAGTGGTGCTTGGCGGTTGGCCCAGGGCTCGCAATAGCTCACCGAAATCTGCCCGGCATTGGCAAAGCTGGTTTCCAGCGCCGCGCCGGCCTGGCGGTCGACCACGGTCACCTCATGGCCGCGCTCCAGCAGATGCCAGGCGCTGGAGATGCCGATAATGCCACCCCCGAGAATTGCAACTTTCATAGGCTTGCTTTCATGCCTGCAAGTGTCAGCCAGGCAGCGCATAATGAAAAGACAAATTAAACTGTCAGAAGAAACATCAGCACAACTGATGGAACTGACCCTGCACAAGCACCATGAGTACTTTTGATCCTGATGCCCTCGAATGCCTTGCGGCCATCGTCGAGGAGGGCGGTTTTGAGCGCGCGGCCCAGCGCCTGTCCATCACCCAGTCCGCCGTGTCCCAGCGGCTGCGGGCACTCGAGGTGCAGATCGGCACCGTGCTGATCGTGCGCAGCCGCCCGCTCAAGCCCACTGCGGCCGGCCAGCTCCTGCTCAAGCACACCAAGCAGATGCGCCTGCTGCGTGCGGATCTGGAGCGCGACCTCAAGGAGCTGGCACCGAGCTCGACCGGCGGCACCCGCGACGACGAGCGCATCTCGATTGCCGTCAATGCCGACAGCATCGCCACCTGGGCGCTGCCGGCGTTGGGGCCGCTGGCGCGCGAAGGCCTGCCGCTCGAGGTCATCACCGATTACCAGGATTTCACCCACGAGTGGCTGCGTGAGGGTCAGGTACTCGGATGTGTGACGACGGTCAAGCAACCCCTGCGCGGCTGCAAGGTCGTGCCCCTGGGTGCCATGAGCTATGTGGCCGTGGCGTCCCGGGCCTACGCAGCCGAGCATTTTGGCAAGAACAATGGCGCCGCTACCTGGGGGCTGACACCGCACACCTTTCGCAGCCACCCGTTCATCGCTTTCAACCGCAAGGACGACATGCAAAGCGAATACATCTGCGCGGCTTTCGGCCTCAAGCGGGTGACCCTGAACAAGCTTTTCGTGCCCAGCTCCGAAGGCCAGGTGCGCGCGGTATTGGCGGATTGGGGCGTGAGCGTGGTGCCCGAGCTGCTGGTGAGCGAGTTGCTGGCGCAGGATCAGGTAGTCAATGTGTCACCGCGCTATTCCCTGCCGATCGCGCTGTACTGGCATTGCTGGAATCTGGAGTCGGATGTCCTTGATTCGCTGACACAGGCGCTGATCCGCGCTGCCGGAACCGCATTGGCAGCCCCTGCGCGCCGCCGCGCAGCCGAGGAGCCGGCTGCCCACTACATGGCCTAGATCGGCGCCTTCAGCGCGTCTTCGATCACAATTTTTTTCGTTGCGTCGAACGGCCCCTCGACCCTTGCAAGCACTTCACCATTGCGGTTGAGAATCAGCGCCGAGATCTGGTCCGTGGCGCTGAGCCCTACCGACTTCATGAACGCTTCCTGGTCAGTGAACACAGGCACCACCTTGGAGCGCTCCTGTGCACTGGGGTAGCGCGCCTGCAGGCGGTTTTCGATCGCAGCACGTACGCCCACATCACCAGGGTCGCTCCGCACGAACATGCGAACCCAAGCGATGGAGCCGTTCTCGGTCAGGCCCATGCCCTGGACCCAGGAGTCGATGTCGCGCCCCTGGCCGCGCTGGAAACTGACCAATACCAAGGTGCGATCAGCAGTGAGGCTGGCGGGAATGCTGATGGGCTTGCGGTTGAGGTCCACGCCCATGACTTGGGGCATGCGCCCCAGAATGGTCAGGCCGGTGGGGGTCGCGAGCGCAAAGAGGACGCCGGTGCTGGCGATCAGGGCCCATAACAGGCCGTCCTTCCATTTGTGATCCATGGCAACCCCCATTCAAAGTACTTTACCCGTCAAGCAAGATGCGTGCAACCTTTGCGCTGCGAATGCGGTAAGCTCATTTTGCGACGCGAATGGAGTCGGCGTCTGTTTTTGCGGATACCCATTTCCATTTTTTACCCAATTTTTACAATTTCCCCATGGCTGTCAGCACCGCGGCAAAAGTCTCATTCAGGGCGCAAATGCACCAGGCGCGCGAAGACGCGATCATCACGGCCGTGAATCGCCTCCTGGCAGAAAAAGGCTTTGATGCGATGACGGTCGATGAAGTTGCCACGGCGGCCGGAATCGCCAAGGCCAGTGTCTACAAGCACTTCCCGGGCAAGGAAGATCTGGCAGCTGCCGCGATGGTCCGCGTCATGCGCCGGGCCCAGGCTTTTCTGGCCGGGCTGCCGCCCGGCGATGCGCCGCTGGAGCAGCTCAAGGCTGTTGCGCGCTGGACCATGCGGCTCCAGCTGGCTGGAGAGATGCCGTCGCTTCCCAGCGAAAACTCGCGCCTGAGGGCTGCCCTGATGGCTGATCGTGCATATATGGATGGCTTGATGGACGTCAGCGAGCGCCTAGGCGGATGGATTGAGGAAGCCCAGCGGCAAGGTGCCATCAACCCCAAACTGCCGGCCATTGCCGTGCTTTACACCCTCTATGCCCGTGCATGTGATCCGGTTTTGGGGTTTTTGAAGCTCGGTGGCCTGTACGACGACGATGCCATCGTTGAATTGGTGGTTTCGACCTGCTTTGAAGGGCTGACCCATCGGTAAGCCCTGTAAATAGAGCGTGCTTCGCTACAAATACTGTAGCAGACGAGCGACGAATCCGGGTAAACCCGCATTAGCTGCGGTAATGAACCTCAACAGATGATTATCCTTGTGCGTCGCAACAACACTCTGGACGGGCCTTGCTTGCTTAGTTTGGTTGCATTGCTAAGATTGACTCACTAAAGCGGGATTGTGTCCGGGTTATGAAACCCGACGCACCGGAAGGAGAGAATCTCTCCCCTCGGGTCGAAATCCCAAATGTTTTAACCATCAACCAGGAATCACCATGATGAAGAAGACCCTCGTAGCTACCGCTGCGATCTTGTCTCTGGGTTCGGCTTTTGCCCAATCCAACGTTACGCTGTACGGCGTGATCGATACGGCTTTCCAGAGCCAAAACAACCAAAACGGCGGCGGTTCGCTCACTCAGATCAACTCTGGCGCTATCAGCGGGAGCCGTTTTGGCTTCAAGGGCACGGAAGACCTCGGCGGCGGCAACAACGCCCTGTTCCAGCTCGAAGGCGGCTTCAACCCTGCCAACGGCGCATCTGGCCAAGGTGGCCTGATGTTTGGTCGTCAAGCCTTCATGGGCCTGAGCGGCAGCTGGGGCAAGTTCACGGTTGGCCGTCAATATGACCAGATGTTCGAACACTTGGGTAATTTTGACCCGCTGTGGGGCATCTCGAATGCCACCAACACTGGCTTCTACCTGGCTTACGATGGTGCCAAGACAACTGCTTTTGACGGTGGTGGCAATATCCGCATCAATAGTAGCGCTCGTTACGGCTTTGCGGCTGGTGGCTTCAGTGGCGCGGTCATGTACGGTACGGGTGGCATTGCAGGCGCTTCCAGCGCTGGCTCTTACAAGGGTCTGAATGCCAGCTACGCTGCCGGTTCCCTGAATGTTGGCGCCGCATGGCAGAGCAAGAATTTGGAGACCTCCGCAACCAGCACCAACGGGACGCAATCCAACACGGAAGTGGGAGCCAACTACGGTTTTGGACCCGCCCGCGTTTTCTTCAATTACCAAACCACAAAAGCTAGCGCTTCTACTGGTACGTCCAAGGTCACGACCCTCGGCCTGAACTATGACATCACGCCAACAGTTGGTTTGCTTGCTGCTTATTACAACGACAAGATTGCCGGTAACGGCCTCAGTGCAAAGCGCAACACCCTCGGCTTGGGCGTGACCTACAGCCTGAGCAAGCGCACCATGGTGTATGGCTATTTGGATACAACCAAGGCCGATGCTGGGTACGCTGCTAGTCCTGCTGGGCTGGGTGTAAATGCGTCCGGTGCTGCCAATACGAGCCAAAACACCTACATGCTGGGCCTGCGCCACGCATTCTGATCGGGGAGGGGCCTGACGGAGGGGAGCTATTCCCTTCCTGCAGGCCGGCTTCAAGGTTAGTTTGACAAGCTTCCTGTCGCAAGACAGGAAGCTTTTTTATTGCCATTTTTCAAAGCAAAAGCGCCTGCAGCCAGCGCAGAATCAGCCCGAGGCGCTAGGATTTTGTAGCGAATTGCCCTGCATGAGCAGCAGGGCCGGTTGCTCGCTGCGCATGACTTCCTGGGCCCAGGACTGCAGGCGGTTGGTATCGGCGCGCAGCACTTCCTGCTTGACGCTCAGAATCTGCGCCGGGTGCATCGAGAAGCTGCGCAGACCCAGCCCGAGCAGCAGGCGCGTGAGTGACGCATCACCCGCCATTTCGCCGCAAACGCAAACCCCTTTGCCCGCAGCCTGGGCTTGCACAATGGTGCCGGCCACTAGGCGCAAAACCGCCGGGTGCAGCGGGTCGTAGAGATGGGCCACGGATTCATCTGCTCGATCAATCGCCAGCGTGTACTGGATAAGGTCGTTGGTGCCAATCGACAGGAAGTCGAAATACTTCAGGAATACGTCCAGCGTGAGCGCGGCGGCCGGGATCTCGATCATGGCACCCAGTTGCACAGGGCCGTAGGGCACGGCCTTGGCGTCGAGCTGGGCCCGCGCTTCGTCAATGAGTGCAAGGGTCTGGCGGATTTCGCTGGCATGGGCCAGCATCGGAACGAGCAGATGGACCTGGCCGTGGGCAGCAGCGCGCAGGATCGCCCGCACCTGGGTCAGGAACATGGCCGGGTCGGCCAGGCTCCAACGGATGGCGCGCAAGCCTAGGGCCGGATTCAGGTGTGCATCGTCGTGGCGGGACTCGTCCAGCGGCTTGTCCGCGCCGACGTCCACCGTGCGGATTGTCACTGGCATGCCCTGCATGCCTTCCACTGCCCGGCGGTAGGCCTGGTATTGCTCTTCTTCGCCAGGCAATTTGCCCTGCCGCCCCATGAAGAGGAACTCGCTGCGAAACAGCCCCACGCCGACCGCACCAGCTTTGAGGGCGAGCGCCGCGTCTTCGGGCATCTCGATGTTGGCCAGCAGCTCGATTTTTTGCCCGTCCAGCGTGATGGCGGGTGTGTGTAACAGGCGCTGCAGCCGACCGCGCTCAAGCTCGCCCTGGCGCTGCTTGAATCCGTATTCGGCGAGGATGATCGGTGAGGGATCAACAATCACGACTCCAGCATCGCCGTCGATGATGACCCAGTCGTCCTGACGTACCAGCTGGCTGGCACTGCGTGCGCCAACGACCGCCGGGATGTCCATGCTGCGCGCCACGATGGCGGTATGGGACGTCTTGCCGCCCACGTCCGTCACAAAGCCGGCGAACACGCTCTGCTTGAACTGCAGCATGTCGGCCGGCGAGAGGTCATGCGCAACCAGAACCACCGGGACGTCCACCGAGTCACCCAGCAGCAGGTCCTGCTGGCGTGGCGCGCTGCGTCGGGTCTGCGGGATGACGATGGGCGAGGCGGCCCCCTTCATGTGCCTCAGCACGCGCTCGACCACCTGCTCAAGATCGGCCTTGCGCTCGCGCAGGTATTCGTCTTCCATCTCGTCAAACTGGCGTGCGATCACCTCCAGCTGGCTGGTCAGGGCCCACTCGGCGTTGTAGAGGCGGTCGCTGACCCAGTGCTTTACGCCGTTTTCGAGCTCCTTGTCCTGCAGCAGCATGAGGTGCACGTCGAGCAGGGCAGCCAGTTCGGGTGGGGCATCCTGCGCCTTCATGGCTCCAAGGCTGCTGTGCAGGCGCACGAGCTCATCCACCACAGCGTTGCGCGCAACGCGCACCCGGTCAATCTCGCTCTCAACCTGCTCGGGCTTGATGAAATAATGCGCAACATCCACGCGGCTCGACGCCACCAGCACCGCACGCCCGATGGCAATGCCCCGGGCTACAGCGAGACCGTGGATGGAAAAGGTCATGCTGCGACCCGACCCCGATTTCGCCGCCAGGCCGCCCCGAGGCGAAACGCGGCCCCCTCGGGGGGCAGGGAGCCACACACAGTGGGCGACCATGGGGGCGCCATTGCTACTCCCCCTCGCCAAACTTGTCGTTGAACAAGGCGACCAGGGCATCCATGGCCTCCTGTTCGCGTTCGCCCTGGGTCTCGATCTTCACTTCCACGCCCATCCCTGCGGCCAGCATCATCACGCCCATGATGCTTTTGGCATTGACCCGACGCTCGCCGCGCGCGAGCCAGACATCACAGGGAAAGCTGCCTGCCAACTTGGTCAGTTTGGCCGACGCGCGCGCGTGCAGGCCGAGCTTATTGCTGATGGTGATATTCGTCTGGATCATGTTTCTTGCGGGTCTGGTTTTGGGGTGCCGTTTCAGCCACCTGCATCACCCCTTGGGTGCCCCCTGCAAAGGCGCGCGCCACCAGGGCGTCGAGCGGTTCGTGGCGGTAAGTGACGGCGCGCAGCAGCATCGGCAGGTTGACGCCGGCAATCAGGCGGCTGCGATCGCCATCCACCAGCTTCTGAGCCACATTGCAGGGCGTGGCACCGAACACGTCGGTCAGCACCAGCGCATGGCGGGTTGGCAGCTGGGCCATCAGGATGCGGGCCTGGGCTGCTGTTTCCTCCGGTGGCATATTGGGCTGCACATCCAGTGCGACGACTGTGTCTGCACAGTCGGGGAACACATGGAGCGCGCAACGCAGCAGGGCCGATGCCAGCGGGGCGTGGGCGATGATGACGATGGAATTCATGGATAGACCCGATTATGCGGTGTGGTGAAAGCCGATTTCCCGTATAGCCCAGGCACAGCTCTGGCAGGGCGTGATCAGGGCAGGTACAAGCCTGAAAAAAAACTCTGCACAGCGTCCGGAGCCAAGGGCGTGCCGGCCGGCTCGTAGATGGCGGCCTGAAACACCGCCCCGCCGTGCGCAAACCACACCACATTAACGATGAGCGCCCCGCCGTCCGCTGCATGGCCAGCCATGCGCATGCGTGCCAGCGGTAGAGGGCCGCTGCTGCTGCGCAGCGCAAAGGGGATCTCGCTGACGGAACCTGCCTGGACCTGCGCGCGCGTGCTCGCCTGCCACTGCTGCATGATCAAGGATCGACGGGCCGGATCGGCTACATCGGCACGGGCCAATGTGAAGGTGACACCTTGCGCGGTGCAGCCGGCCATCTGCACATCCAGTGCACCCCCTTCAAAGCTAATGGAGCGGCTGGCCCGGTCTGGCTTGCAGGGAAGCAGGGCCATCAGCATGGGGCTGCCGGACCCGTTGGCTGGCGGTAGCGGCACATCGCGCCAGTTGAAGCCCGGCGAGCAGGCGGTCAGGCCGGCAAATGCTACAAATAGGATAGCTAAAAAGTGCCTGTGCATGCCGGCAGGAGCCCTGTCTGGTTTCAATTGGAGCCCTGATTATCGTTTGCGTGGACAATGCGGGCCATGAACTCACTGCAAGGCATCCGTGTTCTCGATTTGTCCCGCGTGCTGGCGGGCCCGTGGTGCACCCAGACCTTGGCCGATCTGGGGGCGGACGTCATCAAGATCGAGCGGCCGATGAAAAACGGCAGGGGAGGCGATGACACACGGGGTTGGGGCCCGCCCTTCCTGCACCAGGCCGACGGCAGCGACAGCGCCGAAGCCGCGTATTACTTGGGCACCAACCGCAACAAGCGCTCGGTGACCTGCGACATTTCACGGCCCGCCGGCCAGGCCCTGATTCGCGATCTGGTGCTGCAGTGCGATGTGTTCATCGAAAACTTCAAGGTGGGCGACATGGCTCGCTATGGGCTGGACTATGCCTCCCTCAGTGCGATCCAACCGAAGCTGGTCTATTGCAGCATCACGGGTTTTGGCCAGACCGGCCCCTACAAGGATCGCGCTGGGTACGACTACGCCGTGCAGGGCATGGGCGGCCTGATGAGCATCACAGGCGAGCGCGATGACCTGGGCGGCGGCCCACAAAAGGTGGGCGTTGCTGTTGCTGACCTGTTCACGGGCATGTATGCCAGCGTCGCCATTCTGGCGGCACTAAGGCATGCTGCGCTGACAGGTATGGGCCAGCACATCGACATGGCCCTGCTGGACACCCAGGTGGCCATGCTGGCCAACCTCGGAGCCAACTATTTGGTGAGCGGCCAGCAGGAGGGCAAGATCCCGGGCCGGGCTGGCAACGCGCACCAGAACATCGTGCCCTACCAGGTCTTTGAGGTCGCGCCAGCGCCCGACGGCAGCCGGGACTACCTGATCTTGGCGGTTGGAAACGACAGCCAGTACTCTAAATTTTGTAGCGTGGCAGGGCGACCGGATCTGGGCTTGGACCCCATGTATGCCAAAAACCAGGACCGCGTCCGCAACCGGGCCGTGCTGGTGCCGATCCTTGAGGGCATCATGAAGGGACGCAGCAAGGCCGAATGGCTGGGTTTGCTGGAAGCGGCCAAGGTGCCCTGCGGGCCGATCAACAATCTGGCCGAAGTTTTTGCAGACCCACAGATTCAGGCGCGTGCCATGGTGGATCACTGGTCGCATCCCCTCGCTGCGGATGTGCCCTTGGTGGCCAGCCCGATGAAGCTGAGCGGGACTCCGGTTCGCAAGCCCGGAGGAGATGGCTTGCCGCCGCCCCTTCTGGGCCAGCATACCCGGGATGTGCTGGTGGAATTGCTGGGGCATTCGCCCCAGGAGGTAGACAGCCTGCGCCAGCAGGGCGTCGTCTGAAACGTCCCACTGGTACCGCTTTCCCGCCGACGGGCACGAAAAATGCGGGGAGTTGGTGGCCCGCATATCCCCGGATTGGGGTCAGATTGCCTTGTGGCAACAGGGCATATGCGTTTACCATGCAACCACAAGAATAGCCAAACGGGGGCATATAGTGAGTTCAGGCAGAGCAAGTACGTTCAGGAATACGGCACCGCAGGCGCTGCTTGGTGGAGGCGCACCCGCGCCCGCCACGCAAGCTGTTGTCAGCCCTGCGCCGGATTTTAGCCTGCTGGGATCGGTGGGCGCCGAGTTGGCTGGCCCGGTTGCCACCATGGAGTACATCCTCCAAGAGTACAAGCGCAAGCGGACCCTGACAGACAACCACATGCGACTGCTCAAGGGCGCCGTTGCGGCAACCCGGCAGGTTGCCATGCAAAGCCAGCATCTTGCGCGCGTGGTCCACGGAAAAATCAAGCAGTCACACGAGCGCCTCAAGCTCGATGACCTTCTCAGAAGCGCCCTCAACGACCACGCGCGGCAATTCCAGGCACGTGGGGTGGAGTTGCACCAAAGCATCCGGCCGGTCGAAGTGATTGTGGATCCGGGGCTTCTGACTGCCTTGCTCGACGCGGCTATTTCCTGGTCGCTGACGGTTGGCCAGAAGCTGATGGTCTCGCTGGACATGAAGCACTGGCCGCAGCACGGCTTGCTGATTTTCAAGTCAAGCCAGTCGATTGCAGCCGCCGCTGGCGAAGAATCCCGGCCTGAAACCGATTCCCTCACCTGGCATCTGCTGCAACAGATCGGGGTGGCCATGGGCGTCTCTGCCGAGCGCGTGCGCTCCGACACGGAGGCGATCTTGATGCTTGAGTTCCCGCGGACCGTCCAGCAGCTTGAAGGGCTGACAGCAGTCGAAATCGAGACGGGCTACGATTCGCTGCAAAGCGAGCCGCGTGCCCTGGCCGGACACCGCTTGCTGGTCGTGACCGAAGATGAAAAGCTGGTTTTTGATATCAAGATGGTTGCACGCGGAATGTCGCTTGAGATGGACGTTGTGCCGGGCCCTATGCAGGCCGTTCGCGCCTGTGAGTTGGAGCTGCCCCACATCATTGTCATCGACGAGCGAGTGAGAAACCGCATTTTCGACGAGCTGCGAGATGACTTGCTGCGCCTCAATCCGAATTTCCCGTTCATCGAGATTGCCATCGCCTCCAATACCCTGGAAATTGCTAGCTGGATGACCGAAAGCATGGCACGGGTCAGCCGGGACAGTCTGCGCTCGCAGTTGCCATCGATCCTGGCGCTGGAACTGGCCAAGACCATGTAGGGTCAGCCAGCTATTTCAGCGCACCGAACACCTTCGAAATGATGGCGCTTCCCGCGCCAACAGGATCCTGGCGGATTTTCTTTTCTTCCTCGCCAATGATCAGATAAAGGCCATCGAGCGTCTTGCCGGTGACATATTGCTGGATGTTGGAATCTTCTTTTTTGACCAGCCCCAAGCCAACGCCTTTGGATGCAACCTGGTTGTATTTTTCGGCCAAGCCCACTTTTTCGGTGGCCTTGGTCACGATGGGAAGGAAAGTGCCATTAAGGGGGACGCGGGTTTTGTCCGCAAAGAATGTGGTGACCGAGTCGTCGCCTCCGGTCAGGATTTTTTTCGCGTCGTCGACATTCATGCCACGTACGGCGCCGACCAGCAGATCCTTGGCCATGGGCACGGCCGCCTCGGCAGCCCGGTTCATGGAGGTAACCAGTTCATCGACCCGCTTGCCCTGTCCCAGGTTTTTCAGCAGGCTGGCCGCACTGTTCAAAAATCCCGGTAGTGGAATGCGAACTTTGTCGTTGCCCAGGAATCCATCCGTTTTGCCCAGCAGGGATATGGCAACAGTGGCGCCTTTTTCCAGAGCAGCTTTGAGCCCTTTGGATGCATCAGCATTTGTAAGGTCGCCAAGTGACAATGCATGGGCTTGCGAGTAAGTGGCGAGCAGCAGCAATCCCAAGGCGTGGGAACTGGCGGTGTTGAACTGGCGGCGATTCATGTTGGAGCTTTCAATGAAACGAATTCTGTATGGTGCGGCAACTGTTGCCATTTTGGCTACAGGAGCCCTATGGTACGGCTTTGCCGGCACAACGAATGCGCCAAACTCGAGCTTTGTGTTGCTTGATGGCTCCAGCAAGACCACCGCCGACTTGCGTGGCAAGGTCACGCTGGTGAATTTTTGGGCTACCAGCTGCGTGACCTGCGTGGGCGAGATGCCCAAGGTGATTGCCACCTACAACAAATACCATGCCCAGGGTTTTGACACGCTGGCGGTAGCCATGAGCTACGACCCGCCCAGCTATGTGATCAACTATGCCCAGACGCGCAAACTGCCGTTCAGCGTGGCCATTGACAACACCGGTGCAGTGGCCAAGTCATGGGGAGACGTGCAGCTGACGCCCACCAGCTATGTGGTCAACAAGCGCGGTGAAATCGTCAAGCGCTATGTGGGCGAGCCGGATTTCGCCGAACTCGGGGCCCTCATAGAAAAGCTGCTGGCGCAAACCTGAACTAAAGACGTGCGTGTGGGCTGATGCTCGGGTGCTCCGCCCCATGAGCGACCTTGAGCGTTTGCTCGATTTACTGCGCGCGGAACGCGTCGTGGCAGGTCTTGCAGGCACCTGCAGTTGCGCCAAACGCCGCCTTGATCGTGTCCATGTTGCCGGTTTTTGCGGCGGCAGCAAGTTTGGCGGTTTCCGCCTGCAATTTCTCGTTGTATTCCTTGAACTTGGCCGGCTCCTTCCAGATCTCGGGCTTGGCTTTGCCGCCTTCTGCGCCGCCTGTGAACCCCGCCCACGGAAGCGCAGAAATGGTTGCCACGATGTCTGCGTTGTCGGCGGCAGACTTGGCGTCGAAGGGAATCTTCCCGTTGACCATTGCACCAATGCGACCAAAATGTTGGGACATCACAAATAGTGCGCTCTGACGGTACTTCTGGGCATCCTCGGGCTTGGCAAACTGCGCAAACGCAGGGGCAGCGATAAAACCGGCAACGGCGACGAGACCCAACATTGCAACTTTCTTCATGGTTTTCCTCTCAACAGGTGAATGTGAACAAGCTCACTGGTGCCAGAGTCTACCGGTAGCAAAAAAGTTCTGCTCAATAATCTGATATCTGACGAGGAAGGGAAAACACCAATGAATTCTGTTGCGAACGTTCGGGTTTGGGACTTGCCGACACGCATCTTCCACTGGGTGCTGGTTGGAGCCTTGATTTGTTTGGTGACGACTGGATATGTTGGCGGAAACGCCATGGTCTGGCATTTCCGTTTTGGCTTCACCGTGATCAACCTGCTGATGTTCCGGTTGGTTTGGGGGTTGGTGGGCGGGCGATGGTCGCGTTTCCAATCCTTCCTCTTTTCACCGCGGACAATCCTGGCCTACCTCAAGGGTGACGGGCATCCCGCCCATTCCGTAGGGCATAACCCTCTCGGGGCAGGATCGGTGTTTGCGATGCTTGCGATTCTGATCGCGCAGGTGAGCTCCGGAATGGTGAGCGATGATGAGATTGCGTTTTCGGGGCCGATGAGCAAATTTGTCTCAAACGCCACGGTCAGTCTGGCTACCAACTACCACAAAAACATTGGCAAATGGTTGTTGCTCGCCCTGGTGGTTTTGCATCTCGGAGCCATTGCTTTCTACTATGTCAAGAAACATGAAAATCTGGTCCGGCCGATGATCAAGGGTGACAAAAGCTTGCCTGGCGAAATCCCCCCTTCGCGAGACGACACGGCGAGCCGCTCTCTGGCTGCGTTGGTATTTGTCATTTGTGCGGTGGCTACGGCATGGGTCGTGCACCTGGGCGACTGACCCGATGGACGCCCACCGGTTTGAGTTCTTTTCTCCGCACAGTGAAGCGGAGCTCGAGCAGACGCGTCTGCTGCTTCTTGAATACGCCTCGGAGTTGAAAGTCGATTTGTGTTTCCAGGGGTTTGAACGCGAGCTGCGGGAGCTACCCGGTAGTTACGGTGGGTCTGGCGGCGGACTTTTGTTGGCCCGGCTGGATGACCAAATTGCGGGGTGTTGTGCGTTCAGAACTTTGCGTGCCGCGGGTCATAACGGCGCATGCGAGATGAAACGCCTTTACGTCAGGCCGGGCTATCGGGGCCTGGGCCTTGGGCGCCAGCTGGTTAAGCATACGCTGGATGCGGCTTGCCGTAAGGGCTTTTCCAGCGTCCTACTGGACACTCTGGATGGAATGGAAAAGGCACAGGCCCTCTACCAGAGCCTTGGTTTTTTTGAAGTGCCAGCCTATTACCAGAACCCGATTCGGGGTGCGCGCTATCTCAAAGCCTGGTTGGCTGCGCCAATTGCTCAAAAGCCATGAGCCTGCTCCCTGAATCAGGCCTTAGCCTGAGCCAAAAGCGTTGATGCATCGCTGACCTCAAACTTCCCGGGTGCTTCAATATTGAGGGTTGCTACTTTGCCATCCTTGACGAGCATGGAATAGCGGTTGCTGCGCACCCCCATGCCACGGTTCGTCAAGTCGAGCGTGAGACCGGTCGCCTGGGTGAAAGCAGCGCTGCCGTCGCCCAACATGCGCACTTTGCCAGCGGTCTTTTGATCACGGGCCCAGGCCCCCATCACAAAAGCGTCGTTGACGCTCACGCACCAAATCTCATCAACGCCAGCTGCTTTGAGCTCTTCAAAATGCTGGACATAGCCAGGAACGTGTTTTGCGGAGCAGGTCGGTGTAAAGGCACCGGGCAAGGCAAACAGCGCAATCGTTTTGCCCGCGGTGGCCTTTGCCACATCCACAGCATTGGGGCCAATGCTGCAGCCTTCGCCCTCTACTTCAGAATATTCCATCAGCGTGCTGCTGGGAAGTGTGTCACCGACTTTGATCATGTTGAGTAACTCCAAAAATGAAAAACGACCCACAAGTGGGTCGTTGTAGCAGATTTTCTGGCCGAAACCAGAAAAGGCCTAAATTGCAGCGGCTTTTTCGACCAGGCGGCTTGCCACCCAGTTCTTCGTCTTGGAGATCGGCCTGCTTTCGGTGATCTCGATCACGTCGCCCATCTTGTACTCGCCCTTTTCGTCATGGGCGTGGTACTTGCTGGACTTGCCAACAATCTTACCGTACAGCGCGTGCTTCACGCGGCGTTCGACCAAAACGGTAACAGTTTTGGAGCGCTTGTCGCTTACGACCTTGCCGATCAAGGTGCGCTTGAGAGATTTGGTTTCTGTCATGGCGGATCCTTACTTGGCAGCTTGCTTTTCGGCAAGAATGGTCTTGGCGCGGGCTACGCTGCGGCGCGTAACCTTGAGCTGGGACGTGTTGTTGAGTTGCTGGGTGGCTTTTTGCATGCGCAGGCCGAAATGGGCCTTTTGCAGCTCCTTGATTTCGGTTTGCAGGCCAGCCACGTCTTTTTGGCGCAGTTCAGTCGTGTTCATTTCTGTTGCTCCTGATTATTGGCCAAGCATGCGGCTGACAAAGGTGGTGCGCAGCGGCAGCTTGGCAGCAGCCAGACGGAACGCTTCACGGGCCAACTCTTCAGGTACGCCCACGATTTCATAGAGCACCTTGCCAGGCTGGATTTCAGCGACGTAGTACTCCGGATTGCCCTTGCCGTTACCCATCCGGACTTCAGCGGGCTTTTGCGAAATGGGCTTGTCCGGAAACATGCGGATCCAGATGCGGCCACCACGTTTGACGTGGCGCGAAATGGCGCGGCGTGCAGCTTCGATCTGGCGTGCCGTGAGGCGGCCGCGATCAATGGACTTGAGTCCGAAGTCACCAAACGCCACCGAGCTGCCACGTGTGGCAATCCCGGTGTTGCGGCCCTTTTGCTCTTTGCGGTATTTGCGACGAGCGGGTTGTAGCATGTTTATTCTCCTTTACCGTCTGCAGCCACAGCTGCAGGCGCGGCAACTTTGCGTACGCGCTTAACGGTAGTTTTCGGGGCATCACCACCTGCTTCGGCGGGCTTGTCGCTGCCATCTGCGGGTGCAATGTTGGTGCCAGCAGGGCGGCGTGCGCCACTGCGTGCCGGTGGGCGATCACCACTGGGGCGCCCGCCAGGGCCGTCGCGGCGCGGGCCACGCGGGCGGCGCTCTTCTTCGTTGCGCGGCTCAACCACGGCGGGTGCATCGTTGCGGCCCAGCGTGTCACCCTTGTAGACCCAGACCTTCACGCCAATCACACCGTAGGTGGTCTTGGCTTCGGAGGTGCCGTAGTCGATATCGGCGCGCAGGGTGTGCAGGGGCACACGGCCTTCGCGGTACCACTCGGTACGGGCAATTTCGATGCCATTGAGACGGCCAGCCGACATGATCTTGATGCCTTGGGCACCCAGACGCATGGCATTCTGCATGGCACGCTTCATGGCGCGGCGGAACATGATGCGCTTTTCGAGCTGTTGCGTGATGCTGTCGGCGATCAGCTTGGCATCGATTTCGGGCTTGCGAACTTCTTCGATGTTGACTGCAACCGGCACGCCAAGACGCTTGGCCAGCTCTTTCTTGAGCAACTCGATGTCTTCGCCCTTCTTGCCAATCACCACGCCTGGACGGGCCGAGAAAATGGTGATACGGGCGTTCTTGGCGGGGCGCTCGATCAGGACGCGCGATACCGCTGCATTCTTGAGCTTGGCCTTGAGGTACTCGCGCACCTTGATGTCTTCTGCCAGCATGCCGGCAAAGTCTTTGTTGCTGGCATACCAACGGCTGGCCCAGTTGCGGCTGACCGACAGGCGAAAGCCGGTAGGATGGATTTTTTGTCCCATAGTCTTGGCCTTTAGTTGCCGACCGTCACGTACACATGGCACGTGGGCTTGCTGATACTGTTGCCGCGGCCTTTGGCGCGTGCGGTAAAGCGCTTGAGCGTGGCACCTTGCTCAACATAGATGGTTTTCACCTTCAACTCATCGATGTCGGCGCCATCGTTGTGCTCGGCGTTGGCAATAGCCGACTCGAGCACCTTCTTCACGATAACTGCCGCCTTCTTCTGGGTGAATTGAAGGATGTTCAGGGCCTGGTCGACCTTCTTGCCGCGGATCAGGTCGGCTACCAGCCGGCCCTTGTCAACGGAGAGGCGGACGCCTTTGAGGACTGCACGTGTTTCCATGGTCATTCCTTACTTCTTCACGACTTTTTTGTCGGCCGGGTGGCCTTTGAAGGTGCGCGTCAGGGCGAATTCGCCCAGCTTGTGGCCCACCATCTGGTCGGTGATGTAGACCGGCACGTGCTGCTTGCCGTTGTGAACGGCGATCGTGAGCCCGATGAACTCGGGCAGGATCATGGAGCGGCGCGACCAGGTCTTGATCGGTTTCTTGTCCTTGGTGGTCACGGCCTTGTCGGCCTTTGCGACCAGGTGATGGTCAACAAACGGACCCTTTTTGAGAGAGCGAGTCATCTGTTACCCCTTACTTCTTGCGCCGCGACACAATCATCACTTGTGTACGCTTGTTGTTACGGGTGCGGTAGCCCTTGGTCAGATTGCCCCAAGGATCCACGGCATGACGGCCTTCGCCAGTGCGGCCTTCACCACCACCGTGCGGGTGGTCGATCGGGTTCATGGCCACACCACGCACGGTCGGGCGGATGCCCATCCAGCGTTTGACGCCAGCCTTGCCGAGTTGGCGCAGGCTGTGCTCTTCGTTGGCCACTTCACCAATGGTCGCGCGGCACTCGATGTGCACCTTGCGGACCTCGCCGGAGCGCATGCGCACCTGGGCGTAGGTTCCCTCGCGGGCCAGCAAGGTGGCTGAGGTGCCAGCCGAACGCGCGATCTGCGCACCCTTGCCGGCCTGCAGCTCGATGCAATGGATGATGGAGCCGACCGGGATGTTGCGGATGGGCAGCGTGTTGCCAGCGCGGATGGGCGCTTCGGAGCCGCTCATCAGGCTCGCGCCGACTTCGAGGCCGCGCGGTGCAATGATGTAGCGGCGCTCGCCGTCGGCATAGCACACCAGTGCGATGTGGGCCGTGCGGTTCGGGTCGTACTCGATGCGTTCCACTTTGGCCGGGATACCGTCCTTGTTGCGCACGAAGTCCACCACGCGGTAGTGGTGCTTGTGGCCACCGCCCTTGTGGCGTGTCGTGATATGGCCGTTGTTGTTGCGGCCTGCCTTCTGGAACTGGGGCTCCAGCAAAGGCGCATGGGCGTCACCCTTGTACAGGTGATCGCGCGTGACCTTGACCACGGCACGTTGGCCGGGCGAGGTCGGTTTCATCTTGATGACTGGCATGGTTTACGCGGCCTCCCCTGCAAGGTTCAGTTCCTGACCGGGCTTGAGCATCACGTAGGCCTTGCGCACGTTGTCGCGGCGACCCATGGATTTGCCAAAGCGCTTGGTCTTGCCCTTGGTGTTGACCACCGAAATGCCCTTGACCTCTACCTTGAACATCAGTTCAACGGCAGCCTTGATCTCGTACTTAGTGGCGTCTTGCAGGACCTTGAACGTGACCGTGTTGGTCTTGTCTGCAACCATGGTGGCCTTTTCCGAAACAATCGGGGCAACCAGCACCTGCATCAGGCGACCTTCGTCAAATTTCTTCGGGCTCATGCGAACATCTCCTTGAGCTTGTCGACTGCACCCTTGGTCACCAGCACCTTCTTGTAATGGACGAGCGAGACCGGATCGGCGTAACGTGGCTCAACGACCAGAACGTTCACTAGGTTGCGCGATGCAAGATACAGGTTTTCGTCCACTTCCTCGGCAATCACCAGAACGGATTCGAGGTTCATGGCCTTGAGGCGGGCGGCAAACTGCTTGGTCTTGGGCGAATCCACCTTCATGGAATCCACCACAGCCAGACGGCCTTCGCGGGCGAGCTGCGAGAAGATCGAGGCCATTCCGGCGCGGTACATCTTCTTGTTGATTTTCTGCGTGAAGTTTTCGTCAGGCATGTTCGGGAAAATCCGACCGCCTCCGCGCCACAGCGGCGAAGACGTCATACCGGCGCGTGCGCGCCCGGTCCCTTTTTGCTTGAACGGCTTCTTGGTCGAGTGCCTGACCTGTTCGCGGTCTTTCTGGGCGCGTGTACCCTGGCGGGCATTAGCCTGGAAAGCAACCACGATCTGGTGAATCAGGTCCTCGTTGTATTCGCGACCAAACACAGTTTCAGGTGCGTCGTATTTGGACGCGGCCTGGCCTTGGTCATTGAGGAGTTCGAGCTGCATCAGTTCGCTCCTTTCGCGGCTGCCTTGACGGCCGGACGCACGGTGACAAAGCCTCCGGCAGAGCCCGGAATGGCGCCCTTGATCAGCAGAAGCTGGCGGGTTTCGTCAATGCGGATGACGTCAAGATTCTGGGTGGTGACAAGATCGTCACCGAGGTGGCCGGACATCTTCTTGCCCGGGAACACGCGGCCTGGATCCTGTGCCATGGAAATCGAGCCGGGAACGTTGTGCGAACGGCTGTTGCCGTGCGAAGCGCGTTGCGAGCTGAAATGGTGGCGCTTGATGGTGCCGGTGAAGCCCTTGCCGATGCTGGTGCCTTGCACGTCGACCTTTTGGCCCACGGCGAAAACAGCGTTCACGGCAACAGTGGCTCCTGCCTTGTATTGGGCGGCGGTATCGGCACTTACGCGGAATTCCTGGATTATTTCGCCAGCTTCAACACCCGCTTTTGCGAGGTGGCCAGCGGCGGGCTTGCTGACGCGCGAAGCTTTGCGTGCGCCAAATGTAACCTGCAAGGCCACATAGCCGTCGTTCTCCTGGGTCTTGACTTGGGTCACGCGGTTGTTGGATACGTCCACTACCGTGACGGGCACTGCGTCCCCTTCATCGGTAAAGAGGCGCATCATGCCCACTTTGCGACCCAACAACCCTAAGCGATTGCTCAGACTCATTGGTTTCTCCGTAACTTCCACCGCTGCCACTTCAATTGGCGACAGACGTTTTTGTGTGAAAGACTGTTGATAAAACTCCACCCAAAATGGGCAGAGCCTCGAATTATAGCGCGGGCTTTGCCTTCAGGCAAGCCCGCGCTATGTTTTGCTCCAGATTACTGCAGCTTGATCTCGACATCCACGCCAGCGGGCAGGTCCAGCTTCATGAGGGCGTCTACGGTTTTGTCCGTGGGATCAACGATGTCCATCAGGCGCTGGTGGGTGCGGATTTCAAATTGGTCGCGGCTGGTCTTGTTGACGTGCGGCGAGCGCAGGATGTCAAAACGCTTCATGCGCGTCGGCAGGGGCACAGGGCCCTTGACGATGGCGCCGGTGCGCTTGGCGGTGTCAACGATCTCGGCGGCAGACTGGTCAATCAGCTTGTAATCGAATGCCTTGAGGCGGATGCGGATTTTTTGCTTGGTAGACATGGTGTTTTCCTCAGGCAATAATTTTCGCGACCACACCGGAGCCGACGGTCTTGCCACCTTCGCGGATGGCAAAGCGCAGGCCTTCTTGCATGGCAATGGGGTTGATCAGCTTGACCGTGATGGACAC
>Ga0007834_1000057_pt1 | contig 46670 bp, 43 predicted proteins | sample CryBogCBE06Nov07_FD_71233 | JGI IMG/M metagenome (GOLD analysis project Ga0007834, IMG submission 71233) | Freshwater microbial communities from Crystal Bog, Wisconsin, USA - CBE06Nov07 | ecosystem: Environmental > Aquatic > Freshwater > Lake | place: Crystal Bog, Wisconsin, USA | collected...
CACCGGGTCGAGCCCCATCACCCGCAGCGCGTCGATTTCCTCACGCATTTTCATGGAGCCAAGCTCTGCCGTAATCGCAGAGCCGGAGCGGCCGGCAATCATGATCGAGGTCAGCAGCACCGCCAGTTCACGCAGCACCAGAATGCCGATCAGATCCACAGCAAAAGGCGCGGCACCAAACCGCTGCAGCTGGAAAATACCCTGCTGCGCCACAATGCAACCCACCAGAAAATTGATCAGCCCGACAATCGGCACCGAGCGGAAGGCGATTCGCTCAATCTGGAAAATCATCGAGGTCAGACGAAACCGGCGCGGATGGCGGGCAATCTGGCCAAGGCCCTGCATAAGTTCGCCCAGAAACGCGACACCATTGACAAGGTCGCGCAAGGCCAGCACCACACTGGAGCCAACATCGGCCAAAAGTCCGATCAGCAGCAAGGACTTCTCACGTTTGGGCACCTCAAATTCACGATAATGCGCCTCGCGCAGCAAAATGGCCTGCGTTTCGCTGACATTGACATAAGCAACAGCACATCCGAGGGCGGAAAGCTCTGTGCGGGCGCGGTCAATCACCCATGCGCCCGCCGTATCCAGCTGCGAAATGGCCTCCAGATCCAGCTCGACAACCGCCGCCCTCTGTCCGGCCTTCAGCACATCCTGCGCCCGGCTCTCCAATGCGGGGCCGGAGGCAACACTCCACACCCCATGGAGTGCAAGCCGCAGCCGCCCCTCATTCATGTGTTCAGAAAAACCGACAGATATTTGCATGAACCTTAGGTGCCACAACAGACGACCGGCGTCGAGCCCTTTGTCCTTCACCCAAATTATCTTATACAGAATGAAACGAAAGGAAAATGGATGCGTCAGATTTCGGTTCAGCGTGACATATTTCCTCTGGCCAGCGCCTTTGTCATTTCGCGGGGCAGCCGCACCCAGGCCGAAGTGCTCACCGTGACGCTGCGCGAAGGCCATTTCACCGGACGGGGCGAATGTGTGCCCTATGCCCGCTATGGCGAAACACTGGCCTCCGTTGCGGCCCAGATTGACAGCATAAGCGCCGCGCTGATCGCGGGTATGGACCGCACCGCCCTGCAACAGGCCCTGCCCGCCGGTGCCGCGCGCAATGCTGTGGATTGCGCCTTATGGGATTTGGATGCGAAAAAAGCCCATGTTCCGGCCTTCACCCTTGCGGGTCTCGACCGCCTCAGCCCCGCCACCACCGCCTATACGCTCTCGCTCGGGGCCCCCGAAAGCATGGCGCAGGCCGCGCGGGCTGCGGCCCACCGCCCGCTTCTCAAGCTCAAGCTCGGCGGTGCGGGTGATGCCGCGCGGCTTAAAGCCATAAGAGAAGCCGCGCCGGATGCAACCCTGATTGTCGATGCCAATGAGGCCTGGACACCGGAACTCTATGCGGAAAATACCGCCGCCTGTGTGGCCGCCGCTGTGGCCCTGATCGAACAGCCCTTTCCCGCCGGACAGGATGCGGCTCTGGCGCATCTGCCCCGCCCTATCGCCATTTGCGCCGATGAATCGGTGCATGACCGCCAGGGGCTGGCCGATCTGCGTGGTCTTTATGACGCCATTAACATCAAGCTCGACAAAACCGGAGGCCTGACCGAAGCCCTGCTGCTGGCCGAGGCCGCCACGCAACTCGGCTTCAAACTGTTTATCGGCTGCATGGTGGGTTCGTCTCTGGCCATGGCGCCCGCCATGCTGCTCACCGGCAAAGCGCATTTTACCGACCTTGACGGGCCATTGTTGCTGGCCCATGACCGCGACGACGGGCTGGTCTATGACGGCTCGGTTGTTTTTCCGCCCAAACCCGCCCTCTGGGGCTAGACCGGCCCCGCTAAACCGGCGCGGCGGCGCATATGCCAGACCAGCAGAATAAGACATAAACCCAAAAATGCGGGCAGAATCATAAAAATAATTCCGGAGCCGCCCAGCGCCGCATAAAGCGGCCCGCAAAGCGCCGTCACCACCGCCATGAACAGCGAATTGGAGCCGCCATTCAGCCCCTGCGCCTGCGCCATGCGGCTGGCCGGCACAAAGCGGGAGAGCAGATACATGGTGCCCAGATGGGTGGCGCAAAAACTTAAACCATGCATGGCCTGTGTGGCCAGAATGCCGGTTGCACCCAGATCAAAACATGTGATTAGCCAACGCAGCATGGCCGAGAATGTCCCTAAAATGAAAAACCGCATCGCATTATTGGCACCGCCAAGATAACGCCCAGCCACCAGAAACATGATGATTTCTGTTCCCACGCCAATAGCCCAGGCACAGCCGATAAACAGATCGGAATAACCAAGGCTGCGCCAGTAAATCGAGCCAAAGGCATTGAGCATCGCATGGCTGCTTTGCACCAAGGCGGCGGCCACCACCACCATCAGCACAAGGTCAAACCGGTCAATTTTCTCGCGCGGGGGCTTGGCAATCACGACGGAGGCGCGTTTTTGGCCGCCAAGCAGCAAATCCATCGCCGCAAGCGCCTGAACCAGAGCGGCCAGCACCAGCAGCCAGATTATGGCCTCTCGCGGCATGATTCCGGCCAGAGCGCCGCTCATCAACATGCCCACAAGCACCAGAATAGAGCCCCATGAGCGGATAACGCCATAATGCAGCTCCGGATCATCCGCCACATGCTGCAAAATCAGCACATCGGAGAGCGGCATCAACGCGCCCTGAAAGAAAAAGGTGAGGCCGGTCAGCACGAAAATCGGCCAGAAGCCATGGGCGAAGGCCAAAGCCACATAGCCCGCCAGTGTGACCAGCGCACCGGAAATGATCACCCCATGAACGGCATTGTGCCGGTTGGCCAGCCCCAGCAGCAGCGGATTGCCAAATACACGCGCCACCAGCGGCACGGCAAGCACCATGGCAATTTCAGCCGCATCCAGCCCGCGCGCGGCCAGCCAGAGCGGAAAAAACGGAGCAAAAACACCAATGTAAAAATAAATCGACCCGCACAAAAACGAGAGCTGAAACGCCGGAGAAAAAGTGCGGAGGGTGAATGCGGGCATGGCCCAGCCATAAACAAATTATACTGCAATGGCTATGTTGATTTCACAATGCTGACATGTCAGCACGAAGACATAGCCTCACTCCATCACCGCCGCCTTCAAAATACACACCATGGTGGCATGGGCGGGTCTGTCGGTCATATTGCGGATGATGTGGTGCCGGTCACAGCGATAGCGCAGGGTTTCTCCCGGGCCGGCCTTTTCCACCACGCCGGCCACCTCAACCTCCAGCTCACCCTCCAGCACGGAAAGGGACTCAATCGAGCCGCGCTGATGCGGGTCGGACTCAAGCACGCCGCCCGGCTCGGCATGAAAATCATACCATTGCAGCCAGTCCACGGTTTTGATCCAGCCGGTGATGTCGAGGCGGCACTTGCCATCATCCGAAAGCAAAAGCGGTGTATCCCCTCTCGAGGTTTTTTCAACAAAGGGCTCGTCATCCGAACGCTGCAACATTTTCTCGATGGACACATCCAGCGCCTGCGCCAGCCGCCAGATGGTGGCCAGCGTCGGATTGGTCTCGTTGCGCTCGATCTGGCTGATGATGGATTTGGCAACGCCAGACTGGTCGGAAAGTTCGGACAATGAATAATTGCTGGCCTTGCGCAGCCGCTGCACCGCCTTGCCCAGATGGCCGCTGAGCTGGGTTGCCCCCGCTTCCAGCACCTTGACCTTATCCTTACCTTCGACGCCCATGTTCCCCTCCGGCAGGCATCATAGCCAAAATCGTTTGGAATATCGAACGATTTTATTCATCCTGATGCGGCGATGGTGCCGAAACATGTAAGAGCCCCTGCGTATGCTCGCGCCAGATCACAAAAATGCCGGAGGCCGCCACAATGGCCGCTCCCCATAAAATCGCCGCGGAAGGCACATCGCCAAAGGCAAAATAACCGATAATGCTGGCCCAGACCATGGACGTATAATCAAAAGCCGCAACCACCGAGGCATCCGCCAGCCGATAGGATTCCGTCATCAGAATTTGCGCCGAACCTCCCAGAACACCGATACAGGCCAGAAACACCACGCCGCCCCAACCCGGCCAGACCCAGCGCTGTGACTCAATAAAATGACCCACAGAACCGCGATCCGGCACAATCAGCGGCAGAATAAAGCTCGCCAAGCCCATGAGCGTGGTCAGCAGCGAAAAATAAAAGACAATCGCGCCGGTTTTTTCGGTTTTGGTCAGACGGCGCGTTTGCGTATAGGCTGCCGCCGCACAAACAGCCGCGAGCACGGCAAAGCCAATTCCCAAAGCGCGCAGGCCTTCCCCCGCCTTGGCCAGCCCCAGCTGGTCATAGAGCATCACCAGAACCCCGGCAAAGCCGCAGGCCACCGCCGCCCAGCGATAGGCATGAACCTTTTCGCCCAGAAACAGCGCCGCCAGCGCCACGCCAATCAACGGCGCAACAAAGGCGATGGCCGTTGCATCGGGCAAAGGCAGCAGCCCCAGTGCCGCAAAGCCGAAAAACATGCCTCCCGAGCCAATCACCCCGCGCAGCAAATGGCCAAAGGGGCGCTGTGTGAAAATGGCCTGCGGAAACTGACCGCGACTGTGCAGCCAGCCCACTAGCACCAGCATGGCCAGCACAGAGCGGAAGAACACCAATTCGCCGGTCGGCACCTCGGCTGATTCGACCCGGATAAACGCATTCATCACAGTGAAGGCGATGGTGGACAGCAGTTTGAGGCAAATCCCGATCAACACGGCCAATGATCCATAGAATGCGGGCGAGGTTTCAGCGCATAAAGCCTGATCCCACGGAAAAACCGCAACGTCAATGCCTGTCATAAAGCTGCAACATGAAGCTGCTTCTTCTGAAGCTGTTAACAGGATATTGACCGTGGCCAAAGCCAAAACCAACCATTACCGCACGCTGTTCATTTCCGACCTGCATCTGGGGTCAAAGGCCGCGCAGGCGGATCTGATTCTGGACTTTCTGAAAATGAATGATGCCGATACGATTTTTCTGGTCGGCGACATTATCGACGGCTGGCGCCTGCGCTCCGGCTGGTATTGGCCGCAATCGCATAATGATGTGGTGCAAAAGCTGCTGCGCAAAGCGCGCAAAGGCACAAAAATGGTCTATATTCCCGGCAATCATGATGAATTTGCCCGCCAGTTTGTCAAACTCAGCTTTGGCGGCATCGAAATTTTGCGCAAAACCACGCATATTGCCGCTGATGGCAAAAAATTCCTCATCATGCATGGTGACGAATTCGACCTTGTGGTGCGCAATGCCCGCTGGCTGGCCTATTTTGGTGACTGGGCCTATGATTTTGCCATTTTCATCAATATGCAATTCAATTTTATCCGCCGCAAACTGGGCTTCCCCTATTGGTCCTTTTCGGCATGGGCCAAACTCAAGGTCAAAAACGCCGTCAATTTCATCGGCTCCTTCGAGACGGCGCTGGCCGACGAAGCCCGCAAAGTGGGCGCGGACGGCATTATCTGCGGCCATATTCATCATGCCGCCATCCGCGATATTGACGGCATACGATATATGAACACCGGCGATTTTGTGGAATCCTGCACCGCCATTGCCGAGCATGAGGATGGACGCATGGAAATTCTCTATTGGCACAACCATCTCGCCCTGACCATTCCCAAACCTGCGCTTCATGTCCTGGACGACATGAAGGAGGATGATGTCGGCGAGGTTGCTGCCTGATGCATATTCTCATTGCGACAGACGCATGGGCGCCGCAGGTCAATGGCGTGGTCAATTCGCTGAAAGCCATGACCAGCGCAGCGCAACACCAAGGTGCGCGCTTTACCTTCATCACGCCGCAACATTTTCACACGCTGCCCATGCCCACCTATCCGGACATCCGGCTCAGTCTGGTCACGTCCCGCCCCATCGGCGTGATGATTGAAAAATCGGGCGCGGAACATATCCACATTGCCACCGAAGGGCCGATTGGTCTGGCCGCGCGGGCGCATTGCCAAAAGGTGAAGCGGCCCTTCACCACGTCCTATCACACCCGCTTTCCTGAATATGTGGCGGCGCGGGCGCCCATTCCGTTAAGCTGGACCTATCCGCTGATGCGCCGGTTTCACAATTCGGGCATTGGCACGATGGTGTCCACCCCCAGTGTCGAGGCTGATCTGGCGCGGCGCGGGTTTGTCAATTTGATGCGCTGGTCGCGCGGGGTGGATCACACGCTGTTCAACCCCAGCCGCCGCGTTGATTTCGGCTTTAAAGGGCCGGTGTTTCTTTATGTTGGCCGTGTTGCGGTGGAGAAAAATATCGAGGCCTTTCTGGAACTCGACCTGCCCGGCTCCAAGGTTGTGGTGGGCGATGGCCCCGCCCGCAAGGCATTGGAGCACAAATATCCGGATGCGCATTTTCTGGGCATGAAATCCGGCGAGGCTCTGGCGCAGGCCTATGCCAGCGCCGATGTCTTCGTGTTTCCCAGCCGCACCGATACATTCGGCATTGTCTTGCTGGAGGCGCTGGCCAGCGGCCTGCCCGTGGCCGCCTATCCGGTGACCGGCCCGCTGGATGTCATCGGCGGCACGCAGGCCGGCTGTCTCGACGAAAATTTACATCACGCCTGTATGGAAGCGCTGCGCATTCCGCGCGAAGCCGCGCTGGCACTGGCCAAAACCTATTCATGGGACAATAGCGCGCGGCAATTTCTGCAAAATGTGGAAAATGCCCATAGAACCAGCCGCTTCAGCACCATGAGCTATGGCTCAGCCGCCTAAATTCGTGTTGCCGCCAGCACCAGCCAGTCCGGCATGGCGGCAACAAGCCCAGCTTCGATTGTTTTGTCGAGGCCGGTCAGAATGGCCATTCCGGTCACAACCAGCACAGATGCCAGCAAAAATGAGCCAAGTCTGGCACTCTGGCGTGCCCATAACTTTCCTCGGGTGGCAATTCGGGCAAGGCCATATCCCGCCATCAGCAAGGCCAGGGCCGAACCCAGCGCAAAAACCGCCATTGTTACAATAGCGGCGATCAGCGAACCGCCGCTGGCGGCCAGCGCAAAGGCCGCGCCAAGCGTGGGCCCGACACAGGGCGCCCAGGCGAAAGCCAGCACCACACCTGCCAGAAATTGCCCGAACAGTCCCGTTTCAGGCAAAAAACCAGCCAGTTTATCCGCCAGTTGCGCCATTGGCCCCAGCCAGTGTTCGGCCTTCATGCCCAAGGCTGGCACCAGCATCACCAGCCCGAACAGCACCATTGCCCCGGCCGCAAACAGGCGGATCCAGCCCGTATCCCCCAGCTCTATCGAAAAGGAGGCCAGACAGCCGCCGACAATGCCGAAGGTTGTGGCCAGACCAGCGGCCAGCGCCAATGGCCCGCGCACATCCCTGGCCCGCGCCCCGGCCATCACGATCGGGGCCAGCGGCAGCACGCAGGGGCTCAATATGGTCAGCAGACCCGCCAGAAAGGCCAGCAGCAAGGTGAGCATTTACAATGCCGCTTCGAGAATTTGCATCACGCTTTTTTCGTCCGTAGCCCAGGACATGCGGGCCACCTCTTTGCCGCCCTTATAGGCAATGAGGGTCGAACGCGAACAGTTCAGCGCGGCCACAACATCCTTCTGGTCATCATAGGCCACGCGGAAGAAGTGAATCTGGCTCAGGCGGGCATCGGTTTGCAGGCTGCCCAGAATGGAGGCCTGCGCACGGCATTGCAGACACCAGGGCGCATAAACATGCAGCACCACCGGCTTGCCGGATTTGATCAGCTTTTCAACATCCGCCGCGACATAGGGCGCGAGTTCAACGGCATCGGCAGACACAGCCCATGCCCCCACCCCCAGAACAAGCGCAAGACCGGACGACAATAACAAACGACGTGATAACATGGTCAATCTCCATAATTTATAAATGTTTACGAAGACATATGCGCATTGGATCGTTTCGCCGCAGAACGCAGTAAAACTGTCAGCTCAGGCTGATCTTATGCGTTAAAAGCGTGCGCAGCATGGTGATGGTTGAGGCATCCGCCACGCCGTCCACCCGTGCGGGGCGAAAATGGCGCTGAAACGCGCTGACCACAGCCTGTGTCGCCGTGTCAAAATAACCGCTGATGTCCAGCCCATAGCCATAAAGCGCGAACAGGCTTTGCAAGGCTTCAATCGGTTGCCCCTGATCGCCAAGGCTGAAAAACCGGCCTGAAACGATCGGTTCCGATGGTGTCCACAGACCAATGCCAGCCTCTGCCAGCACAGGCCAGGGAAAACCCTCGCCCGGGTCAATCTTGCGGCCCGGAGCCACATCCGAATGCGCCAGAACATGCGCGGCCGGAATGGCATGACGCGTCAGAATATCCTTGCACAGGGCGATGGTTGCCAAAATTTGCGCCTGCGGAAATTGCGGTGGCCCGTGAGCAGGGCCTTCATGCACCAGTTCAATGCCGATGGAGGCCGAATTTACATCTGAAACTCCGGCCCAGTGACTGGCGCCCGCGTGCCAAGCCCGCCGCGCCTCGGCCACAAGCTGGGTGATCCGGCCATCCTCCCACACCATATAATGGCATGAAACTTCCGAAGCGGCATCGCACAAACGGTGCAGCGCCGCCGCGCCGGTGGCCATGCCGGTATAGTGCAACACAAGCATGTCCACGCTCTGGCGGCGCTCGCCGAAATTGGGCGAGGCCACCAGATCACTGACCAATGATGAATCGGCGTTCAGGGCTCACCCCTCAGTCATAATAATAGCGGGTGCAGACCGAATTGCCGTAATAATCATAGCCCCAATGGGCGCAATGGCGATGCTCCGGCACAGGCTGCGCCGCCGGTGCGGCTGTTGAGCCGCCGATGATGGCTCCGGTTGCGGCGCCAAGTATACCACCAGCCACCGCGCCGCCCGCATTATGGGTGGCGGAAGCGCCAATCGCCGCACCCGCCGCACCACCGATCAGTGCGCCGCCCGTGGCACGGTCCTGCGGTGTGTTGCAACCGGCCAAAGCAACAGAAGCTGCAAGAATCAAAGACGATAAAATCAATTTTTTCATATAGTTATCCTCCATCTGCCCATGATGAAATCATTTTGACATCAAGGCCTTCATCTCCTGAAAAGCCAGCATACACAACCACATATACACCTTCGAATCTGAATATCACATGACTGACCAGAGCGCACAGAAAAAGCCCTTCAGGAGGGTGATTCGAATTGTGGCTTTTTTGAGTATATTTTAATTTAAAAAATCAATATTTCAAAAAATGAGCGTTTTATTCAAAAATAAATAGAAAAAAATATTTTACAATAAAGCAACCATAAGCATTGAGTAATAATATGTATTTTTACTTTGCCCTTTTATGGACAAAATAGACCATATATTCTGTCCTCATCTTTCATTAGATTAGGACTTGTAATGAATAAATTCAAAGTTGGCCTGAGCAGTGTTTGTTTGATCTATGCGATGCAATTAGGCCCTCATGCTGCTCTGGCAGCGGACACCAAACCGGGGTTTTTTGAAAGCCTTTTTGCACCGCATTCCAGCCTTGCAAATGATCAGACTCAGGCCGCTTCCGCCTCTGCGAAAGGCACCCATGCACGCCATAAATTCACGCATTCTGCAGCCCGCACGCTGCTCTCACACACGCCTTATGCCGATGTGATTGTTCAGAACGCGGCTGAAAACAAGGTGCCGGCCGAACTGGCCGCTGCGGTGGTGCAAATCGAAAGCCGGTTTAATCCTCATGTTGCCAACCACGGCGCCCTGGGCCTGATGCAGATCAAACCACAGACCGCGCGCGGTGTCGGTTTTTCTGGTCCGGTTTCCGCACTTTACATTCCCGAGGTGAACCTTGCCTTTGGCATACGCTATCTGGCGCAGGCCTATCGCATGGCCGATGGCGACACCTGCGGCACATTGATGCGTTATCAGTCCGGCCTTGGCACCAGCCATATGAGCCGCGCAAACCGCAGCTATTGCGCCAAAGCCAAAGCGATCATGGGCTGATGTATCACGCTGGCGCGAATTGTATTGACGCCCGCGCGGCTTTGGCCTTAATCGAACGGGTCCAGTCGGTCGGGCGACCGCTTTTTTAAAGAGGAAAGTCCGGGCTCCACGCATATATGGTGCCGGATAACATCCGGCGAGGGTGACCTCAGGGAAAGTGCCACAGAAAAGAAACCGCCTCCGGCCTGCCGGAGGTAAGGGTGAAACGGTGCGGTAAGAGCGCACCGCGCGGGCGGCAACGTCAACGGCATGGTAAACCCCACCAGGAGCAAAACCAAATAGGGACAACCGGGGCCTTGCGCCCCAGCCCTTATGCGGGGTGTTGTCCGGGTAGGTTGCTAGAGGTGTCCCGCAAGGGCCACACAAGATGAATGGTCGCCGCGTAGCCGCAAGGCTGCCTTACAGAACCCGGCTTACAGACCGACTGGACACTTATCATCTGGACAAGCGCCCGCCGCCTTTGCATAAAGGCGCATGGTCCAAAATTCTTCAACACATATGATGCGCCTTGGCTGCGACGAGCAGACCGCCAACAGCCTTTCCAATCTGCTTCTCGACATGTTCGACGAAGATGAAACCGCCATATCCATGTTCGAGGTGGAGCCCAATGCCGCCGCATGGGTTTCAAAAGACTGGATGGTCGAGGTTTATTTCCATTATGCGCCGGATGAGGCCGCCCTGCGCACACTCGTTGCAGACGCGCTGGGAGCGGATATTGCCGCAAAGCTGACATTCGGCTCTGTCGAGCAAAAGGACTGGGTGGCCACCGCGCTGGAAGGGCTGGTGCCCGTGCGGGTGGGGCGCTTTGTTGTGCATGGCCGCCATGACCGCGCCACAGTGCGCAGCCACGAGATCGGCCTTGAAATTCCGGCAGCGCTGGCCTTTGGCACCGGCCATCACGGCACCACACGCGGCTGTCTGGTGATGCTGGATCACATTTTAAAACAGCGTCGCCCGCGCCATGTGCTGGATGTCGGCACCGGCACCGGCGTATTGGCGCTGGCGGCGGCCAAGCATCTGCATCATTTTGTCAGCAGCGGTGATATTGACCCCATATCGGTTGAGGCGGCCTTGGGCAATGCCGCGCTCAACGGCGCCAAGCCTTGGCTTAAGCCGGTGACAGCGGTGGGTGTGCGCCATCCCGCGCTGGACAGGCCGCGCTATTATGATCTGATTTTCGCCAATATTCTGGCGCGGCCCCTGCGGCTTCTCGCACCATCCATCGCCGCAGTGGCCGGAAACGGGGCCGAACTCATCTTGTCCGGCCTGCTGGCGGGCGATGTCGCGGGGGTTTTGTCCGCCTATAAAGCCCAGGGGTTTTATCTCAAGAGCCACCTTATGCTGGAGGGCTGGGCAACGCTGCTGCTGGCGCGCGGCGGCGCGGCGCAACGACCCATTTGAAACCTTAAAGGAGCCATCATGTTCAAGGCCGTGTTTCAGTCATTTGAAGATGAATCCTCACGCAGTGAGGGCGCGGGCCGGGCAGCCCTGCTGCGCGCCGAGATGAAACGCCATAATCTCGACGGTTTCATCATTCCCCGCGCCGACGAGCATCAGAATGAATATGTCGCGCCCAATTCCGAACGTTTAAAATGGCTCACCGGCTTTTCCGGCTCGGCAGGTCTGGCCATTGTGCTGGCCGAGCGGGCCGCAATTTTTGTCGATGGCCGTTATACGGTGCAGGTGCGCGAACAGGTGGATACAGATGTGTTTGATCCGCAGCATCTTATCGACGCGCCGCCTGAAGAATGGCTGACCGCGCATGTGCAGACTGGCCAGAAAATTGCCTATGATCCGTGGTTGCTGACCTCCGGCGCAGTGGAGCGCCTGAGCAAGGCAGTGAGTGCCAAGGGCGGCGAGCTGGTGGCCAGTGTCAATCTGGTTGACCGCGTCTGGAACCGGCCCGATGCACAGCTGGGCAAGGTCACACTCTATCCCGAGACATGGGCGGGCGAAAGCGCTGAGGCCAAGCTGGCGCGTGTGCAGGAGGCACTGACAAATGCCAAATGTGACGCGCTGGTGGTGTCGGACGCGCATAATGTGGCCTGGCTTTTGAACATCCGCGGGCAGGATGTGGCGCATACGCCGCTGCCGCTCAGTTTTGCGCTGGTGCCCGCAACCGGCAAGGTGCAGCTTTATATCGACAGCCGCAAACTCAGCCCCGAGGTGCGGGAAGCCTTGCGCGCAACTGTGGATGTGCACAGCCCCGAGGACCTGACCGCAGCGCTGGACTCACTGGCGCGCAGCAATAAAAAGGTGCGGCTGGAGGCCACAAGCGCACCGGCCAAATTCAAGCAGATTCTGGGCAATTCAGCGGAGAGCGGCGCGGATCCGATTGCTCTGATGAAAGCCGCCAAAAACAGCCGCGAACTGGCCGGCACCCGCAAGGCTCACTTGCGCGATGCCGTGGCGCTGGCCAAATTCCTGTGCTGGTTTGACCATCATGCCCCCAAGGGCAAGGAGAGTGAAATATCCGCGGTCAAGGCGCTGGAGAGTTTCCGGCGCGATACGGGCAAGCTCAGGGATGTGTCTTTTCCCTCGATTGCGGGTTTTGGCCCCAATGCCGCCATCCCGCATTATCGTGTATCCGAGGCCTCCAACCGCAAAATTTCGCGCGGCATTTTCCTGATTGATTCTGGCGCGCAATATCTGGACGGCACCACCGACATCACCCGCACGCTGGCGGTGGGCGCACCCACTGCCGAGATGAAAGACCGCTTCACCCGCGTTTTGAAGGGCCATATTGCCATTGCGCGCGTGGTGTTTCCCAAAGGCACCTCCGGCGCGCAGATTGATGTGCTGGCGCGGCAAAGCCTGTGGCAGGCGGGGCTGGATTTCGACCATGGCACGGGTCACGGTGTCGGTGTTTATCTTTCTGTACATGAGGGGCCGCAACGCATTTCCAAGCTGGGCACAGTGCCTTTGCAGGAAGGCATGATTCTCTCCAATGAGCCGGGCTATTACAAGGCGGGCGCATGGGGCATCCGCATTGAAAACCTGATTGTCGTTGAAAAGCGCAAGATCAAAGGCGCGGAGCGCGAGATGTTCGGCTTTGAAACCATCTCCTTCGCACCGATTGACCTTGCCTTGGTGGAGGTCGCGCTGCTCACCGCAGAGGAGAAGGATTGGCTCAACGCCTATCACGCCAAGGTGCGGGCCGTGGTGATGGGCGGGCTTGAGGCCAAAGAGCAGGACTGGCTGATACAGGCCACGCGGGAGATTTAGCCCAGACCTGCCCCGCGCTATTTCAGGCCCAGTTCGCGCAAAATCTCATCCGTATGCTCGCCGAGTTTGGGTGAGCGGCGCTCCAGCGTCAAAGCGCTGTCCGACATGCGGATGGGTGTGCGCAGTCCCGGCACGCCCTGCACATGAATTTCCATGCCGCGATTCTGAAATTGCGGATCGGCAAAGACATCGCTCACCTTATTGATCGGCCCGGCGGGCACAATCGCCGCCTCCAGCACCGCCAGCAGCGCGGCGCGCGGCCATGTTGCAATCTGCGCGCTAAGATTCGCGGTGAGCGTGGCGCGGTTTTTCACCCGCAAGGCATTGGTGGCATAGAGCGGATCAACCGCAAGTTCAGCAAGCCCCAACACGCCGCACAAGCGCAAAAATTGCTGATCATTGCCCACCGCAATGATGATATGGCCATCCGCCACAGCGAAGGTCTGGTAGGGCGCTATATTGGGATGGCTATTGCCCAGACGGGTGGGCGCAACCCCGCTGGCCAGATAGTTCATGGCCTGATTGGCCAGCACCCCGCTCATGCAATCCAGCAGGGCCATGTCAATATGCTGCCCCAGCCCCGTGCGGGCGCGTTGCAGCAACGCCGCCTGAATGGCCACAACACCGTAAACACCGGTAAAAATATCGGCAAAGGCCACGCCCATTTTTTGCGGCTCGCCCTGCGGGTCACCGGTCAGGTCCATAATGCCGGCCATGCCCTGAATCATGAAATCATAACCGGCGCGCTGGGCATAGGGGCCGGTCTGGCCGAACCCTGTGACCGAACAATAGATCAGGCGGGGGTTGACCGCGTGCAGGGCCGCATAATCAAGGCCATATTTGGCAAGCCCGCCAACTTTGAAATTCTCGATCAGCACATCCGAGGTTTCGGCCAGACGGCGCACCAGTTTTTGCCCTTCCGGCGTGGTGAAATCCGCCACAACCGAACGCTTGCCCCGGTTGCAGGCATGATAATAGGCGGCGGCGCGCTCGCCCTCGGTCTCGATATAAGGCGGGCCCCATGTGCGGGTATCGTCCCCTTCGGGGCTCTCCACCTTGATGACCTCGGCGCCCAGATCGGCCAGGGTCTGACCTATCCATGGCCCGGCCAGAATACGGGCCAGCTCGACAACACGAACACCTTCCAGCGGCTTATTCATCGACACAACACCTCACGGCTATCATGCCCCTACATATCCCACGCCTTGAAAATAAAACAGGGCTGATTGCGACATGGCGAAGATGCAAGGGTTTCAGGCCGATACGTCTGTAAAAATGCGCTGTGCGGCGTCCCTGCCGCTCTGCGGCATGTGCTCCTCTCTTGCCTGAACACCCGCATGGCCCTATCCTGTAGATCAATTAAACAGTCCATATGCGGAGAATGATGATGTCGGGCCCCAAAGAAATCGGAATTGACGCGCTGAAAGCTGGCCTGCGCGATGGTTCGATGATTGTTGTTGATGTGCGCGAGGCTGCTGAATTTGATGCGGGCCATATTCCGGGATCACTGTTCAATCCCCTGTCGGCATTTGACGTGTCGCTTTTGCCGAAGGATAAAACGGTTATTTTGTCCTGCCGCTCCGGCAATCGCTCCAAAACCGCCTTTGCACTGGCGCAGGCAGGCGGGCGGACAGATGTGGACACCCATTTTGCGCCCGGCTTTCTGGGCTGGGCTGCGGCCAATGAGACCATCGAACACTAAAATCTCTCAACCGGCGCGTTTGGTGTGATTTTCTGATGCCGCAGATCATGGCAAGCCTGTGTCCGGCCCTATATAAGCAGGGCACATGCAAAGCGGCACACGGATTGCGCCTGAACAAAGCTGAATTCAACCTTAAGGACACTCCCTATGAAACCGATGAAATTTGGCATTGGCCAGTCCATGCGCCGTGTCGAGGACGTGCGTTTCGTCACCGGCGCCGGCCAATATACCGACGACCTCCCGCTGAAAAAGGCTTGGGTCGGCTATGTTCTGCGCAGCCCGCACGCCCATGCGACATTTAAAATCCGGAATCTGGACAGCGCAAAAGCGGCTGAAGGGGTGCAGCTGGTGCTCACCGCCGATGACCTGAGCCATCTGGGCACCCTGCCCTGCCTTGCTGTGCCCGATGATGTGGAGATGACCCTGCCCGCTTATCCGGTTTTGGCGCAGGATGTGGTGCGCCATCTGGGCGACGCCGTGGCCTTTATTGTGGCCGAAAACCTGCCGCAGGCGCGTGCGGCCGCCGAGCTGATCGAGGTGGACTATCAGGCTCTGCCCGCCGTTTGGGACATAAACAGCGCAATCGCCGACGGTGCGCCGCAGGTCTGGCCCTTCGCGCAAGGCAATATTGCCTATGAATCGACAATGGGCGATGCGGCCAAAACCGAAGCGGCCTTTGCAAAAGCCGCAAAGGTGGTGAGCATCACTGTCGTCAACAACCGTGTTGTCGCCAATTATATGGAAACACGCGCGGCCATTGGTGAATATAATGCCCGCAGCGGCACCTATACCCTGACAGCAGGAACCCAGGGCGTGCATAATGTGCGCAATATTGTGGCCCGCATCATGGGGCTGGACATAGCGGCGCTGCATGTGAAAACACCAGATGTCGGTGGTGGCTTTGGCACCAAGAGCTTTGTCTACCGCGAATATCCGCTGGTGCTGGAGGCCGCCAAACGGCTGAACCATCCGGTCAAATGGGTCAGTGACCGCAGCGAACATTTCACCAGTGACGCGCAGGGCCGCGACAACCTCACCACGGCCCGCATGGCACTCGACGAAAAGGGGCGTTTTCTGGCCCTGAGCGTGGATATTCTGGGCGGGCTTGGGTCTTATCTCTCGGTTTTTGCGCCTTATATTCCGTGGCTCGGCATGTCGATGGCCACAGGCTGCTATGATATCAAGGCCTATTCCGGCCGGGTGCGCGGCGTTTACAGCCATACGGTGCCGGTGGATGCCTATCGCGGTGCGGGCCGCCCCGAAGCCGCCTATGTGCTGGAGCGGCTGGTGGATGCCTGCGCCCGCGAGATGAACATCGGGCGGGATGTCATCCGCGCCCGCAATTTCATCAAGCCGAAACAAATGCCCTATAAAACCCCGACACAGCGCACCTATGATGTGGGCGAATTTGAAGCGGCGATGAAAGCCGCACTCGAAAAAGCCGATTATAAGGGCTTTGAAAAACGCGCCAAACTGGCCCGCAAAGCGGGCAAGCTGCGCGGTATCGGCTTTGCCTCCTATATTGAATGCACCGCTTGGGGTGATGGTGAGCAGGGCTCGGTGGAACTGAACAAGGACGGCAGCTTCACCATGCGGGTTGGCACCCAGTCCAACGGGCAGGGCCATGCCACCGCCTATGCGCAGGTGGTTTCGCATTATCTCGATGTGCCGCTGGAACAGATACATCTCATTCAGGGCGACTCGCGCGCTGTGCCCACCGGCCACGGCACCGGCGGCTCGCGCTCGATTCCGGTTGGCGCGGCCATGCTCAATCTGGCTGCGGAAAAGCTCTCGGTTCAGCTGAAAGACCTCGCCGCCGATATGCTGGAAGCTGCCCCTTCGGATGTGGACATCAGCAATGGCACGATCCGCATTGTGGGCACCGACCGCGCCGTGACCTATGCCGACATTGCCGCCTCACCCAAAGCCACAGCGGCCAAATTAAAGGCGGTGGCCTCTTATGAGCCGCCGCAAGCCACTTACCCCAATGGCACCCATGTTTGCGAGGTCGAAATCGACCCCGAAACCGGCGTGACCCGCGTCGTCGATTATCATGTGGTGGATGATTTCGGCTTTACGCTCAATCCGCTGCTGCTGGCCGGGCAGGTGCATGGCGGCATTGGTCAGGGCATAGGACAGGCGCTGCTGGAGCGCACGGTGTTCAGCACGGAGGGCCAGTTGCTCACAGCCAGCCTGATGGATTATGCCCTGCCGCGTGCGGATGATGTGCCCTCCTATCACTTCGAAACCCGCAATGTGCCTTCCACCAGCAACCCGATGGGCCTGAAGGGTGCGGGCGAGGCCGGTTCCATCGGCTCAAGTCCGGCCGTGATGAATGCGGTGGCCGATGCGCTGTATCGCGGCTATGGCATCACACACATTGACATGCCCGCCACGCCCTCGGCGGTTTTTTCAGCCATCCGCGCTGCGGGCGGCTATCAAAGCACCGCGCCCAAATGGCAGGGATAAACAGTCATTTAATAGTTTTATAAATCATCCGGTACGGGAGTTACTATGAGCACGAAAAATCAGCTGGTCTGGCAGGATCCGTTTTTATTGGAACTTCAGCTCTCCGAAGAAGAGCGGATGCTGCGGGATGCTGCGGCTGCATTTGCTCAAGCTGAGCTGGCACCGCGCATTGCAAAGGCCTATCTCGACGAAACCACCGAGCCCGGCCTGTTCAGGCTGATGGGTGCGGCGGGGCTGCTGGGTGTGACACTGCCGGAAAAATATGGTGCGGCGGGCGCAAATTATGTTGCCTATGGCCTCATTGCCCGCGAAGTGGAGCGGATCGACAGCGGCTACCGCTCCATGATGTCGGTGCAAAGCTCACTGGTCATCTATCCCATTCATGCCTATGGCTCTGAAGAGCAAAAGCAAAAATACCTCCCCGGCCTTGTTTCGGGCGAGCTGATCGGCTGCTTTGGCCTGACCGAACCCGATGCAGGCTCCGACCCCGGCGGCATGAAAACCCGTGCCGAAAAAATTGCGGGCGGATACCGGCTCAAAGGCGCCAAAATGTGGATTTCCAATGCGCCGATTGCCGATGTTTTTGTGGTTTGGGCCAAATCCGAAGCACATGACAATCAGATTCGCGGTTTTGTTCTGGAGAAGGGCATGAAGGGGCTGTCGGCACCCAAAATCGGCGGCAAACTCTCGCTGCGTGCCTCCATCACCGGTGAAATTGTCATGGACAGTGTCGAAGTGCCGGAAAGTGCGTTGCTGCCGAATATCTCCGGCCTCGCAGGGCCCTTCGGCTGCCTCAACCGCGCCCGTTACGGCATTTCATGGGGCGTATTGGGGGCCGCCGAGGATTGCTGGCATCGCGCCCGCCAATATGGGCTGGAGCGCAAGCAATTTGGCAAGCCGCTGGCCGGAACCCAGCTCTATCAAAAGAAACTGGCCGATATGCAGACCGAAATCGCGCTCGGGCTTCAGGGCAGCCTGCGCGTGGGGCAACTGCTGGATCAGGGCAAAATGGCGCCGGAAATGATCTCGCTGGTCAAGCGCAACAACTGCGGCAAAGCGCTTGATATTGCCCGCATGGCGCGCGACATGCACGGCGGCAATGGCATCCAGATTGAATATCATGTCATGCGCCACGCGCAGAACCTTGAAACCGTCAATACCTATGAAGGCACACATGACATTCATGCGCTAATTCTGGGCCGCGCGCAGACGGGTATTCAGGCGTTTTTCTAAAAACCCTGCCGGTCGGCACGCACATCCATGCCCTCCCTTGTGCATAAGGGGAGGGCATAATGACAAAGCAGGTTAAAGTCGCCTCATGCCGCTGTCACACGCCAGATGACATCGCCGACATCATCGGCCACCAGCAGCGATTTTTTATCGGCCCCCAGTGCAACCCCCACAGGCCGGCCATAGGACACACTTTCATCCGGCGCCAGAAAACCCGACAGAATGTCGCGGGGCGGGCCGCAGGGCTTGCCCTGCGCGAAGGGCACAAATACCACTCGGTAACCGCTGAGCTTGCTGCGGTTCCATGATCCATGCTGCCCGATGACCATGCCATCAGGAAAACCGGGCAACGTGCCCGCCGGCATCCAGCACAGGCCCAGCGATGCAGTATGCCCACCCAGAGCGTAATCCGGCGTAATGGCCTTGGCCACCAGATCAGGATCTTGCGGCACGCGGTCATCCACCGTCTGCCCCCAGTAGCAAAACGGCCAGCCATAAAAGCCACCATCCTGCACCGAGGTCAGATAGTCCGGCGGTGTTTCATCACCCAGCCCATCACGCTCGTTCACGACCGTCCAGAGCGCACCTGTCTGCGGCTCCCAGGCCATGCCCACCGGATTACGCAGTCCGGAGGCAAAAATGCGGTTGTGGCCGCTGGCAAGGTCCAGTTCGTAAATGGCCGCGCGGCCAATTTCGGCCTCCATGCCCTCATCGCCAATATTGGAAAGCGAACCCACGCCAACATAAATTTTGCTGCCATCCGTGCTGGGCAGCAGGCTGCGTGTCCAGTGTCCACCGGGCTTGAAACTTGCCAGCTTGCGCCCTTGTGTGCTGATCTGCGTTGCGCCCGGCGTATAGGCAAATTCAACCACCCCATCCGTATTGCCCACATAAAACCGGTCATTGAGCACTGCCATGCCGAAAGGCTGGTTCAGCCCGTCCATGAACACATGGCGGGTTTCGGCGACGCCATCGCCATCACTGTCGCGCAGCAAAGTGATGCGGTTGGGGCTGACACCCACAGCCGCCGCACGCTTCATCGTGCTGATCATGGCGAGATCAAACAGGCTGCGGGGCGGCCCGGCAATGCCCAGAGCCTCGGCCACAAGCACGTCGCCATTGGCCAGAACCTCGATCCAGCGCGGGTGCTTCAAACCGGCTGCGAAGGCATTGACCTTCAGCCCGGAGGCCACAGCCGGTGTCTGCCCCGCCGCCCAGCCTCTGGCCGTCGGCATTTTCAGAGTGGGAATGGATTGTGGCCGGGCCGTAGGAATGGCGGGCTTGTCGCCTAAAGCCTGCACATGAATCTGGTCATTCTTGTGCCGTAGATACACAATCACAGAGCCGATCAGGGCAATGATACGGGCAAAAAAACTATACATGGTGATGATATCCTCCGGATTGCCGTTCTATCTTTCAGGTGTGGCTCCGGATGTGTCAACCCCGCGGGCCATGGCAGAGCCGGATGCGCAGAACTACACGTCAAAAACATCCCGTCGAGATTGGACAGCGCCTTATATATGAGATATTCATGACCTATAAATTCGCAATATCTATTGCTGTTTTATCCTGTCTGGTTTGGCCTCAAAGAAGAAACATCCCCTGATGCGGACGTCTCTGCGTATTTCTCTGGTTCTTATCGTTCTGTTAAGCGCAGGGGTAGGCCTTCTGGCCTATCAGCGCAAAGATATGCTGGAACGCTGGCTTAAAGGTTCAGCTCAGGCTGACACACTTCTGGTGTCCGGCAATATCGAAACCCATGAAAGCATCATCAGCTTCAAAACCGTACAATCGCGTATTGTCGAATTGCCGGTGAATGAGGGCGACAGCGTAAAGACCGGGGATTTACTGGCTCAACTCGATTCCGCAGATTACCGCCAGCAGGTGGCCATTGCCGAAGCCAATCTGACAACCCAGATACGTCAGCTTGAAGTGGCAAAAAACAGCGCGGAGGCCGCTCAAAAAACCATTATCAGCGATGAGGCCAGTGTCGCGCTGCAACAGCTGGAATTTGACCGCACCCAGTCACTCTGGCTGCAGGGGGCTGTCACAACGGAAGCGCATGACATTGCCGAAACCGCCCTCAAACAGGCGCGGGCCCAGCTTGCACGCGACACCGCCCTTGCGGCAGCCGCCGAACGCAATATTGATCTGGTGCAGGCCAATATTGTCAGCGCCCGCGCCGCGCTGGATATGGCCAAAATTGTGGACAGCTATACCACATTGCGCGCGCCCTTCGACGGCGTTGTGCTGGTGCGTCAGGCCGAACTGGGCGAAGTGGTGTCGCCGGGCACCTCCATCGTCACTCTGGCCGACATCAACCATGTCTGGCTGCGGGCCTATGTCAACGAGCCGGATATTGGCAAAATCCGCCTCGGACAAAGCGTGGATGTCACAACGGACTCCTATCCCGGCAAACATTACAGCGGCAAGCTGTCCTTCATTTCGGAGGTTGCGGAATTTACCCCCAAAAGTGTCGAAACCCATGCCGAACGGGTGACGCTGGTCTATCGCATCCGCATTGACCTCGACAATCCGACGCATGAACTCGCGCCCGGCCTGCCTGCCGACGCACGGCTGCACCTGTTCGGGCCGGGATCGCAATGACGCAAACGCCTGTTCCGGCCCTCGATGTCCGCAATCTGACCAAGGGTTTTGGTGCGGTGAAGGCGGTGAGCGGGCTGAATTTTTCCTGTGGCCGGGGCGAGATTTTTGGCTTTGTCGGCCCCGACGGTTCGGGCAAAACCACCATCATGCGCCTGCTCGCTGCCGTGATGGCGCCTGACTCCGGCTCGATCCATATTGACGGCATAGATGTGGTCGCCAGTCCTGAGGCAGTGCGCGCGCATATCAGCTATATGCCGCAACGCTTTGGCCTTTATGAAGACCTCACCGTTGATGAAAATATCGCCTTTTTTGCCGATCTGTTTGAAATCAGCCCGATAATGCGCAAGGAGCGGGCGGAGCGTCTGCTGGCCGCCTCCGGCATGTCACCTTTTCGCAAGCGCCGCGCCGGACAATTATCCGGCGGCATGAAACAGAAGCTGGGGCTGACCTGCGCCCTCATTCATGCGCCCAGAGTGCTGCTGCTCGATGAGCCGACCGCAGGTGTGGATCCGGTGTCGCGGCGCGATTTCTGGCGTATTCTTTACGGCCTGAAAGATGAGGGCGTTTCGATTGTCATTGCCACATCCTATCTTGACGAGGCCGAACATTGCACCCGCCTCGGCCTGCTGCGTGACGGCCAGATGCTTTATTGTGATACGCCGCCCGCCCTCAAAGCGCTGATGCCCGGCGCGCTGGTGGCCTTCACCTCGCCGCAGGCGCGCGCCGCCCGCGATGTGGTTGCCCGCCTTGACGGTGTCACCACCGCCACGCTGATGGGGGACGGGGTGCATATTGTGGTGGATGACGCCCAGAAACGCATTCCGGCCCTGCAAGCGGCACTGGCGGCCAGCCATATCACCCATGACGGGGTGGACCAGATGACCCCTTCGATTGAAGACCTGTTTGTCGCGCTCCTGACCCCCGCAGGTGCCGCATGAGCGCAGCCCTTGGTGAAATCCGCATTTCTGTTCAAAATCTGGTCAAAAGGTTCGGTGAGTTTACTGCGGTCAATGATGTGAGTTTCGAGGCCAGAAGCGGCGAGATCATCGGTTTTCTCGGCCCCAATGGCGCGGGCAAATCCACAGTGATGCGCATTTTATGCGGATTGCTGCGCCCGAGCGGCGGGCAGGCATGGGTGGCCGGCTTCGATGTGGCGCGTGATCCTGAAAAGGTGCGCGAAAACATCGGCTATATGTCACAGAAATTTTCGCTCTACGGCGACCTGTCCGTGATGGAAAATCTGCATTTCTTCGGCGGCATTTATGGCGTCACGGGGGCGCGTCTGGCGCAACGTGTGCAATTTGCGGTTCAAATGGCAGGGCTTGAGGGCCGCGAGACGGCACTGGTGTCCACGCTCTCGGGCGGCTGGAAACAACGGCTGGCGCTGGGCTGCGCGGTGCTGCACGAGCCCTCCATTCTGTTTCTGGATGAGCCTACCTCCGGCGTTGATCCCGCCTCGCGCCGCAAATTCTGGGAGCTGATCTATCAGCTGGCGGCGGGGGGTGTCTGCGTCATCATCACCACCCATTACATGGACGAAGCCGAATATTGCAACCGCATCGCCCTCATCAATCAGGGCCGGATGGTGGCGCTCGGCAGCCCGTCCGAACTCAAACGCAGGGCCATTCATGGCACGATTGTGCAGGTGGACTGCGACAACAACGGCCTGATGCTGGCCGCGCTGGAACAGATGCCCGCTGTGCGCGAGGTGGCACCCTTCGGGGCGGCGCTGCATATGATCCTTGAAGACCCGGCGCGCGACCTGCCCGTTATTGAGGCTGCGCTCAATGCCCGCAATCTGCGCTGGAGAGGGGTTGAAACCATCCGGCCCACGCTGGAAGATGTGTTTGTGGCGCTGGTCAGCGCCCCACCCGTCAGGGACACCGCCGCATGAAACTCCAGCGCCTGAAAGCCATTGCGAAGAAGGAGCTGATTCAGGTCTGGCGCGACCCGCGCAGCCTGATGATCGTGCTCCTGATGCCACTGATGCAGATGGCGCTGCTCGGCTATGGCGTCAGTCTCGACATTCAACATGTGCCCGTCTGCACCTATGACCGCAACGGCAGCCCACAAAGTCAGGACCTGCTGAAACTGTTTGAAGCCTCGCCCTATTTTAAAATCGTCCGTGATGCCAGTTCCTATCACGAGGTCAGCCAGGCGCTTGACCGCGGCGACTGCAAGATCGCCATTGTTGTCCCGCCCGATTTTTCACAGCACCTTGACACGGCGCAGGCCACGCCCGTTCAGGCGCTGCTGGATGCCACCGATGACAATACGGCCAGCATCGCCATGGGCTATGCACAGGCTGTGATCCAGACCTTCTCCGCACATGTGCAGCTTTTGCGCCAGCAGGCCACCGGCCAGCCGCCCCTCAAGGTGGCCACACAGGCGCAATCCCGCGTCTGGTTCAATGAGGATCTGGAAAGCCGTAATTTCGTGATTCCGGGCATTGTGGCGATGGTGCTGGCGCTGGTGGGGGCGCAGCTCACCTCGCTCACCCTGTCGCGGGAGTGGGAACGCGGCACGATGGAGGTGCTGATCTCAACACCGGTAACCCGCTTTGAACTGATGCTGGGCAAAATCGCGCCCTATTTTCTCATCGGTATGCTGGATGCGGCCCTGTGTCTGTCCATTGCGGTGTTCTGGTTTCAGGCCCCCTTCAACGGTGCCGTTACCACACTGATCCTGACAACGGCGCTGTTTCTGCTGGTGGTGCTGGGGCTGGGCTATCTGATTTCAGCCGGAATCCGCAGTCAGGTGGGGGCCAGTCAGGTGGCCCTGCTGGTGACCATGCTGCCGACCACTTTGCTCTCCGGCTTCACCTTTCCCATTGACCAGATGCCCGCGCCCATCCGCGCCATCACATTTCTGGTGCATTCGCGCTATTATGTCACCATTCTGAAGTCCATATTCCTCAAGGGCAGCAGCCTGTTGCAACTGGGCCTCCCCATCCTGATGCTGGTGATTTATGCCGCCATTATCGGCATTCTGGCCACACGCGCCTTCCGCAAAACGCTGGACTGACACATGTTTGGTCGTATTTATAATATTGTCCTGAAAGAATTTATCGAAATGCGCCGCGATGTCTGGGCGCGCTTCCGCCTCATTGTGCCGCCGCTGATTCAGGTGATTGTCTTTGGCTATGCCGCCACATTCGAGGTGTTCAATGTCTCCACCGCTGTGCTCGACCTTGACCAGACGCAGGAAAGCCGCGAACTTATTTCGCGCTTCAGCTATAGCGGCCGCTTTAAGATCACTCTCAATGCCCGCTCGCAGGCCGAAATCAAAAATGCCATCGAGCGCAGTGACGCCGTGGTGGCCATTGTCATTCACGACGGCTATTCGGCCCTGCTGCGCAAGGGCGAGACCGCACAGGCACAGGTGATTGTGGATGGCACAAATTCCAACACAGCTCTGATCGCGCTGGGCTATGTCAATGAAATCGTGATGAATTTTGCGCAGGACTATGCCAGGGACATGGCCCGCCGCCTGCATGGGGCGCAGCCCCCGCCCCCCAGCGTCACTCTGGAGCCGCGCCCGTGGTACAATGCCGGCCTCAACAGCCGCTGGTTTTTTGTGCCCGGCGTCATCGCCACCCTGACCCTGACCCTGATTGTCAATCTCACCTCCTTTGCCATTGTGCGCGAGCGTGAGGTCGGCACGCTGGAACAGATCATGGTCACGCCCATCCGCTCCATGGAATTTATCTTGGGCAAGACCATCCCGTTTTTCTGCATCGGGCTGGCTTTGATGATGCTGATTGCCGGAACGGGAACGCTCTGGTTCGGCATTCCCTTTGTCGGCAATCCGCTGGTGCTGCTGCTGGGCACCTCGCTCTATCTGATGAGCGTTCTGGGCATAGGCCTGCTGATCTCCACCCTGTGCTCGACCCAGCAACAGGCCTTTGCCACCAATTTCTTTGTGATCAACCCGCTGTTCACACTGTCAGGCTTCAGCTTTCCCATCGCCAGTATGCCGATGCTCATGCAATATCTGACCTATCTCAATCCGGTGAGATATTATCTTGTGATTATCCGCGGCACCTTTCTCAAAGGCGTCGGGCTGGATGTGCTCTGGCCGCAATTTGTGGCATTGGCGCTGCTGGGCACAGCGCTGCTCACCATCAGCATCCTGCGGTTTCGTAAATCACTGGACTGAAGGCGTTTCGGGTGCCGGATTTCAGGCCAAAGTGTCTATAAAGGGCGCACTGGCTGTAAAATGGCCTGTTTTTCGGCCCATGCGTCCTTCAGCTCATAGCCGTTGCATTTCCTCAAAAATCGGGCGCAGTGTCACCCTGAAGCCCTTAATCTGCCATGACCGCAGGCATGATTTTTTGACTATCCACTATCGTTATATTCGTATAAATATATCGATAGATGTTTTTTTCTACGGATCTCTCATGAACAAACATATGTTCGCATATCTCGCGCTGGTGCTGGCCCTCAGCAGCTACACCATACCCGCAAAGGCGGAAGACCCCGTTCTCGTGTTCGCGGCGGCCAGCCTCAAAACGGCATTGGATCAGGCCGCAGCCGATTTCAAGGCCGCCGAAGGCATAGAGGTCAAAATCAGCTATGGCGGCTCATCGACACTGGCCCGACAAATTATTGCCGGCGCACCGGCTGATCTGTTCATGGCCGCAGATGAACAATCCATGGATGAAGCCGCCAAAGGCAATGGCATCAAAGCTGAAACGCGGTTTGATTTTCTGCGCAATGCGCTGGTGATTGTGGCACCCAAAGACAGCCCCCTCAACCAGCTGGAACTGACACCCGAGGCGCTGAATGCCGCGATCAATGGGGGCCGCGTGGCGACCGGCGAGATCAATTCTGTGCCGGTGGGCCGCTATGCCCATGCCGCGCTCGACTCTCTCGGCCTATGGGCAAGCGTTGAGCCGCATCTGGCCATGACAGACAATGTGCGCGCGGCGCTGGCATTTGTGGCGCAGGGCGAAGCCCCGCTGGGCATTGTCTATGCCACAGATGCAGCCTCGGAACCCAAGGTCAAGCTTGTCGCCACCTTCCCTGAAGCCTCTCACGCCCCCATTCTCTATCCGGTTGCGGTGACTGCCGCCTCTAAAACTGCGGCAACAGCCAAATTTGTCGATTTTATCCGCTCTCCGGCCAAAGCCGGAATTTTTGAGCGTCAGGGCTTTGTGGTTGTGAAATAGCCGGTCAGGAGAGCGCCCGTTTTGAAGCCGGTTAAATTTATGGTCGAATATTCTGAAGGTTTGCCATGACGCGCACCATATTGAGACTGGATTTCGACCCAAGCCGCCGGCTTGGTCATGGCAAAATTGCCTTGCTGGAAGCCATTCGCCTCACAGGTTCCATCTCCGCGGCAGGGCGGCAATTCAACATGTCCTACCGGCGGGCATGGCTGCTAACTGACGAGATCAACCATATGTTCACCGGCCCGCTGGTCAGTACGCGCGGGGGTGGGAAAAATGGCGGCGGCGCGTCGCTCACACCGCTGGGCGAAACCATTGTCGGGCTGTATCGGGAGGCTGAACGGAAAATCCAGATCAGCGCCGCAGCCGAAATCTTGGCTCTGGAACAGGCCCTCGCGCCGCATTTGCCCACAGCATCCGACGCGTAGAGCTAAAAAAGGCGCAGTTATGCGGGCCGCACCTCCACCTTCCAGATAAATCCGGCGGCGCCCGGCGTGCGCTGAATGTGGACACCATCCTGTTCACTGACCTCGCCAAGGTCATGCTCGCCATCGGGAAGCAGCACAATGCACCGTTTGCCCGTGCGGATGAACAGAAAACGGCCCTTGGCTGCACCCTCCGCAGCAAATCGGGTGATTTTGGACATATAAGGCTCTTTTCGCCATGCTGTCGGATATTGCGGATCAACCGAGACCAGCAAGCCGCCATTTGAGCCTATCGAGAGGACAAATCTGGAACGATCCGGCTTCCATTCGGCGCCAAAGCTCGGCTGCGTGATCCAAAGACAGAAAAATCTCTGGCAATGCGGAGGGTGCGCCCCATGAATGGAACAGCCCTTGCCCATTACAGCATGGCCGCACCATGTGCCGGCGGGCTTTTCCAGCTCAGGCACGGTCAAGGTCTTGCAACACATCATACAGGTGCCGCAGGTTCGTTCAGCATGGGTGGGGTTTTGCATGTCAGTTTTTCCTCAATTCATGACGATGTGGCTCTGCATCGGCATATTTTCACCAAAACGGCGAATCAGCCTTCAATCATCCATGACACCGTCCGCAATCCACCCCACACCGCGCGTGTCATTTCGGCGCGAGATCGCCATACCAATAGGCGGCAGTCACGCCGCCATCCATCAGAAAATCACTCCCTGTGATGAAGCCGCCATCAGGGCCCATCAGTAGCGCGCCGACTGTCCCCACCTCGTCGGGCGTGCCGCCGCGCCCCGCCGCAGAAAGGCTGATCATGCGTTTATATCCCTCGCCGCGCGGCCCGTTCAATTCGTCTCGGGCCAGAGGTGTGAAGATAATGCCAGGGCTGATCGTATTGACCCGCGCGCCGCGCTTGCCCCAGCGCACCGCCTCAGCCATCACCCGCAGTGAATTTCCGCGTTTGGAGAGCTGATAGGCATGAAGAGAATCCCTGATTTGCGCTGGCTGGAGCATGGGCAGAGCCAGCAGCTCCTCAACCGGCGTTGTCGCCAGCGCCTTATCCTGCTCAGACGTCAAGGCAGGCAGCCGGTGGCCGGATTGCGAGGCAATGACAACCGCCGAACCACCATGCGCGATAATGGTGCCAAATGCCTCAAGAACCAGCGCGGTGCCATAAAGATCAACCTTCAGAATGGTGGCTGGAGTGGCCTGCGAGGGCGAAACCCCAGCCGCATGAATCACACCCGTAACATCCCCGAGCGCTGTTGCGGTTTGCACCAAAGCATAAACCGACGCACGCGAGGAGACATCCACTGTCGCGGTTGTCACTGTGAAGCCTGCATCCAGCAGCACAGTGGCGGCGGCTTCGGCATTTTCCGGACGCAGATCGGCAAGCACTATGTGCTTACCCGTCCCAACCCGCCGCGCAATGGCCTGACCGATAGAGCCCGCACCAATCAATACAATAACATGGGTCATGATTACTTTCCTTTGTCTGGGTTCAGCCCTGATATTGCGCGTCGGAGACCGGCTCCAGCCAGTCCACCGCCGTACCGTTCAGTGACTCCTGAATGGCAATATGGGTCATGGCGGTGGTGGGGGCGGCACCATGCCAATGCTTCTCGCCCGGTTCAAACCACACAACATCACCGGAATGAATCACCTCGATCGGGCCGCCCTCACGCTGAACCCGGCCACAGCCCGCCGTCACGATCAGAATCTGGCCCAGCGGATGCGTGTGCCATGCGGTGCGGGCCCCCGGCTCGAAAGTCACCGCATTTCCCGCCGCCCGCGCCGGTTCGGTGACAGGAAACAGCGGGTCAATCCGCACAGTTCCGGTAAACCAGTCCGACGGGCCTTTGAGCGATGACTGGCTGCCAATGCGTTTGATAAGCATGGGGTGTATCTTTCTTTATGGGTTTAAATCCGAACTCTTCCAATGCGGGCAAAAGCTCCGCTTCCGGCCCGCTATACCACAGTGAATGTTCGTATCCCGACCCATACCGCATTTTATACCGCAAAATCGCTCCGATACCAGCTCAGTTATGCAGAAAAACAGCATCCTCCTCACGGAAATACCCCTAACGGCGATGTTCCAGCGCTGCATAAATCTGAAATGCGCTGGCGAATTGCATCAATCCTGTTGCACAAGCCGGATGTTTTACGGCAAATAGACATCCAACAGACCCGATAAGGACAGAATATGACCACAACTATAGATGTGAAACAGGAAACCCTCAATCTTCTCAATGCGCTGGGCGTGCCCCATGCAAGCTGGACAGCCGGAGACATGCCCTCTTACAGCCCTGTGACGGGTGAACAGATCGGCAAGCTGAAGGTTGTTTCAAAGCCGGAGGCTACAGCCGCCATTGACGCGGCTCACGAAGCCTTCAAAGCCTGGCGGATGGTGCCGGCCCCCAGACGCGGCGAGCTTGTGCGCCTGCTGGGCGAGGAATTGCGGGCGCATAAGTCCGAACTCGGACGCCTCGTGTCCATCGAAGCGGGCAAGATCACCTCGGAGGGCCTTGGCGAGGTGCAGGAAATGATCGACATCTGCGATTTTGCCGTTGGCCTCTCCCGCCAGCTTTATGGGCTGACCATTGCCACCGAGCGCCCCGGCCACCGCATGATGGAAACCTGGCATCCGCTGGGCGTGGTCGGCATCATCTCGGCTTTCAACTTTCCGGTCGCGGTCTGGTCCTGGAATGCCGCGCTGGCGCTGGTGTGCGGCAATTCGATTGTCTGGAAGCCCTCCGAAAAAACACCGCTGACCGCGCTGGCCTGTCAGGCTGTTTTTGCCCGCGCGCTTGCCCGTTTCGGCGATGCGCCCGCACATCTGTCACAGGTTATTATCGGCGACCGCACGATTGGTGAAGTGCTTGTCGACCATAAAAACGTGGCCCTGCTCTCGGCCACCGGCTCCACCCGTATGGGCAAGGAGGTCGGGCCCCGTCTGGCCAAGCGGTTTGCCCGCTCGATTCTTGAGCTTGGCGGCAATAATGCCGGCATCGTCTGCCCTTCCGCTGATCTCGATATGGCTTTACGCGCCATTGCCTTCGGGGCGATGGGCACAGCCGGTCAGCGCTGCACCACCCTGCGCCGCCTGTTTGTGCATGAGAGCATTTATGACCAGCTCGTTCCCCGTTTGAAAAAGGCCTATGAGAGTGTCTCTGTCGGCAATCCGCTGGAAACATCGGCATTGGTCGGCCCTCTGGTGGACAAAGCCGCCTATGACGCGATGCAGAACGCCCTTGCGGCCGCACAGCGTGAAGGCGGCACAGTCACTGGCGGCGCGCGTGTGGCCTCAGCCGGAAAGGATACGGCCTTTTATGTGCGGCCCGCGCTGGTGGAAATGCCGCGCCAATCCGGCCCCGTGCTGGAGGAAACCTTCGCACCCATTCTCTATGTGATGAAATATTCTGATTTCGACGCCGTGCTGAAGGCACATAATGCGGTTTCGGCCGGGCTTTCCTCTTCGATCTTCACCCTGAACCTGCAGGAAGCCGAACGCTTCCTCTCGGCGGAGGGCTCGGATTGCGGCATTGCCAATGTCAATATCGGCACATCCGGTGCGGAAATTGGCGGGGCATTTGGCGGCGAAAAGGAAACCGGCGGCGGACGCGAATCCGGCTCCGACGCATGGCGCGCCTATATGCGCCGCGCCACCAATACCATCAATTATTCAAAGGCGCTGCCTTTGGCGCAGGGCGTATCCTTCGATATCGATTAAAGCACAATGGTGTTCAGGCCTCCTCTCCCGCAGCACAGGCACATGGGAGCGGAGGGCGGAGCAAAGGGGGGCGCAGCCTTGACTGCGCCCTCACATCTGCGGCAGCGCCCCGCATGAAGCCGGTGCCAGCAGCACCGTCACCAGACCATCATGCAAAAACCAAGACTTCGGCGTGGCCCTGAAGGCAAAAATCTCGTAACCCGCAGGTGGCGACACTTCCTGCGGGGCTGGCTGTGGCGGAATGAACGGATTGAAAACCCTGTGCCCGTCCGCGACCGCACGTTCTTCCGCCGTGGCCGGCTGGCGCACAGTGGCCACAAGAATATCCCGGGACTTCAGCCTTTCGTCCAGATCATAATCAGGCCGCAACTTATGCGTCCACGTGTCCAGCGGCACTTCATGCATCCCCACACCGACAGGCATGAGCTGATATTGAACAAAAGGCGTGAGCGCCTCCAGAAAAGCATCGCGCGTTTCATTTCTGAAATAGCGCAGGCCGCAGTTGCGCGTCTGCAAAAGCGTCACGGCATCCACATACCAGTTATAATAATCAAAAACATCCTGGCTCCAGCGCTGTCCTGCAAACAAACCGATGCGCTCATCGCGTGTCGTGGCTTTTATCTGCGCCCGGTCCGGCAGAAAATAATCGCCATTGTCATTGCCAAAGGCTCCGGCAACAAGGCCAAGAGCCAAAAGCACAAACAGGAAGCCGGCCATACGAACCCGGTCGGCAATGATAAAAACCAGCCCCATACCAACCGTAATGCTGGTGGCCAGACGGAATATTTCATTCAGATGTAAGGCAGCGCTCATCAGCAGGCCGGTGGTCAGCGCCACAAAAAGCATATCGGCCTGAGCCGCCGCCTTCGGTCTTTTGACCAATGCCCAAAGCCAGCAGCCCGCAGCTGACATGACAATCAGGGCAAACACAGTCTGTCGGATATGCGTGCGCAGAGAAAATTGAAAAATATATGCGAGCAAGGCCCGGACTGCCGCGAACATTCCGTCTTTAAAAAAAATCGCCGCATAGAGTTTCGGCAATCCTATGGCTGTTGACCACCAGTACCCTGTCAGGTCATGGAACCACAGATACAAGAAAAAAAGCATAAGGGTGAGAAAAAACCCAGCAACCGGCACCAGCCGCCGGACAACATAGGTCAGATCCGGCGAACACCAGCGCTGAAGCGGCACAAGAGCCATAAGCGCGGGGGCAAGCGCCAGAAAAAGCCCCTCCCGCGCCAGCACAGCCAGCCCGAACAGAACCCCGCCCAAAAACCCTGCCCGCACATCCTCCCTCCCCTTGACGACAGCCAGACAGCCAAAGGTCATGAACGGAAATGCCACATAATTCGACCATGGATAAATCGCCAGCGGATGAACCAGAACAGCCGTCAGAAAGGCATAAAGCGCAACAGGCCGCCGGCGGGTAAAGTGCAGCGTCAGAACATATATGCCCACCAACCCCAGCGCATAGCACAGCGCCACCCCGGCGATAATCGACGCAAGATTTTTTCCGGTGATAAAAAATACATATTCCAGCAGCGTGGTGAGAAAGCCATATTGAATGAAAATGTCTTTATAGGGCACACGACCCCTGTCAAAATCTACGGCATTGCTCAGCATCAATCCCCAGTGGTGGGGATCCAGATTATAGGTGCCCTGCACCACCGACGCCACAATCACCGCAACCGCAGCGCATGAAATGACCGCCGGATAAATGAAGCGGCTGGATGTAATCAAACGCAGCATGTTTGGATCAGCCCAGAAGCAGAATTTTTGAGGCGGAAATGTTTGAATGTGAAATATAGAGAAACACCGCTCATCGTTATAAACCGGTCAAACCGATGAGTTCATGTCTTCCATCCCCATAAGAGGCGCGGCATAAAATAAACATGAAACTCAACATGCGAACACATTGCAAATATCATCAACATCGCGGTCATCCACACCGCTATGAAAAGGCAGGCAGAGAATCTGGGATTTCACAATTTCCGCATAAGGAATATTCAGAAACGAAACGACTCTCGATCCCCGATAGGGCACGAAATCCGTGCAAATGGGATGGAAATATTTGCGGGAAAATATGTTTATGGTCTTGAGACTGTTATAAACATCATCCCGCGTGCGGCCAAATTTCTGCGGGTCAATGATCACCGGAAAATATTGCTCGGAATTCACCACATTGGCCTGTTCCGGTGCCAGTCTTATCCCCCGAACATGCCTCAGACGGTCTGTGTAATTTTGCCGCAACCTGCGCCGCACACGCTGCTCACCCTCAATAAGGTCCAGATTGAGCAAGCCAATAGCCGCCTGCAACTCATTGACCTTGCCGTTGATGCCAATGGCAACCACCTCTTCTTCGTTCAGAATGCCGAAATTGCGCAGCAGACGGATGCGCTGAATGTCGGCAGCATCCGGCGTTGCGATGAGACCACCCTCAAACGTATTGTATAATTTGGTTGCATGAAACGAAAATACCGAGGCATTGCCAAAATGAGCAATGGGTAAACCGTCCAGCGCAGCGCCAAAGGCATGAGCCGCATCATAGATCAGGGGTATGCCATGCTTGTCGGCCACGGCCTGCAACCCCTCAACATCACAGATGACCCCATAGACATGAACCGCCAGAATCGCGCAGGTCTTGGGCGTTATGGCCCGCTCGACAGCCGCCGGGTCCAATGTCAGTGTCTCGCGGGAAATATCGGCAAAAACCGGCGTCTGGCCATTCCATGAAATGGCATGAGCCGTTGCAGCAAATGTCAGAGGTGTAGTGATCACCTCGCCACCGGGCGGAAGATCGAACATTCTGAGCGCCACCATCAGCGCGATCGTGCCATTGTTGAACAGCATGGCGGTCGGCACATCAAGATAGGCACTCAACGCGGTTTCAAGCTTCTGATGAAACGGCCCTCCGTTGGTCAGCACTTTTGTTTGCCAAATTTCCGCAATCAAAGCTGTGAAAGCGTCCAGACTTGGCATGATGGGCTGCGCTACATAAAGAGGTCTTGACATCTAAGCTGCCTGTTTTGCGATATCCATACTCACGAGCACAGATTAGCCAGCATAACTATGATTATCAATATATATATTGAAATTAATATGATTATATTCAATCAATATATATTTTATGAATGAATATTACTTCATTTGAATTCAGGAAAAATCTCGAATTGTTTTAGAGAAAGTTTTTCAATCTGAGACAGATAATTATCATAGCTGTATAGCGCGTCATGTTTGGCCACAAGCTGCGCGTTTAAGCGCTCATAATCACTCTTAGTGTTGGAAAGATGCGCAATCACAGCGCATATATTGTTGAGCATATCCTCATCGCTGACAAAAAAATTCTCGAAAGATTGATAGTCCGGAGAGGGGAAAAAATCGTCATTATAAACAGTCATGCCAATGCCGCCCTGCAAGGTGGGCTGCGCCACATAACCATCGAAGCCTTCGCCGAAAGACACGGAAAACATGCAGCGCGTTGCCAGATCCATAAAGGTGTCAAAAGTTATGTTTTTGATTTCCCGAAGTTCAAATTCGGGAAGATTAGCCCGCAAAATCTTCAGACATTGAGCTTTATGCGGCGCATCGTCCGGCGAATAGATGATCAGCTTGTGTTTTTCTAAAAATCCAGACTTGGGATAGCTGCTCAGATCCGTATAGGCAGGAAGCAAAATCGTTGGAAACCCATATTTATTGGTCATATCCTGATTGAAATAGGCATGGTGCGCCACGGATACGGAGATGGAATTCGTTAGTGTTTTCAATCTCTCCAGAGATTTCGGCTCCGGCATCAACTTGATATTCTGGTTCAATATATTGATGTGAACGCTCTCGCGTGACTTCAGCCACGTGAGCTGATGAGGTGCGAGGTCTGCCACAAATGTATCGGCAACATATTCAGGAATGTAGAGACAGATCTCCCGCACAGCATCGCAATTACGCAACTGGTCGAACCTGTACACATTTTCATAATTCCTGAAATGCGTATTTCTAAAATAGGTCAGATTGGGAATATTGGGACGGGACACAACAATCACGTCAAAACCGTGAATATTTTTCAGCTTGCGTAACTGCGCCGCAATGGAAAACATGGAGTAAATACCACCCGACATAAAATTGCCTTCCGGCACCAAAATGGCAATTATTTTCTCGGATGTAAGACATTCCTGAGGAAATGTTTCATTTTGCAACACAATACAGGCCTCATTGAAATTCATTCTGGCATTTGTCCGTGCGAACAATTTATAGTATTTGTTCATAATGCGAGCACGGATGGCCTGTTTTTCAGACTTGGTGCGCCCAAATCGCGCAGCCAGACTGGCGAATAGCCGAAATATGTGATAGAATATCATATATATGATGACCTTTTTATATATTTTTATTCATATATATAATATATATATTCATGTAAATAATTTACAATTCAAATAAATCACAATTATTCAATTTTATACACAGAACGATCGAGAAATTTCTCATAAGTGCGGGAAATATCTTCATAAGAAGCACTCTCGCAAAACAACACTCCGGCTCTGTTGCCTTGTCGCGCCATCAGGTCTTTCCCCAAAGGCAGCAAGGGATAAAACGCTTTTACCGATAGATTATCGGTAAATTTCAGCCCGCCATATATAGTATCGGTCAAAGCGGCCACCGTATGGCGCAGCACATAACGGGACTGAGCCGAATATTGCGGCCGCGACTGAGCTTGTGCATAAGCATAGGCATAGGTTGCGGCATAAGGAAAACCTGTCGAATATTCGATCAGCAGCGGATAGAGGTCGCCGGGGCAACGGCGTGACACCTCGACAATATAGGGACGACTGCCGTCAAAAATGAACTGTGTATGCAGCAGGCCATCCACCAGCCCAAGATGATGACACATCCGCTCAAGAGCCGGTTCAAGACTGTCCCTACAGGGGCGGGGCATATCCCACACCAGATAACTGGTATCAACGGCAAAAGGATTCGCCGAACTGCCCTCAATCACATAAAAGCCCTGCACGATCAGGCCATTTTCAATGAAGGCACTGAAACTATACAAATTTCCCTGTATAAATTCTTCAATCAACGCGCAATGGCTGGGGCTTGCCGACTGAGCAAGCTGCACGGCATGTTCGCCAGCCGCCACATCCATACCGTCAAATGTTGTTATCCCCCGGCCGCTATAGGCATCCGTTGGCTTGCATATATAGTGCCCCGGCCTTGGAAATTGGGTTATATTCAAAGTCTCCGGCGCGGGCAGATCCAGTTGCCGGCACAGCTGCCTGAATTTTGATTTGTCCGATAAGGTCGTGTTGGCCGCAACAGAATCAAATCTGTGGGTGCATATATCCAGATGCAGGCAGGTGTGGATCGACACATCCGTGCACCCCGGCACGACACAGTCAAAGCCATGCGCGCGAACAATCCCCCGCACCATGTCGATCTGGCTGTAGTCCTGACATATCCACTGAGAGCCCGCCCGCCGTGCCAGCACATCCTCCGGACGGCTGCCCATCACCCAGACATCGAAACCCTCGCTCAAAAGGTAATCATAAATGGGAGCCGCGGCAAAGGCCGTATCAACGAGGAGAACTTTCATCACTTTACCTGACACTGTTGGGCTCATCCGCAATTTCAACCGGCGCATGGTCCGCTATTGATTTTGAAATGGCTTCCAGAACACGGATATTTTTATATCCTTCCGAGGCGGGAACTCTGGGCTGCTCGGCGCCCTCAATCACCTTGAGGAAATGATCCATTTGCAGCTCCAGCGGGTCAGCCCGCTCTGTGGGAAGCCGATGCTCCATCAACGGCATCCACCATGAGCCTTCACGCTTATGATCATAGTGATGGACATTCATGCTCGGAAAATCGAGGGAGGCAGACGTGCCGGCAAAGTGATAACAGGCCTCATTCGGAAAAAACGGGTAAGCGGGATTCTCTCCGCTTGTCATTTCCCAGCTTTTGCAGCTGGCCGCGCAATCCGACAGAATGAATGTGCCCAGACAACCGCTTTTGAATTTCAAAGCCAGCGCCACAGTATCCTCCACCTCAAAACCGCGGGTCTGATGCGAGGAAAAGGCGAATAGGCTTGTAATTTCACCGCAGAAATGGCGCATAAGGCCGATTTCATGAATCAGATTGATGAGAATTGGCCCGCCGCCGATTTTTGTGCGCCATAAACCGGCCTCGAAATAGGATGTCGGCTTATAAAACAAGGCCGACCCCTGAACGGCCACCAGAGTGCCGAAGGCCGCCGAATTCAGAAACTGGCTGGCCGCCCCCAACAGGGGCGAATAGGTGCGATGGTGCCCCACAAGCACCCGCGCCCCGCTGTCACGCTCCATCTGCGAGAGCGCAAGCGCCGTCTCGATCCGGTCTGTGAGCGGCTTTTCGACCAGAACAGGAATGCCCCGCCGGATACAGGCCGCAGCCTGATCGAAGTGGGCCATATTCGGTGAAGAAATGACAACACCATCAGGACATTCCGTGTCCAGACATGATTCAAATTCAGAAAAATTATAGATTTTCGCGCCCGTGCGGGCTGAAAAGGCCAAAGTCGGACTGTCTACCTGATTAATGACAGCAAACACCCGGCAATCATGCCGTTTTGCAATAATATCCGCATGTTTGTGACCAATCAGACCCAAACCGGATATTATTATTTTTTTCATCACAGCAATCTCTACAATGACATTACATTTGATATATAGATTTTTGTGATTTTTAACTTCTCAGTATGAATATGTAAAGCTATTATATATTATTGTTATTTAATGAATGCGTATTGGGCATGGCTCTGGCACAAGAGCGTGCAGTCTGCGCAATGCAGGCTCTTCAGATGGCCATCCGCTGATTATGATTGACTTTTTTATAGTCACAGACTTGCAGCCTCTGGCCTGAGAAAAGGCCATAGGTGCAGGACATCATGCGCTCAAAACTGTTTTTTAACCTGAAACGCTCTCATCTTTGGTCAGATGCGCGAAATCGGCCACAACCTTTTCATAGACAGGCCGCTTGAATGGAATAATCAGATCGACAAGCCTGTCGATATTCTCCCACCTATAGGCATCAAATTCCGGCTTTGCGGCCCCGCCCGCCGGATGGTCAATATCAATTTCCGACACCGGACCGGTAAAGCGGAAGGCAAACCAGCGTTGAATCTGGCCTTTATAGCGCCCGCGCCAGACCTTGCGCACATTGTCCACCGGCAAATCATAAGAATACCATTCGGGTGACTCAGCCAGCAGCTCAACCGAGGAAATATTGGTTTCCTCGTAAAGCTCCCGCAGGGCCGCTGCATAGGGCTGCTCGCCCTCGTCAATGCCGCCCTGGGGCATCTGCCATTCAAAATTAGGGGCGACATGCTCGACCTGCCGCTTGTTTTTGCGGCGCCCGATCAGCACCTGCCCGGCCTTATTCAGCACCATAACACCAACGCAGGGACGATAATCTTGATTCATGGATTTTGTTCCAGTTGAGTTTGAGCGCCAATTCCCGTCATAGCGCTCAGCGGCACGAGCGCAATGCCGCGGGCCTGCAATCCGCGGGCCCAATCCGCAATGAGATCAATGGCCACAGGATAACCATTGGCAATACCAATGGCCGCACCACTGCTCAGGGCTTGCGCTTCAAGCTTTGCCAGCTGCTGATTGATAGCATCTTTTTGCGGTTGCCCGTCAATCATAATATTGCCCTTCAAAGCCGATAGGCCCATCCGCATGCCGAGCGCCCCGATCAGACTGCGCGGCGACGAGCCATCATCCAGCATCATCAGTCCGCGCGCCGAAACTTCGCGCAAAACAGGCCCAAGCGCGGCAGCATCAGCGGTAAAGCGCCCCCCCTGATAATTCATCAGGCCAATATAACCAGTCACACGGCCCATAAGCGCGCGCAGATGCGCCAGATTTGTCGCTTCATCCACTGTGGTCAGCAATGTATCCGGGCCCGAATGCGTCGCAGAGTCATCAAAGGACTCCATCGGCACCTGCAATAAAACTTCATGGCCGGCGGCGCGTGCCTCCTGCACATGCGTCTCCAGCGCTTTGCCATAGGGCGCAAATCCCAGCGTGATTTCTTCCGGCAGGGTTTGAATGGCTTTCAGCGAGGCGGCCTCGGCAAGACCGACACCGCCGAACACCACAGCAATTTTCGGCATACCGGCTTTCGGGCGGGCCGCCACCGGCAAAGGCCGCGCATATACATTCATGGCCTTCAGCCCGTCCGGCCCCATTTTGGGCAAAAGCCCATATTTGCCCGGCTCTGCCAGACGTTTGTCCGGCGCCTGCATCAGTTCCACTCCGGTATTGTCCGGAATTTCAATCACCAGCGCGGCGGGCGCTTTGGCATTATTGCCCCGCAGCACCTTGACGCCGCTTTTCTGTTCCATCTGCTCGGCGGATTCAACAGAAGGGGCCAGAGGGGGAGTACCCTGCGCTCCGGCGGCAGGCGCAACAGAGCCTGTGACCTCATCCACCGTGGGCACAAATCCGTCTGTGCCCCGAATGGCGGGCGCAGGCGGCGCCACCCGCTCAATCGACGCAACAGCATAAGGCTCTCCGCCCTGACGATCATCCGTAATCATCAGAAAAATGAGCAAACTTCCCAGCAATGCCGCACACAGGCCAACCGCAACCCAGCCATAAGGAATGTCAAATTTAGCCTTGTGCGATGCTGGCTTGGGTTTCAGGGGCGTATTCAGGTCATTCAACACAGATCAATCCTTGATTTACATGCGCCCGGAGGATCCGTTAAAAACAACACATGATCAGCGCCGCAGTTCCGGACAGAACACTTCGGTGTCTGAAAGGTCAGTTTGTGCCGATCTTTATTCAACCTCACGATAAAGCAGTCAAACACACTCCAAAGTCTCACTCACTGCGATGCTCTGCACCAGAATATCCGTAAAGCAGCGTTCCGGCGGGCTCACTCTGCCTGTCACCGGAACGCATGGGGCTTTAATTGGGCTTGGGGGCAGCGGCATCGCTCTTGTCTGGTGAGGCCTTGACTGGCGCCTGCTCGGCCACATAGGTGCCATGCAAAATATCAATAGCGGCATGAAGCTGCTTGTCATTCTTTTCGTCCGGCGGAACATAGGCCTGGCTGCCGGTTTTCTCATCGGTTCCGTTCAGCAGGTGGCCCTTGAGCGAGGCTTCGCCCTTGGTGTCATCCTTGCCTTTGAGGTCATCCGGCACATCCTGCAACACAACAATTTCCGGCTCGATGCCCTTGGCCTGAATCGAACGGCCCGAAGGCGTGTAGTAACGGGCGGTGGTCATGCGCAAGGCGCCATTGCTCTGCGGCAGAGGAATGATCGTCTGCACCGACCCTTTGCCGAACGAGCGTGTACCCAGAATGGTGGCGCGCTTATGATCCTGCAAGGCACCTGCCACAATTTCCGAAGCCGAGGCCGAGCCACCATTGATCAGCACAACCAATGGCTTGCCGCCGGTCAGCTCGGGATGCGTGGCATTATAACGCTGCGTTTCATCCGCATTGCGGCCACGGGTGGAGACAATCTCGCCGCGATCAATGAAGGCATTGGACACCTGAATGGCCTGATCCAGCAAGCCACCCGGATTGTTGCGCAAATCAAGCACATAGCCCTTGAGCTTGTCGCCCGGCAGGTCAGTGGTGATTTTGTCGATCGCCTCTTTCAGGCCCTGCGAGGTATTTTCGGTAAACTGGGTGATCCGGATCACACCCACATCGCCAACCTCATGCGAGCGCACCGATTTGACCACAATGGTGGCCCGCACCAGAGTCACCTCAAACGGGTCTTTTTTGCCTGTGCGCATAATTTTGAGACGGACAGACGTGTCGATCTTGCCGCGCATCTTGTCAACGGCCTGATTCAGCGTCAGGCCTTCGGTGCTATCATCATCAATGGCAATGATGAGGTCGCCGGACAGAATGCCAGCCTTGGAGGCGGGTGTGTCGTCAATGGGGGTCACAACCTTAATGACGCCGTTTTCCTGTGTCACCTCAATGCCCAGCCCGCCAAACTCGCCATGGGTCTGCACCTGCATATCACGGAAGGCCTTGGCGTCCATATAGCTGGAATGGGGATCCAGCGAGGTCAGCATGCCGCTGATGGCCGCCTCGATAAGTTTGGACTCATCCGGCTTCTCGACATAGTCGGTGCGAATTTTCTCGAACACATCGCCAAACAGATTCAACTGGCGATAGGTGTCTGCGGCTGCCGCATGGGCCGTGCTCGCCGTGAACAGTGATGTCCGCGTGGCGACCGAAACTGAAATTGCGCCCAGAGCAACCCCAAACATAAGCATAGATATCTTGCGCATTATCCGCGAACCTTTTCCAAATCCGACTTTGCCCACCACGGGCCGGGGTCAACAGGACCACCGTCTTTGCGAAACTCTATATATAGAATAGGGCCTGATGATCCAAGTGCAACAGAAGAAGCAGCGCCAGCCAGAGCTGTTTTGGCGGCACCATCCCCCATCGCGGCAACCGGTTCCCCCACCTGAACAAATTGCCCCACCTGAACATTTATTTTTTCCATTCCGGCCAGCAGCACATAATAGCCCCCGCCCGCATTGATGATCAAGAGCTGCCCGTAAGAGCGGAACGGCCCCGCAAACGAAACCCAGCCATCTGCGGGCGAAGACACGCTGGCACCGGCGCGTGTCTGCATGGAAATGCCTTTTTCTGTTCCGCCCAGACCATCGGCCGCACCAAATGGTTTAACAATTCTGCCCGATGCTGGCAAAGGTAACATAGCTTTTACGGCAGAAAAAGGGCGGGCAGGCGCGGTGCGGGCATGGTCACGGAAAGGGGGCGGCAAGGCTTGGTTATCGGTGTTCTGGCTATCCAATGCCGCAAGATTTGATGCCTGCGCCGCATCGGCCTTGCGCGCCGCCGCAGCGGCGGCGGCAGCCGCAGCGCTGGAACTCTCCATTCGGGCGATCAGGTCTTTCAGGCTGGTGGCCTGTCTGGCCAGATCCGCCTCGCGCTCACGCTCGGCGTCCAGCGCGCCCTGCGCATTGACCAGTGCCGCCTGGCGCTCATCCATCAAAGCCGTCAGGCGTCTGCGGTCCTCGTTAAGACGGGAAACTTCAGCGTCAAGATTGGTTTTTTCAGTTGAAATCGAAGCCTTCAGCTGGATCAACTCGTTCAAATCTCCGGCCAGCGCCTCGGTTTCGGATTTCAGCTCCGGCAAAACCGCACCCAGCATCATGGCGGTGCGCACCGCCCCGAGCATATCCTGCGGGCGCACCAGAATCGCCGGTGGCGGCGAACGGCCCATGCGCTGCAAGGCGGCCAGAACCTCGCCAATCACGCCGCGGCGGCTCTCCAGAGACAGGCGGATTGCCTCCTCACTGCCCTGCATGGTCTCCAGCCGCACCTCAATCATATGAATCTTGTCCTCCGCGGCCTGCACCTGCGCATTGGACTCAATCAGCGCCGAATTCAGCTTTTCGCGCTCGGCGCGGGTTGCAGCCATTTCACTTTCAATTTTTTGCCGCTGGGCCTCGGATTGTTTCAGCGTATCCTGAACAGCCTGCAATTCCGTCTGATGACGGGCCTGCTCTGCACCATCCGCGGCCGTATCAACCGGTGGTGACTGCGCAAAGGCCGGGCATGATATGGCAAGGCCCAGAAGACCTGCATAAATCCATCTCATGCGCTTCAAAGCCAAAAGCATAAGTCTATCCGGCGAATCATTTTGAAAAATCTATCCTGATTTCTCGTTAAACACGATGATAGGGATGTCCGGCCAGAATGGTTGTGGCACGGTAAAGCTGCTCGGCGGCCAGCACCCGCACAATCTGATGCGGCCATGTCAGAGCACCGAAGTTCAGCGTCAGAGCCGCCGCCTTGCGAAGCGTGTCATCCAGCCCGTCCGGCCCGCCGATCACCAGCACATAGGCTGAGGCGCCGCCATCGCGCGCTTTGGCCATATCAGCGGCAAAAGCCGGACTGGTGAGACTTTTGCCGCGCTCATCCAGCGCCACCAGCCGCGCCCCGGGCGGGACAAGCGCCAGCAGTGCCTGCGCTTCCTCTGATTTGCGGTCTTCGGCGCGGCGGGCGCGGCTCTCCTCGATTTCCCGCAGTTCTGCGCCGGTCAGGCCGACACCGCGCGCGCCCAACTCCAGCCGCGCCCAATAGCGCGACACCAGTTCACGTTCCGGGCCGGTTTTCATCCGGCCCACACAGAGCAAAATCAGGCGCAATCAGCTTAATTTCGTTTCATCGGGGCGGTCGGCTCCCCACATTTTTTCCAGATTGTAGAAGCGGCGCACATCGGGACGGAAAATATGCACGATAATGTCGCCTGCATCCACCAGCACCCAGTCATTATGCGGCATACCCTCAACGCGCGGGGTGCCATAGCCGGCCTCCTTGCACATTTTTATGATATGGTCGGCAATGGAGCCGACATGGGTATTGGAGCGGCCACTGGCGATAATCATATGGTCGGCAATGGAGGTGCGGCCATAAAGATCAATGGAAACAATTTCTTCGGCTTTTGAATCGTCAAGGCAGGCCAGAATCATATCAAGCTGAGCGGCTGTGTTGGACGAATGTTGAGGGGCAGTCTGTGCGCCCTCAGTGTCAAGATGTGTGTTCAGTGTCGCATTCCTCGTGACAAAAATTTAAAATCCATTCTAGCAAACTCTGGCGCAAAATCATACCGGATTTACGTCCATGCGATCTTTTGATTGCCCCCGCAAGGCCGAGGATGAGAGATCTGACCGGCGGCCATGCAGAAAGATAAAGGCTGGCGCAGGGGTCAGTGGCAGATGACCGGCTCTATCCTCTTTATATCGGCAGGTCTGCAAGCGCTGCGCGGCTTTGGACGCCATAGCATTTAAAGTGGAGCCGGGCCGGTCAATCACGGCGATCGGCATCATATGGGTAATTTTCAGCCAGTTTTGCCAGCGGTCAAACTGGCGCAGATTATCCGCCCCCATCAGCCAGACGAAATGCACATCCGGCAGACGGCGCTTGAGATATGTCAAAGTCTGATAGGTATAGCGCGCGCCAATCTCGGCCTCAAATCCCGTAACGATGATGCGCGGGTCGCGCGTCAGGCGGCGCGCCGCAGCCATGCGGGCGGCCAGCGATGGCAGGCCATGCAGGGGTTTCAGCGGGTTGCCGGGCGTCACCATCCACCAGATACGATCCAGTTTCAGGCGGCGCAAAGCGGTCTGCGCCACCAGCAGATGGCCCTCATGCGGCGGGTTGAAGCTGCCGCCAAACAGGCCGATCCGCAGCCCCGCTGAAGCGGGCGGCAGATGCGCCAGCGTGCGCGCGGCGCGCCTCACGGCCTGAGCTGCCCCTGCCCGCGCACCTGATATTTGAACGAGGTGAGCTGCTCCACCCCCACCGGCCCGCGCGCGTGCATCCGCCCTGTGGCAATGCCGATCTCGCCGCCAAAGCCGAACTCGCCGCCATCGGCAAACTGGGTCGAGGCATTATGCATGACAATGGCCGAGTCCACCTCGGCCATAAATTTGGCCGCAGCTTCTGTATCATCGGTCACAATACAATCGGTGTGGTGCGAGCCATAGGTTTCGATATGGTCGATAGCGGCCTGCACTCCGGCCACCACCTTGCAGGCGATAATCCGGTCGAGATATTCGGTGCTCCAGTCTTCGGACGCAGCCGGATTTACCCGCGCATCAACGCTTTGTGTGGCACCATCGCCGCGCACCTCGCAGCCAGCATCCAGCAGCGCCTGCACCAGCGGCGCAAGATGCGTGGCCGCCACAGCTTCGTCCACCAGCAGCGTCTCCGCCGCGCCGCAAATGCCGGTGCGGCGCAATTTCGCATTAAGAACCAGAGGGATAGCCATATCGAGCCGCGCCGCGCGGTCAATATAAATATGCACAATCCCCTCCAAATGAGCAAACACCGGCACCCGCGCCTCGGCCTGCACCCGCGCCACCAGACTTTTGCCGCCCCGCGGCACAATCACGTCAATCGCGCCATTGAGCCCGCCAAGCATCTCCCCCACACAGGCGCGGTCTTTGGAGTCAACCCGCGAAATCGCCGTCTCGGGCAGCCCGGCCTGCCGCAGCCCCTGCACCAGACACTCGTGAATGAGGCCGGAAGTGCGGAAACTCTCGGAGCCGCCGCGCAAAATACAGGCATTGCCCGCCATCAGGCACAGCGCGCCCGCATCCGCCGTCACATTGGGGCGGCTTTCATAAATCACGCCAATCACCCCCAGCGGCGTGGCAATGCGCTCAATATCTAGCCCATTGGGCCGGACAAAATGCGCCAGAACGCGGCCCACAGGGTCGGGCAGGGCCGCCACATCTTCCACGCCGCGCGCCATGGCCTCAATGCGGGCAGCGTCCAGCGTCAGGCGGTCAATGAAGGAGCCGGTGGTACCGCGGGCAACCGCCTCGGCCACATCCAGCGCATTGGCGGCCAGAATATCGGGGGTGCGGCGGCGCATATCCGCCGCAGCGGCCATAAGGGCGGCGCGCTTGGTCTGTGTCGAGGCCAGCGCCAATGTGCGGGCCGCTTTACGGGCAAGCTGGCCCAGAGTGATCATGTCCGTCATGCGTCATATCCTGCCAGAACCATATCATCGCGGTGGATCATCTCCGCCCGTCCGGGTGCACCGAGCAGCGCTTCGATTTCACCCGATTTGCGCCCCACCAGCACCTGCGCATGGGGCGAATCATAGGCGATCAAGCCACGGCCCAGCTCTGTTTCGTCCATTTTACGGATAATCACACAATCCCCGCGCGAAAACTGCCCGTCAATTTTAACGACACCCGCCGGCAACAGGCTCTTGCCTGCCAGCATGGCTTTGGCCGCGCCTGCATCCACCGTCACCGCGCCGCGCGGCTCCAGTGAACCGGCAATCCATTTTTTACGCGCCGTGACCGGATTGCTCGGGCTCAAAAACCAGCTGCACGGCCCGCCATTCAGAATATGCCCGATAATACCCTGCTGACGCCCGTCGGCAATCACCATATGGGTGCCGCCGGTGGTGGCAATTTTCGCCGCTTCGATTTTGGTGCGCATTCCGCCGCGCGACAATTCGGAGGCCGCGCCGCCGGCCATGGCCTCGATTTCGGCTGTGATGCGCGCAATCACCGGAATGAGCTTCGCATCCGGATTATGAGCGGGCGGCGCCGTATAAAGCCCGGCAATATCGGAGAGCAAAATCAGCAGATCAGCACTGGCCATGGTGGCCACACGCGCGGCCAGCCGGTCATTGTCGCCATAGCGGATTTCGGATGTGGCCACGGTGTCATTTTCATTGATGACCGGCACAGCGCGCAAATCCAGCAGGCGGCCAATGGTGGCGCGGGCATTGAGATAGCGCCGCCGCTCCTCCGTATCGCCCCATGTGACGAGAATCTGCCCTGCTGTGATGCCCTGCGCGCTCAAAACCTCCGACCAGATGCGCGCCAGCGCAATCTGCCCGACCGCCGCCGCCGCCTGCGCCTCCTCCAGCTTGAGCGCGCCTTTGGGAAATTTCAACACATTGCGCCCCAGCGCGATGGAACCGGAGGACACCACCAGAATATCCGCCCCCCGCCGGTGCAGCATGGCCAGATCCGCCACAAGCGCCGCCAGCCATTCCCCGCGCAGGCCTTTGGCTGGGTCGACCAGCAAGGACGAGCCCACCTTGACCACAATGCGGTTAAAGTCATTCAGCGAGGGTATGGCTTGCGAAGGCTTTGCGTCTGTCAAAATCTCAACCTGATGTGCGAAATCATCACTAAGGTGCTTGCATAACGCCTGACCGCTGATTAGTGAATAGAAATATCAAAAATCGACGAGATTTGACAGCGTAAGCCTTTCATTTGTCTGCAGGCTTGAACAATCCCCTCTCCTGCCGGGAGAAGACTCAAGGCGAGGGTAAATCTTGGCTCTATCGTCTATAATACCCTCATCCTAACCTTCTCCCAAAGGGAGGAGGAAAGCGCACGCAAAATTTTATCAAAACTTAGAAATGCTCTGACATGAAAATTGCTTTCCATTCCGGCCAGTTAAGCCTGCGCGGCACAGAAATTGCGCTGTTTGACTATGCCCGCCAGAATGAAGACAGGCTTGGTAATGAGTCTGTGATTTTGAGCACCTCCCCGAAAATCGGACAGTGACGGAAGCTACGATTTGACGTCAGTTGGTCTCCAATAACGAGGAGATCAGAGATGCAAAAACGCAGAAATCACGATGCCGCCTTCAAAGCG
>Ga0007834_1000058_pt1 | contig 46368 bp, 38 predicted proteins | sample CryBogCBE06Nov07_FD_71233 | JGI IMG/M metagenome (GOLD analysis project Ga0007834, IMG submission 71233) | Freshwater microbial communities from Crystal Bog, Wisconsin, USA - CBE06Nov07 | ecosystem: Environmental > Aquatic > Freshwater > Lake | place: Crystal Bog, Wisconsin, USA | collected...
TGATGTCGCTGCGCGCGGTCATTGGCCTGTCCATTTGGGATGTGCTGTCGCCCTCGCTGAAGCGGGCGGTGATTGCCGATGCCGTGGGCGGCTGGGATGATATTGGCGAACATCAGCGTCAGGCCCTGAGCAAATTGTTGGCTGTGGCGGATGAAAAAACCCATCAGGATATTCGCGCCGCTTTGATGTTCGCAGACCCCAAAGGGCAGAAGATCAGCGCTGACCTTGGTCTGGAACCCGCCGCACAATAGAGCATGATGTTTTGAGGTGGAACACACTGTGAGCGTTCCTTCTCCCCGTTTCAACGGGGAGAAGGACAGGATGAGGGGCATAAATCATAAAAATGCCCCTCACCCCACCCTCTCCCCGCGCGCAGGGAGAGGGAGACGTTTCCATCTAAAGGCAACAAACTCTAGCGGCGAGCAATTCAACAGCACGTTATACCGCGCTTGCCGCTTTGGGCTGACCTTCAAAGGCAAATTCAGCTGCTGATGTCCTGCGTGCGGGCATGGGTTTTTATATAAAATCTGCGACATCAATACAGGATGTATTAGGTTTTAAACTATCCCATGTGATGATTATGAATTCGTGATGTGCCTTTTTATGGTGATCTTATTTTTGAAAATATAGAATTTAAGATTAAAAATTCTCATTTTTTGAAAAAATATAAATATAAATAATATTTTATTATATATTTTTATTATCTTATCAGCATCAAAGTCCGGTCTGAAGATTCGGACAGCTTGATTTCTGGTGAGATTTGAAACAAGATTTACACGCTTCCGCTCAAAATACAGTTCAGGATGTGCTGATTATTGGCGCGGGGCCCGCAGGTTTGACCGCGTCCTATCTGCTGACCAAGGCCGGGCATTCCGTAACTGTGCTGGAGCAGGACCCATTACTTGTGGGGGGCATCAGCCGCACGGTGAATTACAAAGGCTATTTGTTTGACATCGGCGGTCATCGCTTCTTTTCCAAATCCCGCGAGGTTGTGGATTTGTGGAATGAGCTTTTGCCGGATGATTTTATCGAGCGGCCACGCCTTTCACGCATTTATTATGGCGGCAAATATTATTCCTATCCGCTGAAAGCCTTTGAGGCGCTGGCCAACCTTGGCATTTTCACCAGTTTTTTATGTGTTCTCTCTTATGGCTGGGCCAAATTAACCCCTGTTGCTGCGCCTAAGAGCTTTCACCAATGGGTGCGCAATCAATTCGGCGAGAAGTTGTTTTCTATTTTTTTCCGCACCTATACGGAAAAGGTCTGGGGCATGTCCTGCGATGACATTTCTGCCGATTGGGCGGCGCAGCGCATCAAGGGCTTAAGCCTTGGCTCGGCCATTGCCAATGCGCTGCTGCGCAGCTTCAGGGCTAAGCGCAAGGCGCCCGCCGCGCCAGGTGAGGCCGTGATCAAAACCCTGATTGAGAGTTTCCGCTATCCGCGCCGCGGGCCGGGCATGTTGTGGGAGGCTGCCGCGCAGAAAACACGGGCGCAGGGCGGCATCATCGACATGGGCTGCACGGTCACCGGCGCAACATGGACTGAGGCCGAGCAGCTCTGGGCCGTCTCGGCACGCGATGCGCAGGGAAACGAACACATATATCATGCCCGTCATGTGATCTCCTCGGCCCCTTTGCGGGAACTGGCGGCATCCTTGTCGCCGCCACTGACCAGCGCCGGACATGGCGCGGCGCTGAACTATCGGGATTTTGTGACTGTGGCGCTGATTGCCCGTCGCAGTGATGATTTTCCCGATAATTGGATTTATATTCACGATCCGGCGGTGAAGGTGGGGCGCGTGCAGAATTTCCGCTCCTGGTCGCCGGAGATGGTGCCTGATCCGGATATGACCTGCCTCGGGCTGGAATATTTCTGCTTTGAGGGCGATGGCCTGTGGACGCAGTCCGACGCTGAGCTGATCGAACTGGCCAAGCACGAAATTGATCATATAGGTCTGATCAAGGCCAGTGACGTGGTGGACGGCGTGGTGGTGCGCCAGCCCAAGGCCTATCCGGTCTATGATGACGCTTACCGCGCGCATGTGACTGCGCTGCGGCTTGAAATTGAGTCGCGTTTTCCGACCCTGCATCTGGTGGGGCGCAACGGCATGCATAAATATAACAATCAGGACCATGCCATGATGACAGCCATGCTCACCGTGGAGAATATTCTGGCCGGTGCCCGCAAATTTGATGTGTGGAATGTCAATGAGGATGCAGAATATCACGAGGCGGGGCGCGAGGGCGTGGCCGAGGCCTTGAAAAGCGAACGTCTGGTGCCCGCCATGCGGGCGAAGGATTAAAAACCGGTTGATATGCCCCAGTCCTGCTCTAAATAGCTGTCATGCACATGCTGGCATATGTGTCTTGGCAGTTGATTTTTTGGTCACGCAGGATTAGCCAGATTGATCTTTCTTTTTGAGCACAGGGGCTAATTATGCCAGCATATCGTTCCAGAACATCCACCCACGGGCGTAACATGGCGGGCGCGCGCGGCCTGTGGCGCGCCACCGGCATGAAGGATGGCGATTTTGGCAAGCCGATCATTGCCATTGCCAATTCCTTCACGCAGTTTGTGCCCGGCCATGTGCATCTCAAAGACCTTGGCCAGATGGTCGCCCGCGAGATCGAGGCGGCAGGCGGTGTTGCCAAGGAGTTCAACACCATTGCGGTGGATGACGGCATTGCCATGGGCCATGACGGGATGCTCTACAGCCTGCCGTCGCGCGAGATTATTGCCGATAGCGTGGAATATATGGTCAATGCCCATTGTGCTGATGCGCTGGTGTGCATTTCAAACTGCGATAAAATCACCCCCGGCATGTTGATGGCCTCGCTGCGGCTGAATATTCCGACCATTTTCGTGTCCGGCGGGCCGATGGAGGCGGGCAAGGTCAATCTGCGCGGTAAAATTCAGGCTGTTGACCTTGTGGACGCGATGGTGGCTGCGGCTGACCCCAGCTTCACGGATGAAGAAACCGCTGTGATGGAGCGCTCGGCTTGCCCCACCTGCGGTTCCTGCTCAGGCATGTTCACCGCCAATTCCATGAACTGCCTGACGGAGGCGCTGGGGCTGGCTTTGCCGGGCAATGGCTCGATTCTGGCCACTCATGCCGATCGTAAAGAATTGTTCTTGGAGGCCGCGCGCCGGATTGTTGACCTCACCCGCCGCTTTTACGAGCAGAATGACGAGAGCGTTTTGCCGCGCTCCATTGCCAGCTTCAAAGCCTTCCAGAATGCCATGACGCTGGATATTGCGATGGGGGGCTCCACCAATACAGTGCTGCACCTGCTGGCCGCCGCCTATGAGGGCGAGGTCAATTTCACCATGAGCGATATTGATGCCTTGTCGCGCAAAGTGCCGGTGGTGTGCAAGGTTGCGCCTTCCGTGCCGGATATTCACATGGAAGATGTGCACCGCGCCGGGGGCGTGATGGCCATTCTGGGTGAGCTCAATCGCGGTGGGCTTATTCACAATGAATTGCCGACCGTGCATAGCGCGACCATGGCCGAAGCGCTGGCCAAATGGGACATTGCCGTGACCAATGACCCCGATGTGCATCATTTCTTCAAGGCCGCGCCCGGCGGTGTGCCGACACAGGTGGCCTTCAGCCAGAACCGCCGCTATGAGGAACTCGACCTTGACCGCCAGAAGGGCGCGATCCGCACTGTTGAACATGCTTTCAGCAAGGATGGTGGCCTCGCGGTGCTCAGCGGCAATTTGGCGCTGGAGGGCTGCATCGTCAAGACGGCGGGTGTGGACGCCAGCATTCTGAAGTTTACCGGCCCCGCCCGTGTGTTTGAAAGTCAGGATTCGGCTGTCGAGGCCATTTTAGGCAATAAGATCAATAAGGGCGATGTCGTGGTCATCCGCTATGAGGGGCCGCGCGGCGGGCCGGGAATGCAGGAAATGCTCTATCCCACCAGCTATATCAAGTCCAAGGGGCTGGGTAAGGCCTGCGCGCTGGTCACCGACGGGCGCTTTTCGGGCGGCACATCCGGCCTCTCCATCGGCCATGTCTCGCCGGAGGCAGCAGAGGGCGGCTTGATTGCGCTGGTGGAGGAGGGCGATACCATCGAAATCGACATCCCGACCCGCAAAATTCATCTGGCTGTGTCCGAAGCGGAGCTTGCGGCGCGGCGTGCGGCCATGGAAGCCAAGGGCACGGATGCCTGGCATCCGGGCGTGCGCAAACGCAAGGTCTCCACCGCTTTGCAGGCCTATGCCATGCTCACCACCAGCGCCGCGCGCGGCGCCGTGCGCGATGTGAAGACCGCACATAAAAACAGGTGATGAGACAAGGCTGAGCGTAAACTGGAGCTTGTTTTACGCTAATGCCCTCACCCTAACCCTCTCCCAGCGGGAGAGGGAAGCCGTTTGAGTCAGAACGCAACAGGTTTTAGAGCATGCTGTTTTGAGGTGAAAACACACTGTGAGCGTTCCTTCTCCCCGTCATCCTGAGGCTCTCGAAGGATGAACGGGGAGAAGGACAGGATGAGGGGCATAAATCATAAAAATGCCCCTCACCCTAACCCTCTCCCAGAGGGAGAGGGAAGCGTTTGAGCGCCTTTATCCCTCATGCTTGTCGAAGCATGAAGGGGAGAGGGAGACGTTTCCATCTAAGGGCAACAGGCTCTAACCCCGGCTTGGATAATTCGGGCTCTCTCTTGTGATGGTCACGTCATGCACATGGCTTTCGCGCAGGCCCGCCGAGGAGATGCGCACGAACTGTGCCTTATGCTGCAAATCCTCAATGGTTTTTGCGCCGACATAGCCCATGGCTGCGCGCAGGCCGCCCGCCAACTGGTGCAACACACTGCCCACAGGGCCGCGATAGGGCACCTGTCCCTCGATACCCTCCGGCACCAGCTTCAGTGTGTCCTTGATGTCCTGCTGGAAATAACGATCCGCCGAGCCGCGCGCCATAGCCCCGACAGAGCCCATGCCGCGATAGGACTTATAGGAGCGGCCCTGATAGAGAAACACCTCGCCCGGGCTTTCATCTGTGCCAGCCAGCAGCGAACCAATCATCACACAATCCGCCCCCGCCGCAATGGCCTTGGCCAGATCGCCGGAATATTTGATGCCGCCATCGCCGATCACCGGAATATTGTGCTTATGGGCTTCCTCCGCCGCATCCAGAATGGCCGAAAACTGCGGCACGCCGACACCGGCGACAATGCGCGTCGTGCAGATGGAGCCGGGGCCGATGCCGATTTTAACCGCATCCGCGCCCGCGTCGATCAAGGCTTTGGCCCCTTCGGCGGTGGCGACATTGCCCGCAATGACGGCGACAGAATTGGTCAGGCGCTTGATGCGGGCCACCTGATCCAGCACCATCTGGCTGTGGCCATGCGCGGTATCCACAACAACACAATCGACACCAGCATCGATCAGCATTTCGGCACGGGCAAAGCCCTTGTCGCCCACAGTGGAGGCGGCGGCCACCCGCAGGCGGCCCGACTCATCCTTGCAGGCGCTGGGGTAGAGCGTGGCCTTTTCAATGTCCTTGACGGTGATCAGCCCCACACATTGATAGGCATCATCAACCACCAGCAGCTTTTCAATGCGGTGCTGGTGCAGCAGGCGGCGGGCCTCTTCCTTGCTGACGCCGCCCTCACGCACAGTAATCAGCGATTTGGTCATCAGCTCGGAGACAGGCTGATTGGGATTGTCGGCAAAGCGCACATCGCGGTTGGTGAGAATGCCCACCAGGCGGCCTGGCTTGCCGGTATAAGCGCGCTCCACCACCGGAATGCCGGAAATGCCATGATATTTCATCAGGTCCAAAGCATCGGACAGGGGCTGCTCCGGATAGATTAGAATCGGATTGACCACCATGCCGCTTTCATAGCGCTTGACCTTGCGCACCTCCTCGGCCTGCTGCTCGGGCTCCAGATTGCGGTGAATGACGCCAATGCCGCCCGCCTGCGCCATGGCAATGGCCAGCCGCGCTTCGGTCACTGTGTCCATAGCCGAAGATATAATGGGCAGGTTCAGCCAGATGTCCTTGGTCAGGCGGGTGCGGACATTGACCTCGGAGGGCATAACCTCCGAATGGCCGGGCTTGAGCAGAACATCGTCAAAGGCCAGCGCCTCAACAAAACGTGACCGCGACGGGGTGTAATCAATGGACATGGCCTACTCCTGATGGCACCTGCTGCGTGCCGGATGGGGTAACACTGTTTTACGGGGTTTTTCACCGCACATAACAGCGAAACATCGTATGAGTTGGCAATGGCTCATAGCACGACAGGCGCGCATGTCAAAAGACAAAGACTGTGCAAAGGCGCTTTCTCCGCTTTATAATTGGGCCTGTGACAATTTGGCGGACGGGGCGCTGCACTCTTGATTGTGGTGGCCAGAGTCTTATCTGGCGATAAAATGGCGCTAGCCAAGCGAAACTGTCTGGCTAGAATAAGATTAAAAAAAGATAGAGGGAGAAACAAAAGGTGGGTGTTACGCACGAGCCCTGGCTGGTGGCTTTGTCACTGGGTGTTGCAATTCAGGGTGCTTATGTTGGCTTGACTATCGCTGTCAGTATTGCCGCGTCACGCGGGTTTGAGCGCCGTATCCGGCTTGCGGGGGCCAGTCTTGCGCTTGGTGTCAGCATCTGGGCGATGCATTTTATTGGGATTCTCGCGGCGCGTCTGCCGCAAAATGTCGATTATCTGGTTTTGCCGACCCTGATTTCGTTTCTGGTCTGCGTGCTGGTTGTGTCTGTGGCGCTTCTGGTGGCCAGCACCGATGTCTCACCCCGCTGGAAGGTGATGGCCGCTGCGGTTTTTATGGGCTCCGGTATCACTTCCATGCATTATATCGGCATGATGGCGCTGCATAACAGCATGATGATGCATCACAATCCGTTTTTTATTATTTTGAGCGTGATCATCAGCATTGCCGCCTCAGCGCTGGCTTTGCATAATTCGTTTGGAACAGGGCGGCGCGCATCGCCGGTGCTGGCCGCCGTGACGCTGGGCTTTGCCATTTCAGCCATGCATTATGTGGCTATGGCGGGCTTGACGATTATGCCGATGAATGACGCCATGATGACCTCCTCACCCGCGATTTCATCCGATTTTTTGGCCATTGTTGTGGCTATGGTGGCTTTTTTTGTTTCCGGTATTTTTTTCCTCACCTTATTGCCGGAGCGCGGCACAGTTGCTGCGGATTTGCCCTCCAGTGCAACGCAGCCACCGCCAGCACCGCCTCTGCCGCCGATGGATGTGCCGGCAAAGTCTGGTCGCCGTGTTCACGACCGGCTGCCCGTTCAGCACGCCGGCTCAACCCGCATGATGCCGGTGGACCAGATTTATGCTGTGCAGGCCAATGGTCATTACACTTTATGTTTTGACGGCACGGATGATCATTTTTGCTCGCTTTCGATCAGCGATGTCGCTGAGCGGCTTGATCCGGCCCTGTTTCTGCGCGTCCACCGCAGTCATCTGGTGAATATGAATCATGTTCTCGGCCTGAAAAAGGTTGCTGATGGAAGCGTTGTCGAACTTGCCGGTTCGGTGCGGCGCACCATTCCCATCAGCCGCACACAGGTGAACATCCTCAAAGCCTATCTTGAGGAACGGGGCCGATAATAGGTCAGTAAATCTGTCGCAATTCGTGCAGATTCAACTGCATTTCGTGCAAATTTCTGTCGTTTCAGGAATCTGAGGCTGTGAAATTTTGTGGCTCAGCCACATTCATACCAAGTCCTTACAGGCGCATGGCCTAAACAAAATGTATGGGCAACAAACTTTCCGAGGGGGGAGACTGGTATGATTCCGGGTCGTTTCGACTATCACAGACCTGCGTCTGTCGCACAGGCTGTACAATTACTGGCAGAACTTGGTGATGAAGCCCGCCCGCTGGCTGGGGGCCATAGTCTGCTTCCCATGATGAAACTGCGCATGGCAACGCCCGAGCACCTCATTGATTTGGGTGGCATTGCCGAGCTCAAATCCATCACCGACACGGGCAAGTCCATCGTCATCGGTGCCATGGTCACGCAGAATAAAATCATCAGTTCCGAGCTTCTGGCGGAAAAACTGCCGATTTTGCGCGAAACCTCATTGCAGATTGCCGATCCGCAGATTCGCTATGTCGGCACTTTGGGTGGCAATGTCGCCAATGGCGATCCGGGCAATGACATGCCCGCGCTGATGATGTGTCTTGATGCCAGCTATCATGTGGCCGGGCCGGACGGCGCGCGCAGCATTAAGGCCCGTGAATTTTATCATGGTGCCTATGACACCGCCCTGAATGCGGGTGAGCTTGTGACAGCCATTGAAATTCCTTTGCCGCCCGCAGGGCAGGGCCATGCCTATGAAAAGCTGAAGCGCAAGGTTGGTGACTATGCCACCGCCGCCGCCGCTGTCGTGTTGACCATGAGTGGTGGGAAGGTGGCCACCTGCGCCATCGCGCTCACCAATCTGGCCGATACGCCGCTGCTGGCCGAGGAGGCCGCCGCCCTGCTGATCGGCAAGGCGCTCACCCCCGCATTGATTGCTGAGGCCGCCAGTGCTGCCGAGGCGATCACCTCGCCAGCGTCCGACGGACGCGGCCCTGCCGCTTACCGCACCAAAATGGCTGGCGTTATGGTGACACGCGCCCTGAACAGCGCTGCCAAACGCGCAACCGCCTGACCCTTCGGAGAGACCAAATGAGCACGATTGAACAAGTGCCAATCACCCTGACGGTGAACGGCAAGAAAATTCAGCGCTTTGTGGATCCGCGCATGTTGCTGATTCACTTTATCCGTGAGGAAATGACCCTCACCGGCGCACATATTGGCTGCGAAACCAGCCATTGCGGCGCCTGCACTCTGGACATTGACGGCATATCGGTCAAATCCTGCACCATGCTGGCCGTTCAGGCCAATGGCGCTTCGGTGACAACCATTGAGGGCATGGCAGCGGCTGACGGCACATTGCATGTGTTGCAGGAAGCCTTCCGCATGATGCACGGCCTGCAATGTGGCTTCTGCACACCCGGCATGATCATGCGCGCCAGCGTGTTGCTGAAAGAAATTCCCGACCCGACCGAAGAACAGATCCGTTATGGCATTGCCGGCAATATCTGCCGCTGCACCGGATATCAGAACATCGTGAAAGCCATTCAATATGCTGCCGCCAAGCTGAATGGCCGCGCTTACCAGGAGGCCGCAGAATGAACGACATGACCCCCACAAGAGAACAGCGCGAAGCCAGCCTTGAAGGCATGGGCTGCAAGCGCAAGCGCGTTGAAGATGTGCGCTTCACACAGGGCAAAGGCAATTATGTCGATGACCTGAAACTGCCCGGAATGCTCTATGGCGATTTTGTCCGTTCGCCCTATCCGCATGCCCGCGTTAAAAAGATTGACATTTCCCGTGCCATGGCTTTGCCGGGCGTGGTGGCTGTGCTCACCTCGGAGGAGCTGAAAGGCGTCAATCTTGCGTGGATGCCCACCTTGGCTGGTGACGTGCAGATGGTGCTGGCCGATGGCAAGGTGCTGTTTCAAAATCAGGAAGTGGCTTTCGTTGTTGCCGAAGACCGCTATACCGCTGCCGACGCTATCGAGCTGGTGGATGTGGATTATGAGCAGCTGCCTGCCCTCGTTGACCCCTGGCAAAGCATGGCACCGGACGCTGTTGTGCTGCGCGAGGATCTTGCCGGCAAAACCGAAGGCGCGCATGGCAAGCGCGAGCATCACAACCACATTTTCAAATGGCAGGTGGGCGACCGTCCCGCCACGGACGAAACCTTCGCCCGCGCCGATGTGACCACCAAGGACACATTCTTCTATCACCGGACACATCCGTGCCCGCTGGAAACCTGTGCTTCTGTCGCGTCTTATGACAAGATCACCGGCGACCTCACACTCTGGGGCACATTTCAGGCGCCGCATGTAGTGCGCACCGTGGCCTCAATGCTCTCAACCATTCCCGAGAGCAAAATTCATGTGATTGCGCCCGATATTGGCGGTGGTTTCGGCAATAAGGTGGGTGTTTACCCCGGCTATGTCTGCTCGATTGTGGCCTCCATTGTCACCGGGCGTCCGGTGAAATGGGTTGAAGACCGGATGGAGAACCTCTCCGCCACCGCCTTTGCCCGCGATTATCACATGACCACCGAGCTTGCCGCCACCAAGGACGGCAAAATCACCGCTATGCGCGTGCATGTTCTGGCTGATCACGGGGCTTTTGATGCCTGCGCCGACCCATCGAAATGGCCGGCCGGTTTCATGAATATCTGCACCGGCTCCTATGACATTCCGGTGGCGCATCTGGCGGTGGATGGTGTTTACACCAACAAGGCGCCAGGCGGGGTGGCCTATCGCTGCTCCTTCCGTGTGACCGAGGCGGTTTATGCCATTGAGCGCGGCATTGAGGTGCTGGCGCAAAAGCTGGGCATGGATTCTGTCGAATTGCGCATGAAAAACTTCATCAAGCGTGAACAATTCCCTTACCAGTCGGCTCTGGGCTGGGAATATGACAGCGGCGATTATCATGTGGCGATGGAAAAGGCGCTCAAGGCGGTAAATTATGCCGAATTACGCGCTGAACAGGCCGCCAAGCGTGAGGCCTTTAAGCGCGGCGAAACCCGCGAGCTGATGGGCATCGGCGTGTCCTTCTTCACCGAAATCGTCGGGGCAGGGCCATCGAAGAATTGCGACATTCTCGGCATTGCCATGTTTGATTCGTGCGAAATCCGCGTTCATCCGACAGGTTCGGCGATTGCGCGTATGGGCACAAAATCGCAGGGCCAAGGCCACGAAACCACCTTCGCGCAGATTATTGCCACCGAAATCGGCCTGCCAGCGGCCAATATCAAGGTGGAGGAGGGCAATACCGACACCGCACCTTATGGTTTGGGCACCTATGGCTCGCGTTCAACGCCGGTTGCCGGCGCGGCCATTGCCATGGCGGCCCGCAAAATCAAGAATAAGGCGCAGATGATCGCGGCCTACCTTCTGGAAGTGCATGAGGGTGATCTGGAATGGGATATTGACGGCTTCCGCGTCAAGGGTCTGCCGGAAAAGTCCAAATCCATGAAGGATATCGCATGGGTGGCTTATAATGCGCCTCCTCCGGGCATGGAGCCCGGTCTGGAAGCGGTGAGCTATTATGACCCGCCGAACATGACCTATCCTTTCGGCGCTTATTTCTGCGTGATGGATATTGATGCCGATACGGGCGTTGCCAAAACCCGCCGCTTCTATGCGCTGGACGATTGCGGCACCCGCATCAACCCGATGATCATCGAGGGGCAGGTGCATGGCGGCCTCACCGAGGCCTTCGCCGTGGCGATGGGTCAGGAGATTGCTTATGACGAGGACGGCAACGTCAAGGGCGCAACCCTGATGGATTTCTTCCTGCCGACCGCAGTGGAAACCCCGCATTGGGAAACCGACCACACCGTCACCCCTTCGCCGCATCACCCGATTGGCGCCAAGGGTGTGGGCGAAAGCCCGCATGTGGGCGGCGTACCCTGCTTCTCCAATGCAGTGAATGATGCCTTCTCCTTCCTGGGGTCGCGTCATATCCAGATGCCGCATGATGCCTGGCGCATCTGGCAGGCGGCTGAAAATCTGGGTCTGCATAAATGAAAACGGCGCAGTCCTCCGGCGACAAGGTGCTGATGCACCGCGATTCTATTGCCGGACGGCTGGCAGAGGCGGGCTATGTCGCAGACAGCGGCATAGCCACCGCCCTCTGGCTGATGGACAGATTGCAGCGCCCGCTGCTGCTGGAAGGTGAGGCGGGCGTTGGCAAAACCGAGGTGGCCAAGGCGCTGGCCTCTCTGCATGGCAGCGAGCTGATCCGCCTGCAATGTTATGAGGGGCTGGATCAGTCCGCCGCTCTCTATGAATGGAACTACCAGCGCCAGCTGCTGGCGATCAAGGCGCGTGAAGGGTCGGGGGAAGACGCGAGCCGCATTGAGGCGCAGATTTTTTCCGAAACCTATCTGCTGGAGCGCCCGCTGCTGGCCGCGATCCGCCGCGAAACAGCGCCGGTGCTCCTCATTGACGAAATCGACCGCGCCGATGAGGAGTTCGAGGCGTTTTTGCTGGAATTGCTGTCGGATTTTCAGGTCACCATTCCTGAAATGGGCACCATCAAAGCCACCAGCATTCCGCGTGTGATTCTCACCTCCAATGGCACCCGCGAATTGTCCGACGCGCTGCGGCGGCGCTGCCTCTATCATTATGTCGATTTTCCCACCATCGACCGCGAGGTGCGGATTATTCTGACCCGCCTGCCGCAGATTGAGCACACATTGGCGCATGAAATTGCCCATGTGGTGCAGGCTTTGCGCAAAGAGGAGCTGCGCAAGGTGCCCGGCGTGGCCGAAACGCTGGACTGGGCCGCCAGCCTCATGGGGCTGGATATGAAGCATCTCAGGGACAGTCCCGAGGCCGTGCACGCCACCTTGATCTGCCTGCTCAAGACTCATGAGGACAGGGCGCGTATGTCGCCCGAAGTGGTCAACCGGCTGATTGATTTTGAAATCAACGAGACGGTGGCGGTGCCATGAACGCGCCTGCCGTGCAGGACATGGCCTATGACAACAGCGCGCCGGTGGCGCGTATGGTGGCTTTTGTTCGTGTGCTGCGCGACAATGCGTTTCATATTGGCATTGCCGAGGCGCGCGACGCGGTTCGGATTCTGGCGACGCCGGTGGCCCGCCAGCCGCGCCATCTGCGTGAGGCGCTCAAAGCCTTATGCTGCACCACCCATACGGACTGGCAAAAATTTGACCGGCTGTTTGATGCGTTTTTTCTGGACAAGGGCATGAAAACCGCTGTTCGGCTGGTGGGCGTGCCCGAGCAGAACAATCGTCCGAGGCGGCACTTTGGCGAAAGCGGTGTCACACAAAAAGGCTCTGATCCCGACAGCATCACCCGTGGCAATGATGACTCGGGCGACAATCCGGCGGATGGTTTAGGGCGCAAGATGCAGGCCTCGCGCAATGCCGCGACCCAGACCAAAGACCTGCGTAAAATTGTTGATCCGGATGAAATTGCCAGAGCCAAGGCGCTGGCCGAGCGTCTCGCCCATGCCATGCGGGCCCGGCTGACCCGCCGGATGCGCGCCCGCGCCAAAGGCCAGCGGCTGGATTTGCGCCGCACCATCCGCGCCAGCATCAGTCAGGGTGGTGAGCCGGTGAATTTGCTCTGGCGGCAGCGCAAGCCAAAGCCGCTGCGGCTGGTGGTTTTGCTGGATGCCTCCGGCTCAATGGAACTTTATGCGCCGTTTTTCATTCGTTTCATGCATGGTGTGGTGGATTGCTTCCGCGAGGCGGAGGCCTTTTTGTTTCACACGCGGCTGGTGCATATTGCCGCTGCGCTGCGCGACCGCAACCCCACCCGCGCCATTGAGCGCCTTGGATTGATGGCGCAGGGCATGGGTGGTGGCACCAAAATCGGCGGCAGTCTGGCCGATTTCAACCTCTGGCACGCCAGACGTGTTGTGCATTCGCGCACCTGCGTGATGATTATGTCTGATGGCTATGACACGGGTGAAGCGGGTGTGCTGGGGCGGGAGATGAAGCGCCTGCGCCAGCGTTGCAAGCGGATTGTCTGGCTCAATCCGATGATGGGCTGGGACAATTACGAACCCACCGCGCGCGGCATGAGCGAGGCCATGCCCTTTATCGATCTGTTTGCGCCTGCGCACAATCTGGAGAGTCTGGCCGCTCTCGAACCCTATCTCGCCCGTATCTGAGGAGGATGTGATGAACTCCAACACTGAAATTCTCGATCTTGTCTCTGCGCTCAAGGCCAAGGGGGAAGCCTTCGCTCTGGCCACCGTAGTGCGCACTGTGTCCGTCACAGCGGCCAAGGCGGGGGCCAAGGCCGTGATCGGTATGGATGGTTCGATTTCCGAGGGTTGGATTGGCGGCGGCTGCGCCCGTGCCGCCGTGCTTAAAATCGCCCGCGAGGTGATGGCCGATGGCCAGCCGCGTCTCGTTTCCATCCAGCCGGAGGCGGAGCTCAATGGTTTGGGTGTTCAGCCCGGCGAGGAGAAAAACGGCGTGCGTTTTGCCCGCAATATGTGCCCCAGTCAGGGCACAATGGATATTTTTATTGAACCTGTGCTGCCCAAACCGCAGCTTATCATTTGCGGCTCCAGCCCTGTGGCGGTGGCGCTGGCTGAACTGGCGCCAAAACTCGGCTATCAGCTTGTGGTCTGCGCGCCCGCGCCAGAGCAGGCGCAATTTGCGCAAGCCGACCGCCGTATCGAGGGCTATGCGCTGAATTTGGATCAGGATGGGCAACGCTTTGTCATTGTGGCCACGCAGGGGCGCGGCGACGAAATGGCCCTGCGCGCGGCACTGGCGATGGATGCCGATTATACGGCCTTTGTCGGCAGCTTCAGAAAGGTTGCCGCCCTGAAAGCCAAGCTGGTGGCTGATGGCGTGGAACCGGCCAAATTTGACACCTTACACGCCCCCGCCGGACTGGATCTGGGGGCAATCACGCCGGATGAAATCGCGCTGTCCATTTTTGCGCAAATTCTGCAATTCCGGCGTCAACATACAACCCAAGCATAAGATATAATAGGGAGTTTTTTTCATGGATATGAGCGGTTCACAGCGAATTGAGGCCTCACGCGAGCAGGTTTGGCACGGGCTGAATGATCCTGAGGTATTGAAAGCCAGCATTCCGGGCTGCGACTCACTGGAAAAACTGAGCGATACGGAAATGACAGCAACAGTCACGCTGAAGGTTGGGCCGGTGAAGGCTTCCTTCAAAGGGCATGTCACCCTGTCGGATATGGACCCGCCCAACAGCTATAAAATCACTGGCGAGGGCAGCGGCGGTCTGGCCGGTTTTGCCAAGGGCGGCGCAACCGTGCGTCTGGAGGCGGATGGAGAGGCGACCATTCTGCATTACGAGGTTCAGGCGCAGGTGGGCGGCAAGCTGGCGCAGCTTGGCGGCCGGTTGATTGATGCTACGGCCAAGAAACTGGCAGGCGAATTTTTCAATAAGTTTGGCGCGACATTTGCCCCCGCTGCCCCCGCCGAGGCCGCGCCTGAAAAAACAGGCTGGTTCAAGAAGGTGTTCAGCTCAGGTGCCGCCGCGCTGGTGCTGATGGGCGGCTTGCTTCTGCCCGAATGCTGCCTGAATGGCAGCCATCTGCATCTTGATCAAGCCTCGGCCTTTCCGATTTGCCGGTCTCTGGCGCATGAAGGCTAAGCATCGGCTTGATGTGAAATAATGCAAAAGCGCATTGCAGATGAAGCGCTCCGTAAAGGTTGTTATGTCGGCGGCTTTCATTATATGAAATATTCATGATGAACGCAGCTTGACATAACAATCTGCAAAATACGGGAATTTGCCATGTCTATTCGTCCTGTCCGGCATATATCAGGTACAACTCCCACTCTGGAAGGGGCGGGGGTTCAGTTGCAGCGCGTGTTCGGTTTTGGCGACACAAGCCTCACCGACCCGTTTTTGATGATGGATGATTTTCGCAATGACCGCCCGCAGGATTATCTGAAAGGGTTTCCCTGGCATCCGCATCGCGGTATTGAAACCATCACTTATGTGTTGGCGGGCACGGTTGAGCATGGCGACAGCCTCGGCAATCGCGGCACGCTTGGCGCTGGTGATGTGCAATGGATGACCGCCGGTTCCGGCATTATGCATCAGGAAATGCCCAAAGGCGACACACAGGGGCGGATGCACGGGTTCCAGCTTTGGGCCAATCTGCCCTCACGCCTGAAAATGACCGACCCGCGCTATCAGGATGTGCGCTCAACCGATATTCCTGAAATTCTCGAAGATGACGGCACGCGGGTGCGTGTGGTGGTGGGCTCCTTCTGGGGCAAGACCGGCCCGGTGGATGGCATTGCTGCCGATCCGCAATATCTGGACATTTATGTGCCGCCGAACAAGCGCAAAACCTTTCCTGTGGACACATATCGTTCAGCCTTCGCCTATATTTTTGAAGGGTCCGCGACATTCCGCGATGCGTCCAAACCCTTTGGCGTGCTGGTGGAAAAGGAAGTCAATGGCGAGGAGATTCATCTGCGCGATATGAGTGGCAACCGCACGCTGGTGGTGTTTGGCAGCGGGGACGAGGTTGTCGTGCAGGCCGGTGAACAGGGTGTGCGTTTTCTGCTGGTGTCCGGCGCGCCGCTTAAAGAGCCTGTGGCCTGGCATGGCCCGATTGTAATGAACACGCGGGCGGAACTGATGACCGCCGTCAAGGAACTTCAGGCGGGCACATTTATTAAAAAAAGCGCCGCAATGGGCTGAGGGGGCAACGCCCGTCATAGCCTGCATACGAAACCGAAGAAGCCATCCATGAAAAATGGATGGCTTCACTTCGTTTGAAAAGACGGTGTGCGCTTTTACACACCCTCTTTTCTCTCTCCCCGTCATCCTGAGGAGGCCGTAGGCCGTCTCGAAGGATGTCGGGGAGAAGGAACACTCACAAGGAATGTTTGTCTAAAAACATCATGCTCTGGCCTCAGACGAGGTCAAAGCGATCCGCATTCATCACCTTCGTCCATGCCGAGACAAAGTCGCAGACAAAGGCCGAATGCGCATCGTCACAGGCATAAACCTCGGCTATGGCGCGCAGCTGAGAATTCGAGCCGAAAACCAGATCAACGCGCGTGCCGGTCCATTTGACGGCACCGGTTGTGCGGTCGCGCCCCTCAAACACATCTGCAGCCTTCGAGACCGGTGTCCACACGGTCTGGATGTCGAGCAGATTCACCAGAACGTCATTGGTGAGGGCCTCTGGCCGCTTAGTGAACACGCCATGCTGAGACTGGCCGACATTGGCATTGAGCGCGCGCAGGCCCGCCACAAGCACAGTCATTTCCGGCGCGGTCAGGGTCAGGAGCTGCGCCTTGTCCAGCAGCATTTCTTCGGCTGAAACACTATAGGCAGCTTTCTGATAATTGCGGAACCCGTCGGCTTCCGGCTCCAATACAGCGAAGGAGTCGATGTCCGTTTGGTCCTGCGTGGCATCCATGCGGCCCGGAGTGAACGGCACCTCGATCGCCTGTCCGGCATTTTTGGCCGCCTGCTCAATGGCCGCGCAGCCGCCCAGCACGATAAGGTCTGCAAGCGAGACTTTTTTGCCGCCTGATTGCGCGGCATTGAAGTCCTGCTGAACCGTCTCAAGCACGATCAGTGCCTTGGCCAGTTCCGCGGGTTCATTCACAGCCCAGTCCTTTTGCGGCGCAAGGCGGATGCGTGCGCCATTGGCACCGCCGCGCTTGTCCGAACCACGGAAGGTGGAGGCGGAGGCCCATGCCGTTGCCACAAGACGGGAAATCGACAGGCCAGAGGCCAGAATTTTGGCCTTGAGGGCGGCAATGTCCTTGTCGTCAATCAGCGGGTGATTGACTGCAGGAATCGGATCCTGCCAGATCAGATCCTCAGCAGGCACCTCCGGCCCGAGATAGAGCGCTTTTGGCCCCATGTCGCGGTGGGTGAGCTTGAACCAGGCTTTGGCAAACACATCGGCAAATTCAGCCGGATTCTTGTGGAAACGGCGTGAAATCGGCTCATAGATCGGGTCAAACCGCAAAGCCAGATCGGCTGTGGTCATCATTGGCGCATGTTTGATCGCCGGATTATGCGCATCAGGAATGAGGCCGGATTCGGGCACATTCTTGGCGCGCCACTGGTGGGCACCTGCCGGGCTTTTCACCAATTCCCATTCATAGCCGAACAATGTGTCGAAATAGCCATTGTCCCATTGGGTGGGGTTGGGTTTCCATGCGCCCTCAATACCGCTGGTGATGGTGTCAATGCCTTTGCCGCTGCCGAAGGCATTTTTCCAGCCCAGCCCCTGTTCCTCAATGGCTGCGCCTTCCGGTGCGGGGCCGACGAGGGCCGCATCGCCCGCGCCATGCGCCTTGCCGAAGGTGTGGCCGCCAGCAACCAGAGCAACGGTTTCCTCGTCATTCATCGCCATGCGGGCAAAGGTTTCGCGGATGTCGCGGCCAGAGGCCACCGGATCAGGATTGCCGTTCGGCCCTTCCGGATTGACATAGATCAGGCCCATCTGCACGGCTGCGAGCGGATTTTCAAGCTCGCGGTCGCCGGTGTAGCGCTTGTCGCCCAGCCATGTGTCCTCATTGCCCCAGTAAATATCTTCCTCAGGTTCCCAGACATCGGCGCGGCCACCACCAAAACCAAAGGTTTTGAAACCCATGGATTCCAGAGCACAGTTTCCGGCCAAGATCATCAGGTCGGCCCAGGAGAGCTTATGGCCATATTTCTGCTTGATCGGCCAGAGCAGGCGGCGGGCCTTGTCGAGATTGCCATTGTCCGGCCAGCTGTTGAGCGGGGCAAAGCGCTGTGTGCCGGAGCCTGCGCCGCCACGGCCATCGCCGGTGCGATAGGTGCCGGCGCTGTGCCAGGCCATACGGATGAAGAGCGGGCCGTAATGCCCCCAGTCCGCCGGCCACCAGTCTTGCGAAGTGGTCATCAGCGTGAAAATATCAGCCTTCACCGCATTGAGATCGAGTGTTTTGAAGGCCTTGGCATAATTAAAGGAAGGGCCCATCGGGTTGGAGAGGGCGGAATGCTGGTGCAGAATTTTCAGGTTGAGCTGGTTCGGCCACCAGTCACGATTTGACTTCACCCCGGCGGCTGTATGTTTGGGCGACCCGTGCATGACAGGGCATTTGCTGGCATTTTCGGCATTATTCTCGGCCATAGTTTTCTCCGATGGGGGTTAAAAACAGAAATGCAGATTCAGGCGCCCTGCGCCGCTATCTGCCTTGTGAAATTCTAGCATAGGCAGGCGATGTGTTTAAGGTGAATTTACATAGTCAGCGATAATCTCTTAACTTAATCTCGTCATCTTACGTTGATCGCACCCGTCTGGATGACGTTCGCTTTGCGAATTGGCAACAGAATGAATCCGTTTGGCGCTCCGGCGTTCGTTTTGGTGCAATCATGTTGGACAAGATAAATTGATTGCGGCTATGTGTGCGCAATTTCATGGAGTGGATGAATGGCCCGCAATTCTGACAGTCAGACCCTTCGCCTCGATGATGCCGCGCGGGCGGGCTGGCTTTATTATGTTGCGGGCAATACGCAGGATGAAATTGCCCGTAAAATGCAGATTTCGCGCCAGTCTGCCCAGCGCCTTGTGGCTATTGCCATCAGCGAAAAACTGGTGAAGGTGCGCCTTGACCACCCCATAGCCCGCTGTCTTGATTTGTCCGAGGCGTTGAAAGACCGTTTCGGCCTGCGCTTTTGCGAGGTTACACCCAGCGATCCGGAAAGTCATTCCACCACGCTGGGCATTGCCAATGCGGCAGCGGCTGAACTGGAGCGTTATCTGACGCGCAAAGAACCCGTGATTATCGCCATGGGTACCGGCGAGGAACTGCGTGCAACAGCCGAACAACTGCGGTCAATGGACTGTCCGCAGCATAAATTGGTGTCACTGGTTGGGAATATTGCCTCTGACGGATCGGCCTCTTTGCTGGACGCGGTCAGCCGCGCGGCGGAAATCGTGCGCGCACCTTATTATCCTATGCCCTGCTCGGTGATTGCCGCCTCAAAATCTGAACGCGATGCGGTGGTGTCGCAACGCCACATCCGTCAGGTGATTGAACTGGCCCATTCCGCCGATGTCACATTTGTCGGCATAGGCTCGATGGTGGAGGATGCCCCCCTTGTCAAGGACGGCTTTGTCACAGCCTCCGAAATGCGCGCCATGATGGCGCTGGGCTCTGCCGGTGAAATTGTGGGCTGGGCCTATGATGACGCAGGCAATCTGATCAAAGGGCTGACAAATGATCGGGTGATTGGCGCGCCTCCAACCCAAAATGCTAAAACAAATGTCATCGGTGTGTCGATGGAGCCGGGACGTTTGCGGGCCATTCGCGCGGCCATGAAAGGCCATCTGATCAACGGCCTGATCACCAATGACGCGATGGCGGAAAAATTGCTCAAACCAACACGCTGAAATCCGGCGGATTTAGAGTCTGTTGCTTTTAAACGCAAACGTCTCCCTCTCCCTGCGTGCGGGGAGAGGGGGGTGAGGAGCATTTGATAATCCCAAGCCCCTCATCTTAGTCCTTCTCCCTGTTGATCCTTCGAGACGGCCTACGGCCTCCTTAAGGTGACGGGGAGAAGGAACGCTCACAGCATGTTTCCACCTAAAAACAACAAACTCTAGCCCATTTTTGTTGTGCGCGCCGGCTCGCGGGATAGACCGGTTTTTCGCTGAGGAATGAATTTGACCTGCTTTTGGTCATTTGCCCACCGGCTTGACAAATGCCCTGATTGTGCCAGTATATCCTTAATGAAGCATCTGATCGGGTGCGGGGGCCGGCAGATAGGTTGTGGGATCCGAAACGATCCGCACAAACCCCCGCGAGGAAACGGACCATCCTTTCGCTCAAAGCGAGGGGAGGTTATTAGTGGGGAACGGCAATGAAATCATTATTTTACAAGACCGGACTCGGCGTAAGCCTGTCCGCCTTGGTTGCTACAGCTGCATTCGCTGAAACCAAGCTTACAATCGCCACTGTCAACAATGGTGATATGATCCGTATGCAAAAGCTGACCGATGATTTTACGGCAGCAAATCCAGACATTAAGCTGGAATGGGTCACTCTCGAAGAAAACGTGCTGCGCCAGAAGGTGACAACCGATATTGCCACCAAGGGCGGCCAGTTCGACGTTCTCACCATCGGCACCTATGAAGTGCCGATCTGGGCGAAAAAAGGCTGGCTCGTAGCTCTTGATGGCTTGGGCAAGGATTATGACACCGACGACTTGCTGCCCGCCATTCGTGGTGGCCTTTCGATGGATGGCAAGCTCTATGCCGCGCCTTTCTATGGCGAAAGCTCGATGGTCATGTATCGCAAGGACCTGATGGACAAGGCCGGGCTGAAAATGCCTGAGGCGCCAACATGGGAATTTATCGGCAAGGCCGCACGCGCCATGACCGACAAGTCCAATGAGGTTTATGGTGTGTGCTTGCGCGGCAAGGCAGGCTGGGGCGAGAACATGGCCTTCCTGTCGGCAACCGCCAATTCGTTCGGCGCGCGCTGGTTTGATGAAAAATGGGCACCGCAGTTCAATCAGCCGGAATGGAAGTCCACCATGGCCTTCTATCTTGACCTGATGAAGGATGCCGGCCCTCCGGGCGCTTCGTCAAATGGCTTCAACGAAAATCTTGCTCTGTTCAATGCCGGCAAGTGCGGCATGTGGATTGACGCCACTGTTGCGGCCTCATTCGTCACCAATCCGAAGGATTCGAAGGTTGCGGATAAGGTTGGCTTCGCCCTTGCGCCGGACAATGGCCTTGGCAAGCGTGGCAACTGGCTGTGGGCATGGTCTCTGGCTGTTCCGTCGGGCTCGAAAAAGACCGAAGCTGCACAGAAGTTTGTGTCCTGGGCCACCAGCAAGCATTATCTTGATCTCGTAGCGTCTAAAGAAGGCTGGGCAAACGTGCCTCCGGGCACCCGCACCTCGCTGTATAAGAACCCTGAATATCTGAAGGCTGCGCCTTTCGCCCAGATGACACTGGACTCGATCAACTCGGCTGATCCTATTCACCCGACCGTCAAGCCTGTGCCTTATGTGGGTGTGCAGTTTGTGGCCATTCCTGAATTTCAGGGCATTGGCACCAGCGTAGGCCAGATTTTCTCGGCGGCTCTGGCTGGCACCAAGACACTTGATCAGGCCCTTGCCGAAGCGCAGGAGCTGACCACCCGCGAAATGACCAAAGCGGGCTATATCAAGTAAGCATTGACACTTTAAGATGAGCTGAGGCTGCCCTGCCCATGGGTTTGGGCAGCCTCTTACTCCACTTCAATGTTCCGCATGTGCGCAACGAAGAGATGTTCACGGTCATGGCTACTCAACATACCCGATGGATCGGCAGGCTGGCCGTAGCGCCTTCAGTGCTCGTGCTCTTTCTCTGGATGATCGTGCCGCTGGTCATGACATTATGGTTTTCGGTTCTGCGGTATAATCTGCTGGATCCGGACACTGAAGCCTTCGTTGGGGTTTTGAATTATCGTTATTTTCTCAGTGATCCGGTGTTTCTGGACGCTGTCGGCAATTCGCTGAAGCTGGTTTCGGCGGTTCTTGTCATTTCCATCGGCGGCGGCACACTGCTGGCTCTGCTGCTGGATCAGCCGGTCTGGGGCTCCGGACTGGTGCGCATCATGGTGATTGCGCCGTTTTTTGTCATGCCGACCGTCAGCGCGCTGGTGTGGAAAAACCTGCTGATGAATCCGGTCTCGGGTCTGCTGGCCTGGATAATGAAATCCGTTGGCCTGACGCCGATTGACTGGTTTGCCCAGGCGCCGCTTACCGCTGTCATCATCATGGTGGCCTGGCAATGGCTGCCCTTCGCCACCCTGATTTTGCTTACCGCCCTGCAATCCCTCGATGAAGAGCAAAAGGAAGCGGCGGAGATGGATGGGGCAAAGCCCATTCCCTATTTCTTTTTTATTGTGCTGCCGCATCTGGCGCGCCCCATGACTGTTGTCATTCTGATTGAGACGATTTTTCTGCTCAATGTGTTTGCCGAGATTTATGTCACGGGCTCCGGCGGGCCGGCGGGCAATCTGCCTTATCTTGTGTATTTTCAGGGTCTGTTAAATTTTGATATTGGCGGTGCATCGGCAGGCGGCATTGTCGCGGTGGTTCTGGCCAATATTGTTGCGATCTTCCTGATGCGGATGATCGGCCGGACGTTGGAGGACTAACGGCATGGCACGCGCATATACGATGAAACGACGGGTGATTGCCACAGCACTGGCGTGGATCTTCGCTTTTCTGATTTTCTTCCCGATTTTATGGACATTTCTCACCAGCTTCAAAACAGAGCTTGAGGCTTTTTCGCTGCCGCCCAAATTCATCTCCTTTCACTGGACGCTGGAAAATTTTGTCATCGTGCAGGAGAGGTCAAATTATCTGCGCTTTGCCGCAAATTCGATTATTCTCTCGCTGGGCTCCTCGCTGATTGCGTTGATGTTTGCGGTTCCTGCGGCATGGGCAATGGCCTTTGCGCCGGGCAAGCGCACCAAAGACCTGATGATGTGGATGCTGTCCACCAAGATGATGCCGCCGGTGGGGGCGCTGATTCCGGTCTATCTTATCTTCCGGGACATGGGCATTCTCGACTCGCGCGGCGGTTTGATGGCCGTGCTGTTTTTGATGAATCTGCCGATCGTGGTCTGGATGCTGTTCAGCTATTTCAAGGAAATTCCGGGTGAAATTCTGGAGGCCTGCCGCATGGACGGGGCATCGCTGTGGAAGGAGCTTGTGTTTGTTCTGGCGCCCATGGCTGTGCCCGGTATTGCCTCGACATTGCTGCTCAATGTCATTCTGGCATGGAACGAGGCGTTCTGGACGCTGAATCTGACAACATCGGATGCTGCGCCCCTCACAGCCTTTATCGCGTCTTATTCCAGCCCTGAGGGGCTGTTCTGGGCCAAATTATCGGCCGCCTCCACAGTTGCCATTGTACCAATTCTTGTTCTGGGATGGTTTGCACAAAAGCAGCTTGTTCGGGGCCTTACCTTCGGAGCGGTAAAATAATGGGCGCTATCTCACTCAAACATATCCGCAAGCAGTTCGGTGAAGCTGTTGTGATTCCGGATGTTAATCTGGATATTCAGGACGGCGAATTCATTGTGTTTGTTGGCCCGTCGGGCTGCGGCAAATCCACGCTTTTGCGGCTGATTGCCGGGTTGGAAGATGCAAGCGCCGGCCATATTTTCATTGATGGTGCCGATGCTGTTGACCTGCCGCCCTCCAAGCGTGGCCTGTCGATGGTGTTCCAGTCCTATGCGCTTTATCCGCATATGAGCGTGCGCAATAATATTGCCTTCGGCCTGAAAATGGCCGGTATGCCCAAGCAGGACATTGCCGCAAAGGTCACCAAAGCGGCAGAGCTGCTCAATCTGACCGAATATCTTGACCGCAAACCGCGTAATCTTTCGGGGGGCCAGCGTCAGCGCGTGGCCATTGGCCGGGCGATTGTGCGCCAGCCCAAGGCCTTTTTGTTTGACGAGCCCTTGTCCAATCTCGATGCGGCGCTGCGGGTGCAGATGCGGCTGGAAATCATGCAGCTTCACCAGTCCCTGAAAGCCACGATGATTTATGTCACGCATGATCAGGTTGAGGCCATGACCATGGCCGACCGGATTGTGGTGCTCAACAAAGGCAATATCGAGCAGGTGGGCTCACCGCTGGATATTTACAACCATCCTGATTCCGTGTTTGTCGCGGGCTTTATTGGTTCGCCGAAGATGAATTTTCTCAGCGGTGCCGCGGCAGCGCCATTCGATGCGCCCACCATCGGCATCCGTCCTGAACATATCCGGATTGCGGATGAGGCCGCCCTCTGGACAGGTGTGATTGTGTTTGCCGAACATCTGGGTGCCGATACATTCCTGCATGTAGATGCGGGCGCTGCGGGGCGTCTTGTGGTGCGCGCTGAGGGCAATTTTGCCAAAGGGGCAGGGCAGCGGGTGGGTTTGTCACCGGAGGCTGACAAGATTCATCGCTTTGACGCAGCGGGAAAGGCTATTCGCTCATGAGACTGCACAATAAGGTTGCGATTATCACCGGCGGCGCGCGCGGCATTGGCAAGGCCATTGCCGAAGGCTATGCCCGCGAGGGTGCGCGGGTCTGCATCGCCGATATTGACGAAGCCGCAGCGGCCCGCACTGCGGCGCAGATCGGCGCTGGTGCATTTGCTGTCAAACTCAATGTGACAGACACGCAATCCATTCAGCACATGGTTGAAACCGTTGAGCGCATGGCAGGCGGTATTGATATTCTGGTCAATAATGCGGCCATTTTTGACATGGGGCCGATTGTGGACATTACCGAGGCCAGCTATGACAAGATTTTTGCGGTCAATGTGAAGGGCACATTGTTCACGTTGCAGGCCGTGGCGAAAAGCATGATCGCCCGTGGCAAAGGCGGCAAGATCATCAATTTTGCCTCACAGGCCGGACGGCGCGGCGAGGCGCTGGTTGCGGTCTATTGCGCCTCGAAAGCGGCGGTGATTTCGCTGACGCAATCGGCGGGGCTGGACCTCATCCGGCACGGGATCAATGTCAACGGCATTTCGCCCGGCGTGGTGGATACGCCCATGTGGGACGAGGTGGATGCCCTGTTTGCCAAATATGAGAATCGTCCTCTGGGCGAGAAAAAACGTCTTGTCGGCGAAGGCGTGCCTTTTGGCCGCATGGGCAAGCCGGAGGATCATGTGGGCTGTGCCATATTTTTAGCCAGCTCTGAAAGTGACTATGTCGTCGCGCAAACCTATAATGTAGATGGTGGACAATGGATGAACTGATCAACGCCCGCCGGGCCCATCCGCTCAATCTGGCAGCTCTTGAAACATTGCCCGCCGGAATAAGAAAGCCGTCCTACCGGCGCTCGGACCTCACGCCCGGCATTGTTCATTTCGGTGTCGGCAATTTTCACCGCGCCCACATGGCTGTCTATCTGGATGAGCTGTTTTCAATGGGCTTGAACCATGACTGGGCCATCATCGGGGCTGGTCTGCTGCCGTCCGACGCCATCATGCGCGAACGTTTGAAGTCTCAGGATTATCTCACGGTAATCGTCGAGCAGGACGCAAATGTGAGTGAGGCGCGGGTGATTGGCCCGATGATTGACTTTGTTGCCTCCGATGACCGCGCTTCGCTGTTGTCCTGGCTGGGCAATCCGGCCATCCGCATTGTCTCCTTGACCATTACCGAAGGGGGCTATTTCATCAATCCGGCAACCGGAACCTTCGATCTTGCCCATCCGGATATTGTGCATGATGCTGCGCATCCTGACGCGCCCAGAACAGTTTTCGGCTGCATTCTGGCGGGGCTGCGGCTGCGCCGCGACAAAGGGCTTGCCCCGTTCACCGTCATGTCCTGCGACAATGTTCCGCATAATGGTGTTGTGACCAAAAATGCCGTGGCAGGCCTTGCCGCCCTGTCTGATCCTGACTTTGCCGCATGGATTGAAACCAATGTGAAGTTTCCCAATGCGATGGTTGACCGGATCACACCCGCCACCACTGATCGTGAGCGCGACATTGTGGCCGCACGTTTCGGCCTTGCCGATGCGTCGCCGGTTTTTTGCGAAGAATTCCGGCAATGGGTGGTTGAGGACCATTTCACGGCAGGCCGCCCCGCTTTCGAAAAAGTGGGCGTGACCTTTGTCGAGGACGTCTCCCCCTTTGAAACCATGAAAATTCGTATTCTCAATGGCGGGCACGCGATTATTGCCTATCCGGGGGGCTTGCGCGACATTCATTTTGTTCATGAGGCTATGGAAGACCCGCAGATTCGCGCCTTTCTCGATAAAATTGAGCAAAATGAGATCATTCCTATCGTGCCGCCTGTGCCCGACACCCGCCTTCAGGACTATTATGCCCTGATTGTCCGCCGGTTTTCCAATCCCACGATTGGCGATACGATCCGTCGCTTGTGCCTTGATGGCTCCAACCGTCAGCCGAAATTTATTGTGCCGAGCATTGCCGATGCCATAAGGGCAGGGCGTCAATTTGAGGGTCTTGCCCTCGAATCCGCGCTCTGGTGCCGCTATTGCTATGGCGTGAGCGAAAACGGCGAGGTCATTGCCCCCAATGATCCGAATTGGGAGCGCCTGCAAGCCTTTGCCCGCCGCGCCAAGGACGAGCCGCTGGCCTGGCTGGAGATGGAGGATGTTTACGCAACCATCTCAGCCCATCCCGAATTCCGCACCCAATTTGCCGCTAAGCTGCGCGCAATCTGGAAGGACGGTTCTGTTGCGGTGATCAATGCGTATCTGGGCCAGTAACAGGCGGTAAGAGCGGGCTTTTTAAATCTGCAAGGTTCTAGAGTCTGTTGCATTTTTGGAACCGGCTCCCTCACCCCATCCTTCGAGACGGCCTAAGGCCTCCTCAGGATGAGGGGATGGACGGCCTACGGCCTCCTCAGGATGACGGGGAGAAGGAACGTTCAAACTGCGTTTCCACCTCAAAATCGCAGGCTCTGAATGTAAAAAACGGCACAATCCCCTATGGACTGCGCCGTTTTTAAATAGCCTTCCTTGCCGCCGTTGCTCTGGTGTGCCTCTTTTCGTTTTGATCGAGCAAAACGCCGTCGCACTTTGTGCGAACGAGCCACCTCACAATCGTCCTCCCGTGACTTGGACTGCATCGAGCTTCCGCTATCTTCCCTAGCGGGAGCCGCATTTAATGCGTCACAAAGCTAGCGCAGAGTTTTTCGTTTGTCACCTGTTATGTCCCTTTTTTGTCACATTTTTTAGCAAAATATTCTATTGCGGTGCACAATGATGCTATTCTGGGCAAATATTCGAATATGCTTGCAAAATGTCTGAATTCATGTGTTTTTTCGCATTAATTCAATAGAGCCTATGTGCCCGCGTGGCCGGCTCAGGTTGATTGGTTTGGTTTGGCTCTCTTTGGTGGTGATTCAATGCGTCTTTCCCGTTATTTTATGCCTGTTTTACGTGATAACCCCAAGGAAGCGGAAATTGTTTCGCATCGCCTGATGCTGCGCGCGGGTATGATCCGGCAGGAATCGTCCGGCATTTATGCCTGGCTGCCGCTGGGACTGCGCGTTCTGACCAAAATTAATGCCATCATCCGTGAGGAGCAGAATCGTTCCGGCGCGATTGAGCTGTTGATGCCGACCATTCAGTCTGCCGAGCTGTGGCGCGAATCAGGCCGTTATGACGATTACGGCAAGGAAATGTTGCGTATAAAAGACCGTGGCGAGCGGGAAATGCTGTTTGGCCCGACCAATGAGGAAATGATCACCGAAATTTTTCGTGGTTCGGTGCATTCCTATAAAGACCTGCCGCTGAACCTCTACCATATTCAGTGGAAATTTCGTGACGAGGTTCGCCCGCGTTTTGGCGTGATGCGTAGCCGCGAGTTTCTGATGAAGGATGCCTATTCCTTTGACCTGACACAGGCCGGCGCTGTCCACAGCTACAACAAGATGTTTGTGGCCTATCTGCGCACCTTTGCCCGACTTGGCCTGAAAGCCATTCCCATGGTGGCGGATACCGGCCCCATTGGTGGCAATCTGAGCCATGAATTCATCATTCTGGCGTCCACCGGCGAGAGCGAGGTGTTCTGCCATAAGGATTATCTCGAATTTACCCCGCCACCCGAAGATATTGATTTTGACAATGCCGAAGCCTGTCAGGCCGTTGTCGACAAATGGACATCGCTTTATTCCGCCACCAGCGAAAAGCATGATGTGGCCGCCTATGAAGCCATGCCGGATGAAGCCAAAGTGTCCGCGCGCGGCATTGAAGTCGGGCATATTTTCTATTTTGGCACCAAATATTCCGCACCGATGAAGGCCACGGTCAGTGGGCCGGACGGGGCGCAGGTGCCCGTGCACATGGGCTCTTACGGTATCGGCCCGTCGCGGCTTGTGGCCGCGCTGATCGAGGCCAATCATGATGAGGCCGGCATTATCTGGCCGGAGGCCATCGCGCCCTTCCGCATTGGTATTGCCAATCTCAAGGTGGGGGACGCCAATACGGACGCGGTCTGTGCCGATCTTTACGCCAAATTCACCAAGGCGGGTATTGACGTGCTTTATGATGACCGCGACGAGCGCCCCGGCGCTAAATTTGCCACAATGGATCTTATAGGTATTCCGGATCAGATTATCGTCGGGCCGAAAGGGCTGAGTGAGGGCAAGATTGAGGTGAAACACCGCCAATCCGGCGCCCGCACCCAGCTTTCGCTGGATGAAGTGTTCAATAAATTTTTGCCAAAGGCCTGACAGTCCTGATGTCCCATACTGAAACGCAAGACTCCGCACCGGATAATGTGCCGGTGCAGACACGTCCATTTGCCCCCTTCGAGTGGCTGATTGCGCTGCGTTATCTGCGCGCGCGGCGGGCGCAGAGTTTTATTTCGGTGATTGCCGGTTTTTCCTTTCTGGGCATTCTGCTCGGTGTTGCCACATTGGTTGTGGTGATGTCGGTGATGAACGGCTTTCGTAAGGAGTTGCTGGACAAAATTGTGGGCATCAATGGCCATGTCTTTTTGCAAGGTGTGGAAACGCCTCTCACCGATTTTGACGCTGTCACCGAGCGTGTGCGCCGGGTGAAGGGGGTCACGCTGGCCATTCCTATGGTGGAAGGGCAGGCGCTGGCCACCTCGCCGTTCAATTCATCCGGTGTGCTGGTGCGCGGTATCCGCGAGGCGGATGTGAAGGCCTTGCCCGGCATTTCAAACACTATCAAACAGGGCACTCTCAACGGCTTTGACGAGGGCGGCGGGGTCGCCATCGGCCAGAAGCTGGCGGATTATTTAAGCCTGCGTATTGGCGATTCTGTCACGGTGATTGCGCCAAAGGGTGCGCAAACCGCCTTTGGCACCGCGCCGCGCATCAAAGCCTATCCGGTGACGGCAATATTCCAGATCGGCATGTCCGAATTTGACTCAACCCTGCTCTATATGCCGCTGTCCGAAGCACAGGCCTTTTTCAACAAGGACAATGAGGCCACGCTGATCGAGGCCTATGTTTCCGACCCCGATCACATGGACGCCACGCGCGCCCAGCTGGACGCGGTTATGGGCCGTCCGATGATTGCCACAGACTGGCGGCAGCGCAACAAAACCTTTTTTGACGCGCTGGCGGTTGAACGCAGTGTGATGTTTCTGATTCTGACGCTGATTGTGCTGGTGGCGGCGCTCAATATTATTTCCGGCATGACCATGCTGGTGAAGGACAAGTCACATGATATTGCGATTTTGCGCACGATGGGGGCCACGCGCAACGCCATTTTGCGGATTTTCTTCATCACCGGTTCGGCGATAGGCATAACCGGAACGGTTGCGGGCCTGCTGCTGGGGCTTGTTGTGGCGCATAATCTGGAGCCGATCCGTCAGGGCCTGAACTGGATATTGGGGGCGAATCTGTTTCCTGCGGAGCTGTATTTTCTCTCGAAACTGCCGTCCGATGTTTCGGCTTCGGATGTGACCTCGGTGGCTGTTCTCTCCCTCACGCTTTCGCTGCTGGCTACACTCTATCCCGCCTGGTCGGCGGCCAAACTCGATCCGGTTGAGGCATTGCGTTATGAATGAGGCTCTGGAATATCCGGCTCTTTACCTTGATAAGGTCGAGCGCAGCTATGCGCAGGGCACAGGCACACTTGATATTTTGCGCGGTGCTGACCTCGCGCTTTGGTCAGGGCAGTCTGTGGCGCTGATCGCCCCCTCCGGAGCGGGCAAATCCACTTTGCTGCATGTGGCGGGTTTGCTTGAGAAGCCCGATGGCGGTGATGTGTTTATTGAGGGCAACCCCTCAGCCTATATGGCGGATGAGGAGCGCACCCGCCTGCGCCGCCTGAACATTGGCTTTGTCTATCAGTTTCACCATCTTCTGCCGGAATTTACCGCTGAGGAAAATGTTATGCTGCCGCAGATGATCCGTGGACTGGCCAAAAAAAAGGCCCGGGCGCGCGCCGCGCAGCTTCTGGCCTATCTGGGCCTTGAGGGGCGGCTCAAACATCGCCCCAGCGAAATGTCGGGCGGGGAGCAGCAGCGCGTGGCCATTGCCCGCGCGGTGGCCAATGCACCGCGGATTGTGCTGGCCGATGAGCCCACCGGCAATCTTGATCCGAAAACGGCAGACCATGTTTTTGCTATTTTTACAGCGCTGGTGCGCGCCTCCGGCCTTGCGGCCCTCATCGCCACGCATAATCTTGAATTGGCGGCGCGGATGGACCGGCGCGTGACCTTGCAGGACGGCATTATTGTGGAAATGGATTAGGGCGGTTGACCGCCCTCAAATTCCCGTTGTCCCAGATGTTCTAATGTTTGAGAAAATGGTTCAGAACACGGCCAAAAGGCCCGGTCATGCGCAGGCGTGCATCAGTCACGGCATAACACAGGCAATCTTCATCCGGTGAGGCAACGGGCCGGTGGTCAACCTCGGCATCAGCTATGGCAATGTCGCCGCGCCGGAAGGTTCCGTTCTGGTCAGAAAAAGCACCTTTCAAAACCAGTGTGATTTCGCTGCCCTCATGGGTGTGGGAGGGAATACGCTGCCCGGCTTTGATCCAATAGAGATTGGCCTCACAGCCGTCTTTGGCTTCAACCTCATAATCGCGAAGCCCGGGCAGGCGGCGGCGCCAGTCAATATCTTTAAGGTCTTTGCCGATAAAGTCATGCAGCGGTTTGGGAAATGCCGGATCCGCCATGACCTTGCAGGGTGCTGGCACAGGCGACGCAAACACAGCCTCCAGCATGGACTGACGGTTTCGCAGGGGCTGGGGAGGGGCGTGCTCAAGGCTTGCGCCGTTCAGGGCCTCAAGACTGGCAACAAACAAGCGATTCTGCGGCACCATGATCAGATGCGAGGCCACAAGCACATGCAGCGCAGGCGGCAGATGTCCGGCAGCATATTGCGCCAGAAGATCGTTCAGCTTAGTCTCAATGTTATGCATACCCATGTGTCTGTTCTGATGCCCGTTTGATCATCCATCATTATTACAGATGGATACGCACATATTTGAAGATTGGATCACTGTGTGGATATGGCTTAATGACAGGATTATAGCGGGTCAAGTCAAGAGGGTCTCACATGTCACAAGGATTGATCGAAGCGGCGCGTGCGAGCCTGGCCGATATTGACGCGGCGGGGTTGCGAAAACTGGAACGGCCCCTGGCCTCTGCCCAATCTGGGCATATTTCTGTTGTTAAAACAGAGGGTTATTCTGATTTTTTGAATCTGTGTGCGAATAATTATCTCGGGCTGGCCAATCATCCGCGTCTGATTGCTGCGGCGAAAGCCGCGCTGGATGACCATGGCTTCGGCATGGCCTCGGTGCGCTTTATCTGCGGCACGCAGGATCTGCATCTCACGCTGGAGCAAAAACTCAGCGCTTACCTGCAAACGGATGATTCGATTCTGTTTTCCTCCTGTTTTGATGCCAATGGCGGGGTGTTCGAGGCGCTGCTCGGCGCCGAGGATGCGGTGATTTCAGACGCGCTCAATCATGCCTCGATTATCGACGGTATTCGCCTGTGCAAGGCGCAGCGCTTTCGTTATGCCAATAATGATATGGCCGATCTGGAGGCACAACTCATAGCGTCGCAGGGCGCGCGTCACCGCCTTGTGGTCACGGATGGCGTGTTTTCCATGGACGGAATCATCGCCAATCTGCCGGCCATTTGTGATCTGGCCGAAAAATATGACGCGATGGTGCTGGTGGATGACAGCCATGCGGTGGGCTTTATGGGCGCGCGCGGGGCGGGCACGCCGGAACTTTTGGGCGTCGAGGGGCGGGTGCAGCTTCTCACCGGCACCTTCGGCAAGGCGATGGGCGGCGCTTCGGGCGGCTATGTCGCCGGGCCCAAGCCGATCATCGACCTGCTGCGCCAGAAGGCGCGGCCTTACCTGTTTTCCAATTCGCTCGCCCCGGCCATTACTGCTGCAACCATTGAGGTGATTGATATGCTGCTGGGCAGCGGTGATCTGCGCGTAAAACTGGCGCAGAACGCGGCGCGTTTTCGTGCGGGCCTGTCGGAGATGGGCTACACCCTTGTGCCGGGCCAACACCCGATTATCCCTGTCATGCTGGGCGAGGCGGGCAAGGCCACCGCACTCGCGGCCGAATTGGGGCGGCGCGGGGTCTATGTCACCGCTTTTTCTTATCCCGTTGTGCCGCATGGCAAGGCCCGCATCCGCACACAGATGAATGCGGCTCTGACGGATGAGGATATTTCTTTCGCGCTGGAGGCCTTTGCCAAGGCGGGGCGTGCACTTGGTCTTATATAGGATATTGCCATGAAATCTCTGGTCAAAGCCAAATCCGAAACCGGCCTGTGGTTGCAGGATACGCCGGTGCCCACAATCGGGCCGAATGATGTGCTGATCCGCGTGAAAAAAGCCGCCATCTGCGGCACGGATTTGCATATTTATAATTGGGACAAATGGGCGCAGGCCACCATTCCGGTGCCGATGGTGGTGGGGCATGAATATGTCGGCCATATTGCGGCGGTGGGCTCGGAGGTTGCGCATCTTCAAATAGGTGAGCGCGTTTCCGGCGAGGGGCATATTGTCTGCGGCCATTGCCGCAACTGCCGCGCCGGGCGGGGGCATTTGTGCCGCAACACTTTGGGCGTGGGCGTCAATCGTCCCGGCGCTTTTGGCGAGTTTTTATGCCTGCCCGCCAGCAATGTCTGCAAGCTGCCGGAGGCCATTTCGGACGATGTGGCGGCCATTCTCGACCCGCTGGGCAATGCGGTGCACACGGCCCTCTCGTTTGATCTGGTGGGTGAGGATGTGCTCATCACCGGCGCAGGGCCGATTGGCCTGATGGCGGTGGCTGTGGCGCGCTTTTGCGGCGCACGCTATATCGCGGTGACGGATGTCAATGATTACCGCCTTGGTCTTGCCATGCAGATGGGCGCTACGCGCACTGTGCGCGCCGACAAGGAAGACCTCAAAGAGGTGATGAAAGACATGGACATGCACGAGGGCTTTGACGTGGGGCTGGAAATGTCCGGCAATCCTTCGGCCTTGCGCGCGATGATTGCCGCCATGAACCACGGCGGTAAAATTGCGCTGCTGGGCATATTGGCCGATCAGGCGGCGATCAACTGGAATGCGGTGATTTTCAAAAGCCTGACCCTCAAGGGCATTTATGGCCGCGAAATGTATGAGACATGGTATAAAATGCTGGCCATGCTGCAATCAGGGCTGGATGTGACGCCGGTGATTACCCATCGCATTGGCTTCAGCGACTATGAGCAGGGCTTTGCCGCGCTCAATGCCGGCACCGCCTGCAAGGTGGTGATGGATCTGGCGGGGTGATTCAATACACTGACCGTCATGGCCGCGCTCGACATGCGTTGATGGAAAAGCATGGATACGCGGGTCAAGCCCGCGTATGACGCTGTAGTTTAACACACTTACCGTTGACGCTGTGTTTTGACACATTTGCCGTCATGGCCGGACTTGATCCGGCCATCCACGGCGTAAACCTTACTCCACGTCCAATTTGCGCAATGTCCAGCCCACATTGAACCAGCTGAAGCCGACAAAAATCAGGTCAATGCCCAAAAACAGCCCCAGCGTATAGAGGCTGGAGGTGGGCCACTGGCTCAAAATCATCATGCCGACCAGAATGGTGATTGCGCCGGAGAGGCCCATCAGCCCCCAGGGCGCGCCGTGGCGCATGTGGAAGCTCAGATAAATCCGCACCACACCGGCAATGGCCAATGACACGCCCAGAAACAGCGTCAGCACACCGGCGGCCAGACTGGGATTGTTGAAGGTGAGAAAACCGGCAAAGGTTGAAGCCAGTCCCAGAATGAGCCAGAAGAAAAATCCGCTCCATTGTCGCATTTGAAAGGCGACAAACACCTCGCCCAAGCCCGCCATCAGCATCATGATGCCGACATAAAACACAGTGGCCAATGTGGCGGACATGACGCTGCCCAGCGCAAATATGCCCAGAACAATCAAAAGCACGCCAAAGGCCATCAGCCAGGAGGCATGGGTTTTCAAAATAAGAACAGAGCCGTGCGGGGCAGGGCGGGGAAGTGACATGCGGAACTCCCTATGATGCTATCTATTCAATGACCACATTTGACCTGCTGCGCCATGATATAAAACAATTTTATAAAGACGCGTTTCATCAGGCGTCCACCAGATCAAGCCGTTTTTCAATTCTGTCCATTCGAGCCTCAATCCGGTCAAGGCGGCTGGACAGAGATGCGCCTTGCTGCTCAAGAATGCCCAACCGTGTTTTGACCTCTCTGTTGTCGTCACGCAGGGAGTCGATTTGCTCGGATATTCGGCGCAGATGAATCAGCACAAGATTGTCAGGTTCCATGACTTTCCCCTTTATCTTCTGCTATGAATATAAATGATTTTTGTTCTTCTGACCAGTAAACAGACCAATTATGGAGGAATGTCTAGAACAACCCCCGCGCCGCTTTAACCTCCTCGCCGATAAAATCAACAATGGTGCGGATGCGTAAAAGGTCATGGCTGTCGGCATGGGTGACAATCCAATAGGCGCGGGTGAAGGGCTGATCGGGCAGAAGGCGCACCAGATTGGCCTCCGGTTTGGCCGAATAATCATGCAAAATGCCGATGCCCGCCCCCGCCTTCACCGCCTCCAGCTGGCCCAGCGCGCTGGCACATTCAAACCGCCGGTAAGCGGGGCCAAACAACTCTGGCATGAAATTCAGCTCGGAGGAAAACAGCAGGTCGGGCACATAGGTGATCAGCCGGTGGGCTTTAAGGTCGTCAAGGCTGGACGGCGTGCCGTGCCGGCCAAGATATTCCGCCGAGGCATAAAAATGCAGGTGATAATTGGTGAGTTTTTTCACCCGAAGCCGCCCTTCCTCCGGCGGATTGATGACGATGGCAATATCCGCCTCGCGCTTCGACACAGACACCGCGCGCGGAATCGACACAAGCTGGATCGTCAGTTCAGGATAATGCGCATTGAGCTGCGCCAGGCGGCGGCTCAAAAACAGGGTGCCAAAGCCGTCGGGCGCGGCAATGCGCACCACGCCGGACAGCGCAAGATTGGCATTGCCAATGCTGTTTTGCGCGGTGACGGCCTGTGTTTCGATGTTTTCGGCGGTGTCCAGCAGGCGCGCGCCCGCTTCTGTCAGCGTATAACCCTGCGGGCGGCGCTCAAAAAGCTGTGTTTTCAGCGCGGTCTCCAGACTGGTGATGCGGCGCGAAACAGTGGCATGGTCGGTTTTCATGCGGCTGGCGGCCAGAGTCAGCGTGCCCGCCCGCGCCACACTGATGAAAAACCGCAAATCATCCCAGTTGAACTGCGCCATTTTTGTTCCTGTATTTATGCACAATGATGGAGCGAAATTGAGCATATTCGTGCGAAAATAACAATGCTAATAAAAAGCATCTCAGGGAGAGCAACATGGTCAAGGAACTTACTCATTATATCGGCGGCAAGCATGTGGCAGGCACATCAGGCCGTTTTACCGAAGCCTTCCAGCCGATGACCGGCGATGTCATCAGCAAGGTGCCGCTGGCCTCCAAGGCCGAGGTGCGCGCCTGCGTTGAAAATGCCGCCAAGGCCCAGCCCGCATGGGCCGCCACCAATCCGCAGCGCCGCGCCCGCGTCTTCATGAATTATCTGGCGCTCATCGCCAAGCATAATGACGAACTGGCCGAAATGCTGGCGCGTGAGCATGGCAAAACCATTCCCGATGCCAAGGGCGACATTCAGCGCGGCGTTGAAGTGCTCGAATTCTGCATCGGCGTACCACACCTGATGAAGGGTGAATATACGGACAATGCCGGCCCCGGCATCGACACTTATTCGATGCGCCAGTCGCTGGGTGTTGTGGCGGGCATTACCCCGTTCAACTTTCCGGCCATGATTCCGCTGTGGAAGGCTGGCCCGGCCATTGCCTGCGGCAATGCCTTTATCCTCAAGCCCTCCGAACGCGATGTTTCGGTGCCGCTGCGTCTGGCTGAACTGTTCATTGAGGCTGGTGGCCCTCCCGGCATTTTCAATGTCATTAATGGTGATAAGGAAGCCGTGGACGCGCTGCTTGATGACGCTGATGTCAAGGCCATTGGTTTTGTCGGCTCGACCCCGATTGCCGAATATATTTATGCCCGTGGTTGCGCCGCAGGCAAGCGCGTGCAGTGTTTCGGCGGCGCCAAGAACCATATGGTGATTATGCCCGATGCCGATATGGATCAGACCGTCGATGCGCTGATCGGCGCCGGTTATGGCTCGGCAGGCGAGCGCTGCATGGCGATTTCTGTGGCCGTGCCGGTGGGTGAAGGCACAGCGGATGCGCTGATGAAGAAGCTCATTCCGCGCGTTGAGGCCCTCAAGGTCGGCCCTTCCACCGACCTGACCGCCGATTACGGTCCGGTTGTGACCAAGGCCGCGCTTGAAAAAATCAAGGGCTATGTCGAAACCGGCATCAAGGAAGGCGCAAAGCTCGTTGTTGATGGTCGCGGCTTCAAAATGCAGGGCTATGAAAACGGCTTCTATATGGGCGGCTGCCTGTTCGACAATGTCACCAAGGACATGACCATTTATAAGGAAGAAATCTTTGGGCCGGTGCTCTCGGTGCTGCGCGCCAAAACCTATAAGGAAGCGCTCGACCTGTGCAACGACCATGAATATGGCAATGGCGTGGCCATTTTCACCCGTGACGGCGACACAGCGCGTGATTTTGCTTCCAAGGTGCAGGTCGGCATGATCGGGATCAACGTGCCGATTCCGGTTCCGATTGCTTATTACACCTTCGGCGGCTGGAAGCGTTCCTCCTTCGGCGATTTGAACCAGCACGGGCCCGATTCCATCCGCTTCTACACCAAGACCAAGACCATCACCTCGCGCTGGCCTTCAGGCATAAAGGATGGTTCGGAATTCAGCATTCCAACCATGAAGTAAAACGGGATTTTTCCGGCTATCATTGCATTTCGCATGATGTTCTGGCTCCGGTGCTGATCGCACCGGAGCCATTTCATTTTCAAATTCAGCTCTGGCACATGTTGTTTTGAGGTGGAAACACACTGTGAGCGTTCCTTCTCCCCGTCATCCTGAGGAGGCCATAGGCCGTCTCGAAGGATCAGCGGGGAGAAGGACAGGATGAGGGGCATAAATCATACAAATGCCCCTCACCCCACCCTCTCCCCGCCAGCAGGGAGAGGGAGACGTTTCCACCTCAAAACAGCAGGTTCTCGAATAACGGCTCTGCGCCGGCGGGCTGTGTTTCGGCCCGAAGCCGAAGGGCCATGGCCTTGAAAACGCTTGCCCAGTCGTTGCGGTCGGCCTGGCGGAACAGTTCCATGGACGGATACCAGGGGGAGTCCGAGCGGTGCATCTGCCAGCGCCATTCCGGAACATGTTTCAGCGCCACCCACACCCTGCTGCCCAATGCGCCGGCAAGATGGGCGACAGATGTATCGCAGGTGATGACCAGATCCATGTTTTTGATGATGGCGGCGGTATCGACAAAAGCGTTCGGCCCATTGTCGAAATTCTCCAGCGTTTCCACCTGAACGGTGTTTGCAAGGGCGGTCAGTTGCTCTGTTCCTGCGCCTTTTTGCAGGCTGATCAGCCTGACGCCAGAAATCTGAGCCAGCGGCGCGAGCATGTCCAGCCGGAAGGAGCGCTGCGGATCAACCTTGATATCCGCATTGCCTTGCCAGTTTATGCCGATTTTAAACCCTTGTGTGCCGATTTTATTCCGCCAGAAGGTGACGAGATCGGGCTCTGCCTGCATATAGGCCTTGGGCGCCGGAATGGTCTCTTGTCGGATTTTGAGGGCATGGGGCAGGCTGCCCAGCATGATCTGATAATCAAAGTGCTGCTGATCTTCAACAGTGTCTGTCAGGAGAAGATGGGGATGAACACTGGCCAGCAATCTGTGCATTTTCAAGGGGCAGAGAAAAGTGACGGTGGCGCCCGCGCGGATAATTTCGCTTAAAAACCGTGAAAACTGAATGATGTCACCCAAAGCATGGTCATTGATCACCAGAATATGGCTGTTTTCGGGATTTTCACCCTTCCAGACCGGCAAAGCAAACCTGAGCTGTGCCGCTGACCGGTCGCCGAGCACCCAGCGGCGTTCATAGCCTTCCCACCCCTTTTCAAAATCGCCGTGCAAGAGATATAAACATCCCCGATTGCTGATCACCTCATTGGACTCCGGCTCCAGTTTCAGCGCCTGATCGAAATAATCCATAGCCTCGGTGAAACGGCCCAACTCTTTCAATACGATGGCTTTGCCGCACAGGGCGCGGCCATAGGCCGGACGCAGCTTCAGGGCTTGGTTATAAGCGTCGAGCGCAGGCTCCAGAAGGCCCGCTTTCATCAGGGCATTGCCAAGATTGAGCGCACATTCAGGCTGGCTGCCGTCAAACCGCAGCGCCATTTGATAAGAGGCAATGGCTTCATCCAGCCGGCCCAGCTCATAAAAAGCGGCACCACGATTGATGTAAAATGCAGCCTGATCCGGCCGCGATGCAATGGCCAGATCATAACTCTGAAGCGCCTCCTCATAGCGGTTGAGATTTTGCAGAACATTGCCGCGATTGAACAGCGCTTCCGGAAAGTCTGGCCTGACATGCAGGGCCTGAGCGTAAAAGCGCAGCGCCGCATCGTAAAATCCACTTTCCTGCAAGAGAATGGCACTGGAACAGAGCGCCTCCGGAAAATCAGGACGAAGGCGAAGTGCGGCATCATAATGGCTGACCGCGTCCTGAATGCGCCCTTGCAGCTTGAACCGGTTGGCGCGTTCATAAAGAACCTCGGGCGTCGCCGGTCTGTCTCTATACCTTTGTTTTTTCATGCGGCTTATGGACATTGCGGGCACTCATCAGGCAAACCAGTTGGTTGCAGTCATATTCTATTCACGCGCATGGTCGCCGTTGAAACTGTGCAGCCTGTCCGGTTTTGCTGTGTGACGGGCGGGACTGAACAGGTAAAAGCATCTTATGATTGAATATAAATATAATGCACTTATAAAGTGTAGTCCGTTGACTCTTGAAAATACGTTAAGCTGACACGGACATCACACGTTTTATCAAGACAAAAACAGTCCACCCATGTCCGGAATGCCGGATGAGCATAAATACTGACTCAGTTGAATGGTCATTGCTGGTTTATAAACAGTCAGGCTGGTGTCAGCCTGTTGTGCGCGCAACTTCGCAGGCGCGGGGTGAAGTATTGCAGATAATTATTTTTGCACTCAATTTGTCGTTTTAATACATATATTTTCCGGCTATTGACATTTGGTCTAATGTTTTTCTGATCCGCAATTCCTTATCATTTCATCAGGTCTGCAATGCTGAAATATAATAATCCGGTTGTTTTGCTTGAAACGCGCCGTTTTGGCGATGATCGCGGCTGGTTTTCTGAAGTCTACAATGAAGCACGTTTTCATGACCTCGGCATAATGTCGCGTTTCGTGCAGGACAACCAGTCTTTGTCGCGCTTGGCGGGTACTGTGCGTGGCCTGCATTTTCAGCTGCCGCCGCGCGCCCAGGACAAGCTGGTGCGCTGCATCCGCGGGCGGATTTATGATGTGGCGGTGGATATTCGTCACGGCTCGCCCACCTTTGGCCAATGGGTAGGGGCTGAGCTTTCCGCTGAGAACGGTTTGCAACTGTTTATTCCCACCGGATTTGCCCACGGGTTCATCACTCTGGAACCCGACACTGAAATCACATATAAAGTATCGGATTTTTATGCACCGGCACAGGACAGCGGCTTGCGCTGGAATGACCCTGATCTGGGTATAAAATGGCCTTTGCCTGTGGGCGCTGCCCCGCTTTTATCGTTGCGGGATGAAAAATTGCCGATGTTGCGCGATTTTATCAGTCCTTTCGCCTATGATGGGCGCCCGCTTTTGCCCCTGACCCCGTGAGGCTCCGGGTGTGATGAGATCGGAATTCTGGAGGTTTTGATGCGGATATTGGTCACGGGCGGTGCGGGGTTTATCGGTTCGGCCTTGGTGCGGCACCTCATAACCATGGGCGAGGAGGTGCTGGTGATCGACAAGCTCACCTATGCGGGCAATCTGGCCTCATTGCAGGCGGTGGCAGAGCATCCGCATTACCAGTTCCGGCAGGCGGATATTTGCGACAGAGCCGCGATGGATGCGGCCTTTGCCGCCTTCAAGCCCGATGCGGTGATGCATCTTGCGGCGGAAAGCCATGTCGATCGCTCCATCACCGGTGCGGGGGATTTTATCCAGACCAATATTGTCGGGACATTTGTGCTACTGGAGGCCGCGCGCGCCTATTGGATGGGCCTTGCCGGCGCAGCCAAAGCGGCGTTCCGCTTTCTGCATGTTTCAACCGATGAAGTCTATGGATCGCTGGGGGCGGAAGGCTTGTTCTCGGAGACAACACCCTATGACCCATCCTCGCCTTATTCGGCCTCGAAGGCGGCAGCCGACCATCTGGCCATAGCTTGGCACCGCACCTATGGCCTGCCGGTGATCGTATCCAACTGTTCAAATAATTATGGCCCCTATCATTTTCCGGAAAAACTGATTCCGCTGGTCATTCTCAACGCGCTGCACGGGCAGGAATTGCCGGTCTATGGCGCAGGCACGAATGTGCGCGACTGGCTTTATGTTGATGATCACGCGCGTGCGCTGCATCTCATCGTGACAAAGGGGCGGCTTGGCGAGACCTATAATGTCGGGGGCCGCAATGAGCGGCAGAATATTGAGATTGTCCGCACCATCTGCGCGGCGCTGGATGAGCTGGTGCCCGCGAACAGGCCGCGCGCGGAGCTGATCCGCCATGTGGCAGACCGCCCCGGCCATGACCAGCGCTATGCGATCGATGCCACAAAGCTGGAAACGGAGCTGGGCTGGCGGGCGCAGGAGACCTTTGAAACCGGCATCATCAAAACCCTGCACTGGTATATTGACAATGAATGGTGGTGGCGGCCCCTGCGTGACAAGGTTTATGCCGGTGAGCGGCTGGGCCTGCTCAAAGCGGGGCAATAATGCGGCTGCTTGTAACCGGCACACAGGGGCAGGTGGTGACGGCTTTGCGGCAGCGCGCCGGAGCGGATGTTGAGGTCATCGCTTTAGGTCGGCCCGAGCTTGACCTTGCGCAGGACACGGATCTGACGCCGCTGTTTGCCCGCTTCAATCCGGATGTGATTGTCAATGCGGCGGCCTATACAGCGGTGGACAAGGCCGAATCCGAACCCGATCTGGCCTTTGCCATCAATGCGCGCGGGGCAGGGGCTGTGGCGCAGGCGGCAAAAGCGCTGCATGTGCCTGTTGTCCAGATTTCAACCGATTATGTCTTTGACGGCACGGCCATTCAGCCCTTGCGGGAAGACGATGTGACACATCCGCTTGGCACCTATGGAGCCAGCAAACTGGCCGGTGAGGCGGCTGTTGTGGCGGCCACGGAAAATCACGTCATTTTGCGCACCGCCTGGGTCTATGCGCCTTTTGGTGCCAATTTTGTCCGCTCCATGTTGCGCCTTGCGACCACTCGGGATGAACTGCGTGTGGTGGCCGACCAGTTCGGCACCCCGACATCGGCAATAGACATTGCCGCCTGTATCGAGGCTGTGGCCAAAAACCTGCTCGAACGTCCGGAGGATGCGGCTTTGCGCGGCGTTTTCCACATGACAGCGCAGGGCGGCCCGATTTCATGGGCTGATTTTGCCCGCGAGATTTTTAAGCTCTCTGCGGCGCAGGGCGGCCCCAGCGCCAAGGTTGTGTCCATTTCCACCGCCGAATATCCGACACCGGCGCGGCGTCCGGCCTATTCCTGTCTTGATGGCCAGAAGCTGACAGCTGTGCATAATATCACGCTTGCCCACTGGCAGGACAGTTTGCGCGAAACCATCGACCTGATATGTAAAGGAAACGTCCTATGAAGGGTATTATTCTGGCGGGTGGCAGCGGCACACGTTTACACCCGATGACTTTGGCCGTGTCAAAACAGATGTTGCCGGTCTATGACAAGCCGATGATCTATTATCCTCTGAGCGTGCTGATGCTGGCGGGGATTCGTGAAATATTGATCATTTCAACACCGCGTGATCTGCCGATGTTTCAGGATTTGCTGGGAAATGGCGAACGCTGGGGGCTAGAGCTGTCCTATATTGTGCAGCCAAGTCCCGATGGTCTGGCGCAGGCCTATATTCTGGGCGCTGATTTTGTTGGGCAGGGGCCGTCGGCCTTGATTTTGGGCGATAATATTTTTTATGGCCATGGGCTGGATGATGTCTGCCGCCGCGCCAGAAACCGCAGCGGCGCCACGGTTTTTGCCTATCAGGTGCAGGATCCCGAGCGTTATGGCGTTGTCGAATTTGATAAAAGCGGCAAGGCCATTTCCATTGAGGAAAAGCCGTTGCATCCCAAGTCGAAATTTGCCGTCACCGGATTATATTTCTACGATTCTGATGTTGTTGAAATCGCCCGTAGTCTTAAGCCTTCGGCGCGCGGCGAGCTTGAAATCACTGATGTGAACCGGATGTATCTGGAGCGCGGCACGCTTGCGGTGGAAACGCTGGGTCGCGGCTATGCCTGGCTGGATACAGGCACGCCGGAGTCGCTTGTGGATGCCTCGACCTTTGTGCGGGCTCTGGAAAAACGCCAAGGCGTGCGCATTGCCGCGCCTGAGGAAATTGCATACCGCAAGGGTTTTATCACACGCGATCAGCTTGGCGCTCTGGCCCTGGCTTTAGGCAAAAGCGGTTACGGCCAATATCTGAAAGAGATTGCAGAACAGGAAGGCCCTTAAACCGCGCCAAAGGGCGGAGCTTTATGGCCTCCCCACGCTGCCCAACCCATGCTTTCCTTGGATGGGTGGAAGGTGACGGATGCCGCCTGTTAATGCGAATGCGGAAGGCGGCTGCCTTCCAGCGGGCGCACCTCGGAGGCCATGAGTCCGTTTTTGCCATCTCCAAAGCGCACCAGCACGCAGTCCCCCGGCTTGACTTCGGCAATGCCATATTTGCGCAATGTTTCCATATGCACAAAAATATCGTCGGTTCCGTCGCCGCGCGTTAAAAATCCGAAGCCTTTGGTGCGGTTGAACCATTTGACCACGGCAATTTCAAAGCCGCTGGTGGGCACCACCTGCACATGCGTGCGGGCTGCGGGCATATGTGCGGGGTGAACCGCCGTGGAGTCGTCAATCGAGAGCACCTTAAAAACCTGATAGCCTTTGTCCCGCTGCTGCACCTCGCAGATGATGCGCGCGCCTTCCGCCACGGTTTGAAATCCGTCCCGCCGCACCACAGTCACATGCAGCAGAATGTCACCAAGGCCATTGTCCGGCACCACAAAGCCATAGCCTTTGGAGACGTCAAACCATTTGATTCGTCCGGCCACCTCGATCAGGTTAAGCGCGTCATGGCCTGTGTCTGTCCGGCCTTCGTCCACCGAAGAGACAATACTGAAGCCGGACATGGCTGACAAATCATTGATGCCCACCTGAATACTCCTTACAGAATTTTCCAATACGAATCATCATTACAGATCCATGAACATCACAATAACATTGTTGATTAGCCTGAAAACCAAATTTTAAAGCCAAATCACATTTATCTTTACTGACCTAACGGCATAAAATACATATTTTTTTGAATTTAATCCCGTTTATATTTAATTTCACGCCGGGCGCGGGGCATGGCAGAGCCGATCCATTTCACGCCGCAGTTGGGGGTGTGGTTTCGTTTTGAGCCGAAAGTTCCGGCTTTGCAAAATTTGTCTCGCAGAGTGACGGTTTAGCCGCTATGCAATGGCAATGACACCTATTGCACGCATAACCGCCGCCATTGAAATTTTAACCGATATTGAAGCCCGCCGCCGCCCTGCCAGCGACGCCTTGAAGGATTGGGGCCTAAGTCACCGTTTTGCCGGCTCGAAAGACCGCTCGGCCATTGGTGCGCTGGTGTTTGACGCTTTGCGCGTCAAAGCCTCCGCCACATGGATCATGAAGGCAGAAACACCGCGTGCGCTGGTTCTGGGCAGTCTTGCCCTTGTTCGCGGCCTGTCGATTGAGGAAATTGCGGCGCTGTGCCCTGCCGGTGAGCGCTTTGCCTCGACGCCGCTGAGCGCGGAAGAAACAGACCGCCTTGGCGCGCGCGACCTCTCGGACGCACCTTTGTGGGTGCGTGGCAATCTGCCCAAATGGCTGGAATCGGCCTTTGTGTCCATTTATGGCGAAGATGCCGAAGCTGAGGGCGCGGCCCTGAGCCAGCGCGCGCCGGTGGATTTGCGTGTCAACACGCTCAAGGCCACGCGGGACGAGGTTCTGGCGGCGCTGGCCCATCTGGGGGCCCAGCCTGCACACCTGTCGCCTGTAGGCTTGCGGATTGTCATTGGTGAGGATGGCCGCGGCCCCGCCTTGCAGGCCGAACCTGCCCATGCCCTTGGCCAGATCGAAGTGCAGGATGAGGGCTCGCAACTGGCCGCGCTGCTTTCAAGCGTCAAGCCGGGCATGAGGGTTATGGATTTTTGCGCGGGCGGTGGCGGCAAAACGCTGGCGCTTGCGGCCATGATGCACAATCAGGGCACGCTGGTCGCCACTGATGCCGATGGCCGCCGTCTGATGCCGATTTTCGACCGCCTCACCCGCGCGGGCATTACCAATGTCGAGGTGCGCAGCCCCAAAGCCAAAGTCCTGGAGTTGGACGATCTGCTGGGCCGTCAGGATGTTGTGTTTGTCGATGCGCCCTGCACCGGCAGCGGCACATGGCGGCGCAACCCCGATGCCAAATGGCGCCTTCGCCAGCCCAATCTTTCGCTGCGTCTGAACGAGCAGGATCAGGTGCTGGATAAAGCCTCGAATTTTGCCAAAATCGGCGGCCGCATGATCTATGTCACCTGCTCGGTGCTGCGTGAGGAAAATGAGGAGCGCGTCTCGCGGTTTCTGCGCAATCACCCCGGCTGGGTGGCGGTTGATTCTGGCGAAATGATTGCAGCCAGCGGGCTTGAACAGCTCCGGCCTTTTGCCTCGCGCTTTGGCGCGGGCATAAGGCTCTCGCCCCACAGCAGCGGCACGGACGGGTTTTATGTGGCCGCCTTGCGCCGGCAGGCTTGAGCCTGCCGCAGCATAAGTGCATGTGTGTTGAATTTTGTCGCGTTTTCACAGCGTGAATGCGGGGGTGTGACTGGACAATTTTGTCCGGACGTACCATTTTCATGGTCAAACATAGATAAAGTGAGTTCCTCATGTCTGAATTTGTCAAGCTGCATCTGATCGGTCTGGATGAAACCCTTGTGCCCAAAAACAAGGCCAAAAAAGAAACCCATACCTGGGTGGTGTTTGCGGGAGCCGATCTGGCCTTGTCTGCGGCCACTGAAGCTGCTCTCGGGGCCGCCGTGTCGGTGGTGAAGTCGGCTGCGACGGCCGCCAAATTTTCCGGCAAAGCCAGTTCCGCCATGGAAATTCTGTCCCCTGCCGGTCTGGACATTGGCCGCCTGATTGTGGTGGGTGTCGGTGCTGCGGATGGCGAATTCGATGCCGTGACGCTGGGCGGGTTCACTTATGGCAAAATTGGTGCGGGGCGCGACACCACTGTGATTGTCGATCTGCCCGCCCATGCCGACGCGGCCTCCATTGCGGCGGACGTCGCTATGGGCCTGAAACTGCGCGCCTATAAATTTGACCTTTATCAAACCAAAAAGCCGGAGGGTGAAGACAAAACCGGCGTTGGTTCGATCAATGTTGCCGTGGCCGACGTGGCCGCCGCCAAAAGCGCCTATGCCGCGCGGGAGGCTGTGGCTGAGGGCGTCATCATCGCTCGCAATCTGGTCAATGAGCCGCCGAATGTGCTTTATCCGGTGGAATTTGCCCATCGCGCCGCCAAGCTTGAAAAGCTGGGTGTCGAAATTGACATTCTCGACATGAAAGACCTTGAAAAGCTGGGTATGCGGGC
>Ga0007834_1000059_pt1 | contig 45668 bp, 40 predicted proteins | sample CryBogCBE06Nov07_FD_71233 | JGI IMG/M metagenome (GOLD analysis project Ga0007834, IMG submission 71233) | Freshwater microbial communities from Crystal Bog, Wisconsin, USA - CBE06Nov07 | ecosystem: Environmental > Aquatic > Freshwater > Lake | place: Crystal Bog, Wisconsin, USA | collected...
CTGCCAGCAAATCCTCGAAGCAAGCCTGCATGATCTCATCCGGCGCGTCGGTGGCGCCAAAGTCCTCGCCCAACGCCGGCCCGGCCCAGGTGATGGCCCCCGTCCTGGCCTGTACGGCATTCTGGAAGGCGGTGAAGTCCGACAGGCCGACAAATGCCGTGCCGCGGTCGACCGATTTGGCGATGGCTTTGTAGGGCATGTCTGGCAGCAGCCGGGTCAAACCATATCCGCCACGGGAGATCAGGGCCACATCGGCACCGCTGGCTGCGGCTCGTCCGATGGCCGCCAGGCGCGTCGCGTCGTCACCTGCAAAGCGCATGTGGCTCGACAGCGCAGCGGAATCGACTTCGACGTCGCACCCCAGGCCAGCCAGGCGCGCCAGGCCGCGCCGGAACGCTGCCTTGTCGCGCACGGCGCTCGAAGGCGAAAAAATGTAGATGTGTTTTTTGCTCACAAGCTGAAGTATCCCACTGCAGTGCGCGCAATGCTCTCGCCGTACTCCTGAACGAAGTGGCCGGCCTCCTGCACAACTATGGGTTCAGGGCAGCCGGCGATGTTCCGGCGCAGGGCCTGCATGACGGGCAGGCCCAGGACCGGGTCCTGGGCTCCAACGGCCATCAGGCTTTTGCCCGTCCATTGCCTTTGCCAGAAGTTTCGCGCCAGGCGCGAGACCTCTGCGCCATCGGACGTTTCAAACTCGGGCACCATCGGCGGAAAGGCGCGCAAGGCTGCGCGGTGGCCCGGGTCGGGGAAAGGGGCCATGTAGGCGTCGCACTCCTGCGGAGTCATCTGGGGATTGCCGCGGGCAAACAGGCGGGCCACATCGAACTGCGGATTTTTGGCGCACATCTCGCGCCAAGCCAGAAACCCCGGAGACAGCGGCGCGTCGCCCGTGGCCAGCGTGGTGTTCATCACCAGCAGGCCGCGGTAACGCTGCGGGGCAACCATTGGCAGAGTCAGGCCCAGAATGCCTCCCCAGTCCTGCACCACCAGAATGATGTTGCGCAAATCCAGACGCTCCACGAACCCCAGCAGGACCTGCCGATGCCAGCTGAAACGGTGGGCCGAATCCTTCTTGGGCTTGTCACTCCGGCCAAATCCCGGCATGTCGGGTGCAACTACCCGCGCTCCTGTGGCGAGGAATTCAGGGATCATCTTGCGATAAAGGTAGCTCCAGGCCGGGTTGCCATGCAGGCACAGCCAGGTCGTGCTTGCCGCGTCGGATGGGCCTTCATCGAGGTAGTGCATGCGCAAGCCGCCCAGTGACTCCAGATCGTTCAGGTAGTGCGGTGCCCAGGGGTAGCCAGGGAGGTCGCTGAAACAGGCGTCCGGCGTACGCAGTGCGTCCTCGCGCAATGGCCAGGCTGGTCCGCGGGCGTCCTGTCTTCGGGCCTTGAAAAAGTCAGCAAGCAAGGCGCTGCACTCCGCCGCAAGGACGCCGCCCTCAAGGGCGGTCTGGTGGTTCAGCTGCTTGTTGGCAAACAGGTCAGTGACCGAACCGGCTGCTCCGGTTTTGGGGTCCGGTGCGCCAAAAACAACCCGGGCCAAGCGGGCATGTAGCATCGCGCCCGCACACATTGCGCAGGGCTCGAGGGTCACAAAGAGTTCGCAGCCATCGAGCCGGTAGTTGCCCAATACCGCGGCAGCGGCACGCAGCGCCACAATTTCCGCGTGGGCACTGGGGTCATGGCTGGCAATTGGGGCGTTGCGGCCGGTCGCGATGATCTGCCCGTTGCGCACCACCACCGCACCGACCGGCACCTCACCGGCTGTTGCAGCAGCACGCGCCTGCTCAAGGGCAAACGCCATGTGCCTGGCATCCGACGTCTGTTTGGATTCAGCAATCATTTGCTATATTTTTGATAGCTGGAGACGCCCGATTCCCATTGGTTTAGGCCACTTTTCCCGTTCGGCCTATTTGTCATCGGGCTCGGGCCGGGGTTGCTGCAAGGCGGCTTCTGTTGCAGCCTTGAATTGTTGCTGGATCTGCTGGGACTGCTGCTGCACGGTGAGGGGCGGCTGGACGGAGGCGGCTGGCGCCGTGGCAGGAACCTTGACCTCAGACAGGGCGCCAAGCTGCTTCTTGGCCAGCAGACCGACGACCGCGAGCACAAGAACCAGGCCGAGAACTCCGAATAGTGCGCGCATGGAAACTCCTGTAATGTCGTCATTTCAACTCAAACCCTGGTGCCCATCCCCAGTTTGTCCATCCAGGTGGCCAGGGCCCGCTCGTTTTCAGTGCCTGCCGCATATGCTGAGCGCATGGCGGCATGGGCCTCGGGGCGATGCTGGTTCAGCTTGAGCTTGCATTCAAGCTCCACCACGGTCAACTCAAAGGCCACAATTCCCGAAAGCATCTTGTTCTGGTACTCGGCCCCCAATTCCCGCCATTGTTTGGCATAAGGCGGCTCATGGTCCCCGATCAGTTTTTTCAGCAAGGCATCCTTGGCTTGCGGATCCTCCACCAGACGCGCATGCACCCTGCAATGGATAGCAAGGTAATTCCAGGTCGGCACGCGCACCAGATCAGGATAGACCTTGGGTGACATGTAGGCATGCGGCCCCAGGAAGGTCACCACGGCGGTCGGCCTCTGCTGCAGGTAGCGCCACTGCGGATTCGGCCTGGCTACGTGGCCCAGCAACACCAGGGGATCGGCATCATTTTCAAGGTGCAATGGCAGGTGCGTGACATAAGGCAGACCCGACTCGTCATTGCTGATCAGGCTGGCAAAGGGATAGGCGCGGATCAATTCCCGCACGTGGGCCGGGTCTTTGGCCTTGAATTGGGGAGGCAGGTACATGGCTGGGTTTGCGGGTGTCAGGCAGGAACAATGCTGTAGGCAACCAGCTTGTTTCCATCCAGATCGCGGAAATAGGCCGCATAGAAATTGCCGTCGCGCAAGCCTGGTGGGCCCTCGTCCTTGCCACCAAGCGCCATGGCTTTGGCATACATGGCATCGACCAAGGCGCTATCGCGCAGGGCAAAAGCGACCATGCTGCCGTTGCCGACCGTGGCCGGCTCCCCGTCGAAAGGCCGCATCACCCCAAAGGTGGGCTGCTCCAGCGATTTGCCCCAGTACAGGCCAACAGGCCCGAAATCGAGCAGGCGCTTGACGCCGGCTTCGGCAAAAACCTGGTCGTAAAAAGCGCTGGCGGCAGCCAGGTCATTGGTGCCGACGGTGGAATAGCCGATCATTTTTTACTTTCGCAAGAGATATCTGGCACGGAATTGTGCCAGTCCGCCTATTCCCACTCAATAGTCGCCGGCGGTTTGGAGCTCACGTCGTAGGTGACGCGGTTGATGCCCCGCACCTCGTTGATGATTCGGCTGGACACCTTCTTAAGCAGCGCGTAGGGCAGCTCGGCCCAGTCGGCGGTCATGAAGTCGCTGGTTTGCACCGCGCGCAGGGCGACCACGTAGTCGTAGGTACGCCCATCCCCCATCACGCCTACGCTCTTGACTGGCAGGAACACGGTGAACGCCTGGCTGGTCATCTCGTACCAGTTCTTGCCCGTTGCATCGTCCCGGAAATTGCGCAGCTCTTCGATAAAGATGGCGTCAGCACGGCGGAGCAGATCGGCATATTCCTTTTTGACTTCACCCAGGATGCGCACGCCGAGGCCGGGGCCGGGGAAGGGGTGGCGATAGACCATCTCGTGCGGCAACCCCAAGGCCACGCCCAGCTCGCGCACCTCGTCCTTAAACAGATCGCGCAGCGGCTCCAGCAATTTCAGGCCCAGTTGCTCGGGCAAGCCCCCCACATTGTGGTGGCTCTTGATGGTGACGGCCTTCTTGCCCTTGCCACCACCGGACTCGATCACGTCCGGGTAAATGGTGCCCTGGGCCAGCCACTTTGCGCCTGACTTGCTGGCACCGGAACGGATCAGCGCCTGGGCTTGCGCCTTGAACACCTCGACAAACTCGCGGCCGATGATCTTGCGCTTGGCTTCCGGTTCGCTCACACCGACCAGCTGGCCCAAAAACTGGGCCTCCGCGTCCACCCGGACGACATTGGCGTGCAGCTTGCCGACGAACATGTCCATCACCATGTCGCCTTCATGCAGGCGCAACAGGCCATGATCCACAAAGACACAGGTCAGCTGGTCGCCAATGGCGCGGTGAATCAGTGCGGCCGCTACGGAAGAATCAACACCCCCGGACAGGCCCAAGATGACCTCTTCATCCCCGACCTGCTTGCGTATCGCCTCGACCGCCTCAGAAATGTGGTCGCGCATGATCCAGTCCGGCCGGGCCTGGCAAATCTCGAGCACAAAACGCTCCAGGATGGCCGCCCCGCGCGGTGTGTGGGTTACTTCGGGATGGAACTGGACGCCATAGAAGCGCCGCTCTTCGTCGGCCATGCCGGCAATCGGGCAACTGTCCGTGCTGGCCATGAGCCTGAAGCCCGGTGGCAATTCGGTGACCTTGTCGCCGTGGCTCATCCAGACCTTGAGCATGCCGTGCCCCATCGGGGTGGCGTAGTCCTGAATGCCATCGAGCAACCGGGTATGGCCGTGGGCTCGCACATCGGCATGCCCGAACTCGCGCTGATGCCCGCCCTGCACCCTGCCGCCCAGCTGGTGGGCCATGGTCTGCATGCCATAGCAGATCCCCAACACGGGAAGGTCGAGTTCAAACACGGCACGCGGTGCCTTGTCCGTGGTCTCCTCGTACACGCTGGCGTGGCTGCCCGAGAGGATGATGCCCTTGAGCGAACCATCGCGCGCAAAGGCCCGGATCCAGTCGTCCGACACATCGCAGGGGTGCACCTCGCAAAACACGTGGGCCTCGCGCACGCGCCGTGCAATGAGCTGGGTCACCTGGGAGCCAAAATCAAGAATCAGGATTTTTTGATGCATTTTTAGACGGGTGAAGGTGAAGGCGCGACCACAAAGCGCTTGTTCCGTTCGCTGCGGAAATGGATGAACGCCAAGACCAGGGCGGCACACTGGATCAAAGCGCAAAAGTAGAACGGTGCGCCGATGCGCCAGTCACCCTTGGGCAGGTGGGAAACCATGGCCAGCAATGGCGCGCCGATCAGGGGTGCGACAACCGCCATCAGGGAGTTGAGCGCACTGACGGCTCCCAGCGTGCGCCCCTGGGTCGTGGCGTCAGCAGCGTTGGAAATGATGCTCTGGATGGATGCCGTCACGGTGGCACCGAGGAGATTGGCGAAAACGATGACATACATCATCCAACCCTGGGTTGCTGCTCCAAACGCCGCGAAAGCCAAGGTGGACGAAACCAGGCCGGCCACCGCCAGCCGCTGGGGCGAGAAGCGCTTGAGCAATTTGCCCAGCAGCAGGCCCTGCACCAGTGCCGTTGAAACGCCCACGGCAAACAGGGCCCAACCGTTTTGCGCTGGCCCCCAGCCAAATTTGAAGGTGGTGTAGAGCACCCAGCAGGTGTACATCACAAACTGCGCCAGACTGGCGCAGCACACGACGGCAACCAGCAGGCCCACGCCCTTGAGGTGCCCCAGGCGGATCAGCGAACTGACCGGGTTGAGCGACTTCCAGCCAAACGCCTGCCGGCGCTCAGCGGGCAGGGACTCCGGCAGGACAAAGTAGCCATAGACCAGATTGACCAGCGCCAGAGTGCCTGCGACGAAGAAGGGATAGTGCACATTGATGGCGCCCAATATCCCACCCATGACTGGCCCCAAAATGAACCCGACGCCCATCATGGCACCCAGCATGCCAAAGCGCTTGGCCCGCAGCTCGGGCGAAGAGATGTCGGCCACATAGGCGTTGGCCACAGACTGGTTGGACTGCATGGCCCCGCTGAAACAGCGCACCAGCAGCACCATCCAGAGTGCCGTGGCCATGGCCGTGACAAAAAAGCTCAGCGCCAGCGCGCAAAAACCCAGCAGCAGGACGGGCCTGCGGCCAAAGCGGTCCGACAGGCCACCCAGCACGGGTGAGCCAAAGAAATTGGCCAGGCTGAACGCGAAGGTGGTTGCGCCATACCAGAAGGCCTGGTCACCTTGCGAGCCGGTGAACGTGCCCACCAGCACCGGCAAAACCGGAATGATCAGGCCGATCGAAATCATGTCGATCAGCACTGTGAGCATGATGAACGGCATGGCCGCGCTGCGCGCGGGAGCAGCGCTGATGGGTGCGTCTGTCATCAATCGGCCCGGTAATTCGGGGCTTCCTTGGTGATCTGGACGTCGTGGACATGGCTTTCACGGATGCCTGCCGCGGTAATTTCGACAAATTCGGCCTTGTTTTTCATCTCCTCGATCGTGGCGCAGCCGCAGTACCCCATGCTTGCACGCACTCCGCCCGCCATCTGGAAAACGATGGAGACCATGCTGCCCTTGTAGGGCACACGCCCTTCGATGCCTTCGGGCACCAGCTTGTCGGCATTGGGGTTGCCCGTGGTGGCCTCCTGAAAATACCGGTCCGCGCTGCCCTGCTGCATGGCTCCGATGCTGCCCATGCCGCGGTAGCTCTTGTAACTGCGACCCTGGTAGAGCACGATTTCGCCGGGGGCCTCCTCGGTGCCGGCAAAGACCCCGCCCATCATTACCGTGCTGGCGCCCGCGGCAATCGCCTTGGCGATATCTCCGCTGTAGCGGATGCCACCGTCGGCAATCAGGGGAATGCCGCTGCCGCGCAAGGCCGTCGCCACGTTGTCAATGGCCATGATTTGCGGCACACCCACGCCGGCCACGATGCGCGTGGTGCAAATCGAGCCGGGGCCGATACCCACCTTGACGGCGTCTGCCCCGGCTTCGGCCAACGCCAAGGCGGCTGCGCCGGTTGCAATGTTGCCGCCAACCACGTCGACCTGCGGGTAGTTCTGCTTGACCCAGCGGACCCGCTCGATCACGCCCTTGCTGTGGCCGTGGGCAGTATCGACCACCAGCGCGTCCACACCGGCGCGGACCAGGGCTTCCACCCGCTCCTCGGTGCCCTCCCCCACCCCCACCGCTGCGCCCACGCGCAGGCGACCGGACGGATCGCGCGCCGCATTGGGGAAGCTAGTCTGTTTCGTGATGTCCTTGACCGTGATGAGGCCTTTGAGCTCCCAGGCGTCGTTGATGACCAGAAGGCGCTCGAGCTTGTATTTGTTGAGCAGGGCCTTGGCTTCCGCCGGGGTGGCCGATTCATTCACGGTGATGAGCTTTTCGCGCGGCGTCATGATGTCGCGCACCGGAACATCGTAGCGCGTCTCGAAACGCAGATCGCGCCCGGTCACGATGCCGACCACCTTACCGCCGTCACAAACCGGAAAGCCTGATATGCCGAGTTGCTCCTGCATGTCTACCACCTGACGGACCGTATGCGCCGGCGTAATGACGACCGGGTCGCGCAGGACACCGCTCTCGTAGCGCTTGACCTTGGCGACCTGGGCTGCCTGCTGCGCAGGCGTCAGGTTCTTGTGGATGATGCCGATGCCGCCCTCCTGGGCGATCGCGATAGCCAGGCGCGCTTCCGTAACGGTATCCATGGCGGCGGACACCAGCGGCAGGTTGAGCTGGATATTGCGGGAAAAGCGGGTGGCGAGGGAAGTGTCCTTCGGGAGGACTTGGGAGAAGGCTGGCACCAACAACACATCGTCGAAGGTCAGCGCTTTACCGAGCAGGCGCATTTAGAAGCTCCAAAAGACAAATTGTACTCGCGCGTGCCCGTCTCTACTGGTGAAAACCCCTGCCTCGTGGGCCCTCCCCGCGTTACACTGATGCCATGAAGCAACTGCGTTTTTTCCTGGCCTGCATGGCGTGCATTTGCTCGTTCGGGGTCGCAGCGCAGTGGCAATGGCTGGACAAGGACGGGCACAAAGTTTTCAGCGACCGCCCGCCGCCATCTGATATTCCGGACAAGAGCATCCTGAAGCAGCCAGCTGGCCAAAAAGGGCGCGCCACCGATGATCCAGCCCTGGCAAGTGCAGGCGCAGCATCGGCCCCCCGCCCCGCCGCCTCGGGAATCAAGATCAGCGGCAAGGACCCTGCGCTTGAAGCGAAGAAGAAAGAAGCCGAGGATCAGGAAGCCGCCAAAAAGAAGGCGGAAGAGGACAGGCAGAAGCAGGCCAAGGCCGAGAACTGTGAACGTGCACGCAAGGCCAAGGCTTCGCTCGACTCCGGCGTGCGCATGAAAACCACCAATGACAAGGGCGAGCAGGAATACATGTCTGACAGTGCCCGTGCGGCGGAGTCGCAACGTATTTCCGACCTTCTCAAGGACTGTTCCTGAGCTGACCTGCGCCGCTGCTCGCAGACACCGGTTCAGCCGGCGGTTCAGTATCCGGCTTTGGCGCCAGGCCTTTTCCCTGCAAAAAGCCCACTCGCGCGACTGCCCTGCTGTGCGAAACGCTGGCGCCGTGCGAGCTTGGGGTCAACCGTAAGCGCGCGATAGATTTCAACCCGGTCATGGTCCCGCAAACGGTCGCTGAGGGCTACCCTGCGACCCCAGACGCCCACTGGCTGGTCCGCGCCGGCAGCGCCAAGCTGGGAGGCCCAGGGGCTGGCCCGCAAGGCGTCCAGCACGGTGGCCCCAAGGGGCAACACGCACTGCCATTCCTCCACTGAGCGCGGAGCGCTTGCCTGGACGATGCTGACGCGAATATCAGCCATAAATCTGTTCAGCGCGTTTGACAAAAGCATCGACGAGGCTGCCGGCAATCTTGTCGAATACGGGCCCCACCAGGGTGGCTAGCGCCGGGTTGTCAAAACCGTAGTCCAGACGCAAAGCCACCCGGCAGGCGCGCTCCGCCGGGGCGGGTGCACCCGATTGCCCACCGCCTTGCCCTTGCGGGGCACCAATCGGTGAAAAAGTCCACGCACCGTCCAGTTGCGAAAACGGCCCGTCCACCAGTTGCATGCCGATCCTGCGCCCTGCTTCGTGGGAATTGCGCGTCGTGAAGCGCTGACGCAACGCGCCCAGCGCTATCCCGACACGGGCGGTTGCTCCGCTGGCGTCGCTCGCGACTACTTCGGCATGGTCACACCAGGGCAGAAACTCGGGGTAACGGGCGATGTCGGTCACAAGGGCAAACATTTCTTCCGCGCTGTACCAGATGAGGACGGATTTCTCGACAGTTTTCATAGAATGGGTCTTGGCCTTATTGTAGGCAGCCCCCACATCAACCTATGGCCAGCAAAACAGAAACCCCCGCGCGCATTGCCGACAACAAGAAGGCGCTTTTCAACTACTTCATCGAGGAGCGATTCGAAGCCGGCATGGTGCTGGAGGGCTGGGAAGTGAAGTCCGTGCGCGAGGGCAAGGTTCAGCTCACCGATGGCTATGTGGTCATCCGCAATGGCGAGATGTATTTGCTCGGCTGCCAGATCAACCCGCTGGGAACGGCCAGTACCCACGTGCGGCCGGACGCGGTTCGCACCAAGAAGCTGCTGCTCAAGAAGGACGAAATCCGCCGCCTGATCGGCAAAGTCGAGCAAAAAGGCTATACGCTGGTGGCGCTCAACATGCACTGGAAGGCCGGCAAGGTCAAAGCCGAGATCGGGCTGGCCAAGGGCAAGGCCGAGCACGACAAGCGCGACACCATCAAAGACCGCGAAGGCAAGCGCGAGGTCGAGCGGGCGATGAAAAGCCGCAGCCGCTAGGCCCCCGCACTTTGGCGGCCATCAGGCCAGGTTGCGCAGGGGGTGGTCAGCGACGGCCCAGGGGCTGTCGAAAAAACTCTGGACCTGTGTTGGTGTGACCTCTTCGGAGCGCGCTGGATTCCAGCGCGCCTTGCGGTCCTTGTCGATGGCCAGGGCCCGAATCCCTTCCACCGTTTCACCGGCTTCGCCCGGTCGCAGATGGAAGCAGTGGTAGACCATGGTGCGTTCCATGCGCAGGTCGTCAGCCAGTGACATGCTGCGCGCGCGGCGGATCTGCTCCAGCGTCACGGCCAGCATCAGGGGGCTGTTGCGCTCGAGTTGTGCGAGAGTCGCGTGCGCCCAGTCGCTTGCGCTGGCAGCCAGCGCCTGGCGCATGGCAGGCACCCCTTCGAGCGCGAAAACAGCGTCAATCTGGCTCCTTTGCATCGTCAAAGCTGCGTGGTGCGCTATGAATTTGATAGCAACGAAGCGCTCTATGGCATTGGCATTTTCAAATGGCGTTTGTGCAAGGCCGGCCCAGATGCTGTCCAGCTGGCCGCTGGGAATGGCCCCATCGGCGAGGCCGATGGCGATGGCGTCCGATGGACCCAGGGACTGCCCCGTCAGCGCCAGGTACTCACCCACCCGGCCCGGGCATCGGCTGAGAAAATAGCCGCCCCCGACATCCGGGAAAAGTCCAATGGCGGTCTCCGGCATGGCAATCGAGCTGCGCTCAGTGACCACGCGGAGGCTGGCACCTTGCGAAATACCCATGCCACCGCCCATGCAGACTCCGTCCATCAAGGCGATAAAGGGCTTGGGATAGGTGTGGATGAGGTGGTTGAGTGTGTATTCTTCGTTAAAAAAATTAGCAAGCTGTCGATAGTCGCCGGCCAGGGCGGCCTGGTGAAAAAAGCGGATGTCGCCACCCGCGCAGAATGTGCCAAAGGGCTGTTCGCCGCCATGGGGGCCCTTGCCCATGCCTCGGATTGCAACACCCATTACGGTCGGGTCAGCCTGCCAGGAGTGCAACACGCGCATGAGGTCTTGCACCATCGGTAGGCTCAGCGCATTGAGGGCTTTGGCGCGGTTCAGGGTAATGAGGCCCATGCGACCCTCCACTCCGGCCAGCACCTGCCCACTGGTGCAAAGCGGGTTCATTGACGCGCCCTCCATCCGAGCCATTCATTGCCCACCAGTGCGCCAATCACCAGCGCGCCGCCGCTGAGCACCCGGGGTCCGGGATGCTCGCCTGCGCCCACCCATGCCAGCGCAATGCCGAAAATGACTTCCAGCAAGGCCAGCAGGGATACCTCAGGAGCCTTCAGCACGCGCGCGCAGACGACTGCCAGGACGCAGGGTATGGCCAGCTGAACCAGCCCCAGCAGGCCCAGCAGTGCCAGATCGTGGCCATTGGCTTGAAAGGGCCAGGCCAGCGGCAGTGTGACCAGGCTGGAGATGACGGCGCCAAGCAGGACGGCAGGAACGAGATCGATCTCGCGCCCGAGTGCATGGTTCCGTTGTGTCAGTGTCCAGTTGATGGACGCTGCCAAAGGCACGCACAGAGCCACTGCCGTCCCGGCTAGGCTAAGGCCATTGGCCAACTGGCTGGCGTACATCCACACAATGCCGCTGCCAGCCACAACAATGGCCGCCCAGGTTCGCGCCTGTATGCGGTGACCAATAAAAATGAAAGCGGCAATTGCGGTGAAGAGCGGACCCAGTGCGAGCGTGATCAGGACGTTGGCGACCGTTGTGAGAGTCAAGGCCAGCATGAAGGCGGTGAACATCACGCTCCAGCAGACCCCGCTCAGCCACAGCGACCGCCCTGCATGGCGAATCCGGGAAAACACCGCCCGGCCCTGCCAGAGAGGCAGCAGAACCAGCAAGGCAAGGAGCGTGAAAAAACTGCGCCAGAACGTCACCTCAAAGCTGCGCGCCTGCTCAAGATAGCGCGTAACAACCCCCGCGATGGACCACATCAGCGTGACAGCGACCATCAACCAGACGGCTTGGGTATGCCGGAGTTTCATATCGAAAAGTCTAAGAATCGCTCTTAACAGTCAAATCCCGGATCACCGCTGAACCGGCTTTGCCTGACCGTTGAGATGCCCCCTGGGGGAGGCAGCCGCAGGCTGCTTCGGGGGGCCTAACTTCAACCCCTTCCAGCCTTCTTGCGCTCATGCTCCTTGAGATGGCGCTTGCGCAGACGAATGCTCTTGGGCGTGATTTCGACCAGTTCGTCGTCTTCAATGAACTCAACGCCATACTCCAGCGTGCACTGGATGGGTGGCGTGATCTTGATCGCGTCTTCCTTGCCAGAAACACGGAAATTGGTGAGCTGCTTGGTGCGGGTGGCGTTGACGACCAGGTCGTTGTCCCGGTTGTGGATGCCCACAATCATGCCCTCATACACCGGATCATTGGCGCGCACAAACATGCGGCCCCGGTCATCGAGCTTGCCCAAGGCGTAGGTGAAAATTTCGCCATCGTCCATGGAAATCAGCACGCCATTCTTGCGGCCGCCGATGTCGCCCTTGTGCGGCTCATAGCAATCAAAGATGTTGGAAATCAGGCCCGTGCCGCGTGTCAGGTTCAGGAATTCATTGGTAAAGCCGATCAGGCCACGCGCCGGAATCCGGTACTCCAGGCGGACTCTGCCACGGCCGTCAGGCTCCATGCTGCTGAGTTCTCCCTTGCGCTCACCCAGTGCCTGCATCACGCCGCCCTGGTGCTGGTCTTCGATATCGGCCGTCACCAGCTCGATGGGTTCGTATTTTTCGCCATTGATTTCCTTGAACACCACGCGCGGTTTGGAAACAGCCAGCTCATAGCCTTCGCGGCGCATGTTTTCCAGCAGGATGGTCAGGTGCAGTTCACCGCGGCCCATGACCTCAAAAATGCCCTCTTCGTCGGTTTCCTTCACGCGCAGAGCCACGTTGTGCTGCAGCTCCTTTTGCAGACGATCCCAGATCTGGCGGCTGGTCACGTATTTGCCTTCACGCCCGGCCAAGGGGCTGGTATTCACGCAGAAATTCATGGTCAGCGTGGGCTCGTCCACCTTGAGCATGGGCAGGGGCGCCGGGTTCAGGGGGTCGGTGATCGTGACACCGATGCCGATGTCGGCAATGCCGTTGATCAGCACGATGTCACCCGGCCCGGCTTCAGTGACCTGGACGCGCTCCAGGCCCTGGAACGTGAGGACCTGGTTGACACGTCCCTTGAAGGACTTGCCGTCGGGCCCTTCCATGACCTGCACGTCCATCATGGGCTTGATGGTCCCGGCGCTAATGCGCCCCACCCCGATGCGACCCACAAAGGTGGAGAAATCGAGGGCCGAAATCTGCAACTGCAAGGGCGCTTCCGGATCACCGCTCTGTGCCGGCACATGGTTGAGCACGGTGTCGAATAGGGCCGACATGTCCGGGCCCCATTGCACGCCGGGCTCGCCTTCGTCAAGCGAGGACCAGCCATTGATGCCGGAGGCATAAACCACCGGGAAATCAAGCTGTTCATCCGTTGCGCCCAGTTTGTCGAACAGGTCAAATGCGGCATTAATGACGTAATCCGGGCGCGCACCGGGCTTGTCCACCTTGTTGACCACCACAATGGGCTTGAGGCCCAAGGCGAGTGCCTTTTTGGTCACGAAGCGGGTCTGGGGCATGGGCCCTTCCTGCGCATCAATAAGCAGCACCACGCCATCCACCATGCTGAGCGCGCGCTCGACTTCGCCGCCGAAGTCGGCGTGGCCAGGGGTGTCGACAATGTTAATGTGGGTGCCCTTCCAGCTCACCGCGCAGTTCTTTGCCAGAATCGTAATGCCGCGCTCGCGCTCAATGGCGTTGTTGTCCATCACCGTATCGACCACCTTCTCGTGCTCGGCAAAAGTGCCGGACTGGCGCAGCAACTGGTCCACCATGGTGGTCTTGCCGTGGTCGACGTGGGCGATGATGGCGATATTGCGGATTTGCTTGGTACTCATGGGTTGCTTTCTAAAACTGCTGAACTGTCATGTTGCGCAAGCTGCTGCGCGATTTGCTGGATATCGATAGGGCTCAGGAGCCGCGTGGGAATGAGTTCATGGGCCTTGACGTGGGCGCTGCCCAGCAGCGCGACGCTGCGGTGTACTGAGGCGGGGCCGGCCGGCCCGTAGACCGCGACCAGCTGCGCGTCTGCCCAGCCACCGCGGCGACGCAGCCCACTGAGGAAGCGTGCTGCATTGTCTGCCTCGAGCGTGACAACCGTGTGATCAGCCAGTAGGGACTCGGTTGGCAGCAAACGGGCCAGGCGTTCATCCTCATCCATGGCTTCGAGTTGATCGAGCGTGATGCTCTGGCTGACACGGAATTGGCCCGTCGCCGTGCGGCGCAAGGCGGTCAAGTGGGCGCCGCAGCCCAACGCTTCGCCAATGTCTTCGGCCAGGGTCCGAATGTAGGTGCCTTTGCTCACCGACGCTACCATTTTAATAGCTGGATACGCGTATTCAGCGATCGCTTGCGTCAGTTTCAGTTCGTAAACTTCCAGCGCGCGCGCCTCGCGCTCGACTTCGATGCCCGCGCGGGCATATTCGTAGAGCGCCTTGCCATCGCGCTTGAGGGCGCTGTACATTGGCGGCACCTGGTGGATGGAGCCGGTGAATTGCCGCGTAACTGCTTCAAGCCTCGCCGGGCTGATCTCCACAGGGCGGGTCTGGAGCACATCGCCTTCCGCATCGGCCGTGCTGGTGGTCTGGCCGAGGCGCACAACCGCCTCGTAGGTCTTACGGGCATCCAGCTGCAACTGGCTGAACTTTGTCGCGGCGCCGAAGCACAACGGCAATACGCCCGTGGCCAACGGGTCGAGAGTTCCGGTGTGCCCGGCCTTTTCCGCACGCAGCAGCCATTTGGCTTTTTGCAGGGCGTCGTTGCTCGACAGGCCTAGCGGCTTGTCCAGCAACAGCACCCCATGCACGGGGCGCCTCACGACCCTCGTGCGTGGCGCTTGCGGCATGTCAGTCTTCTTTGGCTCGGGATGCGACCGCCCGGGCGATCAGGGCGTTCATGTCGGCGGCCCGCTCGGTGGTGCGGTCGAACAGGAAGTGCAGAGTGGGTACGGTATGGATGTGCAGGCGCTTGAAAAGCCCGTTGCGCAGGAAACCCGCCGCCTGGTTCAGCGCGTCGGCGCACTCCTGCGGGTCCCCCACCAGCACGCTGAAAAACACCTTGGCGTGGGCGTAGTCCGGCGTCACTTCCACGGCCTGGATCGTCACCATGCCCACGCGCGGGTCTTTCAGCTCGCGCGCGATCAGCTCCGTCAGATCGCGCTGGATCTGGTCGGCAACCTTGAAGCTGCGGTTGGGAGTGCTGCTTTTCTTGGGCATGGATCGTTTGACGGCTTACAGGGTGCGGGCCACTTCCTTGATTTCAAAGAACTCCAGCTGGTCGCCTTCGGCGATATCGTTGTAGCCCTTGATATTGAGACCGCACTCGAAGCCTTCCTTGACCTCGCGGGCGTCGTCCTTGAAGCGCTTGAGGCTGTCAAGTTCGCCGGTGAAGACCACGACGTTGTTGCGCAACAGGCGCAAACGCGCAGTGCGGCGCACCACGCCCGATGTGACCATGCAACCGGCAATGGAGCCGACTTTGGAGACCTTGAATACCTGGCGGATTTCGGCCGTGCCGATGACTTCCTCGCGCTTGTCGGGCGTGAGCATGCCCGACATCGCCACCTTGAGCTCGTCGACAGCGTCATAAATGATGCTGTAGTAACGGATGTCCACGCCATTGTTTTCGGCCAGCTTGCGGGCTCCTGCGTCGGCGCGCACATTGAACCCGATGATGACCGCCTTGGAAGCAATCGCGAGGTTGACGTCGGACTCGCTGATGCCGCCCACGGCGGTGTAGACCATCTGCACCTTGACTTCGTCGGTCGAGAGCTTGAGCAGGGACTGCGCCAGCGCTTCCTGCGAACCCTGCACATCGGCCTTGACGATGATGGGCAGCATCTTGACCTGACCGGCGCCGATGTCTGCAAACATGTTTTCCAGTTTGGAGGCCTGTTGCTTGGCAAGCTTGGTATTGCGGAACTTGCCGGCGCGGTAGGTCGCGATTTCACGGGCGCGGCGTTCGTCGGTCAGGACCATGAACTCGTCGCCCGCCTGCGGAACTTCCGTCAGGCCCTGGATTTCAACCGGGATGGACGGCCCGGCGGTTTTGACCGGTTTGCCGTTTTCGTCGAGCATCGCGCGCACGCGGCCATAGGTCTGGCCGGCCAGCACCACGTCGCCCGCCTTGAGCGTGCCCGATTGCACCAGCACGGTGGCCACGGGACCGCGGCCCTTGTCGAGCTGGGCTTCAATGACCAGACCTTTGGCCATGGCGTCGACCGGGGCCTTGAGCTCAAGCACTTCAGCCTGGAGCAGCACTTGCTCTAGCAAGGCATCCACGCCCTGCCCAGTCTTTGCCGAAACAGGCACAAAGGGCGAGTCGCCGCCGAATTCTTCGGGCACCACTTCTTCCGCCACCAGTTCGGCCTTTACACGCTCCATGTTGGCGTCAGGCTTGTCGATCTTGTTGATGGCAACCACAATCGGAACACCGGCTGCCTTGGCGTGCTTGATGGCCTCGCGGGTTTGCGGCATCACGCCGTCGTCTGCCGCCACCACGAGGATGACGATGTCGGTGGCCTTGGCACCGCGGGCACGCATGGCCGTGAAGGCCTCGTGGCCCGGGGTGTCGAGGAAGGACACCATGCCGCGCGGCGTTTCCACGTGGTAGGCACCAATGTGCTGGGTGATTCCACCGGCTTCACCAGCGGCTACCTTGGCGCGCCGAATGTAGTCCAGCAGCGATGTCTTGCCGTGGTCGACGTGGCCCATGACCGTGACCACGGGTGCGCGCGTCAGGGCTTCGGACGCCTCACCTGACACATCTTCATCGGTGAAGGCTTCCGGATCATCCAGTGCGGCGGTAACGGCCTTGTGGCCCATTTCTTCCACCACGATCATGGCGGTATCCTGGTCGAGCGGCTGGTTCATCGTGACCATCTGGCCCAGCTTCATGAGGTGCTTGATCACCTCGGAAGCCTTGACGCTCATCTTGTGCGCCAGCTCGGCCACCGTGATGGTCTCTGGTACGTGCACTTCGATGATCTTGACTTCGGTCGGGGCAACGAAACTGCTCTCGGAGCGGTCATCGCGGTCGCTGCGGTTGCGGCCACGCGGGCCACCGCGCCAGCTGTTGCGCCCAACGCCACCCGTGCTGTCGCCGCGGGTCTTGATTTCCTTTTTCTTGGCTTGTTCGTCGGCCCAGCTGGAGGACAGCTTGGATGACTTGACTTCCTTCTTGCCAGCGGTGCCGGGTGCTGCGGGAGCTCCGGGTGGCTTGGGCGCACCCGGGGGCGGCTTGTGCAATGTGCCCTTTATAGCTGCCTTGTTGGGATCGGCCTTGGCAATCGGCTTGGGCTCTTCGACCTTTTTGGCAACCATCACCTTTTTGGGCGCGGACATCATGCTGCGGATGGCAGCGGCTTCCGCCTCTGCCTTGCGACGGCGATCCGCCAGGTCTGTGGCACGCAGCGCGTCGGCCGCAGCCTGGTCCTTGGCCACGCGAACGGCCTTGCCGCGGGTTTCCTCGACCGCAGCTGCAGCCAGCTCTGCTACAGATTGTGTAGCATCCTGTGCAGGTTCGGCAACCGCCTTGACCTCTTTTTCTTCAACAACGGGCTTGGCAGCCTTGGCGGCCGCCAGTTCCGCAGCCTCTTTGGCAGCGGCCTGGGCACGTTCGGCCTGGCGCGCTTCTTCCGCCTCGCGGGCGCGGCGCCGTTCTGTCAGCTCTTCTTCCTGGCGGCGCAGCAGCTCGGCCTGGCGGCGCGCTTCTTCCTCGCGCCGGGCCAGTTCGGCCTGGTCGATGACATGCTGTTCCGTGGGTTCGGCCTCTGCCTGGCCAGACCCCTCTTCTGCTCCACCGGTCTCATCGTCGCGCTTGACAAAGGTTCGCTTCTTGCGGACCTCCACCTGGATCGTGCGGGCTCGGCCTGTGGCATCGGCCTGTTTGATTTCGCTGGTCGACTTCTTGACCAGGGTGATTTTCTTGCGCTCGCCCGAAGCTGTGCCATGGGCGCTTTGCAGATATCCCAGGAGCTTCTGCTTGTCGGCATCGGTCAGCGCGTCATTGGCCGCCGATTTGGCGACCCCCGCGCTTTTCAGCTGCTCAATAAGGGTATCGGTGGACTTTTTGAGTTCGGAAGCGAACTCGGCAACGGTGGTAGCGGACATATGTGGTGGCGATCCTGGTGTTCGGTGGGGTGAGAGGCTTTCATGATCACTGCTCAGCTGCAGCGAACCAGTGTTCGCGCGCCTTCATGATCAGGGCCTTGGCTTCGTCCTCCGACTGGCCAGTGATATCCGTCAATTCATCGACAGCCAGGTCTGCAAGGTCGTCGCGCGTGTGCACGCCGCCGGTGGCCAGCTTGGCAATCAGCTCAGGGGTGAGGCCTTCGAGGTCGCGCAGGTTTTGCGAAACTTCCTCGACCGACTCTTCCCTGGCAATTTCCATGGTGAGCAGGGCATCCTTGGCACGGGTGCGCAGCTCGTTCACAGTATCTTCGTCAAAGCTCTCGATTTCGAGCATTTCCTGCAGCGGCACATAGGCCACTTCTTCCAGGTTGGTGAAGCCTTCGGCAATCAGGATGTCGGCGATTTCCTCGTCCACATCGAGCTTTTCCATGAACAGCTTGCGGCTGGTATCCGTCTCGCTGGCCTGCTTCTGGGCAGATTCGTTGGCATCCATGATGTTGATCTTCCAGCCGGTCAGCTCCGAAGCCAGGCGCACGTTCTGGCCGCCCCGTCCGATAGCGATGGCCAGGTTTTCCTCATCCACCACGACGTCCATCGCGTGGCGCTCCTCGTCCACCACGATGCTCGAGACATTGGCCGGAGCCAGGGCTCCGATCACAAACTGGGCCGGATCTTCGCTCCACAGCACGATGTCGACGCGCTCTCCGGCGAGCTCATTGGTTACGGCATTCACCCGCGTGCCGCGCACGCCGACGCAGGTGCCGATCGGGTCCACTCGCTTGTCGTGGCTGAGCACGGCGATCTTGGCGCGCGAGCCGCTGTCGCGGGCGCAGCTCTTGATCTCGAGCAGGCCCTGCTCGATTTCAGGCACTTCATTGCGGAACAGTTCAACCATGAACTCGGGCGCACTGCGCGAGAGCAGGATCGGCGCACCACGCAGGGTGAGATCGACTTCCATGATCATGGCGCGCACACGGTCGCCGGTACGCAGGTTTTCCTTGGCGATCATTTCGCTGCGGCGCAGGCGGCCTTCGACACGGCCGCTCTCGACGATGATGTCGCCCTTGTCCATGCGCTTGACGGTGCCGACAAAAATCTTATCGCCCCGGCTCATGAAGTCGTTGAGCAGCATCTCGCGCTCGGCGTCGCGGATTTTTTGCAGGATGACCTGCTTGGCCGCCATCGCGCCAATGCGCCCGATGGGCAGGGATTCGATAGGCTCTTCGATGTAATCGCCCTCTTCCACATCGCCGACGCGATCACGGGCATCCATCAATAGCTCTTCGGCCTCGGGATTCTCGAGCCCTTGTGCATCCGGCACAACCAGCCAGCGGCGGAAGGTTTCGTAGTCGCCGCTGTCGCGATCAACCGAAACGCGGATATCGACTTCGCCGGCATAAAGCTTTTTGGTGGCTTGCGCCAGGGCGGATTCGACGGCGCCGAAGACCACGTCGTGCTCGACGTTCTTCTCGCGCGAGATTGCTTCCACCAACATCAACATTTCGCGATTCATGCTACTGCTCTCCAGTTTGCTGCTTCAATTAATTACCCGGCAACGGGTTGTTTCTTGCCCTTGAAATCCACCAGCGGCGCCAGGCGCGCATCGCGCAACTCGTCCAGCCGGAAGCCCAAAACCTGCATCGGCACCGGTGCGCGCTTCTTGCTCACCAGGGCTCCCGGCTTCGGGGGCGGGGCATCGCTCCAGACGATCTGCCAGCCACCTTCTGCCTGTTCCAGCGCGCCGCGGAACTTCTTGCGGATTGCACTGACACCGGCCTCGCTGGCCCCGCTGCCGGCACCCAACGGAACCTTGAGCGTGATATCGATCACCTCGCCCACAAAGCGTTGCAGGTCCTGCTCAGTGCGCAGCGGCCGGTCAATGCCCGGCGAGGCCACTTCAAGGCGGCGGTATTCGGCGCCCTCGACCTCCAGCACGAACTGCAACTGGCGCGTCACCTTTTCGCAGTCTTCGACCGTGATGGGCAAGCCCTGTCCGTAGGGCATGCCCGGCTGCCAGGGAAGGTCTATCGTGACGCGCAACAAGCCCCCGGCAGAGCGCTCGGTCTCGACCAGTTCGTAACCCAGACCGGTTACGGTTTGTGCAATCACGTCCTGCAATGCCAAGTGTTCGAAGCTCCAAATACTTTCAACAAAAACCGTTTGACCAAAAAAAACGGGCGGTAGAAACCCGCCCGTTTGGTCGTGAAGACGGAATTATAGCCCGTAAACCCTTGATTTGCAAGGGATTAGCATTGATTTAGCCGGCATCGGCCACCAGGCTGCGGGTGTATTCGTTCTGCGGCGCATTCAATATTTGGTCAACCGGCCCGGCTTCAAGCACGGCGCCATCTTTCATCACCAACACCTGGTGGGCCATGGCCCGGATCACATCGACGTCGTGGGTAATCAGCAGGTAGGTCAGGCCGCGTTCCTTTTGCAGGCGCTGGAGCAATTGCAAGACCTGCTGCTGGATGGTGACATCGAGCGCACTGGTGGGCTCATCCAGAACCAGCACCTGCGGCTCGACGATGAGAGCGCGGGCGATGGCAATGCGCTGGCGCTGTCCTCCGGAAAATTCATGAGGATAGCGTTGCAAAAGCCCGGGAAAAGCTTCTTGCGTCAACCCGACGTCACCCAGTGCAGCCAATGCCTGCTGTTGGCGCTGGCTGGGCTTCATCTGCGGCTCATGGACCCGCAGGCCCTCGCCAACGATCTCTTCTACCGTCATGCGGGGCGACAGGGATGAATAAGGGTCCTGAAACACAACCTGGATATGGCGTCGCAGGGATTTTGGAAACTTGCCGATTGCCACGCTTTTGAGGGCAAATAAACCAGTCCCTGCACCGGATTCCGGCCCGAAACCCTGGAATCCGGGATATTCAAGCAGGCCCGAGAAAGGGAGCAATCCCAAAATGGCCTGAGCGAGCGTTGATTTGCCCGACCCCGACTCTCCAATGACTCCCAGGGTTTGGCCTGCCTGCAAGTCGAGGCTGGCAGATTGCACAGCCACAAAGCGCCCCCGGCGGAACCAGCCTTGGATGCCACCAAGGGGTACCGGGTAGCTGACATGCATTGCCTTGGTGCGAACCAGTGACTGGGGAATGTCCGACGGATGGGCCTCGACCACGTTGCGAACCGGCTTGCTGGCCAACAGCCTTCGGGTGTAGGCATGCTGGGGCGAGGCGAACACCTCGTCCACATTACCCTGCTCAACCAGGTTCCCGCTTTCCATCACGGCTACGCGGTCGGCAAAGCGGCGCACCAGATTCAGGTCGTGGGTGATGAGCAGGACGGCCATGCTGTACTGGCGCTGCAGGTCGGAAAGCAGATCCAGAATCTGCTGGCGCAGGCTGACGTCGAGTGCCGTGGTCGGCTCGTCGGCCAGCAGCAACCGGGGTTTGCAGGCCAGTGCCATGGCGATCATGGCCCGTTGGCGCTGCCCGCCACTGAGCTGGTGCGGGTAAGCGCCGGAGCGCCTGGCCGGTTCCGGAATGCCCGTGCCGGCCAGCAGGTCGATGGCCCCCTGCGTTGCCTGGGCATAAGACATGCCGCGCTTGAGCTGCAGGACTTCGGCAACCTGCTGGCCCACCATCATCAGGGGGTTCAGCGCTGTCATCGGCTCCTGGAAGATGCAGGCAATTTCCTGACCCCGGATGCCGCGCAGGGAGTGCTCCGAAAGTGATAGCAGATCACGCCCATCCGCTGCGTGCTCCCGTCCTTTTTCATCATTGAAAAACCGTGCCGAGCCGGATATGTGGGCGTTCTGCACCAGGCGCAGCAGGGCCAGGGCGGTGACCGACTTGCCCGAGCCCGACTCACCCACCAGGGCCAGCTTTTCGCCCGCCTTGATGTGGAAATCAATGCCGTGCACCACCTCCTTGCCCGAAAAGGATACGCGCAGGTCCTGGACATCCAGCAGCGGGCTGATCATGCGTCGGCCTTGCGCGGGTCCAGCGCGTCCCGCAGCGCGTCGCCCATGAGGGTCAGCAGCAGCAGGGTGACAACCAACACACCAAAGGTGAACAGGGATATCCACCAGGCATCCAGATTGCTCTTGCCCTGTGCCAGCAATTCACCCAGGGAAGGGGTGCCTGGCGGTACGCCGAGTCCCAGAAAATCGAGTGAGGTGAGGACAAGAATCGCTGCACTCATGCGAAACGGCAGGAATGTCACCACCGGCGTCAGGCTGTTGGGCAGGATGTGGCGCGTGATGATCTGCCAATGGCCCACACCCAGCGCCCGCGCGCCGCGCACGTAGTCCATCTGGCGGTTGCGCAGGAATTCGGCGCGGACATAGTCAGAAAGGTCCATCCAGCCAAAAAGACTCAGCAATAGCAGCAGGACCAGCACCGACGGGTCGAATACCGCCGAAAAAATGATGAGCAGATACAGCTCAGGCATCGAGCTCCAAACTTCAATCAGCCGCTGCGCGACCAGGTCGGTCTTGCCCACAAAATAGCCTTGCAAGGCACCTGCGACAACGCCCAGCACCACGCCAATGGCCATCAGAGCCAGGCCAAACAGCACGGAAACGCGAAAGCCGTAGAGCAACTGGGCCAGCAGGTCGCGCCCGCGCTCGTCGGTACCGAGCCAGTTTTGCGCCGAGGGCCCGGCCGGATTGGGCACTTTGGCAAAGTAATTCAGCGTGCTGTAGTGGTACGGATTGAGCGGGAATACGGCCCAATTGCCGTCCTTGCGGAATTGCTCCTGGATGAATGGGTCGAGGTAGTCGGTGGCCGTCTTGGAATCGCCGCCGAAGGTGGTCTCCGGCAGGTTCTGGGTTATGGGGAAATAGATGTGGCCGTTGTAGCGCGCTATCAGCGGCTTGTCGTTGGAGATCAACTCGGCACACAGACTCAGCCCGACCAGCCCGCAAAAAACCAGCAAGCTCCAGAAGCCCAGGCGATTGCGCCGGAAGCGCAGCCACGCGCGGCGGCTCGGCGATGGGGATGCGGCGCTATTCATATTTCACCCGGGGGTCCACCCAGACGTAGCAAAGGTCCGACACCAGTTTGGTCACCAGCCCGATCAGGGTGAAGAGGTAAAGCGTTCCAAGCACCACCGGATAGTCGCGCCGGATCACACTCTCATAGCTCAGCAGGCCAAGGCCATCGAGTGAAAACAGGGTTTCAATCAGCACAGAGCCGGTAAAGAAAGCTCCGATGAATGCACCCGGAAAGCCGGTGACAATGGGAATGAGGGCGTTGCGGAAAACATGGCGGTAAAGCACCTGGCGCTCGCTCAGCCCCTTGGCGCGCGCCGTCAGTACATATTGCTTGCGGATCTCCTCCAGAAAGGCATTTTTGGTCAGCATGGTCGTCACCGCAAAGCTGCCCAGCACACTGGCCACAACGGGTAGTGCAATGTGCCAGAGGTAGTCGGTAATCTTGCCGCCCAGGGTGAGGCTGGCCCAGTTGCTGGATGTCAGCCCACGCAGCGGAAACCACTGCAATTGCCCGCCAAAAATCACGAGCAGCGCCACGCCCAGAACAAAACCCGGGATGGCATAGCCCACCAGGACAGCCAGCGTGCTCACGAAATCAAAGTGCGAGCCTGCACGCACGGCCTTGTGTATGCCCAGGGGAACGGCCACCAGATAACTCAGGAGGAAACTCCACAAGCCCAGGCTGATGGAAACCGGCATTTTCTCCCTGACGAGTTGCCAGACGTCCTTGTGGTAGTAAAAACTCTGCCCCAGGTCGAAATGGGCATAGGCCTTGATCATGATCCAGAAGCGCTCATGGGCCGGCTTGTTGAAGCCGTATAACTTTTTGATCTCCGCAAGCTGGACAGCGTCTACTCCTTGGCGGCCCCGGTAGCTGCTGCGCCCCGCGGCTGCCTCACCACCCGAACTGCGACCCTCGATCAAGGCGGTCATCTGCTCCACAGGTCCGCCCGGCACGAACTGGATGACCGCAAACGTCACGATCAGCACCCCAATCAGTGTGGGCACCATAAGCAGACAGCGTTTGAGGATGTAGCTGAACATGGGTGGTTCTAGTGGCTGCCGGGCAAGGCGCTTCGGACCCACCAGACGGAGGAGATCCAGCTTTGCGCGCTGTAGAAATCGGGCATCTTTGCGGGGCGCTCAAATGCATTGCCTTTGTAGGCAACCCGGTAGGTGGGCGCATACCAGTTGGGCACGGCGTAATAGCCGTGCCCCAGGACCCGATCCAGCGCCCGCACACCCGTCGCGAGTTGCGCACGGGTTTTGGCTGCAATGATGTTTTCAACCAGCGCATCGACCACGGGATCGGTGATTCCCCAATAGTTGAGGTTGCCGGTGCGCCCCGCTGAGGCTGAGCTGTACACATCACGTAAATCCGTGCCGGGCGTTGAACTGCTGCTCAATGCCACGCTCGTCATGTCGAAGTCAAAAACATCGAGGCGCTTTTTGAGCAAGGCGTAGTCCACGATGCGGAACTTCATGCGGATGCCCAGTTTTTCCAGATTCTTCTGGAAGGGCCCGAGGATCCGGATCAGGGAGGGCTGGTCGAACAGCATTTCGATCTCGAGGGCCTGGCCCTTGGCATTGCGCAAAACACCATCGCTGTCGCTCCAGCCCGCTGCCTGGAGCAATGCACGGGCCTCGCGGAGGTTCTGGCGCAGGCTGCGCGGTGGCTCCGTGCTTGGCAGGCGTGCTGCCGGCCCGAAAACCTGGGGCGGCAACCGGCTCCGCCAGGGCTCCAGCAAAGCCAGCTCATCGGCCTTGGGCAAACCAGAGGCCGTGAACTCGGCGGTAGGGAAGAAGCCCTCGATCCGCTTGTAGGAGTTGTAGAAAAGCTGGCGATTGAGCCAGTCAAAATCCATGGCCATGGCAATGGCTTGGCGCACCCGGACGTCCTGCAGCAGGGGGCGACGCGTGTTGAATACATAGCCCTGGTAAAAGCCGGGGTTGGGATTGGCAAACTCGCTGCGCGTCAGGGAGCCATTGTCAAAAGCCATGCCCTTGTATTGACGGGCCCAGCGCCGGGCGATGTTTTCCTCGATCACATCGAACTCGCCAGCCTTGAAGGCTTCCAGGCGCACGGTGTCATCGGTATAAATCTTGTAGGTGATGCTGTCGAAGTTGTAGCTACCGCGGCGCACATTGAGGTCACGTGCCCAATAGTCCAGGCGCCGCTGGTAGGTGATGGTCTTGCCGAAATCAACCGGCCCGACGCGGTACGGGCCGCTGCCAATCGGCAAGTCGGTGATGATCTTGTCAAAGGCCTTGCCGCCGCCCCATGTGTGGCTGAAAATCATGATGCTGCCGGCAACCAGGGGCATCTGGTCATCGGCCTTGCTGAAATCAAAGCGCACCAGGCGATCGCCGAGCACGGTGACCGCCTTGATGCCTTCAAACAAAACCCGGATGCGCGGCGAAGCCTGAGGGCTGGTCTGCATGTCGTAGGAAAACTTCACATCCAGCGCCAGCACAGGGTCCCCATTATTGAAGCGCGCCAGCGGGTTGATGCGGAAGACGGCTGACAGCTTGTCCGGCGCCACGGTGACGTCGTCGGCCAGCAAGCCGTAGGCGGTTGTGGCTTCGTCCAGGTTGCCCGTGAGCAGGGTTTCAAACACCAGACTGGACTCCTGCCCCTCGTTCATCAGCCCTGGCGGATGCTCACCGCGCAAGGTGAAGGGATTGTATTTGTCAAAATTGCTCTGCCGCGTGTTTGGCACGAGAGTCAGACTGCCGCCCTTGGGGGCCAGCGGGTTCACATACTCAAAATGATCAAAGCCTGCAGAGTATTTGATATCGCCAAACTGGGAGTAGGCGTGCGCGGCCCAGGCTGGTAAAGCCATCATCGCCAGGCACATCACCCACAAAATCCGCATGCGACAATTGTCGCAAGATTTACCGAGGAGATTGCTTCATGGGTTTTTTAAGCGGCAAAAAGTTGTTGATCACGGGCGTGTTGAGCAACCGCTCTATCGCCTACGGCATTGCGCGGGCCTGCCACCGCGAAGGGGCCGAACTGGCTTTCAGTTATGTGGGCGAGCGTTTCAAGGAGCGCATCACCGAGTTTGCCGCCGACTTTGGCTCCAGCCTCATTTTTGATTGCGATGTGGGCTCGGACGAGCAGATCAACAGGCTATTTGCGGACCTCTCCGTTCATTGGCCCCAATTCGATGGCTTCGTGCACGCCATCGGCTTTGCACCACGCGAGGCCATTGGGGGTGATTTCCTGGAAGGCTTTTCACGCGACGGATTCCGGATTGCCCACGACATCAGCGCCTACAGCTTCCCCGCCATGGCCAAGGCCGCCCTGCCCCACTTGAATGACAACGCCTCGCTTCTGACCTTGACCTATCTGGGCGCGGTGCGCAGCCTGCCCAACTACAACACCATGGGTCTTGCCAAGGCCAGCCTGGAAGCCTCCGTCCGCTATCTAGCGGAATCACTTGGAAGCCACAAGCGCGGCCTGCGCGCCAATGGCATCAGCGCCGGGCCGATCAAGACGCTGGCGGCCAGTGGCATCAAGGACTTTGGCAAGATCCTCAAGGCGGTGGCCGACACGGCGCCGATCCGCCGCAATGTGTCCATCGACGACGTCGGCAACGTGGCGGCATTCCTGCTGAGCGACCTGGCGGCCGGCGTGAGCGCCGAAATCACCTATGTGGATGGCGGCTTCAGCAATGTTGTGGGTGGAATTGCCGAGTCGTCAGCGGCCTGAGTTTCAAAAGAAAATGCCTACCAACCGGCGTAAATGCAGCGTGGAAAGCCATTTTTTTGATAGCTAATCAATTTTGACGCAATCTGCGTAGTAGCGCTTCACGCCGTCCGCGCCCTTCTCTTCGACCAAGCCGTGGATATCCGTTTCGAAACCCGGGCAGTGGGTGTTGAACTCGCGTGAGAATTTCAGGTAATCGACGATTTTCTTGTTGAAGACTTCACCGGGAATCAGCAGCGGAATGCCCGGCGGATACGGCGTCACGAGCCCCACAGTGATGCGGCCTTCAAGGTGGTCGATCTCCACGCGCTCGGTCGCGCGCCGCGCGATGCAGGCATAGGCATCGCTGGGCGTCATGGCCGGTTCGAGGTCGCTCAGATACATCTCGGTGGTCAATCGGGCGATGTCGAATTTCGCGTACAGCTCGTGCACATGCTGGCACAGGTCGCGCAAGCCCATGCGCTCATACAAGGGTTGGGCCTTGGCGAATTCCGGCAGGATGCGCCACATCGGCTGGTTGCGGTCATAGTCATCCTTGAACTGCTGCAAGGCCGTGAGCAAGGTATTCCAGCGGCCCTTGGTGATGCCGATGGTGAACATGATGAAAAAGCTGTACAGCCCCGTCTTCTCGACAATCACGCCATGCTCGGCCAGGAACTTGGTCACGATGCTGGCCGGAATGCCGGTCTTGGCAAACTTGCCGTTCAGGTCAAGGCCGGGCGTGACGATGGTGGACTTGATCGGGTCCAGCATGTTGAAGCCCTCGGCCAGATTGCCAAAGCCGTGCCATTTGGCCGTCCGGGCCTCGCCCTTGATGATCCAGTCATCTGCCCGGCCGATACCTTCGGCCACCAGCTTGTCAGGCCCCCAGACCTTGAACCACCAGTCTTTGCCGTATTCCGCATCCACTTTGCGCATGGCACGACGGAAATCCAGTGCCTCCATGATGGATTCCTCCACCAGGGCCTTGCCGCCCGGCGGCTCCATCATGGCGGCAGCCACGTCGCAGCTGGCGATGATGGCGTATTGCGGGCTGGTGCTGGTGTGCATCAGATAGGCCTCATTGAAGAGGTGCCGGTCCAGCTTGGTGTTTTGCGAATCCTGCACGAGCACATGGCTCGCCTGGCTGATGCCGGCGAGCAGCTTGTGAATGGACTGGGTCGCATAGACCACCGAGTCGCGCGGCCGCGCCCGCTTTTTGCCCATGGCGTGGTACGGCCCGTAGAAAGGGTGGAAGGCCGCGTGGGGCAGCCAGGCTTCATCGAAATGCAGATTGTCGACATAGCCATCGAGCATCCCCTTGATGGTCTCGGTGTTGTAGATCACGCCGTCGTAGGTTGACTGGGTTAGCGTCATGACGCGCGGACGCACCGTGTCGGCATTGACATGCTTGAGCAAGGGATTGGCCCGGATTTTAGCCTTGATGGCCTCCGGCTCGAACTCGCTTTGCGGAATCGGGCCAATGATGCCGAAATGGTTGCGTGTTGGTTTCATGAACACGGGAATCGCCCCGGTCATGATGATGGCGTGCAGGACCGACTTGTGGCAATTGCGGTCCACAACCACGACATCGCCCGGCGCCACGGTATGGTGCCAGACCATCTTGTTGCTGGTGCTCGTGCCATTGGTGACAAAAAAGCAATGGTCTGCGTTGAAGATGCGCGCAGCATTTTTTTCGCTCTCGCCAATCGCGCCATCGTGGTCAAGCAGTTGGCCCAGTTCCTCGACGGCATTGCACACGTCGGCGCGCAGCATGTTCTCGCCAAAGAACTGGTGGAACATCTGGCCGACTGGCGTTTTCAGGAATGCGACCCCGCCAGAATGCCCGGGGCAATGCCAGCTGTAGGAGCCGTCTTCTGCGTAATCCAGCAAGGCCTTGAAAAACGGCGGCTTGACGCCCTCCAGGTAGCTTTTGGCCTCGCGGATGATATGGCGCGCCACGAACTCCGGGGTGTCCTCGAACATGTGGATGAAGCCATGCAGCTCGCGCAGGATGTCGTTGGGCAGGTGCTGCGAGGTCTTGGTTTCGCCATAGATATAGATAGGCACATCGGCATTCTTGCGACGCACCTCCTGTATGAAGTTGCGCAGGTTCACTACCGCCGGATCCAGGTCCGGGCCCGGCGTGAACTCCTCATCGTCAATCGACAGGATGAAGGCGCTTGCGCGCGACTGTTGCTGTGCAAATTGGCTGAGGTCGCCATAGCTCGTCACGCCCAGAATTTCAAACCCTTCCGCCTCGATCGCCTGGGCCATGGCGCGAATACCCAGGCCCGAGGTGTTTTCGGAGCGGAAGTCTTCGTCAATGATGACGATCGGGAAACGAAATTTCATGGCGCACTCCGGATGGCTTGCCCGCTGCGGGCGGGCTGCAAATTGGCAAACAGGGGCGAAGTGTAAGGAATAAACGGCCGCCACCCTTGCAATGACACACATTTAGCTCAAAATGTCGCACTTGGCCTACAAGCATGGCCGCGAAAGATGCGTATGAGTGATTCTGGTGTGTGGTGGTTACTGGCGGGCGGTGCCGTTGCTGTCGAGCTGCTGACGGGCACCTTCTACCTCCTGATGATTGCAATCGGTATGGCAGCGGGTGCGCTGGCTGCCTACGCCGACTTGTCCCTCACATGGCAGCTGCTTGCGGCGGCGCTGGTGGGCGGCGGTGCGGTAACGGCCTGGCATCTCAAGCGCAATGTGCGCCCGGCCAGTGAACCAGCCAGCGCCAACAAGGATGTCAACCTCGACGTGGGCGAAACCGTGCACATCGCCCACTGGAAGGACGACGGCACGGCCATCACGCATTACCGTGGCGCTCAATGGACCGTGGTGGCAGCCCCCGATGCCCCGCAGCAGTCCGGCAGCTACCGGATTGTTGAAGTTGTGGGCAGTCGGCTCGTCGTCGCGCCGGCTTAAGCCCGACATTTCATCCCGGTTCGATAAACACAAGGAGTTCTCATGGAGTTTGCAATTATTTTTCTCGTCGTGGTGGTGATCTTTATCACGCAGTCCATCAAGGTCGTACCCCAGCAGCATGCATGGGTGGTCGAGCGCCTGGGCAAATACCACGGCACGCTCACGCCGGGTCTCAATTTCCTGACGCCATTCATCGACAAGGTCGCCTACAAGCACGTGCTCAAGGAAATTCCGCTCGACATCCCCAGCCAGGTCTGCATCACGCGCGACAACACACAACTGCAGGTTGACGGCATCCTGTATTTCCAGGTGACCGACGCCATGCGTGCCAGCTATGGCTCATCCAACTATGTGGTGGCTATCAGCCAGCTCGCACAGACCTCGCTGCGTAGCGTAATCGGCAAGCTCGAGCTCGACAAGACCTTTGAGGAGCGCGACATCATCAACGCCCAGGTGGTTGCGGCCATTGACGAAGCCGCCCTCAACTGGGGTGTGAAGGTCTTGCGCTACGAGATCAAGGACCTCACACCCCCGAAGGAAATTCTCCACGCGATGCAGTCGCAGATCACGGCTGAGCGGGAAAAGCGCGCGCTGATCGCGGCATCGGAGGGGCGGCGGCAAGAGCAGATCAACATCGCCACCGGCGAGCGCGAGGCCTACATTGCACGCTCCGAGGGTGAAAAGCAATCGATCATCAACAAGGCACAGGGCGAGGCGGCATCCATCTCGGCCGTTGCGGAGGCCACGGCTGGTGCCATCGAGCGCGTGGCGGCAGCGATCCGCCAGCCCGGGGGCGCGGAAGCGGTGCAACTCAAGGTGGCCGAGAAGGCTGTCGAAGCCTATAGCAAAGTTGCCAGCGAGGCGACCACCACCCTCATCGTGCCTGGCGACATGACCCAGGTCTCGGCATTGATTTCTTCAGCCATGAAGATGGTGCAGGCCGGCCAGGCTCCAACTCGCTGATACAATCGCAGGCTTCGCGGAGCGGTGGATGAGCGGTTTAAGTCGCACGCCTGGAAAGCGTGTGAGGGTTAATAGCCCTCCGCGGGTTCGAATCCCGCCTGCTCCGCCAAATCAATGATGTGCAGACAAAAAAAGGCCACCTTGCGGTGGCCTTTTTCGTTGCGAGTCGCCTGATCAGTTCAGGGGAATCTTCTTGTCGCCCTGGTAGGAATAGAGCGTCATGGCGGGGTTCTTCAACTCGCCATTGGGCTCGAATTGCACCGTGGTGGTGATGCCCTTGAAGTTGGTCTGGCCGATGAAGGGGGTATAGACCTTCGGGTCGGAGCTGCCAGCGCGCTTCATGGCATCGACGAGCACAAACACGGCGTCATAGACGTACGGGCTGTAGACCTGGAACTGGCCAGGATACTTGGCATCATAACGGGCCTTCCAGGCCTTGCCGCCGGGCATCTTGTCCAGCGATGCGCCGCCTTCGGCGCAAATCACGTTGTCCAGGGTCTTGGCGCCGCCAGCCTGCTTGATCAGGTCTTGCGTGCAGATGCCGTCACCGCCGAAGTACTTCTGACGGGTCAAACCGAGTTGTTCCATCTGGCGCAGCATAGGGCCAGCTTGGGGGTCCATGCCGCCGTAGAAGATGGCGTCAGGGTTCTTGGCCTTGATGGCGGTCAGGATGGCCATGAAGTCGGTGGCCTTGTCGGTGGTGTATTGCTGATCCACCACGGTCATGCCCTTTTGCTTGGCCGTATTCATGAACACTTCGGCTACGCCTTGGCCATAGGCGGTGCGGTCATCAATGATGGCAACCGTCTTGAGCTTGAGGCCGTCAGCTGCATAGAAAGCCAGGCCAGCGCCCAGGGCGTTGTCATTGGCCAGCAGGCGGAAGGTGGTCTTGTAGCCGGGCTTGGTCAGGTTGGGGTTGGTCGCCGAGGGGGTGATGTGGGGAATGCCGCATTCGTTGTAGATCTTAGATGCGGGGATGGTGGTTCCAGAGTTCAGGTGACCCGCCACGCCAGAGACCTTGGCATCGCACAGTTTTTGTGCGGCTGCAGCGCCTTGCTTCGGATCGGCAGCGTCGTCTTCGGCGACCAGTTCGAACTTGACTTTCTTGCCGCCGATGACCACGCCCTGGGCGTTCAGGTCTTCAATGGCCATGCGGGCGCCGTTTTCGTTGTCCTTGCCATAAGAGGCTTGGGCACCGGAAATGGGACCCACGTGACCGATTTTCACTACCATGTCTTGCGCGCACGCCAGACCACTCACAACAGCCACGGCAGCAGCCACGGTCAGTTTCAACTTCATTTGCATAGAGCCTCCAAAAAGGATGGGTTTGTTAACGTTAAGAGGTTGAGAGACTTTTTAGCTCAACGCCCTAGAAGATACCGCAATTTTCAGGCCCGAACTATAGGGAACACGCTTATCGGCATCTTTACCTTGTGCGCGATAAGCCGGATTGCGCAGGCGAAAGTGCCGCTAATGCCGGTCGCCAGATCCGACATTCTTGGCACTACGCGAGTTGGTGCCTCACGGGAGCATATCCCCGGTCCGCATAGTGACGCCAGCGCCGCCGCGCCGCCTGCAATTCCGACTCCGAACCTCCAACGATTTCGATCAGGCGCTCGAAGCTCTCAAAGCCGGTCGGCACCTGGTCACCCAGATTGACCAGTACCTGATGGTGGGGCAAACCGGAGATCGGGGCGCCCGACAGATCGGCCAACACCACCGGGCTGGCCTCCAGCACCAACGCGTCGCCACGGGTGAAACAGTGCGGGATGAAGTCCATCGGGGAAAAGGTCCACAAGGCTTCATCCAGGACTGCTAGTTGCTCTGCCTGCCCGGTCACGACAAGCCGCGCGCCGCTGGCAACCGCCTTTCGCAGCAGCCGGCAGGGGTAGGCGCCTGGGTCGGGTGGATTGATGTGAAAGCTGATCTCGGTCATGCAATCGGTGGCAGACGTTGCCGCCCTCAGCGTGGCACGGGCTGGCGGGGCGCTCTCTTTTTAGGAGCGGCAGACGGCTTCTTTGCAAGGATTTCAGCCTGATTGAGCACATACTGGACAAGCAAGCCGACGGGTCGGCCAGTGGAGCCTTTGGCCGCACCACTTTTCCAGGCGGTGCCGGCGATATCCAGATGGGCCCAGGCAAACTTGTCCGCAAAACGCTGCAGGAATTTGGCGGCCGTGATGGCGCCTCCGGCTCGGCCGCCAACGTTGGCCACATCGGCAAAGTTGCTTTTGAGCCCCTCGGCATATTCATCGTCCAGCGGCATGCGCCAGCACAGGTCCAGGGCTGCTTCGCCCGCAGAATACAGGGCCTCTGCGAGAACGTCGTCGCTAGCAAACAATCCGCTGCGCACGCCGCCAAGTGCAACCATGCAGGCCCCGGTCAGCGTGGCGATGTCGATGACGGCGCTCGGCTCGAACCGCTCGGCGTAGCTCAGGGCATCGCACAGGACCAGCCGCCCCTCGGCATCGGTGTTGAGGATCTCGATGGTCTGGCCACTCATGCTTTTGACCACATCGCCGGGTTTGATTGCCCGCCCGTCAGGCATGTTCTCGCACGACGGGATCAGGCCGACGAGGTTGATGGCGGGCTGAAGCTGGGCTATGGCCCGGAAGGTGCCCAGCACGCTGGCTGCACCGCACATGTCGAACTTCATCTCATCCATCTCGGCAGCAGGTTTGATGGAGATTCCGCCCGTGTCGAAGGTGATGCCCTTGCCGACCAGGACAACAGGGGCCTGCTTTGCGGCGGCACCCTGGTAGCGCAAAACGATAAAACGAAGGGGCTCACTGGAGCCTTGCGCGACAGCCATGAATGAGCCCATGCCCAGCTTGGCGACCTCTTTGGGCCCGAGCACCTTGCATTCAATGGCATGGGCTTTCTTGTGGGGTTTGGCGGGTCCGGCCTGGGTCAGCGCTTTTGCGGCCTCGGCCAGCAAACGGGGCGTAGCGTGGTTGGCCGGACGATTCCCCCATTCGCGCGCCAGGTTGATACCTAGCCCGGTCGCCAGCCCGGTCTCAAACGCCTTTTCGGTGGCCCCGACATCGCCTACGGCCACCAATACCGATTCAATCCCACCCTCGGGTGACTTGCTCTTGGTCAGACTGTAGGCATAGCCGGCCTCCACGGCAGCCTGTACCACGGTCGCCACCAAAGCCGATTCGGCCTTGGTCAGGGCACCCAGTGCAATGATCAGGCTGCCAAGCTTTACACCCTTGAGCGCGGCAAAAGCCGCTTGCACGGCGACCCGTGCATCGCGCGGCTTGCCCTCCCCGGTACTCGCGAGAACAACCCGGCGTGCGGCAACTCCCGCGACCCGATACAGCGAAAGCACCTGCCCGGCTGCAGGTTTAAGGTCACCGTCCGCCCGGGCCGCCGCGACGAGGGCAGCTATCGTATCCTTGCCCGCGAGAGCGGTTTTCGGCAAAAGAACCAGGAGCGCATCGGCTTTTTCGGCACAACACGCCGGGAGGGAAAGGGCTTTGAGTTGGAAGTTCATAATCGGGGCCTGCTGCACATGCCTGCAAGCCTGTTTGAGGCAGTCAGGGCTTGGCAGCAATGGTGCTGTGCAATATAAAACCCGATGTTATTCCATTCGACCCTTCGCAAGGAGCTTTCCCGCAGTTTTGGCGCCACCCTGGTCGTGCTGGCCACGATTGTGCTCACCATGCTGTTGATCCGGTCGCTGGGCATGGCGGCGCGCGGCAGCGTGGCCTCAGCGGATGTGCTCCTGATCATCGGCTATTCGGTGCTAGGGCAATTGCCCACGTTGCTGGCGCTGTCGCTGTTCATTGCCATCGTTTCCTGCCTGTCGCGCATGTACCGCGACAGCGAAATGGTAATCTGGTTTTCGAGCGGGCGCGGCCTACTGTATTTCCTGGCTCCGATCTTTCGTTTTGCCTGGCCCATCCTCGTCACCGTTACCCTGCTGTCCCTGCTAGTCTGGCCCTGGTCGAACCAGCAGGTGCAGGATTTGCGCGACCGCTACGACCGGCGTGGCGACCTGGACCGGGTGGTACCCGGGCAATTTCAGGAATCGGCCGGCGGGACCCGGGTATTTTTCGTGGACAAACAGTCTGTTGCCGGCATGCTGGGCAAAAACGTTTTTATATCGTCTTCAGAGAAAAGCAAGGAAGCTGTCACCTCCGCCCGCAGCGGGCGCATTGAAGTCATCAACGATGACCGTTTCCTGCTGCTGCAAAACGGCCAGCGGCTGGAAAGCGTGCCCGGCCAACCAGATATCCGTGTCAGTGAGTTTGTCGACTACGGCACGAATATGAGTGCGTCCGCACAGGACGACCAGGATGAGGTGCTTGTTCGCTTTAAGTCCACCCTGACCCTGTTGCGCCAGCCCACCCGGGTACACCTGGGTGAATTGGCCTGGCGTATCGGACTGGCCCTCGCTGCAATGAACTTCGTGGTCATTGCGGTTGCCGTGTCCAGCGTCAACCCGCGGTCGGGGCGCAGCACCAATCTGGCTTTTGCGCTGTTTGCATTTATCTTCTATTACAACCTGCTCAATCTGGGCCAGAGCTGGATCGGCGCAGGGCAGATCAGCTTTGCCCGCTACATGGTGACGGTCCATCTGGGGGCCTTGCTGCTGGGCCTGCTGTGGCTTTACAAGCGGCATGTCAACTGGACGCTGCGCGGCGCACTGCGTGCTTCATTTGAGTCTCCGGTGCGAGTTGGCGGCGACAGGCAGGTAGGCCGACCATGAAGACCGTTCGCCGCCTGATCTATATCGAGACGCTCACCGCCGTGGGCTTTGTGACTCTGGCATTTCTCGCGCTTTTTTTCTTTTTCGACTTCGTGGATGAATTGCAGTGGCTGGGCAAAAGCGTCACCGGCAGGCCCGAGGACGCCTATCAGTTGATCAATATCCTGAATTACGTCTGCCTGGTCATTCCCAGCCACCTGTACGAGCTGTTGCCCATCACCACCCTGATTGGCACTATTTTCGTGATGTCGCGCCTGGCGCAGAGCTCCGAGTACACGATCCTGCGCACCAGCGGCCTCGGACCGACCCGTGCGCTTAAAACCTTGCTGGGGCTTGGATTGGGCTTTGTAGTCCTGACCTTCGCAGTGGGCGACTATCTTGCACCGGCCACCGATCTTCAGGCCCAACTGTTGAAATCTCGCTACCAAGGCAAGATCACATTAGGGCAAACAGGCGCCTGGCTCAAGGAAAAGCAGCTCTACGGATCCTATGCGGTCAATGTCAACGCTCTGTCCTCCGATGGGGGCATGAAAGGCATCCGGATATTTGAATTCGACTCCAAGGGCTTGCTGGTGTCACTCACCCAATCCGAGCACGGCAGCTTCGCAACAGACGACGCATGGATTCTTGACAGCGCCACCCGAACCGAATTCCAGCCCGTGGCCGCTTCCCCTGATACGCCCGCCAGCCCGGTTGAAGGCCGCGGCCATATCAGCCGCGTTGTTATTGACAACTACCGTTGGCCGACGGAGATTTCGCCAGAAATGGTTTCCGTTGCGTTGCTCAAGCCCGAGCGGATGAGCACGGTCGACCTGTTCCAGTACATTCGCCACCTGGAGGCCAACGGGCAGGCCTCCTTGCGCTATGAAATCGAGTTCTGGAAGAAGGTTTTTTATCCCCTGAGTTGCCTGGTGATGGTGGTGCTGGCCCTCCCATTTGCCTATCTGCATTTTCGTTCGGGCAACATCACCAGTTACGTTTTTGGCGGCGTCATGATTGGCATCAGCTTCTTCCTGCTGAACAATGTCTTTGGCTACATCGGCAACCTCAACAACTGGTTGCCCTGGGTCGCCGCCGGTGTCCCGGGCCTGATTTATTCCATTGCATCCCTGGCCGCCTTTGGCTGGCTGGTTCTGCGCCGCTAGCGGGCTGTCGATGAAACAAGGCATACTGCTCTTTGCCCATGGGTCCCGGGATTCCCTGTGGCGCCGGCCAGTGGAAGCCATCGCCGAGCGCATTCGCCAGCGCGCCCCGGACTGCGCCGTCGCCTGTGCCTATCTTGAACTGTGCGAACCCGACCTGCCGACTGCCGCTATTGATTTGATAGCTGCGGGCGCTGGCTCCATAAAGGCTTTTCCGCTCTTTCTTGGTTTGGGCAAACATGCGAGAGAGGATTTCCCGGTCCTGATTGCCGACCTGCGCCGCGCCCATCCCGATGTGCCGATCACGCTATTGCCCGCGGCGGGCGAGCATTCGGCCCTGCTGGATCTCCTGGCAGGTATTGCCTTGGCTACAACATGAATCTCCACCAATTCCGCTTTGTCCAGGAAGCCGTACGGCGCAACCTGAATCTCACCGAAGCTGCCAAGGCACTGCATACATCCCAGCCCGGCGTGTCCAAGGCCATCATTGAGCTCGAGGAGGAGCTTGGCATCGAGATTTTCGCGCGCCACGGAAAGCGACTCAAACGCGTGACCGAACCGGGCACCCATGTTCTGGAAAGCATCGGCATCATCATGAGCGAGGTGGCGAACCTCAAGCGCATCGGCGAGCAGTACTCCGCCCAGGAAAGCGGCACGCTATCGATCGCCACCACACACACACAGGCACGCTACGTTCTGCCGCCCCATGTGGCCAAGCTGCGCCAGCTCTACCCCAAGGTCAATGTGAGCCTGCATCAGGGCTCACCGGACCAGGTCGCCCAGATGCTGATCGATGAGGTCGCGGAAATTGGCATCGCGACTGAATCACTCTCGGCCTATACCGAGCTGGTCACCCTGCCCTGTTACAGCTGGCAACACGTCCTGGTATTGCCGCTGGATCATCGGCTCGCCAAGACCGAGCGCCTGAGTCTGGAGGACATCGCAGCCGAGCCCATCATCACGTATCACCCGTCATTCACCGGGCGAACCCGCATTGACCAGGCGTTCGCGTCGCGTAAGCTCACCCCCAACATCGTGCTGGAAGCCATCGATTCGGATGTGATCAAAACCTATGTGCGCCTGGGAATGGGTGTTGGCATCGTGGCCGAGATGGCTGCACGCGAAGATGGGAGTAACACGGACCTTGTCGTGCGACAGGTCGGCAACCTGTTCGGTGAAAACCTGGCGCGTGTTGCCTTTAAGCGCGGGGCCTATCTTCGCAATTTCGTGTTTGATTTTGCCGAGTTGCTGAGCGACCGACTGAGCAAGGCACTGATCGGCAAAGCCATGACGGGCCACAACAGCGAGTACGATTTGTGAGAAAGTAGCCAGGTCAACCCCTCAAAAAAATTTAGTGCCCATGCTAACGCTCCAGACCAAACTGCCGTCCGTCGGCACCACCATATTCACCGTCATGTCGGCTCTGGCTACCGAAAAAGGGGCAGTCAACCTGGGCCAGGGTTTCCCTGATTTCTCCTGCGACCCGGCGCTGCTTCAGGCTGTGACCGACGCCATGGCCGGCGGCCACAATCAATACCCACCGATGCCAGGAATCCTGCCCCTGCGCGAGGCAGTCTCCGCGAAGATCAAGGCGTTGCATGGACGGGCCTATCGCGCGGCAGATGAAATCACCATCACCGCCGGTGCCACCCAAGCCATCATTACGGCGATCCTCGCTGTCGTGCACCCAGGCGATGAAGTCATTGTGCTGGAGCCCTGCTACGACAGCTACGTCCCCAACATCGAACTGGCCGGCGGCATTGTTGTGCGCGTCCCGTTGACGACTGGAAGCTTTCGCCCCGACTTTGACAAAATCTCAGCGGCCATCACGGCGCGGACACGCGCGATCCTGATCAACAGCCCACACAATCCAAGTGCTACCGTGTGGACGCGTGAAGACATGCTGCGCCTGCAGGACATTCTGGAGCCCACAGACGTCTTGCTGATCAGCGACGAAGTGTATGAACACATGGTTTTTGATGGCCAGATGCACCAGAGTGCGGCGCGATTTGAAGCGCTGGCAGCGCGCGCATTCATCGTCAGCAGTTTCGGCAAAACCTATCATGTAACCGGCTGGAAGGTCGGCACGGTTGCGGCGCCAGCCGCCATGACCGCGGAGTTTCGCAAGGTGCATCAATTCAATGTCTTCACGGTCAACACGCCCATGCAGTATGGCCTGGCCCAATACATGGCCGACCCGTCGCCCTACCTGGACCTGCCCGGGTTTTATCAACGCAAGCGTGACCTGTTTCGCGAAGGTCTGGCCCGCACCCGTCTGCGGCTCCTCCCAAGCGAGGGAAGCTACTTCCAATGCGTAGACATTTCCGCGGTCAGCGATCTACCAGAGGCGGAATTTTGCAAATGGCTGACAAGCGAAGTCGGCGTCGCGGCGATCCCGCTTTCTGCCTTCTATGGCAACAGCTTTGACCAGCGCGTGGTGCGGTTTTGTTTCGCGAAGAAGGACGAGACGCTGTCTCTGGCAATTGAGCGTCTCAAAGCGCTATAAAAATGTAGCAAGCTCATCGCATGTGGAGAATATTCATGAATTCACCATCTGCTGCGGAGGCCGGCGACCAGACTTCAAACCGGTGCATGAGCTTGTTGTGCACTTTTTTCGTGAGTACCTTTATCCTGCCGTTGTGCTGCGGGTCTGCTGAAGCGATGGACATCCAGGTCGTCGACCACCAGTTGATCGCATCAGGCGCAATAGATCCAGTTGACGTGGCACGGCTGCCCATCGCTTTGCGAGCACCGGCAATCGATGAAATTGTGTTGCTGGATTCAGTTGGTGGAGACTCCGCTGCCGGGCTGCAAATGGGGCGGATGATTGCCGCCAGGAAACTTAAGACTGTCATCGTCGGCTCATGCGCGGGCGCCTGCCCATTGGTGTTTCTGGGCGGAACAGACCGCCGTTTTGCTGAAGGTAAGCACGTCAAATCAACATTCATTCTGCTCGACGGAATGCGTGGATCCAAGCTTACGTCTGAAGATGCCAAGGCGATCAGGCTGTACGTGCACAAGCAGCTCGGAGGAAAATATGTGTCTGAATGGACGGATGGGCCGACAAGCGGGCTTGCGGGCGAAACAGCGACTCTCCATATTCCAGAGCCTGGCCGCGCCCGAAAGGGTAGCCAGGTGCCCCGCTACTGCCCGGCTTTGATTTCCAAAGAATCAGACTGCAAGGAAATAACCGGACAAGACGCTTTCACAATGGGCTGGATCAGTGACCCCAATACCCTGCCGATTCGGTTGCCATCTGAGTTCCTTCCGATTCCCACGTTTTTTGGCTACGTTTTGAACCAGCCCGAGGCAGACCCGGCAGCGACGTTACTCAACAGGGGAATATCCATGTGCGCAGAGGACGTTGGCTGTGCCGATCGATTCCGAATCGCCGTCCCGCGGTTTCAGCTCCAGAAGTCATTTCGCGCGACCGCACTTGGTTTTGGTCGCAAGGGATTTGGTTTCAGCGATAACCAATCCTCGCCTGAAGCAGCTGCTAAACGGGCGCTTTTCCTTTGTAATCACACCCCGGGAAACCAGAAGCTCTGTTCGATTGCGATGATCGACGGTTTTGACGTCTCCAGCCTGTACCTTCAAATTGCGCAATCGAGTACAAAGGCGCTGGCTGGGCTTGATTTGCCCCGACAGTTCTTCTGGAATGGGGAGGAGAAGGGCGATACGCCATCACTCCCAGCGCAGCTGCAAAAAGGCAATACGGTTCGAGCCACTCCCTTGGCTGTCGCTGGATTGAAAACGTGGAACACCGGCGAGGTTGCGCAGGCCTTAATGGCCTCACACATAACCCTTGTTGATGTGCACGGCCTTGGAGCCCAAATGATCCCTGGCGCAACATTTATGTGGGACGCCGGACTTGCCTTAGATGACGAGGTTTTGGATCAGCAATTGGAGGAGCGCCTGACAGCTTTGCTACAGGTCGTGGTCCCGGACAAGACCTACCCGATCGTGTTCTACTGCGCTGATTCGTCCTGCTGGGCTGCAATCAATGCGGCGATCAGGGCTTTGCACGGAGGCTATACCTCGGTCGGATGGTATCGGGGTGGCCTCAAGAGTTGGGAGAGCGCAGGATTGCCGCTGGTTCAAAAACTGCCACTGGCCGCGATCTTTTAGCGGTCATGCCTACGTGACAAGTGGCTTTTTCGACAAGAATCGATAATGGTCAGGGTGACTGCCAGAAAAGTCCCGCCTGGAGTTCTACAAATTGGCTTGGAGGTTGCCGATGAAAGTGACGGTAATTGCAATCTGCGTACTGTTCAATCTATTGGCCTGTGTCCACGCAGCAACCATATTTGCTCGACAGGGGCAAGCTGAAATTCAGAGAGGCAGTCTGCGGCTGCGGGCGGTCAAGGGCGCAATGCTTAAACAGGGCGACCTTGTGCGAACGTATGGCAACGGTGAAGTTGTTATCGTCTTCGATGACGGTTCGGTAACTTCACTCCGCCACAACACAGAACTCAAACTCGAAGCCTATCGCCTTCGTGGAGCACCAGAACAAAGAAGCAAGGTCATCAGTCTGGCAATCGGTACCGTGAGATATGTATCCTCGGTCTTTGTACGTGGCCCCAAAATGAATACTGCTTTGACCACAGAGACAGCGACCATTGGTATCCGAGGAACAGATTTTGAATTGAGTTATTTCAGAGCGGATGGAGATGACACGGATGCGACTGGCACGTACGTTAAGGTGAATTCTGGCCTGGTCGCCATCACTGGCAATGACGGCTCGGAAGTCGAGGTAGGAGCCGCTCAGGTGGCCTTTGCAGGAGAGCCGGCACTGGCGCCAAAGGATGGTGGCGTGCCAGTAGAGCGTGCGACAAAACTGACCACGGGAAATAGCCCCAAAGTTTTCAGCGCTGGCGGCAAACTCGATGGCACGTTTGTAAACCCGATTCGTCGCCAGTAAATCCGGTTGAGCCGGCAACAAATGTGAGAATGTAGATACCTAGGCAAATATGCCTCCGTCGAATCTTCTGAGAGGCTGCCATGCCGATATTTTTTAAGCTTTTTGCCTGGTTTGCCGTTGTTGTGCTTGGCTTGTTAGCTTTTATTTTTATAGCAGGACAGCTCGGTTTCCTGCATGGAACCACACCGACCGATCTGGGCGTGAAAGATGGCCGCCTCAAACCCCCCAGCCAGACGCCCAACAGCGCCAGCAGCCAGACGGGCCTTTACCCGGATCACCCCCAGGCAGCCTATGCGAGTGTTGAACCCTTGGTTTATACGGGCGATGCGACAGCCGCCATGGACAAATTGGCCCGTGTTGTTGCGCAGACGGAAGGCTGCATAGTCGTCAAGCGGGAGGGCAACTATCTGTATGCCCAGTGCAGCACGCAGATGCTCCGGTTCACTGACGATCTGGAGCTTTGGGCCGATCCGGCCAAATCCGTGGTCCAAGTGCGGTCAGCCAGCCGACTGGGCTATGGCGACCACGGTGTCAATCGGGCCCGGGTTGAAGCCATCCGCGCGGCTTTCAAACCTTGACAGGCAAAAAACAGCCGGGATGACCCGGCTGTTTTTTGGCTGCAATTTGCGAATCCCACTCAGTCCGCGGTTGCCTCTTCGGGCTCAGCAGGCTCCGATTTGGAGGACTTCCCTTCCTTTTTGGGCAAAGGCTGGATATCGAGCGTCACCTCTGGCTTGTCGGCGTCCTTGTCATCAATATCCACGGTCAGGCGCCCACCATCGGTCAAGCGGCCGAACAGCAGCTCGTCTGCCAGGGCACGGCGGATGGTGTCCTGGATCAAGCGCTGCATCGGACGCGCGCCCATCAGAGGGTCGAAGCCCTTCTTGGCAAGGTGCTTGCGCAGCTTGTCGGTAAAGGTGACGTCAACCTTTTTCTCGGCCAGCTGAGTTTCCAGCTGCAGCAGGAACTTGTCCACCACTCGCAGGATGATGTTTTCATCGAGCGCCTTGAAGCTCACCGTGGCGTCCAACCGGTTGCGGAACTCGGGCGTAAACAGGCGCTTGATGTCGGCCATCTCGTCGCCGGCTTCGCGCTGGTTGGTGAAGCCAATCGTGGCCTTGTTCATGGTTTCCGCACCCGCATTGGTCGTCATGATGATGATGACATTGCGGAAGTCGGCCTTGCGACCATTGTTGTCGGTCAGCGTCCCATGGTCCATGACCTGCAACAAGACGTTGAAGATGTCCGGATGGGCTTTCTCGATCTCGTCAAGCAGCAGCACCGCATGCGGCTTTTTGCTGATTGCTTCGGTCAACAGGCCGCCCTGGTCGAAGCCCACGTATCCGGGAGGCGCACCGATCAGCCGGCTCACCGCATGGCGCTCCATGTATTCAGACATGTCGAAGCGGATCAGATCGATGCCCATGATGTAGGCCAGCTGCTTCGCCGCCTCGGTCTTGCCGACGCCCGTGGGCCCGCTGAACAGGAAGGAACCGATCGGCTTGTCGCCTTTGCCCAGACCAGAACGCGCCATCTTGACCGCCGATGCAAGCACTTCGAGTGCCTTGTCTTGGCCAAAAACTACGCTCTTGAGGTCGCGCTCCAGCGTTTGCAGCTTTCCGCGGTCATCATTCGACACGTTGGCAGGGGGAATCCGCGCGATCTTCGCCACAATCTCTTCGACTTCGGCCTTGGAAATCGTCTTTTTGCGCTTGGACAACGGCAGGATGCGCTGGGCAGCGCCCGCCTCGTCGATCACGTCGATGGCCTTGTCGGGCAAATGGCGGTCATTGATGTATTTCGCCGAAAGTTCGGCTGCGGCCTGCAATGCGGCAGCGGCGTACTTGACACTGTGGTGCTCCTCGAAGCGGGATTTGAGGCCCTTGAGGATTTCAACGGTCTCCTGGATGGTTGGCTCAACCACATCCACCTTCTGGAAACGGCGCGAGAGCGCTGCATCCTTCTCGAAAATACCACGGTATTCCTGGAATGTAGTCGCGCCGATGCACTTTAGCTGACCGTTGGAAAGCGCAGGCTTGAGCAGGTTTGACGCGTCCAGCGTACCGCCGGAGGCCGCCCCCGCTCCAATCAGCGTGTGGATCTCATCAATGAAAAGGATGGCATTGGGTTTGTCCTTGAGCGACTTGAGCACCCCCTTGAGGCGCTGCTCGAAATCGCCGCGGTATTTGGTGCCTGCAAGCAATGCGCCCATGTCCAGAGAGTAGACGACGGAATCGGCAAGAATCTCGGGAACATCCTTCTGGGTAATGCGCCAAGCTAGGCCCTCGGCAATGGCGGTTTTACCCACGCCCGCCTCTCCGACGAGCAGCGGATTGTTCTTGCGCCGACGGCAGAGGATCTGGATCGTGCGCTCGACTTCATAGTCCCGCCCAATGAGTGGATCGATCTTGCCCTCTTTGGCAAGTTGGTTGAGATTCTGCGTGAACTGCTCCAGAGGAGAAGTTTTTTCATTCTTCTCTGCCCCCTCTTCGTTTTCGCTTGCGCTGGGCTCGCCGCTCTTGACAGGCTCGGGCGGGTCGCTCTTCTTGATGCCGTGCGCGATGAAGTTCACCACATCCAGACGGGTGACGCCCTGCTGGTGCAGGTAATAAACGGCATGCGAATCCTTCTCGCCAAAAATCGCCACCAGCACGTTGGCTCCGGTCACTTCCTTCTTGCCGTTACCAGTCGACTGCACATGCATGATCGCGCGCTGGATGACACGCTGGAACCCAAGGGTCGGCTGGGTATCTACGTCGTCGGTGCCTGCCACCTGGGGGGTGTTGTCCTTGATGAAATTGGACAACGACTTGCGCAAGTCGTCCACGTTGGCCGAGCATGCCCGCAACACTTCGGCGGCACTGGGGTTGTCGAGCAGAGCGAGCAGCAAATGCTCCACGGTAATGAACTCGTGGCGTTGTTGGCGGGCCTCAACAAAGGCCATATGGAGACTGACTTCCAGTTCCTGCGCAATCATGATGTTTCCTTCTGTCGTACTTGGCCGTTAAATGCAGGCCATATCACTGTAACCCAAATGGGGACTGTCACCACTTACTCAACCGGTTCGCTGACACATTGCAAAGGGTGGCCCGCTTGGCGGGCTGCCTCGGTGACCTGATCGACCTTGGTTGCGGCCACGTCTTTTGAATACACCCCGCACACGCCCTTGCCATCCAGATGGATTTTCAACATGATCTGCGTTGCGGTTTCGCGATCCTTGTTGAAAAACTCCTGGATGACCACGACCACGAACTCCATGGGCGTGTAGTCGTCATTGAGTAGCACAACCTGATACATCTGCGGCGGCTGCGTACGCTGGGGGCGGCGCTCGAGCACGACGGATCCGCCATCATCCCGCTCGATTGGTTTGGTTGTTGGTGGGGGTTTGCGGGTTGCCATGAAAATGATTCTATCGGTCACAGCGCGGCCATGCTCGATGTACTGGAATTGGTGGCAGCCGCGCCACATTCAAGGTCACCGGCAGCGTGAAATTTTGCAGGCCGCTGAAAAGCTGCAAAATTGGGGACGCTTACATCTGGTCCATCATGACCTGACCAAACCCGGAACAGCTGACCTGCGTTGCGCCGTCCATGAGCCGGGCAAAGTCATAGGTCACCTGCTTGCCCAGAATGGCGCCCTCCATCGACCGGATAATGAGATCGGCAGCTTCAGTCCAACCCATGTGGCGCAGCATCATTTCTGCGGAAAGTATCTCAGAGCCGGGATTTACATAGTCCTTGCCCGCATACTTGGCCGCCGTGCCATGGGTAGCCTCGAAGCAGGCTACGGAATCGGACATGTTGGCGCCAGGCGCGATACCCGTACCGCCAACCTGAGCCGCCAGGGCGTCGGAGATGTAGTCCCCGTTGAGGTTGAGCGTGGCTACCACCGAGTGCTCGGCCGGCCGTAGCAGGATTTGCTGCAAAAAGGCGTCAACTGCCACGTCCTTTATGACGATGCGTTTACCTGTTTTGGGGTTCTCAAGCCTGCACCAGGGGCCGCCATCAATCAGCTGTGCGCCAAATTCCCTTTGTGCCAGCGCGTAGGCCCAATCACGGAAACCGCCCTCCGTGAACTTCATGATGTTGCCCTTGTGCACAATGGTCACACTGGGTTTGTCGTGGTCGATTGCATACCGGATCGCCTGGCGGACCAGGCGCTCGGTGCCCTGAATTGAGACGGGTTTGATGCCGATGCCGGAGGTATCGGGAAAGCGGATCGTCGTGACTCCCATTTTCTCGGTGAGAAACTTGATGAGTTTTGCAGCGTTTTCGCTCTGGGCCGCGTATTCAATTCCGGCGTAAAGGTCCTCCGAATTTTCGCGGAAAATTACCATATTGGTCTTCTCAGGCTCTTTCAGTGGTGAAGGCACACCGGCGAAATAACGGATTGGCCTAAGGCAGACGTACAAGTCGAGGGCTTGGCGCAGGGCCACATTGAGCGAGCGGATCGGCCCGCCCGCTGGTGTTGTCAGCGGGCCCTTGATGGACACCACATATTCGCGTAAAACCTCCAGCGTCTCATCTGGCA
>Ga0007834_1000060_pt1 | contig 43293 bp, 41 predicted proteins | sample CryBogCBE06Nov07_FD_71233 | JGI IMG/M metagenome (GOLD analysis project Ga0007834, IMG submission 71233) | Freshwater microbial communities from Crystal Bog, Wisconsin, USA - CBE06Nov07 | ecosystem: Environmental > Aquatic > Freshwater > Lake | place: Crystal Bog, Wisconsin, USA | collected...
CTGACGGCCTCTCACGCCACCAGGCGACCGGCGCTATCGCTACTACCAGCATCCCGCCGCGATGAAACTTGCCACCGGTGCACGGATCAGGCTGCCAGCCGGCGAGGTGGAAACGCTGGTTATCGACCGGCTCGCAGCGCTTCTCAGAACGCCGGCCGACATCATGGACATCTTTGCGCCCGTCGGCGTCTCGCCCGACGATCTCGCCGCCCTCGTGCAAAGCGCCGCAGCGCGTGCCGCCATCCTCACCGACGGCGACGGTCCCGCCCGACGTGCAGCACTCCTCGCCACCATCCGCCATGTTGAGGTCAGGGCTGACGGGTTGACGATCCATGTGCGGCCGGACGGCTTGGAGCATTCGACCGATGGGTTCGATGCGGCACCGGCATCCAGAGGCGTGGAGATGCCGCCTTCTTCCAGTACACGGGAAACGGTCGGCACAGCGATTGACATCGCCGCAAGGCTCATCCTGGCGCGCGGGCAGACATCGATGGTCGTCGAGGGCGAGCTGCACAAAGCGAGGCCCCGCACAGACAAGGCCCTGGTCAAGGCCATCGCCCGCGCCACCCTCTGGGCGCAGCAGCTCACCTCAGGCCGCACCGCGTCCGTCGCCGAAATCGCCCGCACCGAGCAGGTGACCGACAAATACATCCACCACCTGCTGCCGCTCGCCTTCCTCGATCCCGATCTCGTCGCCGAAATCGTCGAAGGACAATTCCATCCCACGATAACTGTCACCGATGTCGCGCAAGGGCGGGAAATCCCTGCGAATTGGGCTGAGCAGCGGCGGGCACTCGCCTATATATAAATGGCAGCAAACGGGTGACGTCAGTGCATGGAGCAGCCGCGCTAGACAATCGGATTTGATCTTGGCCCATGCAGCTACGACGGCCTTTGGCCCAAAGCGGTCATTCAATTCTTTATGCAATCCAATACGGCCGTTGCCCACGGCGACAACCGCTTCAGCAAGCCATTCGGCCAAATGTGCTCGCGTGTCAAGCGATACAAAAGATCGCAAAAATGCAGGGCTAGATTAGCCTGAAGAGTCAGTGAGCCAACGATGAGCGTGTGCGAGCACGACGTCAGACAAACAGGCCAGCGCGGCCGATGCTCAAGTTCTTGGTGAACTGATAATTCTGGTATGGTGTGACGACGTCCTGGTCGGACTTGTGGTTCTCGATCACAATGAACTGGGCTTGGCCAGCCATGCCGTGAAGATACCGGTAGAAGTGCGTCGCCACATCGGCTTTGCGCAATTCCAATTCATCATCAGTGAGATCCTCGAAACGTTCTTCTTCTGCGGGGCGATAGGCAAAAAGCGGCGAATCCAAGATTACGAACCCGGGATGCGGCCTCCCTTTCTCAATGCAATAGGCGAGCACACCGATCTTGAAGGCGGCATGCAGAAGCGCTCGAACCCCGGCACCATTGTCGCGGCGGCGCTTGCCATCGACGACGATATCTTGGTCGCCCTTTTCGAAATGCACCGCGTCGGCACCGGGATAGTTCCACGCCTTCAGCACCTGCTTCACCACGGTCGAAAGCTCGTGCGCTTCACTGTTCGAGAGATCGAGATTCACGTCGATGCCTTCGGCGCGTTGTCTCGATTGCACGGTCGTCGCCTTGATGCGCACGACTTGGCGCTCAAGCTCAGAAACTCGGCTGCGGTTGTCCAAGTCGGATTCAATCTTATCGAACCGCGCGCTCGCGCTGAGGAAAATGGACCGAGCCGACACCTCGCTTTGCGCAGCTTGAACTCGGGCAAGGCGTGCTTCGTTCAGACGATCACCTGCCGCGACTATTAGCCGCTCGATCTGCCGGATTTCTGCGTCGGCATCGGCAAGCGCAGCGGCAAGGTCCCGGGCCTCGGCACGTATCTTCTCAATTTCTAGCTCGACGGCGCGACGCTGCTCCTCGATGCCGCCAAGACCATGGTCGTGCTTTTGATGGTCCCGGGAAGCCCCGCACAGCGGGCAATTGATCGTGGCGAAGCGTTGCAGCAGGAAGCCGCCTTCCTCCAGACCTTCGAGACGATCGATGTCGGAGGCGTAGACGCGTGCAAGCTCGTCGAAGCGCGCCTTCAGGGCATTCAGCTCCGCGATCCGCGCCTGATAGCCTTGAATGTCGTCGGAAAGGTTGCGCTCCTTAAGCGCTAGCGCATCCAGACTGTTCTGGCGCTCTCCCACTACGTCGAGAAGGTCGGCCTTTTCCCGTTCGGCTGCCATGAGATTGGCAACGACCGCGTCGGTCTCGACGGTGTCATCGATCAGCTTTCGCAACTGCTCGGCCATCTGAGAAAGGAGCTCGATCTGCCCCTCTTTTGCTGCTTTGAGCTGATTGCCAGACCGCACCTGAGCGATCGAGGAGCCATCTACGCCGGTAAGCAGAAACTTGAGCAGCCCCTTGTCTTCCGAGGTTACCGTGGTGTTGTGCGCGAGAAGCACGCTTTTTTCATCTATCATCCTCGTCTCATCGATGAGAACGTAGCGCATGACGACACGCAGCGAGAACGGCGTCTTTTCAGCCCGCTCGTTCTTCAACAGCTGCGCTTCGCGGTAGCCGACACTGGAGAGCAGAAAGCGCGACACGTTGGGTGAGCCGACGTGCTTGCGCGAAAAGACCTCGTACTGAGGTGAATCCTCGTCGACGGCCCAGAGATGCCCTTCGGCCTTGTAGATATCGCCGCCTAGCGCGGATGCTCGCAACGTCACTTTCTGATCACCAGGTAGGGTGAGCCAGAGGAGATAGTTGTCCATACCCTTGCCTTCGGGAGGAAGGGTCGGAAGTTCTCCTCCCAACAAGTAATCGATTGATTTGCGCACGAACGATTTGCCAGTGTTCGAGGCACCCCAGATGATGTTCACGCCCGACTTGAATTGAACCGAGACTGGCGTGCGCTCGGGACCGGTGAATATCAACTGGTCGATGACGACCCTGCTCCGATCAGACATCATCGGCTGCCTTGCCAACGATCTCGTGAGACCAGCGCTCAAGGCCGCCCTTCAGGTCCAGGATGAACGTGTCGACACCCTGCGCGGCGGCTTCAAGCGCCAGCCATTTGGCCGCTTTGGCGAGGCGGCGATTGTAGGCGCTTCCGAACAGATCGATCATCGCTCCCGCCGTTTCGTGCGCACGAAATGCGATGCCGCTGCCCGTAAAATGCTGTTCGACGAGCGACGCGCGTGTCATCAGAAGCAGACCCTCTTCGACCAAGTGGCGCCGCACGAAATATTCGCCAGCACGGGCATCGATCTCGGGGTGGAGGCTCGGCGGACCGCCTGCGTCGCCGGTATGGACGATGTAATAGTCCAGCAGCGACATCGTCGCTAGATCGAAGGCCTTGGGCGCAAAGGAGTCGAGAATGAGCAGCGCCCGCACGCCGGCTTCGAGCGGAGTGTTGAACAGTTGCGGTTGCGCAATGGGCATGCTCATACCCATGGCATCCGTCCGACATTCGCGAAGTGGTGGCACGCCCCCTGTTTGACGCTAGGGGTCACGCGATTGTGCCGTCCAAGCGCGCCGGTAACCTGGGCGGTGGATGCAGTCCCCATGATCTGCGTCAGCCTCTCGTAAAGCGGGGCATTTTCCAGCGCGTGATACCGATCAATAACGGTATCGTGCACGTCCTCGTCGACATTGTCGATCTGGCTGGCCGGCAGATTGTCGCGAAAATGACGGCGAAACGCTTGGCGCTCGAGATAACGACGGCGAGCATTGATGATCTGGGGGCCATAGGTAACGTTGGCAATGACGTCCGCGTAGTTTGTGATGGGCGTCCCGCTAGCTGCGGCGAACACCGCCACAAGCTGGTTCACATAAGCGGACTCCTCATCAGCGACATCGGCCGGTACTTTATCCATAGCCACCCGCGGTGCCTCGCCCGGATCGATGTCGAGATGCTCGTGCAAGACGGCCCGCATCTGGGGCTTTTCCACCAACTCACTTGCCTTCCAAAGCTCGACCCTCTCGAAAGCGTAGGCGCGAATCGTCGTCTCGAGAGCCGGGGTCAGCGGGCACTGCGTCGTCGAGATGCCGTTGAGGCAATAGGCGTTCCAATTGTCGATCAGGAAGTCCGCGATGAGCGAAGGTCGGTCGATCACCTTCTTGACGTCCCGGACCGCCGAATTAGGGCAGACGAAAATGTAGCTGGTGGGCAGCGTGAATTCCCCCAAGCCCGCATAGTTAAAAATCTTGCCGAGCTCGGTGACAAACTCGGCCTTGCCCAAAGGCGCCTTCAGATGCTTGCACTGATAGTTGTGCCATTCGCCGTCGTACCGGCGGGCCGAGAGAAAACCGACGGCGTCGCGACCCATGTCCGCCGACGCCGTGGGGCGCTCGAATCCAACGTAGGTGTCCGCAACTCTCGCGAGCCACTTCTTGATCAGGTCTTCGAGCTCGCTGTCCGTTAAATTCAGGATCTGACGATCTTCGTTGAATGCCATCGTGCGCTATTTCTCCTCCGCGCTAGCCATAAACCTAACGGAAGTTTCTTTCCTGATCAAACCCTTTTCGACCCATCCTCCGCAAGCCGGTGCGAAAGGCTGCTTTTCTATCCCTTTGCGCGAAAGCTGCCAAGCGGCTCACGGCCCCATCTCGGCCGTCGGCGACTTTCGCGCGCAACGTCCGCTTTGCGCTAAGCGGCCGTTGGGCACGAGGCCCGGAATTAGCGGTGGTGCCCGCCGTAGATCAGGCCGATTTGCCAAAATTCAAGAGCGACGTCTGCAACCAGAACAAGGCGAGCGCGTCCGCGCTTCCAAATTTCGGAAACTTGCCGTAGCTTGTCCCCCCAATGCACTACGACTTTCAGCAATTGTCGCCACACGACCTTGAGAAGCTTGTCCAGGATCTTCTCCAGGACGAGTGGGGCGTGTTGTTAGAGAGCTTCAAGACCGGACGCGACGGTGGTATCGATCTACGATACGCTTGCGGTACGCATAGCGTAGTGGTCCAGGTGAAGCACTACCTGAAGACGGGATGGGCGGGCCTACTACGCGATCTCAGACTTGAGGTCACCAAGGTCTCGGCGCTGAAACCGAGCCGTTACGTTTTGGCGACCTCAGTACCGCTCTCGCCCGCCAACAAGCAGGCGATCGCCCAATTGTTCAATGGCACGCTGGCGATTGCCGACATTCTGGGGCAGGAGGACCTCAACAACCTGCTTTGCCGGCACCCGAGGATCGAGCAGCAGCACTACAAGCTTTGGCTCGCAAGTCGCGCCGTTCTTGATCGGATTCTACACAGCGAAATCCTCACTCAGACCGAGTTTCAGGTCGAGAAGGTCCACGCCATAATTCGCCGCAACGTGCGAAGCGATGCATTTCCCAAGGCGCTTGAGATTCTAGACCGAGATCGAGTGGTTATCATCTCGGGGATGCCGGGCGTCGGCAAGACCACGTTGGCGAACATGCTGCTCTATACCTATTTGGAGCGCAACTGGGAGCCGGTCATCATTCGGCGCGATATCGCCGAAGGCCAGAAACTATTCCAGCGAGGCAAGTTACAGATCTTTCATTTTGACGACTTCATGGGAGCTACCTTTCTCGGGGATCGGGCTTCAGGCATGCTGCGGAATGACGACCGTGCGATTTCCGACTTTATCGACATGATTAGGGCATCTCCGAATGCCCGCCTAGTCCTGACTACGCGCGAGCACATCCTCGGGCAGGCCGTGGCCGCTTCGGAGCGGCTCCGTCAAGCCGGGCTTGATAGCCACAAAATTATGCTGCGCATCGGTGACTACAGTTTCGGCCAGAAGGCCCAGATTCTCTATAACCACCTTTACTTCAGCGACCTGCCCGAGGCCCATAAAGACGCTCTATTGGTCTCTGATTTCTATCTTGAGATTGTTCGACATGAAAAATTCAACCCACGTCTTATCGAATGGCTGTCAAGCTCCAAACGCATCAATTCGATCCCGCCCGCCCGCTTCCGCGATTTTGTCCGAAATCTACTCAATGACCCCTCTGAGATATGGCTGCACGCCTACGAACAACAACTGAGCGACGCCGGTCGTTCGTTGCTACTCACGCTCTACAGCCTCGGCGGAAAGGCCGAGGGCACGGTCATCCAGCCGGCCTTCAAAAAGCTCCATGACGCGCGCTCGGCTCGCTGGGGCCTACCGCGCCGGCCGGAGGACTGGGCGATCGCCATGGCTGAACTCGCGAACGCCTTCCTTCGTCCGGCGGGCAAGAGCGCCTTCGAAGTTCTCAACCCTTCGGTGATCGATCTACTCAACACCATCGTCCGCAAGGCACCAGAAAATGCGGTCGACATTGTCCTCGGCGCGGTCGATTTCAGCCAAGTCGAACGGGTTTGGGAGATCAGCAAGAGCGGCGTACCAGCCATCAGGACGGCTCTTATCCAGGGAGGCGCATTGGTCGCCGCGGCCATAAGGAGCCAGATCCTCAGGCCGCACCGGCTTGGCACTTTCGAGGCTGGTGCCGGATTGATAGAGTGGACTGAGGAGGCTCGGCTCGCCGCCGTCTTGCCGCTAGCCGAAGCGATGAATACACAGGAAATGCTGGACATCGCCACATTGCTTGAGGACAGGCTGGTTGCAGCTTGGCTTGAACGGAGTGTCCAGATTAATGACGGCGTCGAGGCTCTACGCGCCCTCGAACAGGTTTCTTGGCCGCAGCTCAAGGCCCTCGAATTAGAGCGGCAGCTGGCTGAACGCCTGGTGGAACAGGCCCAACTTGGCTGCCGGTCGGATGAGCTACGGGAGATCGTGAGCGTACTCGACCTCGAAGGACCTGAGAACGTGACGACCTTGACGAACTTGCGAGCCGCGTTCGAAGCTTCGAGAGCAGCCATCGCTTCGGAAATTGGTGACTGCCGCAGCGATGACGAGTTCAGGGGCCTACAGGATGACTACGAGTTCTTCGCACAGTGCCTTGGCGTGGACGTTAGTAGGGAGCTGGAGCAACTGGAGGGGGTCTACTCCGAGTACAGTTATTACGAGGAGCAGCGGGCTGACCGGATGATGGACGAATACAAAGACCGCCATCGCGAAGCCCGCATGTCCGAAGATGGCGTTCGGGACATGTTCGGCTCGCTGCATAGTGACCGTGGAGGCTAACCAACTGGAAGCTCTAATATAACCAAGATTTCTATTGCTCACGCAAAAATGTCAATCAACATTCAATAGTTTCAGGATGAGTCTCTAGTGGCCGGTCTCGGCGTGCTGCGCCGGTGCGCAGCAATCGATCACCGACCACCCGCGACCCTTCAGGACGCCAAGTTCATCGTCGTTGAAGGCGTCCTTGCACATCGCCACGCAAAGCAGGTGCGACGGTCGAGTCATGGCCACATAGTGCAGCTTCAGCCGGCCTAGGAGACGTGCGCTTTCCAACTTAGGGGTGCCTTTCGCTTTGACCTTCAAACCACCTGATCGAGCCCCCAACAGCCACGGTTTCAGTTCGATCAGGTGGTGCTTATAGAAGAAACTGTCCAGCACCAGGGTCGCGGTATGTGTCTCGCCCTTAACGGAGTGGATCGAACCCAGGCGAATATGCACCTTCGGCTCTGCGGGCGGGTAGCTGAAAACGTTGTCGGTACGGGGCGTATAGACGATGTCGTCGGCGATAAGCTCGACTTCGTCCGGCCAGGTCACAAAGGCGAGGGCCTCATTGCCGACCTGTTGGCCGGCGGCGAAGTAATCGGCGATCTCCGAAACATGGGATAGGGCATCCTTTTCCCAGGTCTTGGTCGTGAAGGCGCCACAGACCGACAAGGTCAGGTCGATCAGCTTCAGGTAGGACGTTAGGGCAGTCTCTCCTTCTAGCGCCTCGACCATCCGCCGGTGGGCGGACTTGCTCCCGGCAGATGTCCGCGCTTTGCCCAAAATTTCGCTAAGCCGAAGCATGCCGGCCGCCAGGCCGTTGATCAGGACGTGCGCGTTGCCCACGCCCTCCATCTCGAACCGCGCCCGGGCGAGGAACTGGGCCAGGGTTGCCGGAATAGACTCCCTGCGGGCGCAGGCGGCGTCGTATTTTGGGGCGTAGTGACCTATGGCCCGGGGGAGGTTGTCGTCCTTCTCCATCTCGTGGACCCCGGAGACGGCCACGAAGTCGCCGATGGCCAGCTCCGGTTCCTGGAAATGCTCGATCAGATAGGCACCGTAGCGCGGCAGAACCTGCTGCACCGATGGGTCGTCGAATAGGAAGATGGCCGACGGCTTGGGCGTCGAGCCGATCCGGGCTCTGGTAGGTCCGGCGCCGACCAGAGCCTGGGGCGTGACGCCGAACCCCTTCACCGTGTCGGCTATCGCCTGTGGGAATCGATAGCTGCGAGGGATGGAATGAGTAGGCGCGGCGGGAAATGGATCGGTGCTGGCCCCATCCTGGTTGGCGTTGGCGTAGATCGCCTGATTTGAGTCGCCGAAACGCTGGCGGCGGGCAGGCGACTCACCCGCGCAGAAGACCCGGTGCAGGATCGCCGACTGGGCTTCGCTGTTGTCCTGCGCCTCGTCGATGAAGACGATGGGGAAGCGACGCCTCAGATCTGCGGCCACACCAGGATTGCGGTCGAGAAGCTCGTTCGCCCAGACGAACATCTCATCGAAGCAGAAGTAACCCTGTTGGCTGGTCTCGCGGCAGGTGGCCAGCATCGCTTGGTAGGAGTCCGCGTGGACGCCGAGATTTCCGCGTTTGTCGCTGGTAAAGTCGGCAGCGTTGTATGTGAGGGCGGACCGGTCGAGGTTCCGCCTTTCCATGAAGGTGCGCCACTTCCAACCAATCGCGGCGTATCGTTTCGACAGGGTGATCTGGGTGTCGATCACGCGGACCGGATAGCCCTGCGACCGCAGCCACGGCGTGGCTAGGAACTCGTTCACGAAGGAATGGATCGTGCCGATGAAGTGCGGATAGCGCATCAGGGACCCGGCCGAAGCGCTCGCGCTCAAGCGGTCGCTGATCTCATTGCGGGCGGCGTTGGTATGCGACAGCACGCAGATGCCCTGCTGGCGGGGCGACCAGCGCGCGGCCAGGATCGCCAGCTTGGCGACTAGTAGGGTTGTCTTGCCGCTCCCCGGACAGGCCTCGTAGTCGCCGGTCTCCAGGTTCATCATCGCGCGCAGTCGACTGTCGTCGGCTCCGACCGGGGCGAAGCCGTCGGCTCCAAGGCCCATCAACGCTGCGGCCCACTGGATCTCGGCTTCAGTGATGGCGCCTCCGATTAGCTCCATCATCCGACGACATTTCTGGCGTCGTCGGCCGTTGGAAGTTCGAACGGACGCGTGACGTGGGCGATGGCGGCCACGACGTAAGGCGGCAGCTTCCTGCGCAGCTGCTCAGCGTCGATCTCTTTCTTCTTGATCGCCTCTTCGAGCCGCTCGGCGAAGTACTGAGCGGCGATCGGCTTTGAGGCGCCCTCGTGCTCGAACTTGGCGTAGGCGTGCGCAGCCATCGTGGCCACGTCAAAGGCTTGGTCCTTGAGGGCCTGAAGTTCATCCGCATTGTCGGTAATGGCCTTTTCCTCGGTGATCTTGCCGGCCTGGATCCTGTCATCGGCGAGCGCGAGCACCGCTGAATGCCAGACGGAGTCGAAGAAGCCGAAATAGGCGAGATCGAACTCTAGCGTCCATTCATCGGCGACGAAAGTCTGGACCTGCTGACCAGATGCTTTGTCGGTCCGGTCCTTACGACGCTGCTCAAGCCCGCCCTCTGTAAAGTCGGACTTAATTCGCCACTGCCTTTTTGAGGGGGGGCGCTTGGGGACGTCGTCGCCCTCCTTTAGGATGCCGACGATCCGGGGCGCATTGTCCGGCATCACGTCCATATCGGTCAGGCAGGCGACACGAATACCGATCTCGCCGTCGGCGACCGGATCCGCGCGCATGAACACACGCGCGTAGCGCCCAAGGCCCACGCCTCCGACATTGACCACGGACACCCCGAATTCCGAAAAATCGCGGCCCAGCAGCTTGGCGATTACGGGTAGCAGGATGTTCTCGGCATCGCCCTCGACGATCAGGACCGCGCGGGCAAAGAAGAGGTTGGCCTTGGTGACGTCCAGGAAGCGCTCGAGGAAGCGATAATCGGACTTGCTGAGCTTGGTCTTGCCCTCGGAAAGGGGGAAGGCCCGGCCTCCCTCGATCAGCACCAGGTGGCTGAGTGGCAGTTCTGACGCAAGGTTCGGACTATGGGTGGTAACGATGATCTGGATGGTCTGGCCGTCGGGCCTTGGCTTGTCCGCCTGCGCCTGCAGGAAGGACATCAGCCGCAGCTGGCGCTGCGGGTGAAGGTGGGCCTCGGGCTCCTCGATCAGCAGCAGCGGGAAGCCGTCGCTCTCGGCAGCGAGCAGCAGCAACTCGCAGGCCATGAACAGCAGGTTGTTTGAGCCAAGCCCACGGGTGTGCGCGCTCTCGGAATCGGCCATCGGGGCCAGAACGACCTCGAGCTTTTCCAGCAGCTGGCGCAGGCGGATCGCATCGTCAGCATGGCCGCTCACCCCGATGCGCGCCTGCAACGGGTTATCCGCGAAGGACAGTGGCGCGAGATAGCTCTCGTTGAGCTTCGTGCGGGTGGCTTTGATACCCTCACTCTCGCCGAATAGAAAACTGGCGTAGTCCCCGAGTCCCAGCACGCTCAAGGTCTTCGGATCCAAGCCGGCCAAGGCTTCCGTCTTAAAGGGAACGCCGGTATCCTTGATTTCCTTAGTGTGCTGCAGGATCTGCGACAGTCGCGAGCCGCGCCCGGCGCTCATTGCGCGCTCGGCATCGCGGAGCGGCCGCAAGTAGGTCGCGGTCAGCAGCGATCGAGCGCCGAAATCCAGCAAGGGACCATCGCCATTGGCGCCAGTGCGCCACTCAGGCGGCGCGACACGCCGCGAGATGTTCTCCCTGCTGCTGCGCTTCGCGACCCAGGTGAGAATAAGAACCGTGCTGACTTGGCTGCCAACCTCTTCGTAGGTCAGGAACTCGGCAAAAGCGCCCCGATCGGCCGCGGTCAGCCCCCGAAACGTGAGGCGGATAATGATCTGTTTCGAGCGCTCCCCACTTGGCGGCTGATGGAAATCGGTGGCCTCGACACGGACCATCTCTTGGTCTCGAGTGCCGAGTACGAGCCGAAGTGCATCGATAACCGCGGTTTTGCCGGCGTCGTTTTCGCCCACTAGTGCAGTGAGCCCCGGGATTAACGGAAGGACCAAGGCCTGCTTGCCAGCGCCAAACGCACGAAAATTCTCAATTTTGATTTCAGAAATATACACCCTAGCCCTCCGCAGAAAGGAGCCTATCACTTGAGGGCGTCCGGTCAACCATACATTGCGGGCCGAGGTGTCTACCTAAATTGAGCTTATCGAGCTACGAGCTCGGAGTTCGCGTGGTCATTACGTGGTGGCTCGTCGCGACGGATATCTCATTTCGTCGGCTGAGACCGTGTGGACAGCTCATTTCCATCAGGATCGCAAACGTATGCGACGAACGCTTCATTCGGACGCTCCGCGGGCGGGCTCTCGATCGCCGTGCCACCATGCGCAGTACCGGCCTTGTCCCACGCTAGAACATGGTTGGGGCTGTTCGCCGCGATGCCGATAGTCCCTCGTCGTCCACAGTCGCTGGCTTACCGTCGATCAGCTTCGTTATCACGGCCGAAGCGCCAGTTCGTAGCCCTACGCGTTCGCCGCGCAACCGAATTTTTCGCGGCAGCAATGCCGAAGCGACTGTAAGAGCACGTTCCAGTCTGGAGCCGATGCTCGGCACACGCCTTTCAATTGGGCCTTATTCAAGAGCTACTGGTCTGCCCGTGTGAAGAGAAGCGGGCAGATTGCAGTTCTTGATGCCACAAGACGTGGATGACCGCTTTTGGCGCTGAGCTGCCGGCTGCCGTCGCCATTTGGCGAGCACTTCTCAAAGCGCGAATAACTCAATGATTGCACTCGCGCAAATCTGCACGCGACTCTTACGGCCATGTCCATGCACTTTAGCGCGAATTAGTATTCAAGTTCAACCACTTGCCCAAATCAGAACTGCATCATTCGGCACTGAGAATGGGGGCGTTTTGCTACGAGATTGGCATCAAATGAGACCCGAATTTGGGGCTCGTTCCGCCACTCGCGGCGATAAGCTTTTGAAATTTCGCGCAAATTTTACGAGAGCAAAAAATCCATTAAATCCATGGACTGTTTGGCGGAGAGAGCGGGATTCGAACCCGCGATACGGTTTCCCGTATACACACTTTCCAGGCGTGCGCCTTCAACCACTCGGCCACCTCTCCGCAATATGTCCGCCAAGGCGCAGGCCTGCTGGACATAACAGGTGCGGTTGGTTGCCCCGCCCTGACCATGTTGCGCCTCAATCACACAACAAAGTGGCCGCACTATATGCAGGACTTGGCCAAGGTCAATGAAATTCGTCATGAAAGAGAAGACTATCGACAGCGCACTGTTGAAAAGTTATGAAATCCGCATGGTTCGGTTTTTATTCTTCGTCCTTGTGCTGATTTTAATGGCGGGTGGCTTCGCCCTTGCCGTGGTTGATGGTGCACGCTCCATTGCGGCCGGTCAGCCCGTTTTCATGTCCCTGCATGCCATGCTGAATATTTTAGCGCCCGGGCTGCTCAGTCATATGCAGGCCTATATGGACAGCGTATTCGGGAGTCTTGCGGCTTTTATCATGGATCTGCCGGCCTTTTGTATATTATGGGCCTTGGGCGGCGCGCTGTGGCTGCTTCTGCACCGCAGGCCGCAGGCGCTGGGCTATCAGGGCCGCAGATAAATTGTGAGTTTACAATCATTTCACTCTGGCGGACGGCTCATTCTGATCTATATTGCATGAAGATACGGAGTGAAAGCCATGCTGTTTCGCAAAAGTGCTCTTATGCCTACCGCCGCGCAGGCCTTGCCCGGCCGTCCGGACCCTATCGTTATACCCGCCACCCATTTTGTGCTGGGCACGCCTCTTGCCATTGTGCCGGAAGGATTCGAGACCGCCTATTTCGGCCTTGGCTGTTTCTGGGGGGCCGAACGCAAATTCTGGCAACTGGGCGAGGGCATTTATAGCACCGCGGTAGGCTATGCCGGCGGCTTTACGCCAAACCCGACCTATGATGAAACCTGTTCAGGCCTCACCGGACATAATGAGGTGGTGCGCGTGGTGTTTGACCCAAAACGGATCTCTTACAGCCGGTTGCTGCAAACCTTCTGGGAAAATCATGACCCGACTCAAGGCATGAGGCAGGGCAATGATACGGGCACGCAATATCGCTCCGGCATTTACGCCACCAGCGCTGCGCAAAAGGCTGAAGCCACAGCCTCGCGCGCGGTCTATGCACAAGCGCTGGCCGCACAGCATTACGGCCCGATCACGACCGAAATTCTCGATGCGCCGCCGTTTTATTTTGCCGAGGACTATCACCAGCAATATCTGGCCAAAAATCCGCGCGGCTATTGCGGGCTGGGCGGTACGGGTGTGGTCTGCGCTATAGGCACAGGCGTGAGTGCCGCGGAGTAGGCAATTTGCGCAACGTTAAGAATCACTCATGAACACCCGCGCCAGACATGCCCTGCAATTCAGCCTGCTGCTCAGCCGCTGGCTGCTCGCTCCATTCTATGGAATGCTGGGGCTGGGTCTGTGCCTCCTGCTCTATAAGGGCGGGGTTCATCTTTATGAAATGATGCTGCATGTCACCACAGCCAGCGAGAGCGCACTGACCATAGACCTGCTGAAATTGGTGGACCTGACGCTGCTGGCCTCGCTGATTGTGATTGTCATCATCTCCGGCTATGAGAATTTCATCACCGCGTTCCGGCGGGATGCTGCGGCCGACTGGCCGGTGTGGATGAGCCAGATCGACTTTTCGGCCCTCAAACTGAAATTGCTGGGCTCGATTCTGGCCATTGCCACAATCCAGCTGCTGGAGGTCTATCTGGACCTGCCCAATGTCAAGGAGCGGGATATTTTATGGTATGTCCTGGTGCTGCTGGCCTTTGCGCTGGCAGGCCTTCTGATGGCTCTGACGGATTATTTCAACCACAAAAGTGACGGGCCGCCGGATCACGGCTGAAGCACAACCGAACGGCATTCGGCGGGCAGTTGTGCCAATGTGAGCGGCGGTTTCGGCACAGGCGGCGTGGCGGGTGGTTTGGGGTGCAGCACGGCATCCGAAAACCAATAGTCGAGTGAGGCGTCACAGCCATCGCCCTCCGGCACCGGCTCCTGATTTTTGCAGGCCTCATCGCCTTGCGGGCAGATGATGCGTATATGGAAATGATAATCATGCCCATAAAAAGGGCGCACCTTGTGCAGCCAGCCCCGGTCAGGCCCGGCCTGTGCGCACATGGCCTTTTTAATGGCCGGATTGACGAAGATGCGCTCCACCTGCGGGCTGCTGGCCGCAGCTTTAATCACAGCCATATGGTCTGGCGTCCAGTTTTCATTCACGCTCAGCCGATCCGCCGCCACCATATTGGCGGCAGACATATCCTCACGCTCAAGGCGCGAGAGAACATGCGTGGGCATGGGGGTCAGCCAGATATCGGCATCCAGCCCGATCTGGTGCGAGGCATGGCCGGTGCGCATGGGCCCGCCACGCGGCTGTGAGATGTCGCCCACCAGAATGCCGGGCCAGTGCGAGACATGCGGCACCTGCGCCGCGAATGTCTCCAGAAAGGCGATCAGATTGGGGTGCGCCCAGTTGCGGTTGCGTGACAGGCGCATCACCTGCCATGTCGGGCCGTTGACCGGCAGGGCCTGCGCTCCAGCCAGACAGCCGCGTGAATAAAAGCCGATGGCGCGGGCGGTGAGCGAGGTGGGCGCCTCAACCCGGCCAAACAGCTCTTTGGCGGGCAGCGAGGGGTCATCCGGATGGGTGAGAGGCGGCAAGGGCTGCGGCTCCAGCGTGCCTTTCTCCTGCGCCCGAAGGGCAGGGGCCAATATGCACAGGCTCATGCCGAGCGCCAAAATATAAACACCAGACTTCAGGGCATGGATTGTTTTAACGCTTTTAACCACATAAAGCCTTTATTTTTAGGACAGCATGTTGCGAATTATGTGTTTATCTTCAGAGCTTATAACAGCAGAAGAAAATGTTTTGGAAATAATGTCTGGTTTTAGGCTGCTGTGTATAGTCCCAATAATGCCTGCGTGACGTCTGAGTGATTGTTCAATGACATAATCATCAAGTTCAAGAATATCGCAGTGCAGATAACTGTCATGATCCAGAAACATGTGATGCGGATTTTTTTCCAGCTTCACACAGGGCCGCAATGTCGAACGCGAATTAATGCGGAAATACCATCCATCCAGCGCATTTAAACACACCACCATTTTAGGGTGCGGTTCACGCAATGTATCATCAAAAATGAGGATGACATCAAGCAGCTGAATCATTACAAGCGCATAAACCGAGCGTTTTCATAAAGATAATCCAAGGTTTCAGCCTTATGCGCGGTGTCGTCAATCATATCTTCATAACGCATCCAGCCAAGCTCAGCCGCTTGCCAGTCCCGTCCATGTGTGGCCGCTGTTCTTTCATTAAAATTCATCTTTACGGAGCGGGCCAGAGCGCTGGAAAATATCGTCTGGTCGGTTTCAGATAAAGCAGAACGATCGACCTCTGCAACGCTATTGTCAGAACGCACAAGACGAAAACCATCCAGCCGCCAAGGAAGCCTGTCCATGCCCAGCTCTGCAAGCCACAAAGGATCACCTTTGGCCAGCTCGTAAATTTCCACCGGCACAGGCCCAAATCGCATGGCACGATATGTTGCCCCAAATATAGGGCGCTGATGCGCATTCAAATGATCTTTATCCGCAAAATAACACGCTTTAAGCGCACCATGAAGATCAATACCCGGATGCTCATTCACCATCCAGTGTAAAGCAGCATAGGCTTTTTTGGGCGAGAATTTAAATCGGATTATATTCATAGTTTTCATATACGCCTGTCCGTAAGAATTTTCAATCATAACCCAAATACAGGCATGTGCAGATAAATCTGGCAGGCGCAACCTCCCGCCTTTACCTTGTCACGCTTCTCGCGCATTTTAAACGAATCAAACAATGGGCAGACAGATGACTCATCAGAACTGGACAGCACTTGCAGAAAATCTGACACCGGAACAGGCCGTTGACAGGCTGGAGGCGCTGCATGCGCAGGCGGTGAGTGCCCAGCGTGATGGCCTGAACCGCTTTTTCAAAAGCGGTGAGACCCCCAGCCCGCTGGAGCGCCAGCATTTCCGCTATCCGGAATTGCGTGTCACCTATGAGCCGAAAGGCGTGCAACCCTCCAGCCGTCGCGCCTTTGCCAAATTTGCCCATGCCGGTGTTTATGCCACCAGCATCGCCCATCCGCAGGCCTTCCGCTCTTATCTGCTGGAACAGCTGCGCCCGCTGGTCAATGAATTTGGCGCGATACTTGAGGTTGGCATCAGCGCAACAGAAATTCCATACCCTTATGTGCTGGAAAAGGGCAATGAGCTGGGTGACCCCAATATTTCAGCGGCGGAACTTGCCCGGTTTTTTCCGGTGCCGCATCTTTCGGAAGTGGGGGATGAAATTGCCGACGGCGCATGGGAGCAGACCGGCAACCGTCCGCGCCCTTTGAGCCTGTTTGATGCCGCCCGCGTCGATTATTCGCTGCGCCGCATTGTGCATTATACCGGCAGCAACTGGCGTTATTGCCAGCCCTGGATCATGCTCACCAATTATCATCGCTATGTGGATCAGTTTATCCGCTGGGGGCTTGCGCAGATCCGCGCGCGCGGGCGGTTTGACACGCTTGTTCTGCCGGGCGACCTGATCCTCACTGCGGATATGGACGAGGCGGAGGTTGAGAACCTCATCCAGAAAAATCCATGGCACCGGTTTCAAATGCCGGCCTATCATGTCACCACCAAGGACGGGCAGGGTGTGACTTTGGTCAATATTGGTGTGGGCCCGTCCAATGCCAAAAACATGACCGACCATCTGGCGGTGCTGCGGCCCCACTGCTGGCTGATGGTGGGGCATTGCGGCGGGTTGCGGCAAAGTCAGCATATTGGGGACTATGTGCTGGCGCATGGCTATTTGCGGCAAGACCGCATCCTTGACCATCTGGTGCCGACCGACATGCCGATTCCGGCGCTGGCGGAAATTCAGGTGGCGTTGCAGGAAGCCGCCGCGCTGGTCACCGGCGAAAAGGGCGAGGCTTTAAAGCAGCGCCTGCGCACCGGCACCGTGGTCACCAATGATGACCGCAACTGGGAGCTGCGCTGGACACAGGAGCGCAAGCGCATTAATCTGTCTCGCGCCATTGCCGTGGATATGGAGTCGGGCACCATTGCCACGCAGGGCTTCCGGCTGCGTGTGCCCTATGGCACGCTGCTCTGCATATCCGACAAGCCGCTGCATGGCGAGATCAAACTGCCGGGCATGGCCAATGCCTTTTATGAGCGGGCTGTGGCGCAGCATCTTGAAATCGGCCTCTGCGCGCTTGAGCTGCTGCGTGGGCGCAAAGACACCCTCCATTCGCGCAAATTGCGCGCCTTTGACGAGCCGCCGTTCCGATGATGACTTTCAAACGCGAGCGCCGCCGCCATATGCGCATTGGGGAGCGGCATATCATCGCTATTGGCCAGAGCGACGGCCTGTGGTTTGATGTATATCATCAGGCGATGACGGTTGGTTTTCCGACCTTTGTGCTGGGAACCGTCACGGTCTTTCTGGCCAATAATCTGATCTTTGCCCTGTTGTTCTGGCTGGGGCATGACCCGGTTGCCAATGTGCGGGCCGGTGATTTTCTCGGCTATTTCTTTTTTTCGATCGAAACCTCCATCACCATCGGCTATGGCGACATGCACCCGCAGAGCTCCTATGGCCATATTATCGCCTCGTTGGAAGGCTTTACCGCCATGTTCCAGACTGCGGCATTGACGGGGCTGATTTTCGCGCGCTTCTCCCGCCCGCGGGCGCGGCTGATTTTTGCGCAAAATCCGGTTGTGGCCAATTATAATGGCACGCCCACACTGATGATCCGGCTGGCCAATGCGCGGCACAATTCCATTTCGGATGCCACGGCGGTTTTATGGGTGCTGGTGTTTGAATATAGTGCCGAGGGGCAGAGGTTTCGCCGCTTTCACCGGCTGCCGCTCACCCGCCATGAAAATCCGAGCTTTATGCTGTCCTGGACGCTGTTTCATCCGATCAATGAAAATAGCCTGCTCTATGGCAAAACAGCTGAGGACCTGATCCGCGAGGATGTGCAGTTTATTCTGACCGTGAAAGGTGTGGATGAAACCTCAGCGCAGGAATTGCGCGCCCGCACCACCTATACCGCCCGCACCCTTCTCTGGGGGCGGGTCTATGCCGATATTCTCACCACCGACAGCAATGGCGTGGTGACGCTGGACTACGCGCCTTTTAACAAAACCGTTGAGGAGACGAAACGCAATCCGCCTTCCTCACTCTGAATCACTCTGCGCGGGGCCGGGAAACGTGGGGGCTACCGCTTGCTGAACATCAGTCCCAGTTTGGCCACACATTCCACCGCCGCTATGCTCAGGGCCACATCCATCCGGCTGGTGATGATAAAGGCCGCCGCGAAGGTGATCAGACTGCCGGTCAGGCGCGGTTTGATCACATCCGTATAGGGTCTGGCTTTTGCCGGAACAGCCGGAACAACCTCCGCCGGAGGCAGGGTTCCATCCATGCTGTCATAGCCTGTGTCGGCATTCACCGGTAATGCGCTGCTGATATGGGCCTTTTCAATCAGCCCCATCGCAATCGTGTCATTGGTCAGGCGGTCGATCAGAATAAAGCCGCCCAGCTCACGGTTGGCCGCATAGGTATCGCAGACAATGGCGCGGTCGAGGGTCAGCTCCAATGTGCCGATTTCATTCAGCTCCAGCGCCGAAGTCGTGTCTTCGACAAGGCCGGTGCCGATATTGATTTTGGCGATTTTGGCCCCCGGCGTGGCGAGAGATGTGCGGGTGCCGAGCTTGATGAGATAGGACTTTTCCGGCACCATCGCCGTGGGCGAAACCCACAGCAGCTTGGCGGTGAGCACATCCGCCACCATCGCCGGCTGGCTGGTGAGGGTGATGACATCACCGCGCGAGGCATCGACCTCATCGGTAAGTGTGAGTGTGACCGACTGGCCGGCCACGCCCAGGGCGGCGTCTTTGTCGCCGACAATCACGCGCGCCACCTTGGTGTCACGGTTGGAGGGCAGAATGCGCACGCGGTCGCCGGGGAACACGCGTCCACCGGCGATCAGGCCGGAAAAGCCACGGAAATCATGCGAAGGCCGGTTGACCCATTGCACCGGCAGCCGGAAGGCGGCATCGCGCAGATGGTCCTCTATCTCGACTGTTTCGAGATAGGTGAGAAGCGACGGGCCCTGATACCAGCCCATATGGGCGCTGGGCTCTAAAATATTGTCGCCATCCTTGGCCGCCACCGGAATGCAGACTATGGCATCAAACCCGAGGTTCGCCGCAAATTCACGGTAATCCGTCTCGATTTTGCTGTAAACATCCGCCGAATAGTCCATCAAATCCATTTTATTGACGGCGACAACGATGTTTTTCACGCCCAGCATCGAGACAATATGGCTGTGGCGGCGGGTTTGTGGCAAAATGCCCTTGCGCGCATCCACCAGCAGAATGGCAAGGTCTGCGGTTGAGGCGCCGGTGGCCATATTGCGGGTATATTGCTCATGGCCCGGCGTATCCGCCACAATGAACTTGCGGCGCGGCGTGGCAAAATAGCGATAGGCCACATCAATGGTGATGCCCTGTTCCCGCTCGGCCTCCAGCCCGTCCACCAGCAGGGCGAAATCAAGGTTCGCGCCCTGTGTGCCGTGTTTTTTCGAATCATTGGTCAGGCCGGAGAGAATATCATCCGGCACCATTTTGGCCTCATAGAGCATCCGGCCGATCAGCGTGGATTTGCCATCATCGACAGAGCCGCAGGTGATGAAGCGCAGCAGGGTTTTCTCAGGCGCCGCAAGGAGAGAATCGTTCACGGCCAGCATCAGAAATATCCCTCTTGCTTTTTCTGTTCCATCGAGGCGGAACCATCCTGATCAATCACGCGGCCCTGACGCTCGGAGGTGTGGCTTTCGCGCATTTCCTTGATGATGTCGGGCAGGGTGGCGGCGGTTGACTCAATCGCGCCGGTCAGCGGATAACAGCCCAGCGTGCGAAAGCGCACCATGCGCATTTCCGGTGTTTCGCCCGGATTCAGGGGCATACGTTCATCATCCACCATGATCATCGTGCCGTCGCGCTGCACCACGGGACGTTCTTTGGCATAATAAAGCGGCACAATCGGGATATTTTCGCGGGCGATATAGTCCCAGACATCGCCTTCCGTCCAGTTGGACAGCGGAAAGACACGCAAACTCTCGCCGGGTGCTTTGCGGGTGTTGTACAGGTGCCAGAATTCCGGGCGCTGGTTTTTCGGGTCCCAGCGGTGCTGCGCGGTGCGGAAGGAGAAGATGCGCTCTTTCGCGCGGGATTTTTCCTCGTCGCGCCGCGCACCGCCAAAGGCCGCGTCAAATTTATATTTGTCCAGCGCCTGTTTCAGCCCTTCGGTTTTCCACATGTCGGTGTGGACGCGCGAGCCATGGGTGAAAGGGTTGATGCCCTGCGCCCGTGCTTCGGGGTTGATATGAACAATCAGGTCCAGCCCCAGCTCCTTGACCCGCTGGTCACGGAACTGGATCATCTCCCGGAATTTCCAGGTTGTATCAACATGAAGCAGCGGAAACGGCAGTTTGCCGGGTGCAAAGGCTTTAATCGCCAGATGCAGCATCACGGCAGAATCCTTGCCGATGGAATAGAGCATCACGGGATTGTCGCATTCGGCGATCACCTCCCGCATGATATGGATGCTCTCGGCTTCCAGACGATCCAGATGGCTTAAGGTGCGGTCATATTCCGCACGAATGGCAGCGTTCATTTTTCAGTCTCTGTTGCGCGGGTGAGTGTTCCGTCTTCGGACACATGCAGCCCGCATTCCTTCTTGGCTTCGTCTTCCCACCACCAGCGGCCCGCGCGTTCCGGCTCGCCGGGCGCGATGGCCCGTGTGCAGGGCGCGCAGCCAATGGAGAGAAATCCCTGATCATGCAGCACGTTGTAAGGCACACTCAAAGCCTTCACCTCGGCCACAACCTGCGGGCGTGTATAATCGGCCAGCGGATTATATTTGATGAGGCCGCGTCCTGAATCGTCCTCGGCAAAAACCAGATGGTCGCGGTTGGCGGATTGCCCACCGCGAAGGCCGGTGATCCAGCCCTTCGCCCCAGTCAGCGCGCGCACGAGCGGCTCCACCTTGCGCACATGGCAGCAGGCCTTGCGGCAGTCCACGGCCAGATAAAAGCCATTGATGCCCTGATCGGCAATTAATTCCTGCAAGGTGTCCGCCTGCGGATAAAAGGCCCTGATGCGGCGGGCATAGCGCTCCTCGGTGGCCTGCCAGACATCATAGGTCTGGGTAAACATTCTGCCCGTGTCGAGTGTCACAAGCTGGATATTCAGGTTTTGCGTGGCGATGTGATGGGTGAGAAGCTGATCCTCAATGCCGAAACTGGTGGTGAACACCAGCGGCCCCTGCTGCTGCGCGATGAGCATGAGGCGTTCTGGCAATGAGAGCGCGGCGAGCTGGGCATTGAGGCTCATTTTGCCGCCCTCCGGCGATCCAGAATCGAACCCGCATGGGCATAGCCGCGCTGATAGGCGACATCGCGGGCCTGATAGGCGGCGCGCCATTGCGCCTGCGGCATCCGCAGGGCGCGGTCATCCGGAATTTCGATGGTGTTGAAGCCGCAGGCCAGCGCCGAGGCATATTGGTCGGGCAGCAGCGGGCCAAATGCCCGCAGTTCTTTTTTGAAGCCGGCCCGGCGCAGCTGGCGCGCCAGCGAAAAGCCGCGCCCGTCGGAAAAGGCCGGAAACTGCACCGCCAGCAGCGCCACCTGGTCAAAATAGGGCACGACATCCGCCACTTCGGTTGTGTTGGGCAACAGCAGCCCCAGACGCCCCTTGCGCAGCACATTGGCCCCCTCATGGACGCGGGCGAGCGGTACAATCACATCCTGCTCAAAGGGCCATGCCTCGCCGTCGCCCAGCAGGCTCCAGCAGTTTTCAGAAAAATAGCCTTCAGAGATGAGAACCATCTTCCACCTCGCGTTCCAGAGCCGGTTTGAACTTCGCCTGACCAATGCGGCGATAGGTGTCGATAAAGGCCTCGTCGCCCTGCCGCTCGGCAAGGTAAATCTCGACGAGATGCTCAATCACCTGCGGCACTTCATGCGCCTCAAGGCCGGGGCCCAGCCGCTCGCCGATCGAGGCCGAGAAGGTGGGGTCGCCGCCCAGCGTGATCTGATAGGACTCGCGGCCAGACTTTTCCAGCCCCAGAATACCAATGGCGGCGATATGGTGATGACCGCAGGCATTAATGCAGCCGGAAATTTTAATTCCCAGCTTGCCGATCAGCTTCTGCCGTTCAGGGTCGGCAAACACCTTTGAAATATCCTGCGCAATGGGAATGGCGCGGGCGGTGGCCAGCGAGCAATAATCCATGCCCGGGCAGGCGATAATATCGGTGATCAAACCGGCATTGGCGGTGGCAAGGCCTGCCGTTTGCAGCAACTGCCAGAGCGCAAAGACATCATCCAGCCTCACATGCGGCAGAATGACATTCTGCTCATGGCTGATGCGCAATTCGCCTGAACTATAAAGGTCAGCAGCATCGGCCAGAACCCGCATCTGTGCCGAGGTCACGTCACCGGGCACGCCGCCGACCGGCTTGGTGGAAACCGTGACGATTGTATAGCCCTTGGCCTTATGTGTCGCCAAGTTGGTTGAGGCAAAGCGCGCAAATTCAGGGTTACGCGCCTTTTCCGCCTCGAAAATCGAGGTTCCTGCCGCTGCGTCAAATTCCGGCGGGGCAAAATAGGCGGCAATGCGGGCAAATTCTTCCGGGTCAGCATTGGTGCCGGAACGGTCGAGGGCGGCAAATTCGGCCTCAATATCGGCTTTGATTTCCTCTAGGCCGGTTTCATGCACCAGAATTTTGATGCGGGCCTTATATTTATTGTCGCGGCGGCCATAGCGGTTATAGACGCTTAAAATCGCGGCGAGATAGGCCAGCAGGTCTTCGCGCGGCAGGAAGTCGCGCACCACCTTGCCCACCATCGGCGTGCGGCCCAGACCGCCGCCGGCAATCACGCTATAGCCGATCTCGCCCGCCTCGTTGCGCACAATCCGCAGGCCGATGTCATGCAGCAGAACCGCAGCGCGGTCATTGGAGGAGCCGGTGACCGCCACTTTGAACTTGCGCGGCAGATAGCAATATTCGGGATGCGCGGTGGACCACTGGCGGATCAGCTCGGCGGTGGGGCGTGGATCCTCGATCTCATCCGCTGCCGCGCCGGAAAAATGATCAGCCGTGACATTGCGGATGCAGTTGCCGGACGTTTGAATGGCGTGCATCTCCACCTCGGCCAAAGCCTGCAAAATATCCGGCACATCAGCGAGTTTGGGCCAGTTGAATTGCAGATTCTGACGGGTGGTGAAATGGCCGTAGCCGCGATCCCATCTATCGGCAATCATGGCGAGCTGGCGCATCTGGTTCGAGGCCAGTGTGCCATAGGGAATGGCAATGCGCAGCATATAGGCATGAAGCTGCAAATAAAGCCCGTTCATCAGCCGGTGCGGGCGGAACTCCTCCTCGGTGAGCGCGCCTGAAACGCGGCGCTGCACCTGATCACGGAACTGGGCCACGCGCTCATTCACGAAGTCGCGGTCAAATGTATCGTAATAATACATGGCGGCGCGGGGGGCATTGCTGCGGGGCGGCGTAACAGCGATATTCATGTCAAATATCTCCAAATTCGGTGTTGGTCGCTTGCTTGCCTAAATCCAGCCGGACAGAGGGGCCAAGCGTGCGCAGTTTTTCCCGATAATGGATCGGCTCGGGGTGGCCGTCCGGGCTGATGGCAATGTCCACAAGATAGGCATCGACAACCTTATTGGCGGCCAATTCGGCCTTGCCAAGCGCCAGCAGCGCCTCGGCTTCGGCCTCAGATGTGGCGACAACCGCAGCGCGGTGGTCGCGCAGCCAGCCCGCCTTGCCCATGAACAGCACCTCGCCATCGAGCAGATGATTGGCGATGAGAATTTGTGGATGTTTGAATTTGGCCATTCAAGCGACCCCTTGTGACAGTTGCGGCAAAGATGCAGACGCTGTTTTCGCCAGCCCGATAAAAATAATGGCCGGGCCATGAATGCCCGCTCTGTGCACCAGTTGGGACAATCCATCAAGGGTGCCGGTGCAGATGACCTGATGGGTGCGGCTGACATTTTCCACAATGCTCACCGGCGTATCGGGGGCGGCACCATGCGCCAGCAAGCGCCCCTGCACAAAGGCGCAGGCCTCCACACCCATATAAATGGCAAATACACTGCCCTTGGCCGAGAGGCTGTGCCAGTCATATTCGGCAAAGCTCTGCATATCGCGCGCAGTGAGCAAAGTGAAACTTGAATTGCGCCCGCGCCGGGTCAGGCTCTGCTTCAGGGCGGCACTGGCCGCAACCGCGGCGGTGATGCCCGGAATAACATCGACAGGAATGGCCGCAGCCTCCAGCGCCGCAATTTCCTCATCGGCGCGGCCAAACACCATGGGGTCGCCGCTTTTCAGGCGGATGACGGTGGCGCCACCCCGCGCCTCCTCAATCATCAGGGCTTCAATCTCGGATTGTTTCCATGAGGACTCTTTGCCCGATGTTTTACCTACCTCGACCATTCTGGCCTCGCGGCGGGCCAGTTCCAGAATGCGGGGGTCCACCAGCCGGTCATGCAGAATGACATCCGCCTCATGCAGCGCCTTGCGCGCCTTGAGGGTTAGAAGTTCAGGGTCACCCGGGCCCGCGCCCACCAGAATCACGCGCCCCTGACGCGGCGCGTCCACACCCGCCAGCAGGGCGTTGAAATGCGCCTCAATCGCCGCCTCGCCCGCCAATTCAGCGGCCTCACCTTTGGGTGAAAAAAACCTGTCCCAAAGCGAGCGGCGGATATTGGAGGGAAGATCATGCGACACCCGCGCGCGCAGCTTTGCCGCTGCCGCAACAAGCCGGCCAAGGCGGGGCGAGAGCCGCTCTTCCAGCTCGGCCTTGAGGCGCCGCGCCAGCACCGGCGCCGCGCCTTCGGTGCCAATGGCAATGACCAGCGGATCACGATCCACCATGGCCGCTGTAATCGTGTTGGAATTGGCCGGATCATCCACCACATTGACCAGCAGGCCCGCTTCACGGGCAAAACGGGAGACGATGCTGTCCGCCACCGGTGAGCCGGTGGCAATATAGACCATGCGTTTCTGTTTCAGGTCGTCCGGTTCAAAAAAACGGGGCATCCAGTTCAGGCGTCCGGCCTGCGCAAGGGCGCGGATCTCATCCTCCGCCTCATCGGCAACCACGGTGAGGCGGGCTTTGGTTTTTAACGCAAGCCGCAGCTTGGCGAGTATGTCCTCTGTTCCGCCAACAAACAGCAGGTCGGCATCACGCAGATCGAGAAAGACCGGAAAATAGTTCATCGCTGCGCCAGACCCTTTCCCAGCGCAAACATATTCGAAACGGGCAAGGCCCGTCCGCATGTTTTTCTGGCTGAATGCTTTGGCTGGATCATATCACATTTATACTCAGAATTCTGATATCGAAATGGCCCTCGTTCATTAAAATGTCAATTCACATTTTAAAAAAGAGTGATTTATTATTTTACATAAATATAATGTAATTATTAAAAGGGCCTTTAACAACAAAAAACCGGCCGCAACGCAGCCGGTTTGAATGTCTGTCGGAATGAACCGAAAATTCAGGCCTTCTTGGCCAGCGCCTGCACGCGGATGGTCAGGCGGGAGACTTTGCGCGAAGCGGTGTTCTTCATCACAATGCCGCGCTGTGCGGCGCGCATCATCACAGGTTCAGCCTGCTTGAGGGCAGCGGCAGCAGCGGCTGAGTCGCCAGCAGCAAGAGCCTCTTCAACCTTGCGGACATAGGTGCGCATTTCGCTGCGGCGGGATTTGTTCACTGCCGTGCGGCGTGCAATTTTGCGGACAGCTTTTTTTGCCGAGCTTGTATTCGCCATTTCAATTCCTCAAAGTGCCCGGCATGTGCCTGAGCCATAAACTGTTAAGCCGACACCCATCAGGCCCGGTTGTGGCGGGCATATAGGCAAAAAACCATCGCCGCGTCAACTCCATCCGCCGTCATCCGCCCTTAATTATGAAAAAAATATGCCACCAGTCCGGCAGGGGTCAGGGCCAGCCGCAGCGCCATGCCCAGACTCATGACAATAATCAGTGGTTTGACCAGACGGCTGCCTTGGGTCATGGCCATATGCGCGCCACATGTCGCGCCGATAAACTGGCCCAAACCCATCACCAGCCCGGGGATAATCATCACATGGCCGCCCAGAATGAAGGTGGACAGGCTGCCGATATTGCTGGCAAAATTGGCCAGCTTGGTGCGCGCGGCCGCTCTGACCACGCCTAGCCCGAGCAAACCGACAAAGCCGGCCATGAAAAACGAGCCGGTGCCGGGGCCAAAAGCGCCGTCATAAAAGCCGATCATCGGCACAAACAGCGCGATAAACACCGGTGTGCTCAGGCGCTGGTGGCGGTCATGGTCGGTCATTTTCGGGCTCAGCGCAAAATACAGCGCCACCGCCACCAGCAAAACCGGCATTCCATAGTTTAAAATCTGCCGGGGCAGAAATGTCACGGTCAGTGTACCCAATATGGCCGCGCCGCCAGCCATCAGCGCGATCGGCCAATATTCAGGGCCGAGATGACCGGCACGCCAGAATTTCAATGTCGCCGCCGCCGAGCCGAATGTGCTCTGAAGTTTGTTGGTGGCCAGCGCCGTGACAGGATCAAACCCGGCCAAGGCAAGGGCCGGCACGGTCAGCAAGCCGCCACCGCCCGCAATGGCATCAACAAAGCCCGCGCCCAGACTCACACAAAACAGCGTCAGCAGCAGCGTGAACGACATTATGAATTGCTGAACTTGGCCGGACGCTTCTCGATAAAGGCGGTCATGCCCTCCTTCTGGTCGGCAGTGGCAAACATGGCATGGAACACGCGGCGCTCGAAACGGATACCCTCCGCCATTGTGGTTTCAAAGGCACGGTTGATGCTTTCCTTCGTCATCATGGCGGCGGGCAGGGACTTGGCGGCAATGGTCTGCGCGGCCTTGAGCGCCTCCTCGATAAGGCTGTCCAGCGGCACAATGCGCGACACCAGCCCGCAGCGCTCGGCCTCGGCCGCATCCATCATCCGGCCGGTGAGGCACAGATCCATCGCCTTCGATTTGCCGATGAAACGGGTGAGCCGCTGCGTGCCGCCTGCGCCGGGCATCACGCCTAAATTGATCTCCGGCTGGCCGAATTTGGCATTGTCTGCCGCGATGATGAAATCGCACATCATGGCCAGTTCGCAGCCGCCGCCCAACGCAAACCCCGCCACCGCCGCAATAATGGGCTTGCGCGCGCGCGAAATATGCTCCCAGCTGGAAATAAAATCTTCAATATAGGCCTGCTGATAGGTTTTGCTGACCATTTCTTTAATATCCGCACCCGCAGCAAAGGCCTTTTGCGAGCCGGTGAGCACCATGCAGCCAATGGCAGGATCGGCCTCGAAGGCGGCCAAGGCGCTGTTCACATCCGCAATCAGGCCGGTGCTGAGCGCATTGAGCGCTTCAGGCCGGTGCAGGCGGATCAAGCCCACTTTGCCATGTGTTTCAACCTGAATATGCGTGAAGGACATAGGGCTTCTCCCGGGCTGATATCAATCTTTCAAATTCACTACAGAAACCCCGCTGAAATGGAAAGGCTGACTTTCGCAGCAGTTTTGCCATTTTGATCCAAAGCAATGACAAAGATGGGATAAAGTTTTCTTCTGGCGGTGAAGGAGACCAAAACATGAGTCACGTTGCCCACGAATTGCATCAGGAATTTCCAGAACAGGCCGAAAAAATTTCGGCATTAAAGGTTAATAATGCCCATTTTGCCAGACTGGCTGATCATTACCACAGCACAAACCGCGAGATTCACCGCATTGAAAGCGAAGTGAGCCCCGCTTCCGACGAAGCCCTGGAAGACCTCAAAAAGCAGCGTCTGCAACTGAAGGACGAGATCGCGCTTCTGCTCGTCTGAGGCTCAAACGGCCCGTTTGTCCGGCGCGCGGCACAGGTCTGCAATCAGGCATTGGGCGCAGAGCGGTGTCCGCGCCTTGCAAATATAGCGGCCATGCAAAATCAGCCAGTGATGCGCATGGCGCATGTAGCGCGCCGGAATGATCTTTTCGAGGCCCTTTTCAACCGCTTCAGGCGTTGTGCCAATGCTCAAGGGTATGCGGTTGGAAACACGAAAGAGATGGGTGTCCACCGCAATGGTGGGCTGGCCAAAGGCCATATTCAATACAACATTTGCGGTTTTACGGCCAACGCCGGGCAATGTTTGCAGGGCTTCGCGGCTTTGCGGCACTTCGCCCTTGTAATCGCGCAATAAAATCTCGCACAGGGCGATCACATGCTTGGCCTTGGTGCGGAACAGGCCGATGGTCTTGATATAATCGCGCAGGCGCTCCTCACCCAAATTCAGCATGTCTTGCGGATTATCAGCAATGGCGAACAGCGCCTTTGTTGCCTTATTGACGCCCACATCGGTCGCCTGTGCTGACAAAACCACCGCCACCAGCAGGGTGAAAGGATTGACATAATCGAGTTCGCCCTTCGGTTCCGGATTGGCAGCCTCGAAACGGCGGAAAATTTCGGCCACAGTGGCGGCATCCGGCTTGAAGGCTTTGCTGCGTTTTTTTACCGGTTTTACATCGGTCATTGTCATGTTCCATCTGGCCGCGGCGAATTGTGCTGTTATATTATAAATGTCTTTTACAATTTGGCGATGTGCATGACCACGGATCCTGACTCTTCTGATACATTTCACAGCAGCGTTCACGCTCCTTTGTTTCAGCAGCGGTTAAACCCGCACCGCTCGCTGAATGCGGGGCAGTTCCGTATATTCATGATGATTTTTGTGGTTCTGACCACCAGCGTGACCATTCCGTTTTTTATTCTGGGGGCATGGCCAATTGTGGGCTTTCTGGGGCTGGATGTGGCGCTGGTCTATCTGGCCTTCCGCGCCAGCTTCCGGCAGGCGCGCGCCTATGAGGACATCAGCCTCAATATGCTGGAGCTACATGTGGCGCGGGTCAGTGCCAGAGGTCAGCGGCGGGACTGGCGCTTCAATCCGCGCTGGGTGCGGCTGAATGTGGAGGAGGATGAGGATTTCGGCATTCAGCGCCTGAGTTTGCAGGTGTCGGGACGCTCGCTTGAAATTGGCCGGTTTCTGGCCCCTGTCGAGCGTGAGACCTTCGTTAAATCCTTTCGCGCTGCTCTTCATGCGGCGCAGCGCGGGCCGCAATTTTCACAATTTATCTGAAATTACGCTTTGTCATATTTTTGTTGAACTTGTCCGGTTATACATCGGGCATGAATTTTCCGGCCGGACTGACCTTGTGGACCACTCAGAGCGCTGCCCTTTTTGGCAGCCAGTTGATGAAATTTGCCCCGCGCGGTGGCACCTCGCCCAGTCTGGCGCGGCAAAACCAGTTGCCGCCCTCTCTGGCATGGATGGGCACGTTGGAGGTGCGGCTGGCGACCAGCAAGCGCGAGATTCGCAAGGCGCAAAAACTGCGCTACCGTGTATTTTTTGAGGAAGGCGGCGCCATTGCCGACCGCGCCTCGGCCTTGGTGCGGCGCGACCGCTGTGCCTTTGACAGTATTTGCGATCATCTTCTGGTCATCGACCATGCGGCAAAATCAAAACGCCTCGGCCTGCCCAAACCCAAGGTTGTCGGCTGCTACCGGCTGCTGCGGCAGGAGGTGGCCGAGGCGCATAACGGGTTTTATTCAGCGCAGGAATTCGATATTGCCCCGCTGCTGGCCCGTCATCAGGGCAAAAAATTTCTGGAGCTGGGCCGCTCCTGCGTTTTGCCCGATTATCGCTCCAAGCGCACGATAGAACTCTTATGGCAGGGCATAGCCGCCTATATCAACCATCATAAAATTGACGTTCTGATTGGCTGCGCCAGTTTTCCCGGCACCAATGTGCTGAAAATGGCTCAGTCTTTAAGTTTTCTCCATACGCAGGCCCGTGCGAAAGACGAATGGCATGTGACAGCGCTGCCCGCGCGCTATGTGCCGATGAGCAATGTCACTGCGGACGCGATTGATATGAAAAAGGCGCTGCATGCGCTTCCCCCGCTGATCAAAGCCTATTTGCGCATTGGGGCCATGTTTGGCGAGGGCGCGGTGATTGACCATATGTTTGGCACCACAGATGTGCTGGTGGTTTTGCCGGTCGAAAATATCGATCCGCGCTATATGGGGCATTTTGGCCTCAACGAGGCTGCCGCCTGAGCTGCCTATTTAAGAAGACTTGCCGTTTTTGGCGGCGTTGAGCACAGCCACGGCGGATTCTATGCGTTTGGCCACAGCCTCCAGTGATTCGGCAGTTGTTGCGACCCAGCCCTCGGCTGTTGTCTGCTGGGCAAATTCCATATTGCGCAGCAACTGAATTTCCTGCCGTGCGGCGGCGACCTGGCGCTCAGATTCAACCAGCTCATCGGCCAGCGATATGGCCGCCATGACGGCGATGCGCTGATCCCCGATCTCGCCGAAAGAGCCGCGGAAGCCTTCGATTTTGGCCTCGACCATCCGGGCCAGTTGTTCGAGATGGGCCTCCTCACCCTCGCCGCAGGCCAGACGATAGGGCCGCCCGCCAATATTCACCGTGACATGCGGCATGGCGGCTCCTAATCCTGCTCGTGTGCGGTGAGAATGGATCTGATGGTGATGCTGGCGCGCTCCAGCTTTTTGCCGGCCTCACGCGCGGCTTGTTCAAGCTGGCGTGCGCGCAGGGCGGAGGACTCAAGCTCTATGCCCAGACGGGCCCTGTCATCCTGCATCACATTATATTCTTCAAACAGGTCAAGTTGCAGACGGTCCGCCAGCACCCGGCGCTCAACAGCAGCGTCAAGATGGTCAAGAGCTGTGGTGATGCGCCTGAGAACTGTATGAAGACGTTGCGGTAATTGAGTCATTCTGTTTTTTCCTGCGTCACATTAACGCTATGCGTGAAACAGCGTCAATCCTGCTTTATCAGGCATTTATGATGACTTTGCCGGTGATTGCGGATTGACACCCCTCGTTTCAATGCTATCAACCTCTCAAAGATTGCAGATTTCGGGAAAAAACCTCAATGGCCAATCAAATCTCACATAATGACATGGCAAATGCCATCCGCGCTTTGTCCATGGATGCGGTGGCAAAAGCCAAATCCGGCCATGCCGGGCTGCCGCTGGGCGCGGCGGATATTGCCACTGTTCTCTATCGGGACGTGCTGAATTTCGATCCGAACCATCCCAACTGGTTCAACCGCGACCGTTTCGTGCTGTCGGGCGGTCATGGCTCCATGTTGCTTTATGCGCTGTTCTATCTGACCGGCACCAAGGGCATGACCATTGAGGACATCAAGGACTTCCGCAAACTGGGCTCGAAAACGCCCGGTCATCCCGAATATCACCACACCTTGGGTGTGGAAACCACCACCGGCCCGCTTGGGCAGGGCATTGCCACAGCCGTGGGCATGGCGCTGGCTGAGCGGATGATGAATGCGCAGTTCGGCGACCTGTGCAACCATTACACCTATGTGCTGTGCGGCGACGGCGACCTGATGGAAGGCGTCAGTCAGGAGGCGATAGCCTTTGCCGGACATTTCAAGCTCAATAAAATGATCGTCATTTACGATCACAACAACATCACCATTGACGGGCCGGTGAATGTCACCGATTCGGTGGATCAGATCGCCCGGTTCAAATCAGCGGGCTGGAATGCCTTTGCCATTGACGGCCATGACCCGAAGGCCATTCTCAAGGCTATCAAAAAAGCCCAGAAATCCGACAAGCCGACCATGATTGCCGCCAAAACCGTCATCGGCTTTGGCGAGCCGAATTTTGCCGGCACCGCCAAGGCGCATGGTGAAATTTCTGATGCGGAAGTGGCCGGCACCCGCGAAAAGCTGGGCTGGACTCATCCCGCCTTTGTCGTTCCGGATGATATTTTGGCGGCATGGCGCAAGGCCGGCAACAAGGGCAAGCGCGCGCATAAGGCCTGGAAAAAGGCTCTTGCTGCTACCGAAAGCAGCATCAAGGCTGAATTCTCCCGCCGTATAGCGGGCACTTTGCCCGAAACCCTTGGCGCTGCGGTGCTGGAGGCCAAAACAAGGCTGGTGACGGATGCCAGCGAGGTTGCCACCCGCAAGGCGGGTGAAAACGCCCTTAAAGTGATTGCGCCGCTGCTGCCCGAACTCATCACCGGCTCCGCCGATCTCACCGGCTCCAACAATACCAAAATTGAGGTGACACCGGCCATTTCGGCGGGTCAGTTCAACGGGCGTTATATTCACTGGGGTATCCGTGAGCATGGCATGGCTGCGGCCTGCAATGGCATGGCGCTGCATGGCGGCTTAATTCCGTCGGGTGCGACCTTCCTTGTGTTTACAGATTATGCCCGCCCTTCCATCCGCCTCAGCGCGCTGATGGGCACGCATGTCATTCATGCCATGACGCATGATTCGATTGGTCTGGGCGAGGATGGCCCGACACATCAGCCGGTTGAACATCTGGCGAGCTTGCGCGCCATTCCGAACCTGCTGGTGTTCCGCCCTGCCGACCAGACCGAAACTCTGGAATCCTGGGAAACAGCATTGCGCCATAAGCATATGCCATCAATTCTGGCCTTGAGCCGCCAGAATGTGCCGCAGGTGCGCAAAAGCCTGTCGCAGGACAATCTCGTGGCCAAGGGCGCTTATGAGCTCTCGCCCGCATCGGGCAAGGCGGCGGTGTCGATTTTTGCCACCGGCTCGGAAGTGTCCGTCGCGCTTGCCGCGCAGGCGCAACTTGAGGACAAAGGCATCAACACCCGTGTGGTTTCGGTGCCCTGCATGGATCTGTTCGCGCAGCAATCCGAAGCCTATCGCCGCAGCGTGATCGGCATTGCGCCGATCCGTGTTGGTGTTGAGGCGGCGATCCGTCAGGGCTGGGACTGGATTATCGGTGAAAATGGCCTGTTCATCGGCATGAACGGTTTTGGCGCCAGCGCACCGGCCAAAGACCTGTTCAAACATTTTGGCATCACGGCAGAGGCCGTGGTTGAATCTGTGTTGAAGCGCCACAGCGCCTGAGTTTATGTCTAGCATAGGAGATCAACATGACAGTTAAAGTTGCCATCAATGGTTTTGGCCGCATCGGCCGCAATGTGCTGCGCGCCATCATCGAATCCGGCCGCCGGGACATTGAAGTGGTCGCCATCAACGATCTCGGCCCTGTCGAAACCAATGCCCATCTGCTGCGGTTTGACTCGGTGCATGGCCGTTTTCCGCATGAGGTGAAGGTTGCCGGTGACACGATCGACGTGGGTTTCGGCCCGATCAAGGTGACAGCAGTGCGTGACCCGTCCCAGCTGCCGCATAAGGACATGGGTGTGGATATTGCCCTCGAATGCACCGGCATTTTCACCGCGCGCGACAAGGCCGCTGCCCATCTGGCCGCCGGTGCCAAGCGCGTGCTGGTGTCGGCTCCGGCCGACGGCGCTGACCTGACCGTGGTTTATGGTGTCAACCATCATCAGCTCACCAAAGACCATATTGTGGTCTCGAACGGGTCCTGCACCACCAACTGTCTGGCGCCGGTGGCCAAGATTCTGAACGAGCTGGTCGGCATTGAGCGCGGCTTTATGACCACCATCCATTCCTATACCGGCGACCAGCCCACTCTCGACACCATGCACAAGGACCTTTATCGCGGTCGTGCGGCGGCTTTGTCGATGATCCCGACCTCAACGGGCGCGGCCAAGGCCATTGGCCTTGTTCTGCCGGAGCTGAAGGGCAAGCTGGACGGCGGCGCCATCCGCGTGCCAACCCCGAATGTCTCGGTCGTTGACCTGAAGTTCATTGCCAAGCGCGCCACAAGCGCCAAGGAAATCAATGATGCCATCCGCGCCGCCGCAACAGAAGGCCCGCTGAAGGGCATTCTGGGCTTTACCGACCATGCCAATGTTTCGATTGACTTCAACCATGACCCGCATTCCTCCATTTTCCATATGGATCAGACCAAGGTTATGGACGGCACATTGGTGAGCATTCTGTCCTGGTATGACAATGAATGGGGTTTCTCCAACCGCATGGGCGATACAGCGGTGGCCATGGGCAAGCTGCTCTAAGCCGTGTCCGGCACAGTCAATCCGTCAGCAGGTTTAAGCCAGACCGGCGCGCCTGCATCCTCATCTCACGAGGGCACTGCCCTCGTGATTTTAGGTGCGCTGAGCCTGTCGCATCTGCTCAATGACCTGATCCAGTCTCTGCTGGCGGCGATTTATCCCCTGCTGAAAACGACATATGCGCTTGATTTTCAGCAGATCGGCATGATCACGCTGGCCTTTCAGGGCACAGCCTCGCTGCTTCAGCCGCTTGTCGGGCTTTATACTGACAAATATCCCAAGCCCTATTCGCTGGTGGTGGGCATGAGCTGCACACTCATCGGCCTTTTGCTGTTGTCTGCGGCCACCAGCTATCCGGCTGTGCTGGTTGCAGCGGCGCTGGTCGGGCTGGGTTCTTCGATTTTCCATCCCGAGTCTTCGCGCATGGCCCGCGCGGCCTCGGGCGGGCGGCACGGCTTTGCCCAGTCGCTGTTTCAGGTGGGCGGCAACTGCGGCTCCGCGATAGGGCCGTTGCTGGCGGCCTTTATTGTTGTGCCCAATGGCCAGAACAGCATCGCGTGGTTTTCGGGCGTGGCGCTTATTGGCATGATGGTGCTGTTTCAGGTCGGGCGCTGGTATGCGGCGCGGCTGGCGGCGCAAGGCTCTGTTGCGGGACAGAACAGAGCCCGCCCGCATCGGGATATGAGCACAATCGTGGTGGTCCGCTCGATTGCCATTCTGATTGCGCTGATGTTTTCAAAATTTGTCTATCTGGCCTCGATGAGCACATTTCTGACCTTTTACCTGATCGACCAGTTTCATATTTCGGTGGCTCAGTCGCAGATTTTTCTGTTTGTGTTTTTATTTGCCACTGCTGCAGGCACCTTGCTGGGTTGGCCGGTGGGGGACCGCTTTGGCCGCAAACCGGTGATTCTGGGCTCTATTCTGGGCGTATTGCCGCTGACCCTGCTGCTGCCCTATGCCAGCCTCTTTTGGACTGTAACCTTAAGCGTGCCGATCGGGTTGATTCTGGCTTCGGCCTTTTCGGCCATTGTTGTTTATGCGCAAGACCTCGTGCCGGGGCGCACGGGCGTGATTTCCGGCCTGTTTTTCGGCTTTGCCTTTGGCATGGGCGGCGTTGGTGCCTCCGGCCTTGGCATTCTGGCTGACCATACCAGCATCGCCTTTGTTATGAAGGTCTGTGCCTTTCTGCCCGCCATTGGCCTGCTGGGTATTTTTCTGCCCAGAATCAAATATAATTGACTTCTCATTTGTCATCCGAGGTGCATCATGTCGCAATTCAAAACCCTTGACCACGCCCAACTCTCCGGCCAGCGGGTGCTGGTGCGGGTTGATCTCAATGTGCCGATGGACGCGAGCCGCGTGACGGATGCCACCCGTATCGAGCGGATTTTGCCCACCCTGCGCGAGATTTCATCCAAGGGCGGCAAGGTTATTCTGCTGGCGCATTTTGGCCGCCCCAAAAACGGGCCGGATGTTGAAAATTCTCTGAAACCCGTGGCCGCTGCCCTCAGCCAGCATCTGGGCCAGCCGGTGGCCTTTGCCAGCGATTGCATGGGCGAGGTGGCCGCCGCGGCCATTGCCAAAATGCAGAATGGCGATGTGCTGCTGCTGGAAAACACCCGTTTCCACAAAGGTGAGGAAAAGAATGATCCTGCCTTTGTGGCTGAACTGGCCAAGCTCGGCGATATTTTTGTCAATGATGCTTTTTCGGCTGCGCACCGTGCCCATGCCTCCACCGAGGGCATTGCCCATAAGCTGCCCGCCTTTGCCGGCCGCACCATGCAGCAGGAGCTGGATGCTCTGACCAAAGCCCTTGACGCGCCGGAGCGCCCTGTGATGGCGGTTGTGGGCGGGGCAAAGGTGTCGTCCAAGCTGGAACTTCTCGGCAATCTCGTGAAAAAAGTTGATATTCTGGTGATCGGGGGCGGCATGGCCAATACATTTCTGGCCGCGCAAGGCAAGGATGTCGGCAAGTCTTTATGCGAGAAAGATCTGCTGGACACCGCCCGCGACATTCTCAAAGGGGCGGCAGAGGCCAAATGTGAGATTATCCTGCCGGTGGATGCGGCCGTGGCCAAAGAATTTAAGGCGCACGCGGCCAGCCGCTTTACCGATGTGGACCATGTGTTGGCCGACGAGATGATTCTCGATATCGGGCCAAAATCGGTCGCCTTTATCGAGGGTAAACTGGCAGGCGTCAAAACATTGGTGTGGAACGGGCCGTTTGGCGCCTTCGAGCTGCCGCCTTTTGATACCGGAACCAATGCCGTGGCGCAGGCAGCGGCGCGCCTCACCCGCGAAGGCAGGCTGCTGTCGGTGGCGGGCGGTGGCGACACGGTTTCAGCGCTCAATCAGGCCGGGGCGGCTGAGGGCTTTACCTATATTTCGACAGCGGGCGGCGCATTTCTGGAATGGCTGGAGGGCAAGGTTCTTCCCGGTGTGGAGGCTCTGCGGGCCTGATGAGCAATCCGACGAAAGTTTGTGGATTTTTTGCAGAAATTTTGCAGAATTAACCCTTCGTCGGAGTGAACTGCGCGATGTTTTCCGTTACGAGACATTATGCGGAGCCTTGGGAGAACGTTTATGAATAAGGATCAACTGGTTAAAATTGCGCAGGCTATGGTGGCGGACGGCAAGGGGCTTCTGGCAGCTGATGAGGGCACCAGCTCCATCAAAAAGCGGTTCGACGCCATCAAGGTTGAAAATACTGAAACCAACCGCCGCGATTACCGCGAATTTATGTTCCGCACGGCTGAGGCCATGCAGCGCGACATTTCTGGTGTGATCCTGTTTGACGAAACCATCCGCCAGACCGCCGCCGACGGCATCCCGCTGGTCAAGCTGATTGAAAATGCCGGTGTCATTCCGGGCATTAAGGTGGATACCAGCCCAGTGCCTATGGCCGGTTTCCCCGGTGAGATGGTGACATCGGGCATTGACGGTCTGGCGGGCCGCCTTGCCGAATATTACGGCCTCGGTGCGCGCTTTGCCAAATGGCGGGCGGTGATCGACATTGGCCGTGATATCCCCACCCTCGCCAATATCCGCGCCAATACGCATCTGCTGGCCCGTTATGCCGCTTTGTGTCAGGAGGCCAATATTGTGCCGATCGTCGAGCCGGAAGTGCTGATGGACGGCGACCATTCGATCGACCGCTGCTTCGAGGTGACCGAACTGGTGCTCAAAACCCTTTATGCCGAAATGTATGAGGCGCGTGTGCTGCTCGAAGGCTCGATTTTAAAGCCGAATATGGTGGTGCCAGGCAAGAAATGCCCTCATCAGGCCACGCCGGATCAGGTGGCGGAACAGACCATCCGTGTGTTCAACCGCTGCGTGCCGGCCGCTGTGCCGGGCATTATGTTCCTCTCCGGCGGGCAGAGCGATATTGAGGCCACAGCCAATCTGGACGCCATCAACAAGCGTGGCCCGCATCCGTGGAAAATCAGCTTCTCCTATGGCCGCGCGCTGCAATCGGCGGCGCAAAAGGCCTGGAGCGGCAATCCGGCCCATGTGCCGGCTGCGCAGAAGGCCTTTGCCCACCGCGCCAAAATGAACCGCCTTGCCGCATTGGGTCAGTGGTCACAAGCGCTGGAGACGGCGTAAGCTTGTGTGATGTATAATTGGCAGAAAAAATAAACGAAATTCCGTCGTCACTGCGAAGGAAGCGAAGCAATCCAGTTCATTTTATGGATTTCTTCGCTTCTTTGCCATGACGCCCCTCTGCTAGGCTTGGCTCATAGCGCAGCCATTTGCAAAGCAAAGCCGACAATTTCATCTCTTTTGCCATAAAACATATTGCCGCCGCTTTTATTGGCTGTAAGCGTAGGACATTCGTTTCTTGCTGCAAGATGGCCTCATGTCCCACGTTCAAATTTTTCTGATCACGCCCCGTCTGTCCGATGCCGAGAGTTTTGCCCCGCAGCTCGAAGCCGCACTGAGCGCCGCGCCTATCGCCTGTGTGCTGCTGCGGCTGGCCACCCGCGACGACAACAGCGCCAAAAAGCTGATCAAGGCGCTGGCCCCGCTGGTGCAGGACAAGGGCGCCGCCCTCTTGGTTGAGCACGACACCCAGCTTGCCGCCCGCTCCGATGCTGATGGCGTGCAGGTCAGCGGCGCGGGCCAGCCCCTACGGGATGCCATCGATAGTCTCAAGCCCAAACATATTGTCGGCGTCAGTGGCCTTAAAAGCAAAGATGACGCCATGACCGCCGGTGAGCTGGATGTTGATTATCTGATGTTTGGCGAGCCCAGCGCCGACGGTTTTGTGCAGAATATAGCCAAGGTTGTTGAGCGGGTGGAATGGTGGGCTGAGGTGTTCAATGTGCCCTGTGTGGCCTATGCGCCGCGCCTTGCCGATGTTGCGCCGCTGGTCAAAGCCGGAGCCGATTTCATCGCCACGGGAGACTGGATATGGGCCGAGGCCGAGCCTATATCCGCACAGGTGCGCGCTCTGGCTGAAGTGATCCGCACCACCCCCTCACCCATCGTGTGACCCCTTGCCGATGAAACGTCTGTTGTTGCTGTGCTCTCTTGTTGCCTTCTGCGGTCAGGCTGCCGCACAGGACGCAGAGCCTGCGCCCGATTTGGCCTATGGCGACTTTCAGATGGGCTATTATATCTCAGCGCTGCGCGAGGCGACCAAGCGCATCGAGGCCAACCCGAATGACGCGCCCGCCATGACCCTTGTGGGCCAGCTTTATCTTGAGGGGTTGGGCGTTGCCCAGAATGATACGGAAGCGGTGCGCTGGTTTGCATTGGCGGCGGCGCGCGGCAATGCGCAGGCGCAATTTGCACTGGGCGCGGAAAAGCTGGTGGGCAAGGGCACGCCGCAGGATAAACAGGGCGCAAAGGCCTTGTTCGAGCAGGCCGCGGCGCAAAATAATCCGGCAGCATTGTATAATCTGGGCGTTATGCTGCTGGATGAGCCGGATGGCGCGGTGAGAGCCGCGCCCTTGTTTCAGAAAGCGGCTGATCTGGGCGATCCTGACGCCTGTTATTCTTTGGGCCTGCTGTATAAATCCGGCTCAGGCGTTGAGAAAAATCTCTCCGAGGCGGTTAAATATTTCACTAAAGGTGCGCAGGACAAACACATCAATTCCATGATCGAGCTGGGGCTGATGCAGTTCAACGGGCTTGGCACGCCACGCGATGAAACCAGCGCCGCGCATTGGTTTCGCATGGCCGCCGAGCTGAACAATGCCATAGGCCAGAACCGCTTTGCCCGCCTGCTGGCCTCTGGCCGCGGCGTGCCGGTGGACAAGGTCGAAGCCTCCAAATGGCATGTGCTGGCCCGCGCGCAAGGCCTGAATGACGAATGGCTGGACGGCGTGCTCAACAGTTTGAGCGCAGAGGAAAAGGCCAAAGTCAGCGCGCTGGTGTTGCAACGGCTGGGGCAATAGCGGATCATTGCAATCCTTATGTTGCATCTTGCGCATTTTAGGGCCATTAAAAGCCCCTGCATTTTGCCGCTGTTTGAAACTCCTGACCTGAGACGAAAATGATCCGTTCTGCCCTTATGAATGTTATGACCACCGCTGTGCTTAAAACCGGCAAGGCGCTGAAGCGCGATTTTGGCGAAGTGGAAAATTTGCAGGTTTCGATCAAGGGGCCCGGAGATTTTGTTTCCGCAGCGGACCGGCGGGCTGAAAAAACCCTGTTTGAAGAATTGTCCAAGGCGCGCCCCGGCTATGGTTTCATCATGGAAGAAAGCGGCGCTGTCGATGGCTCGGACAAGTCGCACCGCTGGATCATTGACCCGCTGGATGGCACCACCAATTTTCTGCATGGCATTCCGCATTTCGCCATTTCTGTGGCGCTGGAGCGCGAGGGCGTGCTGGTGGCCGGTGTGGTGTATAATCCGGCGACCGATGATATATATGTAGCGGAAAAGGGTCAGGGCGCATTTCACAACAATCAGCGTCTGCGCGTGGCTTCCCGCCGTGAATTAAGCGACGCGCTGATCGGCGGCGGCGTGCCGCATCTGGGCAAAGCCAAGGACCATGCGCTGTTCAAGCATGAGCTGGCCAATATGATGGCGCGGGCTGCGGCTGTGCGCGCGCAGGGCGCCTCGGCGCTGGATCTGGCCTATGTGGCTGCGGGCCGGTTTGACGGGGTGTGGCAGCGCGGGTTGCAGGTCTGGGATGCCGCTGCCGGTGCGGTGCTGGTGCGCGAGGCGGGCGGGTATATTTCGGATGCCGATGCCGGTGAACTCTCGGCCAATCCCACCAGCGTAGTGGCGGGCAATGAATATATTCACCGCGCGCTTCAGGCCGTGTTGAAAGAGAAATAAGCTCGGGCCGGCTTGTAAACTTTGCTTTGCCCTCTTGGCAGACACAACGGCTGTCTTTAGTCTGACACGATTAACGTGAACTATGCCGCGACCTCGCCGCATAGCGCTGTTCCGGGTGTTTTATGGCAACGCATGATTATGACCCCTATCGCTTGTCGTCACCGCATATATTTCTGGTGCGGATGATTGTTTTTATTGTATTGGCCGGATTTATTGCCCTGATTCTCAACAAGCAGATTCAGGCGGCCTTTGCGGCCAATCCCGGGCTGAATGGCCTGATTATCGGCGTATTGCTGATCGGTATCTTTCTGGCGCTGCAACAGGTGATGCGGCTGTTTCCGGAAATTCAATGGGTGAACGGCCTGAACCGGTCGGCCTCCGGCCTCACGGTGCAGCGCCCGCCGGTGCTGCTGGCCCCTATGGCCACTTTGCTGGGGGATAAGGCGGGCGCCAAGCCCATTTCCACCATCACCCTGCGCGCTATTCTTGATTCCATCGGCACCCGCCTCGATGAAAGCCGCGAGATTGCCCGTTATCTCACCGGCCTGCTGGTATTTTTAGGCTTGCTGGGCACCTTCTGGGGCCTGCTGGAGACGGTGGGCTCGATCAGCAAGGTCATTCAGTCGATGACCGGTTCCGGCGATACGGGAGCCTTGTTTGATGGGCTGAAAACCGGCCTTGCCGCACCTTTGTCCGGCATGGGCATTTCGTTTTCCTCCTCGCTTTTTGGTCTCTCGGGATCGCTGATTTTGGGATTTCTGGATTTGCAGGCGGGGCAGGCCCAGAACCGCTTTTACAATGAGCTGGAAGACCGGCTTTCGGCCACAGCGGCTGATCTGACACCGCATGTGCCCTCTGCCACCGGCCTGCCGCAGGATCTGCATAAACTTTTCGAGCGGCTGGACGCCGAGTCCTCGGCATCGCGCAACAATGCCGCCATGGGCCTGCTGGCGGAGGGCGTGCAGGGGCTTGTGCAGCATATGCGCAGCGAGCAGCAGATGATTCGTGACTGGGTGGAGGCACAGGCCAATGTTCAGAACGAGGTGAAGGCCCTGCTTGAAAAACTCAATTCCACGCTTGGAAAATTATAATGGCACGCCAGCGCCGCCGTGAGCGTGGCATTGATTACTGGCCCGGCTTTGTCGATGCGCTGTCGACCATGCTGCTCACCATTATTTTTCTGCTGTCGGTGTTCATGCTGGCGCAGTTTTTTCTGGCGCGCGAGGTCTCCGGCAAAGATCAGCAGTTAAGCCGGCTCAACAAGCAGATTGATGAACTGACGCAGCTCCTGGCGCTGGAACGGGTGCTGAAAAATGACGCCCAGAACAATCTGGCCAGTGTCAGCGCCACACTCGACAAAAATATCAAGGAAAAACAGCACCTTCAGGCTTTGCTGGATGCGGGTTCGAATGATTCTGCCGGAATGGACAGCCGCCTTTCCGAAAGCGAGAAGGCCCTCAATGCCGAGCGCGATATCTCCGCCCGCGCCGCCGCGCAGATCGATATTCTCAACCAGCAGATTGCCGCGCTGCGCCGTCAGCTTGCGGCGATTGAGGAGGCGCTGAATGCGTCGGAGGCGCGGGACAAGGAGTCTCAGGCGCGCATTGCCGACCTTGGGTCGCGTCTCAATGTGGCCTTGGCGCAAAAGGTGCAGGAACTGGCCCGCTATAGTTCGGATTTTTTTGGCCGCTTGCGCCAGATTTTGGGTGAGCGTCCCGGCATTCGCGTGGTGGGTGACCGCTTTGTGTTTGAATCGGAGGTTTTGTTCGATCTGGGACAGGCGGGGGTCAATGATGCTGGCAAGGCCGAACTCGACAAGCTGGCCAGTGCTATTTCAGACTTGGAAAAGGAAATTCCACCGGAAATCCCGTGGATTTTACGCATTGACGGCCATACCGACAAAAAACCGATGCTGGGCACCGGACAGTTCAAGTCCAACTGGGATCTGTCCGCCGCGCGCGCCATTTCCGTGGTGCAATATCTGGTGCAAAAAGGTGTCTCGCCGCAGCGCCTTGCCGCCGCAGGCTTTGGCGAGTTCCAGCCGATTGACGCTGGCGACAGCGAGGAGGCGATGCGCCGCAACCGCCGGATCGAGCTGAAACTCACCGAGAGGTGAGGGATGGTCGGCGTATGGCCGACCACATTTCAGGCGTTGGCGGGCATAAGGCCCAAATTGGCCGTATCAAACTGCAGCCGCGCGAGGCGGGCATAAAGCCCGTCTCTGGCCACCAGTTCGGCATGGGTGCCTTCCTCGACAATGCGCCCCTCATCCATTACCACGATGCGGTCAGCCGATAAAACCGTGGCAAGACGATGGGCAATGACAATAGTGGTGCGGTTTTGCATCAGCTTGTCCAGCGCCGCCTGCACATAGGTTTCATTTTCTGCATCCAGCGCCGAAGTGGCCTCATCCAGCAGCAAGACCGGTGCATTTTTCAAAATGGCGCGGGCAATGGCGAGGCGCTGGCGCTGTCCGCCCGACAATGTGATGCCGCGCTCGCCGATCAGGGTCTCATAGCCCTGCGGCAGGCTGGAGATGAACTCATCCGCCGCCGCCTGACTGGCCGCCGCGCGCACCGCCTCGAAACTGGCGTCCGGCCGGCCATAGCGAATATTGTCGATGATGGATGTACCGAAAATCACCGGCTCCTGCGGCACAAGTGCCAGCGCCGCGCGCAGGTCACTTAAGGCCAGTTCGCGCACCGGCACATCATCCAGTGTGATCTCGCCGGCATCCGGATCATAAAA
>Ga0007834_1000061_pt1 | contig 42811 bp, 54 predicted proteins | sample CryBogCBE06Nov07_FD_71233 | JGI IMG/M metagenome (GOLD analysis project Ga0007834, IMG submission 71233) | Freshwater microbial communities from Crystal Bog, Wisconsin, USA - CBE06Nov07 | ecosystem: Environmental > Aquatic > Freshwater > Lake | place: Crystal Bog, Wisconsin, USA | collected...
TTTATCAAATGAAATATATGGAGTTGCATATAGTTCAAATCTAAATCCTATACTTAACACAAGTAGTTTTTCAGTCTTTGCAGATACAGATATTAACACAATCCATTCACAGACAACAAATAATACAATGCATGTTACAAGTAATACAATTGTTCTTAATGATCTCTTTACAGTCACAGATAAAGTAGTAAACTTTGGATCCTACCCCTATGATCCTACGTTTGTAGCTCAATCATCTCTATCTATTTACCAAAATATTGAGATTACTGGATCCTTGCTAACAGGATCTGCTACAATCGGTTCTCTCTATCTCGGAATTCAAAGTGTATAGTTTTCCTAGTCTCTAAACAGCAGTGGATGACCTCCAATATTTATATAACACCCAGCACAACACTCGTGCTTCTAAAGAACTTATCAACGCCTGTTGTAATCTATCTAAGTTCTTTACAAGCTCCTAATTTTTTCGTGACAATCCGCGATACAACAGGCCAAGCCACGATTCGACAAACACCCGTCGTTATAAGCACTATCGGTGGTGCTCTCTTTGAGAATGGAACGAGTGTCTATAATCTGGATCAGCCCTACGGATTAGTCAATTTAGGTCTTCAGAATTCAACGATTTGGCATTTCAAGCACACATCGGGGCAGAAACCTGCAACCGCAGCGGCAACAGTTCAAACAGTCTCAACTTCCATTTCTTACTTCACTGTATTGAGTTCTATACAAAAAGTAACGAGCACGCTTATTGTTCAAGATATTCGCAATGTGAATCCCATTTCATTCACTGGAAATGCTACCTTTTTGGCAATTTCTGTTGCAAGTTCAATTGTTGTTGCAAACACTGGTATTTCCTATGGACCTGTTGATTCCTTTGACCGAATCATTGTAAGAAAAGAAGCTACATTCCTCTCAAGTCTTCTTACATCCTATGTATCTACATTTCAACAACCTCTCTATCTCTGGTCATCGCTTAGTTCAGGTGGAACTCTCTATGTAGGTGGTGTTACAAACGTAAGCTCTCTACAACTTCAATCAACTGTTCAAGTTCAAACTCTTCAAGTCACAACAAGCACCGCAACAGCGTTCACAAATGGGATCACACAAGTTGGAGGGCTTTTTAGCACACTTGGCTCTATTACAGCTCAGAATGATCTTCGAGTGCAAAATACAGTCTTTGTTGGTTCAATGCTTTCAACACAAGGAACTCTCTTTGCAACAAATCTTTTTGTCCAGAATTCAAGTCTATTCTTGAGCACAACAAATGTCTCATTTGCTAGCTTTTTTTCAACCACAACTCTTCAAAGTAGTCTTTTAGTTCCATCCTCTATTACGGCATATTCAACAACATCAATTCATGATTCAACCATAACAGGCTCAATCACAACATCATCTCTTTACGCATTTACAAATTTTCAACTTCAAAGCTTTGCACAAGTCTCAACATTACTTTTTCAATCAACAGTATCAACAGTCTATCTACAAGTTCCTTCTTCAGTAAGTGTGACTGGATATTTTACTTCACTTTCATCAATAAGCACTCTTTCATCAATAAGTGTTTCCGATACTATAAATATTGTAGGAAATGCCACTTTTCAGTATCTATCAATTGGTAAAGATTTCCTTGTGGGTGGCTCGACCTTTATAGGCTCTTCTATCTCGACAGGTTCTGGGCTTTTTTCTGCTGATTTGACAGCCTCTACGCTTGAAGTGAAGGGCCCAGCGACCCTGAGTGGAAATGTGTATGTATCTGCCGCAACAGTTGTCGATCAACTTGTTGTAGCTAAGGATACACTACTTTATGGTCTTCACAACAATCCTTTTTATTTTAATACTCTTACAGTCACATCTCTTGTTTCTACACCTCTCCTGAGTTTATCAAGTATACTAAGCACTGGTTACACGTATATTACAAATCCAAATTATCAGATTATTACATCAAATATTTATGCTTCAACGTTACTGACGCCCCAAATCTCTACACTTAGTTCTTTAACAACACAAGTAGTTGCTGGAAATACATTTAGTCTTCTCTCTACACCCGTCCAAATCCAAAATCCTTACACCTTTTTGATCAGTAGTAGCACATATTTTGTTCAGGGTGTATCAACATCTGTTCTTTCTACAGCCACCATTAAAGCCAGCACAATTCGCGGTGCTCTTTTTGGCGATGCGACCTATGTTTCAAACATAACTACACTCGTCACAGATAATGCTATTTTTTCAACCTTTCAAATGTCTACACTTTCCTCTGTAAATATTTATACAAGTTCTTTCTCTTTACAGACTCTCAGAACAAGCACATTAAACTTTTATTCTTCTTTGAATACGACACAGTTTCGAATTGATGCACCAGGAACTCCTATTCTCAGCACTGTTCATCAGATAGTGAATACTACAATTTCAAATCTTGTGATTAATAATGTTTTGTATTTGAATACAAACTCTAATGTGTTGATTTCTCCTATTTTCAGAGGACCAGCACAGTATAATCTTGATATAAGTGGCCTTTTGTATGTGTCAAGTTTAGCTTATTCTTCAATTCAGGTTCTCGATGTGAACCAATTATCGAACAACTCTGTTACAGGAATCACAAGTAGTCTTGTTGTTGCGAATTTTCTACAAGCAAATAATTTACAGATGCAAAAAGGAACAAGCACTTTTCTAATTCAAAATACAAACAATATCACATCAAATGCATTTGATTCTATTCAGGCAGCAACGAGTTCTCTTGTTATTGAGAATCAAGTATGTATACAAAATGAAGTTTATTCAAACCGACAGCTTATCATAGATCCTACACAAGCAAATTTCGCTACGCCCGCGAATTCCATGATGACAGTCTATGGAAATATTTTAACGTCAACACTGAAAACATCAACACTCACTGTTGGTGGGCAGATTTACACTCCTAATCTTTTCTTTTCATCCTTTGCTATCTATAACGGCAATATCTATTCTGATTCAATTGTTCGTAACTCGTTTCAGAGTTATAATAGCACTCTAGTTGTGAATTCAACTCTCTTTCTTCATAAAACGTATAATGTTCTTGGAATTAATACGACACCCGATCCGTCGACTTTCATGCGTGTAAGTTCAAATGCTTTCTTTTCGACGTTGTCTGCAACAGATTTACGTGCGGGATCTCTCGTGTATAGTTTCCTGAACTTATAGAAAGAATGACGTCAGTTTATTTATCAAATTATAATAACTCTTATTTTCTAATCGCAGGTTCTGCACAACAAAAACTAGTGTATTTACCAGCTGTTTCTCCTTGCCTTACAAAGCTTATTACGGTGAAAGAGTCATCAGGAACTACAGGTAATACACTGGTAGTAAGAACTTCTGGTCTTGATACAATTGATGGTTCTATATATAATTCACTAACATTAAGTTCATGTCAGTCAGTTACACTACAGAGTTATACATCAACTTTATGGACAGCTTTGAGTTTTTACTCAAATCCTTCTTACCAAACAAAAATAACAGGAACTCCTACGGTTGTCAATGCATCTGGGACAAACTCATTTGACTTAGTGGATCTAAGAACACAAAGTAAAGTAGTCCAACTTCCGAATACATTTTCGACCATTGGAACCACTCTTTTTTTGACTGTAAAAGATCAATATGGCTCAGCAAGCACAAATGCACTTTATTTAAGCACACCATCCTCTATGTTTTTTGATGGAAGTTCAATGTATTCTACATTGAAACTCACATCTAGTTTTGCTTCAATAGATCTTCTTGCAAGTTCAAATATTTACTCAATTCTTAACCTGTATCCATAGAGAGAGGCCACATGCCTATTACAACTATAGTCCCTGTTTTGCCTATAGTGAATATTGATGTAAGTGCAGCAAGTAAAGTCATTATGTTACCTGCTGCAAGAACATGCCAAGGGACAACTTTTTATTTTAAAGATTACAAAGGTGCAGCGTCAACAAATAATATTTTTGTATCTACAAATGGCCTTGATCGTGTTAATGGTCAATCTCTGTCATCTATTCAGCTTCGTTTAACAAGCACTATGGAAAGTCTTAAAGTGATGAGCCTTGGAAATACGTCATGGTCTATTATACAAAGAAATAAAATTTTTCCTTCTATTCTTACATATACTTTTTATCCAAATCTAATTGCAGGCCTTATTATTCAAACCGATGCATCTGCTCTTCCAAGTCCAGATGGGACTGTCTTATCAACATGGACAAACTATGAATCTGGAGGAACTGTAAATTGCACAGGAACTGTAAATACAAATATTCTGAATGGTCTACGTGTTGTTACATTATCAACATCTGCTACATGGGCTCCAGCTACAAATGTAAGTCTAAGCTCATATTCTATGTTCTTTGTTGGGCGTCAAACAGGTGGAACAAATCGACGTATCATACAAGATTCGACATCTAATCAACTGTATGGATATTGGAATGGTAAAAAACAAGTTTTTTACATTAATGATAATCCTAGTTATCTTGTAGGAGTTTCTTCTGATACAAGTTGGGATATGTTTTCAGTTACACGTGTAAGCGGTGGAGCTTACATATTTAATTGGAATGGTAGTCTGCTTTATTCTAGTTCATCGTCTGCATCAAATATTTTAACAAATCCAGTTATTAATCAAGGGAATGTTGCTGGTGGAGAAACCTCAGACTGTCAAGTTGCAGAGATTCTTATCTATAACTCTGTTTTAACACCCGCACAAGTGGCTACTGTAGAAGGATATCTTAAACAGAAATGGGGCCTTTCATAAAAATACTCCTTTCTACAGTCTAAACCATCCATACTTTTCAACTTCATCAGGGTAGAGGTGAGGCTTGAGAATGCTTCCTAAAAAACAAACCATTCTTCGAACGTTTGTTAGCACAAATTCGAAACCTGCGAATCAATTTATTCCCTATCAGTCTGACAGCGAGGAAAGTGATTCCGAGGACTTTACAAGTTCAGATTCAGAATCCGATTCCGGCTCTTCGACAGCTACGGATACACAGGGCAACTTTGCCCAGCTCGCGTCCAATCTACAACTGAGCGAGACCGCTGGACAAGATCTGCCCACCAACAAGTCACAAATTGAACTCCGAAATGCCTCTGCAAAAGGCGACATTAACTACTCTGCTTACTCTGAGGCCTTCAATATCACTTTGCCCTTTGACACAAATGAGGCGAAGGGAACAGATATCTGGAAAAATGACAAGGCTCCTGAAATGAAACAAATTACAAGCATCATTATGTTGAATAGCAGGGACAGAGACCGTTCTGTCTATCCCGATCCTGTTCAGCTTACACTCAGGCTTCCACGTGTCTATAATAACATCACAAGTCTACAAATTGTCCAAATGAAACTTCTTTCGTCATTTTATTATTTCCGTCCAGACAAGTATAATCTTAGCATTAAGATTAATGAATTCGGCCGTGTGAATTTTGATTATGTAGGTACTAATCTTGGCACTCTAAACATCACAAATTCTATTCGTCAAGGCACCTACAATATCAATACGCTTCTAACGGAAATCAATACGCAGCTCAATACACCTCCTATCTTCTATGACTATCCTGGTGGATTTAATCAGTTTGTGCCTCTCTTCGTGTCAACAGGCGATTTTAGTATTAATTTCAACTATCCTGGTGATTATTTCTATGATAGTCTTAACCGTCAATATGTCACATCGCCTACCCGTGTTTATATCACAACGAGATACTGGCAAAGCTCGACCCTTGGATTTACGCCGAACTTAAAACAGACAAAGGTTGCCTATTACTATCCCTTGCTGAGAGAGTATGTGCTTGATCCAGACTATGGGCTGAATCTTCTAACAATAACACCTGAAATTGCTGCTTCTGTTCTTCCAAATGAAACAGTTTCATCGCGTATTATTTATACATTCCAGGGTGTGAATGATAGTATGGTTCAGGCTATTATTGATTTGAACTTGGACACGCTAGATAAATATCGTTCTGCTCATACATTCAGGCAATCACTTATTAATAAGTATGTGGCCCAGTATGACACATTTAACAATCGTATTAACATTCAGGCACCCTCTCTTAATACCTCTCTTGTAAATCTCCTGACTACGCAGTATACTATCTTTTTTAATCAGCAACTATCAGCATATGGAATCACTTCTAATCAGTATAGTCTTTTACAGACAATAAACAGTCAACTTCTTTCAGTGATTAACAGCATGTATGAGTATATTGAGACACAGCTTGCTATTTCATTTGGTATTAATTTCAATACATATGGTGCAGTTTATTTTACAAAGCCGAATAACTTTCTTAACATTCAAAATGCCCAGAATGCGATTGGTATTAGTTCAAACTATGACCTGAGTGTCATTAAAAATAACAATGATGCGATTACAACAAATATTATTGAAAATGTGAGAAAGGATCCGACGAATTACTGGCCTGGTATGTGTAATCTTCCTCTGGATCCTCAAATCGGTTTACTGGGATACAACACAAATCTGGGTGCGTCAAATTCTGCACCGTTTCTGGGAGGAAGCAATTATCCGTTTAATACCACAACGTCAAATATTGATTTCACTAAGCCCTTTATTAACTCACTAGGAGATATTTCAATAGATTTAAGAAGGAAAGCAGGAGATGTATTGTGTCCTATTGATGCTGCTCATTATACTGTCTTCCGTTTTAGGAGTTTGTATAGACAGACTTTACAGGTCGAGACTCTACCAAGGCCAACTGTCTACAGATACCCTGCATACAACGTTGGACATTTTAGCAATCAAATCCCCACATTCTTTGATAATAGTTATTGTTATATCTATAACAGCTCAAACGCAAAAATGGATAATGTTCCTATAGGAAATATCAATACTGTCTATGGATTTGATAATATGAGTCCTTATACATCAAATTTTGGTATTAATTTAGCTACCTCACGTTCTTTGTGGAACACAAACAATGTCGCATTTGACGTGAGAAATAATCAGTATAATTTTATCTTTCATTTACCTCTGCCTGAGTATCCTAAAACGGCCCCTGCATATAAGCATACTCTTACATTATCGGCAATTCCTTATAATAATACGAATTTTGTTGCTGATATGAAGCTCTTTTTGTATCAGGATAGGGCTGGATTCATGGCTGATTTGTCAGGTAATGCGAGAAATGAGACACCTCTCTTCTACAAGAATTCTATTTCAATTGCATCAAATGCAGCACGTGGTGATCTAACATTTAATGCGTATGCAGGCGAGACATATTATGCAGTTCTACGTTCGAGTAATGTAAGCTTTCGTTCTTTACAGGCCCAGCTTGTGCCTTGGTATCCAAATGGGGCCTCGTTTTCAACATTAACAAATTCATTATCAGGTTTTGATCCTCTTGCAGATCCTCTTTCAAATCTCAATAATTTCAACTATGCCACGCTCGCTGATCCAGACTATATTCGCCTCCCAATTACAAGTGATTTATGGCCAACCGATCCAACAGGTAATGAAGTCAATACAGGAATTGTAATTAGTAATGTTCCGATTGGATATGATGCAAACGGTGTATCCACGGATCTAACAGATTATGTAGGATTTTTACCGAACAATACCACTCAGAACGTATATCCTCCTGCCTTCGTTCGTGTGGATCCTATTTCTGGATATTTCTTTCAGGCAGGAAGTCCCTACAGCACATCAAATCAGGCCTATTTCTACACAGGTGCTCAGAATTTTCTATTAACACCCGCAAACCAGAACAGCTATACTCCAACAGCAGTTTCTAGTCGCGAATATAAGATTGTTCAGTGGTATGACACCAATTATATTCCTGATCCATATGGGCTTTCAAATACATATAATTATGTGACTGATTTAACTCAAAACATAGATCCTTACAGTTTAACAACAACCGCTTCATCACCGATCGCAAACTACCAGTATGATCTTAGCAATAACCAGATTCAACTTGGATATGGCCCATGTGGGTTTTCGTTTGCCCCTGACGATGGAATCTGGGAGGTCGAGAGAGTTATGTTTCGTTCTGCATTTGTTCGAAATGACTTGAACAGTAATATCAGTTTTCTTGGTATATTCTTGACAGATTTAGTCAATACAATTCCTGTTAAACAACTAACGATTAATCAAGCTGTAGCAAGACTGAATTTTTATAAAAAAGTCTCTTATTCAACACAATCTTCAACAAATTTTGGATTTGATTCGCTCTTAGGAACGTATTATGAATTCCATAGAGATACTACTTTTACACAAGTTCCCTTAACAGGCTTTTCGCAGAATTCAGGTGTCTTTACAAATAATGCCAATGACTACTATTCTGTCATACCCTTTGATTCGAAGTCTAATGTTGTCTTTACGAGAGCTCTCGTGGGATCACCAACTCCCTATCCATATGTCTGCGATGCGAGTGCATCACTCGTCTATTTTGATGGAAATTCGGCTCCTACAGGAAAGGGTCTTGTTCTTCCTAAACCACCGAATGTGACCAATTCACCTGTTGGACCACCGACAGGTATTTCGTATACTCTTTCAAAGTATGAGCAGTCTATACCGATAGGAACACAGATTCTTCACTATCAAGATAAAAAGGACTTAGCAAAGGATGTATCAGGATTTGTTCCTTGGCAGGATTTTGGCTATACACCTACACAGATTTTTGCGGATGTTTCTGGAGTCATGATGGCACAAAGCACAGATTTCAAGTTCTATTCATATTCTTATAATACAGGAAATAGGGCATTTTCTTATCAATTCTCTTTGGAAGTAGATGATATCTTTCCAGCATATGAAAACACGACACTTGTTGCTGCTGCAGGTAACACAACGTCCTATGCCTTTCTCGGATTTCTTGTATCAGGATCTTCTTTCCAGATTCGTATAAAGGTTTATAATGTGGCTCAGGGCACTTTGACGGATTTGAATTTATCGACGACCTATCAGATTCCAGATTTAGGATTTTCTGTTAACTCATTTTCTATTACAGATAAAAACGGATTTGTGATTTCAGGAAGTTCGACTGCAGGTCTAGCTGTTACGTATAGAACTTCTATGCCTGGAGCTCTTTTCTATATAGACTCCTATCCCTCTGGATTTGTTACAGTGAAGTCGATTCAGCCTCCTGATGGACGAAATGTCTATTCTCTTCCCTTCACTGCCACAGGAAACTCATCAAATTATTATTACGTTGTTGATCAATCGTCATCAACAAAAAACAAATTCACTCTTACAACAGGGCCATCAACATACACAAACTTTCTAGTGACGCATATACCTTCAAGTGTAGATCAGATTCTCTTTTTATCATCATCTACACCCACGTCGTTCTATAAGGTATCTCAGATTACTGGCTCTTCTCCAAATTATTCCGCTCAAGTCCAACAATCGCTCTTTACATTTCAATCAGCTCCTCTAGGATTTGTTCCTGGAGCTCTTGGAGCGAAGTGGGCTCTCTTAAATACATCACCTTATATCTGGGGAAATCGCAATGATGACTATGATGCACCTATTATGGTTCAAAACGCCTGGCAAGTCTTTTATCCGACAACCAAGATTGTCTTGAAGAAACTCGCAAATGCTGTAAATCCTATCGTTGATTTATCAGGATTAACATATCCTGAGTGGCAGCACACCTCGATGTTTGTCTACAATACGATTGAAGGTTTTGTAAATGATATTAGTAACTCCAGTTTGCCTAAATGGGGTATTGAGACATCAGGTGGTTCATTTCCTACGAATGTTTATAACTGGAATTCCAATGGGTTTATGGTGAGTGATTCAAAGATGTCAGGTTACCAATTCAATTCCTATATCTTTAATGTGCCTTTGTTACCGAATCAGCCTCATCAGCCTTATTATTATTTGGCCGTGCGAAGTTTTACACCAAGTGAAAAGTCACAAGTGCTCTTACGATTTAATATGCCACAGAGATATGATTTTGGATTTGTAAGAATACGAGATTTAAGTAACGAACCTTTATTGGCTCTTTCAAATGGTGCTCTTTTCAATCCGACCTATTACACAGCCTTGGCCGACTTCAACTCTCATTTTGTCTTAAGTAATTATAATTTCGGTTATAATGCAACCCAGAACATTGCTGGATCGAACATTACAGCAACAGGGTTTGGTGATTTTCTGCGTCAATACACGAGTCTATATAGTTTATATACATCTAACGTTGCTATTATTAATAACGTCACAAATAATGTAAATTCAAATATTCAGAGTTTTATTAATACAAATTTAACGTATATTATTCCTGATTATGCGAAAGCAAGACAGGCCTTTACAGAACCTATCACCTTTTCTATTTTATGGAAAAGTGCTCTAACACCAAAGTATTTAGAAGCAGAAGATGAATGGGGCCTGGGATGGAATCTTGGATTTTCAAAGGCCGATACTGGATATGGAACAATTCAGAGAGCTGATTCATTCTTCAAGATTCTCGATGACTATATTTATTTGAAGCTGAATCCAGAATATGATATGAATCGTATTGACTTTGGTGCAAAGGAAAATCTGAGCCAGACAATGGAATCACAGGGACAGATTCGTGGATACAACGGAAAGCTTCTTCTGAACACGTTTGGCAACTATGCACAGACAATTATTCAGAACCCTGTTTATTTTAATCCTTCTCTTCTGAGACTTGATAAGATGTCATTCCAGTGGATTGATACAGTAGGAAATCCGTTGTCGAACGCCGAGTGTGAATGGAACGCGGCGATTCAGATAGTGGAGGAAGTTCCTGTTTCCAAACTCCAGTCAGGAAATCCGCTGATTATTCCCAATTAGTAGTTAGAAAGGTCTAATGGAAGCCTATCCTTTGCCGAAACTGGGAAATTCACCTGTAAGCACAATGCCCTTTGAGAGCAGCACAACAGATCCGTTCTATCCTCCTGTTTGCTTAAAGTATCACTGGGATCCTACGGCTGTTTTACGTCATATTGTTCCGCAGGGGCCTGCGATGACGTTACCTCTAGATCCTCGTCCTTGGACAAAGGTCTGCCTGAATTATGTGAATTCTGGGCACGCCGAGGAGCAAGCACCGACGCCCTCACCTGAAGTTGTATTTCCTCCTGGTGGAGGGTTCTATCCTCCGACACGTTATTCTTCTAATATCAATGCTGAGTCGGCATTGAGACGGCTGGATCGTCCCCTTGGAACTTGTGATAAGGATCAGTATGAGCCGAATCCGCATGGAGACATGTATATTTCAAAGTTGCTTGTGCCTGATCGTAAGACAGCACCTTCTTCGGCAATGATTGATGAGTTGGCGATGCCGCGTGCTCTGATTCGTGTAGGGCCTTACGACTGTCATCAAAATGGAGAGATGGAGGCGTGGCATCGCTCACCTCTGAAGTTTAACAATGCGACAAAGCAGCAAAAATATAACCAAGCTTTTCCTACAAAGAAGTAGAGAGGATGTCAGAAAACAATAGCAAGAAGAACAATAAGAATAATACCAAGAAGAACAATAAGAAAAACAATAAGAATAATGCCCCTGCCACTACTACTGAGGCCCCTGCCACTGCCACTACTAATAATGTAATTCCTAAGAACAATGCTCCTGCTGCTCCTACTAACGAGGCTCCTGCTGCTCCCACTGAACCTGTTGCCCCCGCTGAGGATACAGGAAAGCTCAAGGAGAACATCGAGAAGATTACGCCGATGCTAAAGAAAGTTCAAGAGTTGCAAACAAAGTATAATGATGCTTCTGAGGATGACAAGCCCGCGATTGATACTGAATTTCAAGATTTGAAAAAGCAAATACTTGAGCTGCAGGAAGAGATCACAAAGGAGCTTGAGTCTACGGATTTGAAGGGTAAGAATGTCGTGGATCACTTGAAGAATGAGTATCCTGACTATCACCAGATCATAAATGATTTGGGTATTTTAAATGCGAAGAAAGAGGAGCCTGAGGCTGAGGAGACTGCTGAGGCTGAGGCTGAGGCCACTGCTGAGGCTGAACCTGAAGCTACTGCTGAGGCTGAGCCTGAAGCTACTGCTGAGGCTGAGCCTGAGGCCACTGCTGAGGCTGAGCCTGAAGCTACTGCTGAGGCTGAAGCTGAGCCCACTGCCGAGAAGAATGCTACCGAGCCTGAGCCTACTGCTGAGAAAACCAATGAGACGAACAAGAATCAAAAGGGTGGCAGAAAGGGCCGCAAGACTCGTCGTCACCGCCGTGCTAACTGAAGAATCTGAATGACAGACTTTGACCAATGAGCAGGCAAACGAACAGAGACACAACGTCCATCTAACGGATACAAGATGCCAATGGAATGAACCAAAATGCCTTGATCCTGTGCAAAGGCTGCAGTAATAGCCAACAAAAGCAAGCGAAGAGAACTGATACGTTCTTTGTCTTCACCTGCTATTCTCCAAAAGACACCCTTGGCAAAAAAGTCAACTGTTTCAGGCTGTGCCCACTCCGATTGAATCTCTAGACCCACTTGTGTCTCTTCATTTTCTTGTATCCACGGCTCAAAATATGACTCTAGAATCTCCAGAAACTCACATACATCTTCTGTTTCTAAATGTTCTTTCATCTCCTTGACACGATACAAGGGGGCATTACGCCCCTCTCCAACCATTTCAAGACTTGCAATCTTCCAGATATCCTCTAGTGCATCCCGAGCATGAATCCTACGATCTGAAACCCGTCGCCAACTCTTCAGAATCTCTCCACGCATTTCCGTCGGCACAGTAAAGCGTGTAGGCCTCACCGTGAACTCGTTCAGATCATACTTCTCGAAACGCAAAGGCCGAAGCTGACCACGAATCTTTGCAATGAGGCTCGTCGCTGCGAGAATATCCTTTGGCCCCCATCCAAGCTCATGTTTTTCTGACCAGTCTCTCAATGTGGCATATTCAATTGATGGAGGATCTGCTGCTGCCTCGGATGAACCAAAGGAAACATATAAAATCGTCAAAAGTTCATCACGCCATGTCTCCCAGAACTCTTTATCCTCTGAGAAGATTCGTAACGTGAACAGAAGTCTCTCAGCAACAGGATCACGATAAATAGTCTCAGGTGACTGCTTTTCAACAAAAAGACGCTTGATGAATGTCTTGAGGAAACGCAGAAAGTCTGCTGAGCATGTCTTGGCCCACGAAGGAACTGACCAAGATTCTCCTAGAGGAAATATGTTCTCTTCTTTGATATACCGCATATCAAGCCAGTTCAGAATGCCTCTTTCTCTGAGCGATCTGTAATCATCCCCATCTAGACTTCCTACAAGACTTTCAAGTGTAGGTATACCTTCATTCATCTCTGCCTCACTCAGACAATAGCGTGCGAGTCCATGATAGGTCAAAAGACGACTTGGGACCTCACGAACAAAGCGAGACAGCTCTCTTTCATTACGTGTATAGGTAAAGACTAGATGTTTTCTAGCTCTTGTCACAGCCACATAGAAAAGACGTCTTTCGCAAATAATATCAGCCGCCTTTTTACTTGAAGGAAAGGAGTCGTCATTACAATGCACTACAAAGACAATATCCCACTCAAGTCCCTTACTTGCATGAAGAGTTACAAGGTCTACCCCTTCTACTTCATCAAGATCGGCAGCATCACGGAGTTTATACGGAACTCCTGCAGCTAGGAGTTCTTCCTCCATTCGGAACAAGTCGATGTTAGTTCGACTCAGAATTGCAATTGTGAGTTTCTTGTTGGTTTTCCGTATAGAAAGAATATTCTGAATAATCCAGCGTGTCTCGTCACTACATCTCCAGAAAAAATGGACATCTGGACGACGACCCACTTGAATCCCTGTGCCTAACATGGATTTCTTCCAGGGCAATGTAGGAATATATCGCATCACAGAGTTTGCGACAGCAATAATTGAATCTGTGGATCGATAGTTCATACGAAGCTGGTCATCCACAATTCCAGGCAACTTCTTCTCGAGTTCTAGAATAAACTTTACGTCAGATCCACGCCATGTATATATATTCTGTGAGTCATCACCGACAACGAGAAGTTTCGCACCAGGATGCAGCATTCTTTCGACCATTTTCATCTGGGCCGCATTAATGTCCTGAAACTCGTCAACAACAATATAACGGAGTTTAGAGACCCATTGACGTCCCTTTTTCGTCGAAAGCCATTCTGTGCCCATTCCGATCAACTCATCAATGAAAAAGAGGCTTCTGAGCTTGGACGGCTCATAGAGTTGAAGTAGATTCTTTGAGAGACCATGAAAGGTTCCACCCCAGACTCCGTTTGGGCCAATTAAACTCTCGATTCTCTGAATCATCTGGTTTGCAGCGTTACGTGAGAATGTCATGAGAACGATACTTTCTGGTTTAAATCTGTAATGTGTGATGAGCCAAGCAATTCTTGCTGTCAGTGTTGTTGTTTTGCCAGAACCAGCAGATGCGACGATACGCTGATGGTAATCAGGGTCTCGAAGAACAGCTTCTGACTGTTCAGCATTTAGACTAAGCGTTTTGTAAGGAAATGAAAAATCCATACCCTTTCTAATGAGTAGCTTCCCGACTTTAGGAGCCACACGCCGTGTCAAAGGACGTAGAGCTCTTACACCGATGAAATCGAGAGGAAAGAAGCCTGCAAAAACAAGATCCTCTGGTATAGTAAAGAAAAAGCGAAATGTTCTCCTTTCAAAGCCATCAGAGCCATGCCTCTCTAGTGAACGGTCACAGAGTGATACGAAAGAACAATGTGACGGTGAAGAATGGAAAGGGTCACAAGGAAGTGGTGATTCAGGAAAACAACAAGATACGGAAGTCGTCAAAGCCTCTGACGGCCAAGGAGATCAATGCGATTCGCCAAGGCCAATTCATCCCGGGTCTATTCAGGGACTGCAAGCCGCGTCACTGCACGAACTCGACGAGACGGAACTCAAAGAAGAAGAACCTCCGTTCTAGAAATTAAATGATAGAAATACTTTTGATTTGTATAGTCATTTTTGGTATTTTCATTGTGTTTTATCGGCAGGCTATTGAAGAATACAACATATTACAGATCGAAGGATCACAAGTTGCTGATCTTCCTAAACTTCTTTCAGAACAAAGTCCTGTTGTTGTCCGTGAGATTGGTGTTCCTAAACTTCTTACACCTGAAACTCTGAAGGGCAACGGTCGTCTTTTGACGTTTCCTGTAATGCCGTCTCTGAGCCTCGGTGACTATTTGGTGATGGAGAATCGACCCGATTCTGTTAAGATTAATTACAAGGCAGCTGCACAATTAGCCAGTGAAGCGGGTATTCAGGTCTGGGCGGAACATACGTGGTTTCCAAAGGCATTTAGTTATCCTTTCTTACAGAATATTCATAGTTTAATGACCTATGCCTATATCGGTTCTATGGGTCTACGAAAGACAACAGCAATTCATACTGTCTTATACCCAACATCAGTTCCTTTGGAAGTTACACTATTGACAGAACAACAGACCAAGTATTTACCGAAGGCCTGGAGAGGTCTTTTCCCTGATCAGATCACTATTCATGATACGCCCCTCGTCGGTGAAATTAAGTATATCTCTGTGAAGGTGAGGCCAGGAAATATGTTATGGATCCCGACACACTGGTATTATAGTGTAAAGTCGCAGGATTTGAGCCAGCCCTGTTTATGGGCATCACTTGAGATACATAATCCGATTAGTCGTTTGGCAACGATGATGGAATCTAAAATTGACTCTTGAACTTCTCTAAATCTAGTAGCATAGAATGACTGAAAGTATTGAATCAATAGACTCTCTTTCCTTTGAAGAAAGTCTGATGATCTTGAGGGAACATTCAGAGACATTAGAGAGGCTTTCTGAGCAGGCACATGGGCATTTTCAGGATTTCCGAAAGCGTGTAGCCTATGAGCCAAGAGAGTCAATGAGTGAAGTTGTATTGAAGGCAAAGCCGATTCTCCATGGATGGCTCAAGAAACGTGATTTGCCTCTTTCGCTGAGTTTTCAGGAGTTCTTTGCTGAATTTCTCAAGGAGCATGCTAAGGAGTATCGCCTTGATATCTCGGATCGTTCCATTTCACTGAATACCGATGCTGCTGTTCTCATTGGATACACAGCTCAGGAACCGATTGATCTTCTTGACTTCCTGTTGTATGTGCCTACATTATTCGAGTAAAGCAAAAATTGACGCTCTTTTTTCCGTCATAAGCTGCAATCATGGACACACTTACTGACGAACAGAGGAGGGCTTTCGATGCCATTAAAGAAGGCAAATCTATTTTCATCACAGGACCAGGCGGCACTGGCAAATCATATCTCTTGAAGATGATCTATGATTTGATTCCTGATCAGGCAAATAAGCATGTAGCAGTCACAGCAATGACAGGATGTGCATCGATTCTTCTTGGTCGGCACGTGAAGACTCTTCATTCGTGGGCAGGAATTGGTCTAGCAAAGGAGTCAGTTGATGAGATGGTCACAACGATTCGGAAATGTCGTCCAGGAATCAAGAAACGTTGGCTGAATACGGATATTCTTGTAATCGATGAAATCTCAATGATGGATCCAGGGCTTCTGGAAAAGCTAGATGGTGTTGCAAAAGGTGTAAGAAAGAGTTCAAAGGTTATGGGTGGCCTACAGATTGTCTTTGTGGGAGATTTCTATCAGCTACCGCCCGTCAACAAAAGCAAAGAATACAATACAGAGTTCTTGTTTGAGTCACCTCTCTGGGATACAATTGTGCAGGAAACAATTCAGCTAACAAAAATCTACAGGCAGCAGGATCCTGCCTTTCAGAAGATTCTTGTGGAAGCACGCCGAGGTGAGCTATCAGAAGAGTCCACCAAGGTTCTAGAGTCACGTATGAATCTTCCTTGGAAGAAGGAACAAATTAAGCCGACTCTTCTCTTTACACGACGCCATGAAGTCAATCAAGTCAATGAGATTAACATGAAACGTCTTACAGGCGAACGTAAGACATTTGAGGCAACCATATCACTAAATGATGAAGAAAAAGAACTCAAGCTGCAAAACGTTGATGTGAAAAGGTCAGTTGAGAAGATGGACAGAGATAATCAATATGAAGCCACACTTGTTCTTGCGGTGGGTGCACAGGTGATGTTGCTTACGAATCTTGATTTTGAGGCGGGACTTGTTAATGGGTCTCGAGGTATTGTAACAGGATTTACTACGAATGGCCCTCTTGTAAAATTCAAACTTGGTGAGCCAAAAGAAGTTGCTAGACATGCCTGGGAATCGAATGATGTCTTTGGTTTGAAGCGTCTACAGTTTCCTCTTCGCCTTGCCTATGCGATCACAATTCACAAGTCACAGGGATCTAGCCTCGATTGTGCTCTAATTGATATTGGAACATCCATCTTTGAGACAGGGCAGGCCTACGTAGCCTTATCGAGAGTAAGAAGTCTTGAAGGTTTGTATGTCTGGGATATAGAGCCGACAGCATTTCGTGCACATCCGAAAGTTGTTGAGTTTTATGATACCCTTCATCTCAGGGCACCTAAAGCAAAAGCAGGTGATCAGCTAATAACAAAGTTCTTTAGTGCAGCTAAGTAAAAATGAATGGCGGCGAAGCTATTTTTTCCTTTTACCTTCCAATGAATTCTTCTTTCTCATCTAAGATTACGGACCAAAACTCGAAGATGGAGGAACCCAAGAAGCAAAAGTCACCGACGCTAACAGGACGTAGAAGCCGCAAGTCATCACTGGGAAATGCAAATGATATGCCAGCTCTAACACTGGAGGCGGCGGCTGCTGTTGCCCCCCTGGCCTCTGACGTCATTCCTGCTATTTCAACACCTGCCGCGGTCACGATTCAGCTCCCTGAGCCCCTTCTCTCGGAACAGGAGGATCGCCATGTGATCTTTCCCATTAAACACCCCGACCTCTGGTCGATGTATAAGAAGCACGTCGCAGTCTTCTGGACTGCTGAGGAAATTGACCTGTCAAAGGACATGGGTCATTGGGAGAAGCTAACTGATAACGAACGATTCTTTATCAAGAACATTCTCGGGTTCTTTGCAGGCTCTGACGGCATTGTGATGGAGAATCTTGCGATGCGATTCACTCGGGATGTCATGGTGCCTGAGGCGAAGTTCTTCTACAGCTGCCAGAACATGATGGAGGGTGTTCACTCAGAGACGTATTCTCTGCTCATCGACACCTACATCACGGACAAGGAGGAGAAGAGTCAGTTGTTGAGGGCCACGCAGACGATTCCGTGTGTGCAGAAGAAGGCTGAGTGGGCTTTGGCGTGGATTGATAACAAGGAGGCGGACTTTGTGACGCGTCTGGTTGGGTTTGCTGCGGTTGAGGGCATCTTCTTCTCAGGTGCGTTCTGTGCTATCTTCTGGCTCAAGCAGCGTGGCTTGATGCCTGGACTCACACTCAGCAATGAGTTCATTGCTCGTGATGAGGGACTTCACACGGACTTTGCGTGCCTCTTGTATAGTAAGATCGTGAATCGTCTTTCAAAGGAGAAGGTTCACAAGATTATTCGTGAGGCGGTGAAGATTGAGAAGAAGTTTATTACCAAGTCGCTTCCGTGTGAGCTTATTGGCATGAATGCAAAGCTGATGGCTCAGTATATTGAGTTTGTGGCGGATCGTCTCTTGCTTCAGCTCGGATATCCGAAGGCGTGGAACTCGGCCAATCCGTTTAGCTTTATGGAGCGTATCTCACTCGAGAACAAGGATAATTTCTTCGAGAAGCGTGTGAGCACGTATGGCAAGGCTGCGGTTGGCAAGAAGCGTGAGGAGATGCAGTTTGCAACGAATGCTGACTTTTAGGCCAAGTAAAGTTGACGGCTCACATACCATAAAATACAGGCAGAATGCAAGTCAAGATCTTGAAGGGTATGCCGTTTCTAGTTGACGCTGCGACGAAGAAGATTTACGCGTATGAGAAGAATCCTACAAATCCACTCTGTATTGGGTCTTATAGTCCAGATACAGAGTCGTATACACTTGTTGAAGGCTGGAAGGAGCTTTACAAGGAGCGTTTGGACGCCTATCGTTCTACCGAGAAGCCGAGATCGCGTGTTACCCCGTAAAATTGTGAAGCTTTTATTATAAAACAAAGGCACAATGCTACCAACAAGTGAAGAGATTCGAGCCACGCCCTTTAAAACAAGGGTGCTTGTAACAGAACCACATGTTGCCGCACATCTATCAGATTTGTGGCAACAGATGAAAAAACGATTTACCGAGAAGGCTGACACGAAGTCTTCCGATTGTAAGAACCCAGCAAATACTGTATCCTCTCAAGATCACTCTTAAACTTATACGTTTTGCCTGTAACAGAGGCATTATTTTTTGTATCAACTGCGAGTTTATGTTCATAGACTGTATTACATGCATTCTGAACTTGGGGTGAGTCAAACACAAAGATTGTGCTTACAGAACAACTACAGGGCTGTATACTTGTGCTCATCTCTATTATCCTTGATTATTATCGTGATAAAAGACTCCATATCCATTTGCAGTATAGGTTATTCCATCTATATGATATAGTAAATCAGCAACGTAACTAACCTGCCAATTGTAAGAGATAAATGTGATCGGAGTATATCCTTTGTTCAATGTTAATACCGCAGATGTAGCTGTGGATGCTCCGTGCAGACTCCAGTTGTTGATCACAACCGAACCGTTAAAATAGAGAATATTTCCGTCATCGCTTGTAGTATTAAATTGTATTGTAGTGTTGCTTGGGCTATAGACATACCCGCTTGATACAACCGCAAAGTGTTCATACTGAGGAGGTTTAAAAGTAGACGATCCGTCATTTCTAAAGGAAATAGGATTATAGGCTCCAGCTCCAGGGATTTCTACATCCCATCCAGCGTTACCAGGGCCAGCGATTGAAGGAACACTGCTTGTTATATTGTAGACTCTGCTATAGAGATAATTGCTATAAGGGCTTGTTCTGATGGCTCCTCTTTGACCCATGAGAGCCTGCATACGTTCACGATCGGTCTTATACTTCGAAAAGACATTAGAGGTCACGAGAGTATTGTTATAGACTGTGTTTGCAGCATTCTGTGATGCAATACTATCAAAGATAAAGGGATTTGGCATCTTTCTAGTGTAACTCTCTAATTTTGTTGAACGACTTGAATATTACCAGATCCATAGGATTGTGTCAAAAGAAAAAGACCTTTCGTGTATTGATTTTTTTCTTCTGAAGTTAAGAATTGATAATAGGAGGCTGTTAGGTTTCCCTTGGACCGGAGAGTCGAAATGTTACTGTTGTAGTCTTGCACACGGTTAAATGTAGACGAGCATTTTCTATAGTAAGAAAGCTGGGACTCTGTTAAAAAGAAAAAGCCACTCAAATCGTGACAGCCCATTAGACTTCTAGTAACCAGCATCCTTTATTTTTCATCATTCTCTTCTTTTCCATTCCAAGAATGTAGTTAAAATGGATGAGAGCACAACCTTCGTAGCGATTTCCAGCCAGGAAGATTCCATTCGGAAACACGAGGCGATCCAGAGTTCCGTATGGAATGTTCAGGGCCAGAAGTCTCGAGGCGATGTAATCCTGGTCAGTTAAAGCAGATTTCCATCCCTCGGAGTTTAAACTAAAGAGTTCCTTGAGAACTTCTCGATTTGAAAGATTCATGGCGATAACTCCTGTGCACGGATTCTGGCAGTGACTCGGATCGGAACATTCAAAGCTACCTTCAATCTTCTCGTCGCACTGAAAGAGAAGAGGTCGGTGCAAAAGTTCTGATTGTAGAATGGGAACAATGTCTTTAAAGAGATAGATATCAGAATCAATGTAGATAAGAGTATTAAGTTCAGGTTTCTGTGAGAACTCCTCGAGAGCCTTGAGTTTCATGCGATTGAGTCTCTTGAAGTGAGAAGAACCAAAGAGACTCGGTGTCTTGTGTTCACTTCGAGGCCCTTGCCTCCCCAGGGCCGAGGATGCAGGCCCATCCATAAAGTAGGGTCTTGCAGGGATAAGGGCGATACGATGAAAGAAGTCTAGTGACTCGCGATCCAAGCAGAGAATCGTAAGCTTCCATGGAACTCCGATGGCCTGAAGATTTTTCCATAAGTTCCAAGTGAAGTATTTGTATCCATCACTTGTAACTGTAAAGATAACAGTAGACATTCTCCTTATCGAGGCCATTCAGATTCCGTAGGAAGACCGCAGCATACGAAACTGTTTCTTCCATTCATTCCATTTTAAAAGACTTACACCGCCCATTTGAATGGCTCTCTGTTCAAGCATATCGAGTTGTGTGAATTTATAGGTGAGGGCGGAAGGATTGTTATAAGTTGTTGATAAGTCCTCAAACGGAAAGGAATTCTTGCCGAGACGCTGATTTACATCTTGATGGAGCGTCCAGAACCATGCACGGACATATCCATTCCATTCACTGTAGTTCTCTGGTAAGACAAATGGATTTGCTGCGATCCACTCCTTGTAATGCTCACGACAGTAGGGGCACGGAATAATATCGGCCAACGCTTTTTGATATAGAGGCCATGCTCTCTTTTCATCTTGGACCTGAAGAGAAACTCCTTGTTTTCCAGCATGTTCTGCCATGGTGTGAAGAATCCACCAGAGAATGGAACCCCATTCTTCATTTTGCGGATAGGCTGGTTTATCTACGATACAACTGCAAGGCATTTATACAATGGCAATATTCATGAAGTGTCTTAGCTGACGCAGAAGCCGTAAGTTCAAAAAAAAATGAATTTGGCCAGCTGCGAGTGGAAGGCACTCCACAATGTGTTCCAAGTGCAAGGGTATTTTGATTGGCTGGAAGGGCGGGCCGCACCCTACAAAGTTCTGTCCAGTCACTCAGTCAAGTTATTGTGGTATCTGTGCTTCGTATGGTCACACAGTTGGAGATTGCCCTGATGATGCAATTCTTGCAGAGCGTGTTCCTCGCTATGTTGAGCAGTTGATTCCTGTAAGTCTCATGGCTGCTTATGATATCAAGACAAGAACTCCGTTGCCAAATCTGACACCACAGCCTATGCACGAGCCTGTTCTGGAGGTAAAAGATGCAGATAAGGATATTCGAGCAATTCTTCTGAATTACAATATTCAGCCGTCAGGCAAAAAGAAGGAACTGAGGCATCAGATCAAGAGGCTTTCTGATGATTTGAAAAGGAAATTGGTCTTTATAAAGTAGAATGGTTAAGCGTTCCGTAAGAAGACATAGATCTCATAAGAGACGTAAGGCCCTCAAGACTAGAAGGCATAGAAGACATAGACAGAGAGGTGGTGGCCTACCCATTCCTCGCGGTGCTGTAGCCTCTATGTCACTCGATGCAAAGGATGAGTATGCTGTTCCGGTCTTAGTTAGTAGAGAACTTGCTGAAGAGGAACTCTTAGATGAGTAATCGCGGGAACATTGGTCCATTTCGTATCGGAACAAATTCTAGAATGTCAGGGATTGGCGGATACAGCCCAAGTATGGGTTCTTTTGCCCCTGCTGACTTTGGTGCAGCAGAAGATACACAACCAGCGGAATTACAATTAGATCCTACGGGCAATGGAACTCTGCTCCCTTACTCAACGATCGTGTCGAATGTTCTAAATCGTCAAATGTATGAAATGAAAGAAAAGACTCCTTCTATTATCACGACATCGATTCATTCTTGGAAGAAGCGGCTTCGTGAGTTTATGGGTCATAAGAATGAGGATCTCCTAGAGTTTATTCGGAAACCCTTGGCGAGTCATCCTACACTGGGAAAAACGGTAGACTTTATGAGACGGTTTGGGAGATCTGATTTTTTAGCGTCGCATGCAACTCTCCAGTCCATTGCCATGGATGTTTCTGGACAGGCCTTGAAGCCAATTTTTGAGATAGAAATGAAATCAGCTGGCCCTGCCTCTTTTCAGGAACTCCATGAGCAGATTAAGTGGATCTATGAGCGGTATAGACAGGCTGGTGAGGATTGCATGAGAAATGAGAATCTATTGAGAGCACGTCTTGATAATTTTGACAAGATTCACCAAAAAATGGTTCTGTTGTTGGATATGCCGTCGAATGATCAATCATCTGAGATGGCTTTGTCAATTGAGAAGTATTTAGAGAAAAACTTTCACGATAATGGAATCAAGGAGTATTATACTGATTACATTATTTCGTATCGTCGTTTCTTGACACTTCGAGAGATTGTTCTTTTTTTGAGAACAACAGAGTCTGTTGATAAGGAGCCTTTGTGTTCAATCTGTTTGAATGAGTCTGTAGGCTATGCGTTAGTTCCGTGTGGCCACACTTTCTGCAATACATGCTCTAAACGTCAGATGACACAGTGTTATATGTGTCGGACTCAGATACGAGAGCGTATTCGTCTATTTTTTGGTTAATTCTCTCTCAGCATGATCTGATAGTCATTTGGTCTTAGGTAGACATCACGCAGAGCAGCTGCTTGATCAGAATCCAGATTGTAAACCTTGATGGCAAGGCTTACAATGCGGTATGCGGTCTCATAAAAGAGACTTTGTAGCAATGCTACACCCTCTTCTGTTCGTTGGTCCATGACGGTTACTATGCATAGCCATGAAACAATTTTAACTACAAAGTCAAAAGCCTAAACCCTTGACACAAATAGAGGTAAAGGAATGTCTGATAACGATTCAGTCGGCACACATCTACATATTGCACGCCAGGTAGCTATTCATGCCGCAGGTGGCGATCCGACGGGTATTCAGGCACCTACGGATCCAAATGAGGTCCAGCAGCTTTCAATGATGATTAAGACGTGGCGTGAGATTCAGAAGGAGGCCGATGAACTGAATTCGTCCTTGAAGGAGAAGAAGAAGCGTATGAAGGCGATGGAGGAGGTCATCCTACGGATCATGAAGAAGAATAACATCGGTGCTCTTGATCTTAAGAGCAGTGGTGGTCGTCTTCTGATGCGTCGTCAGACGACGAAGGGTTCTTTGCCGCAGAAGGAGCTTGTGCGTCTGCTTGGTGAGCACATGAAGTCAGACCAGAAGGCTACGGAGGCAATTCAGTATATTACGGAGCACAGGGGTCTGAAGGTGAAGGAGTCGCTGCTGTATGAAAAGGAGTAAGCCTAAGTAGAAATAGGCATGGGTCTTCTGAATCTTGGGTGCAAGGCGGCGGTTGAGGGTTTTTCTTCGAATGAGGATCCGAGCAGACGGAGAGAGGCGTTCACAGACGTATTCGCGATGTTGCTTGCGTTTGTGATCTCTCTCGTTCTTCTTGGATTCATTGGCAAGTATCTTTGGAACAATGTGGTGGTTGAGCTGATTTCTTTTGCCAAGCCTGCGAGAAGCTTCTGGCAGATCATTGGTCTCATGATCTTTATCTCGCTTGTTCATCCGTAGTCATAAAATTGATTTTATTAACGACTTTAGTCATATTCATTGTGAGAATGACTAAAATGTATCGTATTGCGTGGAAGTGTGATAAGACAGAGGCAAAGGCAAATGGTGAGTATTGTCTAGATCTCAAGACTGCTGCGAGTTGGATACAGAGACTGAGGAGTAAGTATCCTGAGATGGAACACTGGGTTGAGTATGAGTCTAATAGTATCCCATGTAGGGTCCCAGAGCATTTACTGCAGGAGGAGAGAAGGGCTTGGCCTCGCGAGGAGCAGGTTCAGCATTTATTGTGGGCTCGCCAGAAAGACACTTTGATGTCGCCACACTCTTAACATCCGTAAGGAGATCCTTGAAAAGGCTCTCTGCTGAGGTGATCTTAACCTCTGCTGAATAGCCTGAGAGATCCCATGCTGTATGGAGACGATTCAAGAGGAACTCTCCTCTTTTTTGCCACTTGTCGAAGGCTAGTTCAAGGTCTCTAGGAGGAATTGTCTTTGCAAAGCACCGAGCCGTAGTTTCTGCTATGGGTTCTAGGTCCAACTGCGTGTTAAACTCCTGGTAGCGTGTGGCCTCAACAACGCCCGCGACACCGAGAAGATCCTTCTTGAAGCAGCAGAGTTGGCTTAGAAGTAAGGCAAACTCCTTAAAATCAGCGGAACTTTCCTCGTCCTTTTTCGGATCGGAGACCATACTGTAGAGTTCTGCAGCAACAGAAGAGGAGCGGAGACATTCAGGAACTCCTGCACCGACGGCAACACCAGCGAAGCCTTCCTTGTTCTTGAAGCCCTGAATAACAGGCATGGTCTGGCCTCTCTGCCAGAACAGAACACCAATACCGATTGCGACACCAACAACCAACAAGGCAATAAAAAAGTATCCTATGTTATTTGTGAATCCGCTCACATTTTGTACCAGATCGTAGATTCCAATACTGTTTGACATTCTCTAAGAGAGTCTGCGATTATCATACGCCCGAACAACCATTTCTAGAGCGGGATAGTCCTTTGCCATTTCTCGAATCTCTTCGTAGCTATAGAGTTCATTGTTGTTTACGCTCATGAATGGAGCCTCGTGTAGTTTTTGAATAGAATCTTTTCCGTCAAATGCTGCGGCTAGAAAGGCCTGGCAGAGATCACGCTTTCTCTCCATGGCATCCAGCATCTGTTTATCAATATTTAGTGTCTCCTCCTCTTTAAGAATCAAGTTGTGGACCTTCACCTGCCCCTTCTGGCCGATGCGGACAGCACGACCGATGGCCTGGTCCATAAGGGCTGCAGTCCACCAGGGCCCCATAAAGACTATCCTATCACAATGCTGAAGATTTAGACCCGTGCCTCCTGACTGAAGCTGCACGAGAAGAACCTCCTGCTGAAAGCTACTGATCTCCGCCTTACTATTCTCAATTGCATCCTGCTTCTCCTTCTCGTTCATCGAGCCGTTGTAGATCTGGCAATCATGGACAACAGGGCACTCGAGTAGATACTCTTGAAGCATTTGCATCTCCTGGTGAAAGTGACAGAAGACGATCCATCGGTGCGTCTCTTTGCAATCCTTCTCGATCAGCTCACGGAGCTTCTCGAATTTCGTAGAGGCCCCAGGCCAATCGGGCCGTGAATAGGCCGCGAACTCCTTTTTGCGTGCTGCAATGTAGACTTGGGGATGAATGCTGATCTGCCGAAGACGCATGATGAGACGGAACTTCTCAGTCATGTTTGCAGACTCCTCGGCCCGTGCCTTCCAGCGACGGACAATTGCACCCTGAATTCCTCGATAGAACTCCTCTTCCTCCTCGGTGCTGAAGTTGAGATGATGGGTGGTATGATCAGCCTCCTTGGGCAGAGAAGGAATGGCTTCCCTGAGCTGATTCATGGTGCGACAAAGAACATTCTCATGAATGATAGCCTTAAAGCGTTCATCCTTGAGATTCTGTGATGTAACTTTGATACCTAGAAGGCCAAGCAGAGTCACAGCGTCGCCGACGCTATTGACAATTGGTGTTGCCGTCAGAAACCAGCGATTGATTGTCTGAATCTTGGCAGCAAGAATACATGCCTTACTTTTCGTCTTGGCCATGCGGTGAGCCTCGTCGAAGATGACACGGTTCCAGACACGCTGAAGAACAAGTCCCTCGCGGCTGATGCATCGCTCGTAGTTAACGACGTAGAGCTGGTTAGCTGATCCGCGAAAGTTCTTGGGCTGTTCCCACTCCTCTTTCGAGGGGTGAGCACGCCAGACACAGATGCCAGCCTTCTCGGCGGTTGCCTGCCACTGCGACAGTGTTGCAAGAGGAGCAATCATCAGGGTGGCAGATCGCTTGGACTGCTTGATGAGGCCCAGGAGCTGGATTGTCTTGCCGAGCCCCATTTCGTCACACAGAATACCTCCCTTGGAAAAGTTAGCCTCTCGCTCCATCATCCAACGAATACCAACCTCTTGGTGAGGCTGATATTCGAAGTCTTTCCAGAGAGGAGTAAACATTTGCGGGATAGGGTGCCGTCCTATCTGAAAAAAAGTGTTTCAAATTTACACGGTAATAGCCCAAGATGGGTTGATATGGTTCGCAGGGGGCAGGCCCTGGCCCCATACTTTAGGATATACCGCCTTATAGTTTTCTCCTGCCTCTTGTCTGGCAAAATAGGCACCCCACCAGGAAAAGGTTGAGTTTGCCACCACAGCTCCTCCCCAGCATCTCGACATGAGATAGAGTGTCTCGAGTTCATCGTCATTTTCGACGACTTCAACTGTGAGTCCCAGAGCCTGAAAGAACTGAAGAATCATGGGCTTATATTTGGTAGCCTCATCAGAAAAGACCAGAACTCTAGCTCCTGCTGGAATGTGCTTGACGGCGGCGGAGTAATATGCACCGATATCAATCTGGTGATGCGGCAATACCATATAGTCGCCAAATCTCATATGAATAAACCATGTGGATAGACGCTCACGCTTTGTATATAGTGCGTATCGCTCCTCAAGTGTCTCTGGAACACAGGATTCAAAGTCTGGCGTTACACCATTAGGAAAGTAGAGAGCTGTCTGTCTCCATCCATCGACACTGTAGTTGGCGTCACTAGGAGCAGTCTCAGGAAAAGGAGTGTAAGTAAAGACATGGCCTGGCGGTTCAGACAAGAATGTGCTCTGGCCTTCTGTTACTTTAGGGACCTTTGGAAAGAGCTTGAAGATTGTATCGAATGGTCCATGATTTGTAGGACTACAGTGAGGAACATAGAAGACTACATCGCGGTTCCACTTGGCTGCGAGTCCTGTGGCGGCGGCGTGCTGAAAGAGGCGGTTTCCTAGGCCTCCAGTGAGGTGGCCTGCAATCCAAGGCATTTATAATTCATGAAGTCAGGGGTTTAGATGATAGTTTCAAAATTGAAGCCGCGTTTACCAGGCTGGTAAGCACTACCCCCGCGTTTCATGTATTCCTCTAGAGAAGATGTTGTATTTCCCAGTGCCTTTCGTTGCTATCAGGATCGATCAAGAAAGGTATATGGATGCATTGTGATCACAAGTGATAACAAGATTCTTCTAGTGAAAGGCAGATCGTCACAGAAATGGTCCTTTCCAAAGGGGCACATGGAAGGAAAGGAAACATCACTTCAATGTGCGACAAGGGAGCTTCAGGAGGAGACAGGGCTTTGTCTTACAACAGAGCCGATTGCATTCAAGAAATATTCAGCAGCAGGATATTTCATTTACTCTGTGGCAAATGAGTCAAGGCTCTTTCCAAAGGACACTCGTGAGGTTCAGGATGCAGATTGGTTTACTTATGAGGAGGTTGCGAGGTTGAACAAGAATGTTGACGTGAGTATGTTCTGTTTGCATCTCTCCAAGGCGATCGACGTATAAATTATATCTTAAAAATTATTTATTTTTTATGGGTTTTGTGGGTTTTAGATAGCGTTGATATCAATCTCCTCATTCGCTGCAGCTGCAGCGGCGGCTGCCTTCTTAGGGTCCTCATAGTCGAACTCGATGCCCTCCTCTTCAACTGCCTCAGAAGGATCACCGCGGTTCATGAGGGCAGGATGAATGCGGTCCTCCTTGAAGAGCTTGGTGACCTGATGAGGATCCATCTTGCCGAGGATCTCATAGCAGTCACCAGAGTCTGCAACGATGACAATGTCGTTGAGGTCAACGCGGCAGACGCTCTTTCCGCCGATGCGGGCCTCAACCTCAATGAGAGGTCGCATCTTGTTCTTTTCGTAGTCGTCGCTACGATAGTCTGGCACCATGATGCGGAACCGACAATTGCCGAGGGCCTTGATTGTCTTTCCAAACTTGGCTGACTCATCGTCGAACGCACTGTCTTGAACTCGCTTGTTGTGCACGTTCTTTCGCTCGATCTTCTTGCTGATCATTTGCTGGTTCTTCGGCATTTTGATCGCGGCTTGTATGCTAAAAAATGTGGGGTTTTTATTTTCAATTTTACACGTCTCCCAGACTAATGTGTTTGTAAAGAGTGCTTTTTTCCTGTAGAACGCAATATGTATATAGATTTCTGTCAACCGTTTCTTCGACAACATCGTCAAGGCTGTAGCCCATGTTCAGATAGAGTTCTAGGCGTCGAGGATGCCAGGCCTTCGCGACAATCTCCTCTTTATAATGGAGCATCTTGGCCTTTTGAATACCCATTTCTGCCTTGAGAATGCATCGAATCTCTGGAAGGAATCGAGAGGCCATATATTTAGTGAGGGCGTGCTCAGTTCCAAGAACAGCACTAAAGATTGCATAGAATTCAAGGCCTTTATTCATCCATGCAATCTTCTTGGTGACATCTAGTTCCAAGAGACTATTCATCCACCGAGTTAGATTCTCCAGATGAATCGCATGAAGGACTGTAAGCGAGGAAACCTTGTAGGCAATAAGATTCATGAGGTCTGTAAACAGCTCTGGGGACGTAAGAAGTGCGTCCTGGATGTCGTTAGCACCGCTACTGTATCCCTCTAAGCGTCGAATCTGAAACATTATGTGTTGATTGATGACATAGAGCATTGACTTTCGCCAAAGACGCTCGTTATCCTGGGGCTTTGCCCAGTTATTTAGACAAAGGAAGGCAAAGATATCTATGTAGCGATCAACAATGGGGATCTTTCTGACATCTTCTGGAGTAATCTTGATACAACCAGAAGTCAAGTCTTTGTGAATTCGATTCTCACCCTTTCGCTCGTATTGAAAGAAGTAGAGACCGTTCTTATTTCCTAGGATATACTTCTTCCACCAGCGTGCCTTGTGGTGGTCTTTATAGTTACTGTCTCTGTGAGAAGAACAGTAGACTCCATTCTTGACCGCATTGGCTTTGCAACCACTGAGGTTCTCTTTGATTGCTTGGCACTTCATTGTGTAAGGTATGAAAAAAATAAATAAGGGTTTGTTGTTCAAATTTACTTTACTTCTTGTTCTTTTGCTGATTGGCCTCTAGAGCTCGCGTGCCCTTGCCAGAGTGGAGGTTTCCGTGGCCATTACGCTTCTCGTCCTTGCTCTTCTTCTGCTGTTTCTTCGTCTGAGGCGGGTCCATTTTTCTTTTTGGTTGACATAGATGTGCTAAAAGCTTTATTTCAATTTTTTTATGCATAGAGATCTTCATCGGCAGGACTTGGAGTAGGAGCAACTAGCTTCTTATCGGATGCATGCAGTGCCTTTGCAAGAGCCGTCAGTGATTCAGAAGCCCCTGAGAACCTAGAAAGGTTAAATCCTGCACCGCATACAAGAACACATCCCTCGGTGTCAAAGGGTGGAATCTTAGAGAGTTCAATGAAGGCCATCTTGACCTTCTCGTAAGTCCTATTTGTCGAACTTGGAAGCTTGACAAAATCTGTGGGATCAAGAGTCTCATGCTTCTTCAGCTTCTCAAGCATGGTGTTTGTGATCCTTGCGGAATTCTCAGCCTCCTTCTTTGCTGCAGTGAGGAGGTTATAGAGCTCACGCAGCGTCTCAGAGGAGATAGTTTGAGACATCTTGGTGCAGTTGGTTCTGCTGACAAGTTATTTCAACTTTACTGACGAATCCTCTTGGGCTTCTCAGGGCTAGAATTTTTCAAGTCCTTGAGCTTTGCCAAGCGTTTGTCGAGGAGGACTTGCCAGTCATAGGTCTGCCCAGCCGTCATATTCGTCTTGAGCTTCTCAGTGATCGCGTCGATCTGATCAAGAAGGTCATCCATTGTTACTTGTTAAAAAGATATTATTTAGTTCAAATTTACTCAATGTGGATCTTGTTAGTTAAACGAAAGGGCCATCTCCAGCCTTTACTTTTTTCCTGCACCTCACCCAGACTTGCTTGAGGGCAGTCGCCTGGATAGAAGGTGAGCTCGTATTTATTCTGATAGTAGAGGTGGTAGGCTGGAAGCCGCAGAATCTCGTCTTTGTCCTCCTCATATGTGTGACTGAATGGCCGAATGATACATGGAATTCTCTCCTTCAAGCAGAAGTATCCTATCTCGGTGAACTCACCCATGCCTTTCTTGCCGTCAAATACGCAGTGAATGACAACATCCTTCATTTTGGTAAAAAAGTGTTGTTGTTTTTGTTGTTATGTTTTTCAATTTTGTTACATTCAGTAGAAGATACCAGTTATCTTAGTGAGCCTTTGCTTAGGGATACCAAGGCGTCGAGCGATGTCAGAAGGGTGTTTCTTGATGAGTTCTGCGATGGGCATACTACAGCGGTTGGCCAGGTAGAGGAGATTGTTGTGGTAGGTCATGCGTCCGCAATCCTTATTGATCTCCTTCACGAAGTTCCTGGCCCTTACTGCAGGCCAGTATCTATCTGTGTATGAGTTGGGCTTGTAGATGCCCTCCTTGGGTTCTGGCACGAACGGCACATAGGGGGTTGTTTCTAGGATTGTGTAGCTGTAGAGTCCGAAGCCACCCAGGTTGACGGTATGTGTCTCCATCACTGGCTGTTGCACAGTAGATGCGGGCACAAAGACAAGACTGACGTCAGTGGGCGGCGAGGGGCTGATCGTGAAGACGCCGAGATCGGGGCGGCCAGAAATGATGTAGGACATTTTGGCGTTGGGTGCTATCCTTCAGCGACCTTGCTAGCTTCAAATTTTTTCAAGAAAAAATGTTGTCTTTTGTTTGTCTTTTGTTTTATTCTTTATCTCCTTTACATCCAATGAGGCTGCACCATCTTTACAAAATAGCGAATCTTGTTTGAGTCTATATTGCCGACCTGAACACCAGTCTCTGTCTCGCACTTCAACTTAGAAGCAGGACTTGATACATTATCCTCCATGACGTATAGAGAAAGATCATTCTCATCAAGGCTCTTCTTCATGAGACTATGCACGGTGAAGAGAGCATCCTCATAGGAGCAGCATACGAGAGGCTCAATGCTAATGCTAAGATCCTCAGCCTGTTTATAGATGACAAAGAACTCATACGATTCACTCATGTTTACTGTTGCTTATTATAAGCTCTTAGCAGGCACTCAATTTTTCCTTCTTTTTATGGGTTTTACTGGTTAAGAGCGTCATAGCAAGATGCCTGCCGATCATACATCATGGCCCGCTCAAAGGCAGACTCTGCGTAATACAGGCTATCCTTGATGTCGGCTAGCTCCATGTAGAGCTCTTCCCGCGTCATCTCCTTGTGAGGAATCATCTGGATGCTGGACTTCTTGCCACAGTTGTAGCAGAGGTGATATTCGTCTATGTAGCGAGACCGAATGCCGCAGCCGATTGCCTGGCAGCGAGGCAGAGCCAGGAGCTCGTTCAGAACCTGCTTGTAGATCTGGGTGGCCATTTTTCCAGAGGGTGCTGACATTTCAGAGGCAGCGGCCGTTCAATTTTATGTTAAAAAGAGCAAGACCACAAAGAAAAAGTTTTTTCTTTATTTTTGTGGTTTTTATTTGTTTTTGTCTTTTGTTTTGGTCTTTACTTGCAGGCCTCGCAATACTTCATCTTCGGGCCCGTCACAGGCACCTTCTCGCAGTCTGCACAGAGCGGCAGCTCCTCCTCCTCGAACTCCACAGGCTCCTCGACAGAATCATCGATCTTCTGCGTCTTGGGATCGTAGAGGCCCGCCCACTCACCCTGGCTGCCGTCCGCCTCGCAGAGGTAGCAGTGGTTGTTGGAGGGGTTCCAGAGGTGCTTCTTGCCGCTGATGGTCTTGCGGATCCACTCCTCCTCGGCCTTCTCTGCCGCAGGCTCTGGGGCCTTGGCCACAGGAGCGGGTGCAGGAGCGGAGGCAGCCTTCTTGGCCTCGCGGGCGGCCTTGGCGGCAGCCTGCATCTTGGCCAGATGCTCAGGCGAGAGCACCTTCTTTGGCCGCTCCGCTGATGGCTTCTCTGCGGCGGCTGCAGGAGCGGGCTTCTCGGGCGAGGAGGGGACAGAGCCCTTCTTCGCCAGATGCTCGTCCCTCTTGGCACGGCGGGCTGCAGAGGCGGCGGCATAGTCCGTGTCTCCTGCCGCCTTCCGCTTGGAGGCCTCCAGCATGGCCTCCTTGCGGCTGCAGCCGAGCTCCTCCTTCACCTCCGTGACGAAGGCGTTCCAAGCGGCCACGCCCGCCGAGACCTCCTTCTTGGGGGCGGAAGGGTCCTTCTTGGCCTTCTGTGCCTGCGGCTGGGCAGACACGGAGAGGCTCTGAAGGAGCTGCTGGAGCTCTGCGACGGTCAGCTCGCCGACGGTCTTGCTCTGGAGCGAGGCCATCTTTCCTCTGGGGCTGGGCTCTAGCTGGCTGGTTGGCTGGCTAGTTGCTCTGTCTCAGAATACCCCTCCTTCTTGGCCAGCAGATGTTCAATTTTATAGCTAAATTGAATGGCTGAAACCTCTGCCCATCCTCTGCCCCCAGAGGCCCATTCAATTTTTTTTCTAGGTTGAAAGACGTGGGTTCTGTGGCTCATCTAGGCCTGTTGGGAGCTCTGGCCAGACCTTCAATTTGGCTATAAAATTGAATGATAACTGGCCAGTAAGGAAGGGTATTCCAAGCCATCTAGCAAGCCTCTATCCCGCAAGCAAAGATGTCCTCCCCCGCCTACAGCGACGCCGCCCTCCAGCAGGCCCTGAACAGGCTGAACGCTGTCTTCGCAGCAGACCCTTTCCAGAGGGCCCTCGCCGCAGGGGCCTCCTGGGCAGATGTCAACGACGCCTACGAGGCCCAAGAGATGGCCCGTGCAGCCGCAGAGGCGGCCAAGCCCAAGGTCTGCCCGTGGGCACCCAAGAAGGTCAAGCGTGACCGCGAGTAAGAGCAAAACCCAATAAAAAAGAGAGCAAAACCCCAAAAAGAAAGAAAAAAAGACCTCTTTTTTATTGACCTTCTGGCTGCGGCGGCAGCCAAAAAATTGAATCCAGCTAGGCCTGACTGAGTAAGCACCCAGCAAGAACTACGTAAGAATGTCCTCGCCCAACTACCTCTACCGCAACCACGCTGTCGAGCTCTACCCTGGCACCAGCCAGGCCGCCCAGACACACCGCAGCCGCTACCTGCAGAAGGTCCAGGAGTGCCAGCGAGCCCCTGCCTACCAAGTGATGCTACCCACGGGCACCTACCTGGCGTGCATCTGTGAACCGCTCCTGAACGACAAGACCAACCTCCTCAACGAGGATCATCCAGAGGGAGCTCTGGGTAGCTGGCAGACCATCCGCCCTGCCCGCCGCCGAGTGCCCAAGCGTCCGCGTGAGCCCTCCTTTGATGACTATGAGTGAGTAAAGAACCTATCTAGCAAAACAACAAAACAAAGAAAAAACACATTTTTTATTGTGCTGGAAAAATTTGAAGCGACCAACCAGTGGATAGTAAGTATCCACTAAAGAACAAGCAAGAATGTCTTCCGCCCCTGGCAAGGAGATCTACTGCCGTGACTGCGACACTGTGTTCTTCCTTCCTGAGACCGAGTCCAAGTTCTTTCTAGAGCACGGAATGGTCGAGCCTGTCCGCTGCGGCCCATGCCGATCTGAGCGAAAGGCCAAGAAGACTCTGCTTCCGTGCTGTGACTGCAAGGCCAAGTTCGAGTTCACGGAGGCTGATCAGGTCTTCTTTAAGAAGAACAACTGGCCTCAGCCGACCCGCTGCACCAAGTGCCGTGTAGCCAAGAAGGCAGCAGTTCTCAGCACTAAGACTCTGAACTGCACGGGCTGCAAGAAGGACTACAACTTCTCTGTGGCGAGCCAGAAGCACTTCAAGGAGCAGGGCTGGTCTGAGCCGATCCGCTGCTTTGACTGCAGGAAGGAGAACAAGGCAAAGCTAGAAGCGGAAGCGGCTTCCAAGGCTGCAGAGGCAAAGGCAGAGGCAGAGCCCAAGGCCGAGTAAAGATCAAAAACCCACAAAAAAGAACAAAAAAAGAACAAAAACATCTTTTTTATTGTCAACCTCTGAAGTTGAAGCAAAAATAAAAAATTGAATTTTCAAAGCTGCTGAATACCTAGCACCATCTTAAAAACAGCTATCTGCTTTCTAAGATGACTTCCCTGATGAACAAGACTGTCGCCCAGCTCACTGTGGCCGAGCTCGTTCAGATCTTGAACGAGCACGCTCCCATGATCCCTTCCCAGAAGGTGACAAAGAGCGGCAAGGTCAAGAAGGTCAAGGACCCGAATGCTCCTAAGAAGGAGGTTTCGGATGGCGTCAAGGCCTGGAACGCCGTCGTCGCGGAGGTTCTCGAGGACATGAAGGCTTCTGGCTGGACTCACCCTGAGACTGGCAAGCCTGTCACTCGCAAGGATGCCATGTCCGAGGCATCCAAGCGGAAGTCCGCCGAGGATCCTGAGCACGCATCGAAGGCGGCCGCTCGCAAGAAGCGTGCCAGCGATGCCTCTGAGCACAAGGAGGCCGCTGAGGAGGCTGCCAACGATGCTGAGAAGGTCGAGAAGCCCAAGAAGGTTCTCTCGCCTGAGCATCTGGCCAAGCTGAAGGCGGGACGCGAGGCCAAGAAGGCGGCAAAGGCGGAGGCCTCTGTTCCTGCTCCTCTTCCTGCATCGCCTGAGGCCTCTCCTGCCAAGAAGAAGGTCGCCAAGGCCGCTCCTGCTCCTGCTCCTAAGCCTGAGGAGGCCGAGGCAGAGGAGTGGATCCGCAAGACCATCAGCGGCAAGAAGTATCTCTGGAACCCTGCCAACAACCACTGCTACCGCTGTGAGGCGGACGGCAGCCAGGGCGAGTGGGCGGGCCTCTATGACCCGAAGAAGAGCAAGATCGATGAGTCGGCCGCGGAGCCTGTGGACTTCGAGGAGTAAAGAAGAAAAACAAAGAAAAAACAACAAAAACCCAAAAAGAAAGAAAAAAACAAACTATTTTTCATGCAATAAGTAGATGAAATGATCCGACCGTTACTTTCTAACGAGAAAGAGATCGTATCCTCTCTTTTTAAGTCAACGTTTGACGTATCTGAAGAACCTTATTTTGAACCTGTGTGGGCGGAACATTCACCCTCTTCGGTTGGACTTTTTTCTAACCGAGGAGAGTTAAGAGGATTTGTTCTTGTTGTTGGCAATGAGATAAAGTATATCTGTGTTGCAAAACGCTATCAGTGCCGAGGATATGGAAGTGAATTACTTCATGAAGCTATTAAGAAAACTCTTCATGGAGTAATAAGAAGTATCTATTTGGTTCCTGTTAACGATGAAAAGGTCATTGAGTGGTATAAGAAAAGAGGCTTTGTAATAACGTCAGAAAGAGAAAATCCTAAAAGAATTCTGATGGTCTATAGAGAGTATAATACACGCTCTAGAAGCGTATAGATAGAAACTATCCTTTTTTATTGCTGTAAGACATCAATAAAAAAGGATTCTCTGAAGTCGGAATTGAACCAACGACTTGGGGAGACTTATTGTTTAAACACAAGGTCTACAATCCCCCGCTCTACCGATTGAGCTATTCAGAGTTGAGGATTTCTCCTTCTTTGTTGTTTTGTTTATTCTTTAGGTTAACCACTGAGGTTTGCGTGATCGACGAGCCTATCGATGAGTTCTTCTACGTCTTCCTGGAACTCAGCAGGAGGATTGGTGATGGAGTTGTGAGAAAGCATCCTTGCAAGAGTCTCATAAGGAATGGCGTCCATCATGAAGGTTTCATTGCCGTTGTTGATCTCGTTGAGACTGTCAACAAAGCGAAGGAAATTCAGAAGAACACGAGGGTGGCGGAGGACAAACCTCTCAGGCAGTTGAGAAGTCTGAAAGACCCACTGGCCTTCATCCCTCTCCTGTGCTAGGAACTCCTGACGGCTGATCTCGTTGCCGCCATCGTCGAAGTAGAGGTGCGTGTTCTGCTGAAAGGGTCCGAGGCCTGCCACGTCTCCTTCATAGGACAGAGTATCCTCTTCTACATACTCGGTAGGCTCATTCAGAGGGATCGTCGACACGCTCTCGGCATCATACTCGTGAAGGTGCTCCATGATTTCTGTTGGGATTGCAGGAATAAAAAGGTTTCCATGTTTCAATTTTTTTAGTCGTAGATCCACTCTATCTTATCTACTTCGGAGTAAAGCTTGTTAAGCTCATCTTCACACTCTTCTATATTGCATTCTAGAAGTTCAATCTCGAGGATAATTTCAGTGGTCCAGGCCCTTACACGTGCGTAGCTCGTAATACGGTGTTCTAGGTATGCCATCTTTCGCTCCCAGTAGGCGATGTCATCATAAACGGAGGGCATTTTGGTGCTTACTCTACTGTAAGGCATAGCTTCAATTTTAAGCGATAACTGTTGATTCTTTCCTACAGACGGGACATGTAGTGTTATGTTTGAGCCAATGGTCGATGGATGCCCTGTCAAAGATATGAAAGCAGGAAGTTATAGATAATTCTTCGCATTCGTTGTATGTATTCATGGAGATAGGACAGGATTCCTTACCAGACTTTGCGTCTCGAATGAGAGCATCAATCACATGGGTTGGCAAAGAACTATCTTTTACACGGATAGGCTTAGGAGGTTCAGTAGCAGTCGCAGCAGGAGGGCGAGTTGGAAGGGGAGGAGGTGTAAAGGTCTCAGAAGAAGGAGGACGAGGCGGTGTTGTTACAGAAAGCCTTGCACTCTCAAGTTTATGAAGATTTACTCTACGTAGATTACTAAATATTTCAAAGACAGATTCCTGATATATATGAATTGGTTTGTAAGGAGAAGGAAGCCATGATACATACTGAAAGTCTAGAATAGGAATACCTGCAATCTGATAAGGAAGATACCAGAAGTTCTTTGGATCATTATCTGTGCTTTGGAAAAGAGTATCTGATGGAAAGTGCCGACTACTAGAGATATCGACCGTTTCAGAAATAAAGCAATCTACAGAGAGTGCTGTTCCGTGGTATTCTAGGAGCTGAAGGCAAGGTCCCCCTATGGCCTGGTATTTTGGTGTAAAGAAAAGGGTAGGGAGATCCTTCTTTATGATTTGATTCATCGTTACTACTTTTTCCTCTAGATAAAATTCAAATTTATGGCTGTAGCCGCAAAAATTGAACACTGTATACATGAAAGCATAAAGCATTCATCCTGAAGGTATACCAAGGAATGTCTTCTTCTAAGTTCTCTATCGGAACGAAGGGCAGCGACGTCTACACGGCGGAGGGCGTTGGGGACCCGCGTGTGGCTCTCAGTGCTCTCCTTGTGCGTGGGGCTGACGTCGATGGCATCGAGAAGCTGATGTGTGAGGCCATGCAGAATCCTAGCAGTCTCGAGGATGTTGTCGTTCTGGCTTTTCAGACACGCGACATTCGCGGTGGCAAGGGTGAGCGTCTGCTCTTCAAGCAGATGCTGGCAATCCTCTTCAATCGGGTGCCCCAGCTGACGCTGAGCCTTCTGGACCTGGTTCCAGAGTATGGCTGCTGGGACGACCTCTTCTCGCTCAAGCAGCCACAGCTGATCGAGAAGGTTCTGGAGATCACGGTTGATCAGCTGCTGAAGGACTCTTCTACAGAGGACGGTGGCAAGGTCAGTCTGTGTGCAAAGTGGGCTCCGCGTGAGGATCGTCAGGGCGATCTGGCGAAGCTGTTGGCCAAGAAGATCTTTCCTGGCGAGCAGAATCTGAGTCGCCGCCTGAAGGCCTACCGCAAGCTTGTCGTAGGCCTCAACAAGCGTCTTCAGACCACGGAGATCAAGATGTGCGACCATCACTTCGCGGACATTGAGCCTGGCCACGTTCCTGGTCGCTGCCTCCAGAAGCATATGAGGGCCTTTCTGAATGAGACTCTAAAGAAGGTTCCTCGCGGAAGCGTGTATCGCCCTCGCATGGAGCACGATCTGCGTCATGAGGATGACGAGGATCGCATGGCCTGTCGCGAGCACTTCCAGGAGCACTTTGCCAAGGCGGCCAAGGGCGAGGCGAAGCTGAACGGCTCGAAGACAGTCTTTCCTCATGAGCTGGTGAAGAAGGCTGATAACATCATGGCTCATCACGTCATGAACCCTGAGGAGGACCCGCACGAGGACGAGAAGAACGCCATTCTCGGTGTCTGGCGTCAGATGGTGGCTGACGCCAAGGCTGCTGGAGGTCTGGGTCGCAGCATCGCCATGTGCGATTTCAGTGGCTCCATGATGTCTTCTGCTCGCAACGGAGACACGCCCTACTGGGTCTCGATGGCAATGGGTCTTCTGATCTCGGAGGTGACGACGGAGGAGTTCAAGGACACCTTTCTGACCTTCGACTCACAGCCTAGGATGCACTTCATGCGTCCTGGCTCGGATCTCTTTGAGCGTCTGCGGGGACTTGAGAACCTGGGCCAGGGACTCTCAACGGACTTCCAGGCTGCGATGGGTCTTGTTCTGGGCCGCCTGAAGCAGACACGGTGCCGTCCTGGCCAGGAGCCTGAGAATCTCATCGTTCTCACGGACATGAACTGGGATCAGGCGTGTGGTTCGAATGAGCAGTCTCCCTACACGGATAACAGCTACCGTCATGTGGTGAAGACGAATCCGTGGCAGACGCATGTGGAGATGATTCGTGAGTCCTTCAAGCGTGCTGGTGAGGACATGTGGGGTGTGCCTCTGAAGATGCCTCGCATCGTCATTTGGAACATTGCTTCTACGAGTGTCGACTTCCATGCTCAGGCCGATACGGAGGGTGTCATCATGCTGAGTGGCTGGTCTCCGAGTCTCTTCAAGGCTCTGCAGAGCGGCGAGGAGATCAAGGCCTCCACGCCTCTGGAGGCTCTGCGTGTCCAGCTGGACGACGAGCGGTATGATGCTGTGAGGCAGCGTGTCCGCAAGTTCTTTGCCTAGAAAGAAATATAATTAAATTACTCTATTTACGACGGCGTGTCATATTACGGCGAGAGCGTCGTCGTCCGGAACCAGGGGGCATGCGGGGATCAAGTCTTCTTATCCTGGTCGCCGCGACTTCTCTCTTTTTTAACGCAAAGAGGTTGTTCGCAGCTTCTTCTTCCTCAGAGGAAACTTTACGTTTCTTTATTTTGCGTAAGAGAGCGGCTGTTGCTTTTGTGTTCGAGTTCACTTTCATTATATATTGTCTATATTTTAATTTATGAAGACAGTCTGATAAAAATTGATGATATTTGACACTAGAAAAAAAGCAGAAATGGATTCCAGTAAGCAGGTCTATGTCCTTTGTGCTGATAGAATGAATGTGGAGAATGTTGTTGTCTTTCTTCTTACTAAAGAAGAGGCAATCGAGAAATCAAAAATGTATCCGATTTCGCGTCTACAGCTCTTTCTTCGTTGTATAGATCCTGATGCATATACTTCTTCTGATGAATATTACCAGAATGGTGTATTCTTTACAAAGTCATAACTTACATAGGAGTTCCGTTTTCTCTCCACTCCTTGAGCCTTCTGTAGTAATCAATAGTTTGTTCATCATTCTTTTTCTTTGCCTCAATGCAGATTTCACAGACATTACAGGGCCCATAGCCATCTTCCCATTCAATTATGTGGCTAGACTTAATTTCTTTAGGAGCTGGCTTAAAGGTTCTGTAATCACGATTTGTAGGATAAAGATCCTCGTTATACTTTACTTTGTAATGATCGTCTGGTAGATGGTAAGGGTAGAGTTCTGGAAAGAGATTATAGTAGCTTTCTGCTGTGTTTCCAGGAGGTGATTGCCATTTCTTCATGAGGGCCTTTGTCTTTGTAGGATTCAGATGCTCTTTGCCATACCACTGCATCCGAGAGTATTTGATGAGAACTAGGATGCTGTTAAATTCAAATTTACCGCGGCGAAAAAAAATTGACTACCGTTTTGCCCTGGTTAACTGGCACTGAAGCAAAGATGACTCGAATATGTGTCTAAGAATTATATAAGCCAAGGCCTCTTACAGCAAAACTGAAATAATTCTTTCAGAGGCCTGTTACAAGGGAACACACAGCAACAAACAGTAATACTCTTTGTTCCCTGATTATATCTTTATGGTATATACACTTCGGGTGTTATATAGTATAAAGATCTAACTCCAGTCAGTATCTCTACTTCGAGAGATCATATCTTAGAATCTTGAGAGAAGAAAGGCTCCATACAGCAATTCATTATATAAATCTTTAAGGAGCCTGATTAACAAAGATTCATACAGCATACCCACTATATTATAGTATCCAGACTGGAAAGACCGCACAGGGATATGAGAAACTCATATCTGAAGGCAAGAATGCCAATGATTGGAATAATCCATGAGGCTACTACCGATTGTGTCTCGCACTAGCTTCTCTAGAGGCTAGTGTGAGAATTATAAAAATTTTTACTTTTGTAGGCACTGTTGAAAGATAATCTGTCTATCTTCACATGAGCTGTTTGTCCTCATGCAGTTTTCGAACTCTCTACGTTCTATAAAACATTTCTCTTGTTTCACAGGTTCCTCTATACGACGAAAAAAGGATTCAAAGAGATGATGACCTATACTGCTTCCGATACCGAGACCAAACCCATCTTTAATTGACTGGCCAAGACTTGGAGCTGACGGTGCAACTACGGCAGGCTTAGGAACAACAAGATAAGTCTTTTTGTTATTGTCACGAGGCATTTCTATATAATAAGAATATCTGAGATTCTTTTTATGTCTCCGAGACTTATTTTGAGACTTTCAAAAAGTTCTGACGCAGACTTTTTTTGGTTTTCCATTTTCTTTCTGAGTTCATCCAAAAGTGTAAAGGCCGTGTGAATCTTTTCAACAAGTTCTCCTCTTTCTTTTTCGTTTTGGGAGTTTACGATTCGAAGGAGAAGCCGTAGGGATAGATCGAGGCAATGGAACTTGGCCTCTTGCGTCATACCCATCAGACATAGATAAAGGATAGGTTTACTATTGGGTGTGAACTCGATCTCACAATGTTGCCTTGCAGCGATCTTAGAGGTGAGAGAGACCATCATACCAGCACAAACTGTAGCGTCCTTGTCTGTGTTATCAACAAGCTTATCGCGATCTTTCTTACCAACAGCGTTTGTAAACTTCTTGCTATCAAGGATGACAACCTTCTTTTCTTTGTTTGTGAGCCGAAAGTCTGCTTTGTCTGCTTCAGTATTGACGTTAATATAGTCAAAGTCTGACGCCTGTTTTAAAAAGTTCTCGATTTCTCCCTCGCCTTCCTTTCCGAGGTGGAAGCTGGAACGGACACGTGTAAGTTCCTGTATCTGATCCTTGAGTTTCTGGGTTTCTGTGAGTTGATTCTGATACTGTTCTTGAGCAAATTCAAATGCAGCCTTGAAGTCTTGAGAGGCTTTGAGCTTTACGTTTTCATCCTTGATAGACCCCATCTCTTCTTTGAGTGCAAGTTTGGCCTCTCTCAGGATGTGTTCCTTATCACGTTCAAACTCTCGACGGAGTTTCTCCTCAGTTTCCTTTTCGAGTTGTGTTAGCTTACGTTCTAGTGTATTCTTTTCGTGTAGAAGGTCATCACGTTCTGTCTGGACGTCTCGTATGAGGCGTTGGTGTTCCTTTTCTTTTTCATTACGAGCTTCCTTACGACCCTTTTCCTTCCAGAGTTCTATGAGTGTGCTTTGATCCATGTCTTTCTGGGAATCTACTTCATCTTGAATGAGATGCCAAGAAGTAAGGCCGAGACTTACAACCTTTGATTGTGTTGATGACGGCAAGGATAAAAAATCTTTTGGGAGATGATCCATTTGTTCTATATTGGTATTAAGAGTTTAGGTCTACTTATTTGCACACTCAGCACAGACTACTCTTTCTAATGAAATTTCGTCACCACAGTCTTCATAGTTGTGGATACAGACTACTCTTTCTAATGAAATTTCGTCACCACAGTCTTCACAGTTGTGGATGTAGAATCTCTTTAGCTTTTCTTGGATTGTTTTATAGAGTTCATCTGTTATCACGCCAATGAGCTGAACCATCATGGGCTTATCAGTTCCGTGACAATCTGTATAGAAGATTGCCATATTTGTTTTTTCAAGGCTAACTTCCTCTTTAGGATTATATTCAGGGCTGACATATCGACGACACATCTGTATATATTGCCTAATGGCCTCTGTCTCAGAGGAAGTATGTGCCGTATCATAGAGTGAGCGGCCTTCAAAGACAAGGATTTCGTAGGAGGACATTCTTATAGTGATTCATAAGGGTTATGTGCTGAGTTTCAATTTTTATTACGTATTCGAAAATAGCAAGAGATTATACAGGATGCACAGATGCGGAGATAGCAGCAGCAGCAAAAGAATATGGTCTACAGAGTAATTTGAGTAAGCACTTTGCTTATAAGAGGCGTATT